>Ga0307375_10004263_pt1 | contig 13732 bp, 14 predicted proteins | sample TR1MG_FD_202531 | JGI IMG/M metagenome (GOLD analysis project Ga0307375, IMG submission 202531) | Soil microbial communities from Risofladan, Vaasa, Finland - TR-1 | ecosystem: Environmental > Terrestrial > Soil > Coastal area > Acid sulfate soil | place: Finland: Risofladan, Vaasa | collected...
CGGCAACACGATGTTCTCGAGCGCGGTCAGCGTCGGGATCAGGTTGAACGATTGGAAGATGAAGCCGATTCGGTCCCGTCGGAGTTGCGTCAGCTCCGCATCATCCAGGGTTCCGATCTCGAGTTCGCCGATGAACGTATGGCCCGACGTCGGCACATCGAGTCCGGCCATGCAATGCATCAGCGTCGACTTTCCCGATCCGGAGGGTCCCATGACGGCGACGAACTTCTCCTTCTCGAAGTCGAGCGTGATCCGGTCGAGTGCCCGGACTTCGGCGTCCCCGGCGCCGTAGACCTTCACCAGGTCCACCGCGCGGGCCACGCTGACGCCACGCGTCTCCTGGTCGACCGAGTTGGAATCGCTGGTGATCGTCATGCGTGATGTCCTTTCGTCTCGAGACGTGACATTCACGCACTCTTCGAAGCAAGCGGGAGCGACGGTGGCGAGATGGAGCGGTGTGCCGTGTCGGTACCGAAGCGTTGGTTGGTCCGCGCCACATTCTGCGTCCCGCAGCGGAGCCCCCTCCAGAGCCATAAGTCCCATCGGGGGTGACCGTGGCGCCGCGCGGTCGCGCGACCACGTGGATTTGCGCGGTGTGCACGACCCGGGGTCGCGGGCGTCACATCGGGTCCGAGTCCGCCGAGGTCTCACCGGGGCCGGATTGGTAGCATCAACCCGTTGACGTGAGTCGAAGGGGATCGTCATGGCTGACTGGGCCGACCAACCAAAGCACCTCGCGGCGATCACCCTGTTCGTCGAAGACCTGGCGGCGACCAAGCAGTTCTACGCCGACGTGTTCAACCTGCCGGTCCACTTCGAGAACGACGACTCCGTGGTGTTCCGATTCGGAAGTACTCTGATCAACCTGCTGCACGTCACCGAGGCGCCCAGCCTGATCGCTCCGGCGGTCGTGGCGACCCCCGAGGCCGGTGTGCGATATCAGTTCACCATCGAGGTGGCGGATGTGGACGCCGTGTGCGAGGAGTTGACGCGCCGGGGCGTGACGCTGTTGAACGGCCCGATGGATCGCTGGTGGGGTGTTCGAACCGCGAGCTTCAGGGACCCCGGTGGTCATATCTGGGAGATCGCCCAGTAGGCGGCACCCGTCGCACCTCGCGGTCGCCGCGGGCGAACATCACCAGACGCCGGGCACGAGGCGCCACCGCACGGCCGCGCGGAACGGTCCGTACTCGCCGCGACCGTCGAGCAGTCGCTCCTCGGCGAGGAGCCGACCCACGTTGCAGCCCGACGCGAGCACCATGACCAGGACGTTGCGCACCGACACGCTCTGGAGTACGTAGCCCAACTGCAACAGGACGTACGACGCGTAGATCGGATGCCGGACGACGACGTAGGTGCCCCGTCGAACGAGCCCCCGGTCGGCGGGCGCGAAGCCGAACGAACGGCCGAGCGCCCCCAGCGACGCGACACAGATCACCAACCCGACGACTTGGACACCGAGTCCCACGTGCACCCCCCATGGTGGATGTGAACCCGACGGACGAAACAGCACGCCGGCGAACGTCCCCCCGACGGCCAAGAGCCAGTCGCCCCACCGGTCGCTCACCGCGACGGCGCGACGGCGCACGAGGTACGCCACCACGATCCACATCTGCTCGACCACGAACGCGGCACCGATCAGGCTGTGGGTGCGCAGGTAGTTCTCCAGGCTGGCCCACCAGAAGAGCGCCGCGCCCGCGGCGCCGAACAGGTTCACCAGGGCGCTGGCGAGGCGGCCCGTTCGGGTGGCGGACCAACCGGGCCGGGTCCAGACGGTCGAGGTGACGACGGTGCGGCGGCGCTCCCCTGGGGTCGACTCCTGGCGCCGCGGTGGTGCGGGGCGGGGTGCGCCGGCCGTCACGGCTCGCCGGCCGTGACCCGACGCTCGACGAGCGCATCCAGGCTGAACCGTCCGGCACCCAGGACGACGACGACCAGGGCCAGCACGCCGAGGGCCAGATTCAACTCATAGCCCGGCGTCGCCGACTGCGAATTGATGCCGTACTTCCCCGTGACCGTGACCACCGCCACCACCATGTCGCCGCACAGGGCCAGTCCGGCCACCCGGGTCCCGAGTCCCAGTGCGAGACCGATGGCACCGGCGAACTCGACGACGCCACCCACCACGGCGAAGAAGGTGCCCGGACGAAGGTGGGCGGTGTTGGCGAAGAAGAGCGCACTCTGGTGCAGTCCCGGCCCGCCGAACCAACCGAAGAGCTTGCCGGCGCCGTAGTAGATGAAGATCCACGTGAGGGCGGCGCGCACCACGGCGAGCACGAGGTCCGTCGAGGTCGACGCCTCGCGCGTGCGAACGATCCGGGCCAACATCGCGCGCCCGGGGCGCCTGGCCGACGGGGCCGGCGCCGTCATGACGTCGCGCCCGGCATCGGTGGACGGCTCGGGTCACGTGGCGTCTGGCCCCGTCGGCGCAACGCCGATTCCGTGGGAGCGCCGCCGCCCTCGGCGATGGGGCGAAGTGGTGCGACGAGTTGCGCGAGGAAGACCGCGAGATGTCGGGGTCGTGCGCCCGCCTGCTCGACGATCAGCGGTCGGCCCGGCAGTCCGGTGTCGGTGCGAATCGTCTCGTCGGTCGGAAAGATCGCCCGGCCGAACAGTTGGTCCCAGATGGTGAGGGCGAAGCCGAGGTTGACGTCCTGAGGTCCGTCCAGTTGGTGATGGATCCGGTGGTAGTTCGGGCTCACGAACAATCGGTCCAACGGTCCGAAGCCCAGGTTGGTGTTCGAATGCTCGAACGCCACCACACCGGCGTAGACGACGAGCAACGCCGTCGGCACCGCCCCGTTGGCCAGCAACACGATGCCCGGGATCAGCGCGAGCAGGTACGAGACGTGGATCAGTGGATGGGTGCGAAAGACCGTGAGCACGCTCATGTCCTCTTGTGAGTGGTGGAGCTCGTGGAAGCGCCACAGGACCCGGACGCGGTGGTTGGCGAGATGGGCGAGCCAGTTGCACCCGTCCATCGCCACGAAGATCAGCGCGATCATCAACCAGCGCAGTGCCGCCCCGAGGTTCGGAACGACGATCCACGGGAGCGACCGGCGGGCCACCTCGGTGAAGGACAAGGCGAGCGCCGTGCCGAGCGGCACGACGAGCGTGGCGTTGAGCAGGACGTAGAGGACATCGTGTCGGTACCCGCGTGCGAACCTCGGTCGACGTTGCGCCGGGCGCAACCGCTCGACGACGAGGAAGACGACCAGCAGCAGCAGGGTCGCCGGACCGACGACGACCACACGCAGACTGGTCATCGACGCCGCGAAGCTCGCGCCACCCCAGTGGCTGAGCCAACCGATGGCGATCAACGCGGCGGCCACGCCGACGACCGACAGGGCCGGAAGGTAGATCCGCGACCTGAGGGCGCGGCGCGTCCGCGCGACTCGCACACCCTCCGGGACCGGCACCGCGTCGCCGGTCGGGGTCCTCGGACCTACGAGTACCGACACGGCGACTCCGCCCTGACCCGCGGCGCCACTAGAACCCGACCCCGCCGCCACCCGGGTTCGCCGTCGTAGTCGTCGTCGCACCGCCAGACCGCGGCGTCGACGTCGACGTCGACCCGGTGCTGGGCCGCTTCGTGACCACCGCCGACCACCGGCCCCACGTGTCGGTGAGGTTGCCCCTCACCTGTCCGGCCGTCGTGTCACCGGAGAACCAGTAGAGCGCCTTGCCCGCGTAGGTCACCTGGAGTCGGCCACCGGGCCGTTTCACGGTGCCCAGTCTGGCGGCGATGACGCCCTTGCCCGCGGTCGCCTTGGTCACGCCCTTGGGCAGCAGCACCTCGGGCCAGTACTTCCAACAGGCGCTGCGACACGGCGTGGCGCTCGGGCGCAAGGTGTAGAGCGCCGTCCGGCTCACCAGGACCGTGCCCAACTTGGCATTCGTGGCCGTCGAGATCAGGACGCGCGCCGTCGTGTGACTGGTGGCGGCCCGCGCGACGCCCGACGCGAACAACGGCGAGGACGCGCCGAGGAGCACCATGATGACCGCGGTGGACCGACCGCTCCGGGACCGGCGCCGGGCCGGTCGGTGCTGCGTCGAGTGCTTCATTTCGGTCGCCTCCTGGTTCTCGGACCTTGCCGTGACCGCGAACTGGTTCGTCGTCTCCAAGGTTCGATGGCGTCCCTCGTGGTCCCGGTATCCCGTCATCACGTAGTACGGGTGAGTCCGTCGGATGGATCACTCGACGGGGTGGGGTCAACGCTCGAGCACCGCGACACGGGCCTGGTACCTGCACCTAGGCCGGTGTGGCGAAACGGGCGGTGGCGAGCACCACGCCCCCCGCCGTGACCAATCGGGCACTTCGGACGTCACGGGCGGCCGCCCACAACGGAGCACCCCACGCGCCGTAGCCACCCGTGAGCTCGAACCGCCCGACCGTCTCGACGTGACCGTCGGCGAGCACGACCTGGCACGTCACCGCGCCCGACCAGGTGGCTCGGTCGATGGACATGTACATCCACGACGGATTACCCGCCGACACGATCGCCTCACCCACCCTCGATCCGTGAACGATCAGCGCCGCCGACGTGAGTGTGGACGATACCGCTGGGGTCGGCGGGTTGCGGTGGCCCGTGCCGATCAGTGATCCCACCCCGAGGCCCACGACGACGATCAGGACCGCGGCGAGCGCCCACACGCTCGCGCGACGCCAGTGCGACACCTCGCGGGGACCGGCGCTCTCGCGCAGCCGCGCGGCCAGACGAAGTTCGAAGCCGATGGGCGGCTCGACTTCGGGAGCCAGTTGCAGCAACGTGTCCGAGATGATCGACAGTTGCTCCAACTCGGCGCTGCACCGTGGGCAGTGTTCCACGTGGCGCAACACCTCGGCGCGCCGACGACCGGACGCGATGCCGAGCGCGATCGCCGCGAGGTCCTCCTGGACCGCGTCGCACGTGACCGCTTCATCGATGTGTTCACTCATAGGGCTTCCTCATTCACGATGGCCGTGCGGAGCTTGGCCATTCCCAGACGGATCCGACTCTTCGCGGTGCCCAGCGGGATCGACTCGGACTCGGCGATCTGCACGGCGGTCCGTCCGTATAGGGCGGCCAGCAGGACGGCACGACGTTGGTCGAGCGGCAGCTGCGCGAGCGCGGACCGGGCGCGGGCCACGTCGTGCGAGGCGATCGCGGCGCTCTCTGGTTGACGTTCCGTGCTCGTCAGTTCCAGGAACACCCGGTCATCGGGATTGGTCGGCACGCCACGACGAAGGCGTAACGCGTCGATCGCCAGGTTGCGGGTGATGGTGAGGGCCCACGACGACACCGCTCCTCGCCGCGGGTCGAAGACCGCGGCGTGGCGGAAGATTCGTAGGAAGGCCTCCTGGGCGACGTCCTCGGCATCGCCGGCGTCGTTGACGATGCCCAGGGCCAGTCCGAACAGCCGGCGTTGGTAGCGCCGAACGAAGACCAGCCCGGCCTGTTCGTCCCCGAGGGCGATGCTCGAAAGCAGTGCGTCGTCCGAGACGCTGTCGTCGTCAGATGTCATGCGCCTCCCCGTCACCAGTTATACGGCAGACCCGTCCACAGGGATCATTCCGTGGCGTCGAGACGGGCGATTCCACGACCATCGACCCGATACCCCCCGGCGAGGAACCGTTCGACGCGCCAAGGAGCCACTGGTCGGTCACTCCAACCAGGGGCGACGCATGGTCACCGCGCCGGGGAGAGCGGTCTCAGTGCTGCGCCGCCGCCGCGAGGGCTCCCGTGTAGATCGCCGCCAACCGATCCCACGACGCATTCGCCGCGTGGTCGATCCCTTGGCGGCTGACGTCGCCATCGAACCACTCCACCGTGCGGCGAATGCCTTCGGCGAACGGCACCACCGCCTGGAAGTCGGGGACCAGACGCCGGAGCTTGGCATTGTCGAACACCGCCGAGTTCGCCTTGTCACCCAGCAACGTCCCCAGTTGGTCCGGGTCGGCGGCGACGATGCCATCTGAGGGCACGTGCAGGATGTCGGGAACGACCCCCGCCGCCTCGCCCACCAACTGGTAGATCTGGTTCCAGGTCAATGCTTCGTCCGAGGTGATGTGGAAGTCCTCACCAATGGCGTCGGGCCGCCCGAAGAGCGGCACCAGTCCACGGGCGAAGTCGGTGTTGTGCGTGATCGTCCAGATGCTGGTGCCGTCGCCGGGCACGAGAATCTTCGCCCCCCGTCGCATCCGCTCGACGATCGTGAACGGCTTCTCCCAGCTGCCGATGGAGACGGGGATCTGCGACAACCCGTAGGTCAGGGAGGGGCGGATGATCGTCACCGGGAATCCCGCCGTCCGATGCGCGTCGGTGAGCACCTCCTCGCACGCGATCTTGTCCCTCGAGTACTGCCAGTAGGGGTTCGTGAGCGGCGTCTTCTCGGTGATCAGCCAGTGCGAAGGCGGCTTCTCGTAGGCCGACGCCGTGCTGATGAAGACGTACTGGCCCGCGTCGGCGTAGAGGCGCACATCCATCGCGACCTGCGCCGGCACGTAGGCGGTCCACTGGATCACGACGTCGAACTGCTGACCATTCAGCGCTTCTCGAACCTGTTCCTCATTCGAGGCGTCGGCGATCAAACGTCGCTCGGGGACCACTTGACTGGGCAGCCAGGAACGACCCCGGTTGAGCGTCGAGACGTCGTGACCGGCCTCCAGCGCCGCAGTGACGCACGCACTACTGATGATGCCGGTGCCACCGACGAACAAGACCTTCATAGTTACGCTCCTTGGCCAGCGACCTTACCGCTGGAGGTTGTCCATGATGGAGTCCGACCCCACGCAAGGACCACGATGCACGCCACGACCGGTTGAGCACCACTGACGTCCACCGTCCGTACGTCGACCCACCGATGACCGAGGGAGTGGTGGCGTCGAGGCGAACCAGACCTGGTCCGAGTGGACACCCCTGCCGAAATCGAGAATTGCGCTAATGGCACATTCGAGGTCGTTGGCGGTACCCTGAGCATGAACGGCACGTCGACGGAGGTCCCCATGAGAAAACTCTGGATTATTGGTGCGGTGGTCTCATCCCTGACGCTGGCGGCCTGCGGGGTCACCGCGTCGATCGACCAGGCGGTCTCGTCAATCGGCGCGTCGGCGAATCTGCAAGTGCACCTGACCGCGAGCGCGTCGGGAGCGGGCACCGCCCAGGCCCAGGGCGTCCTCAGCGCGCTCTCCATGGACATGCGGTACTCCAGCACGAATGGTGGAGCACTGTCCCAGTCGGGCGGACTGGTGAACTCGGAGATCCTCGTGAACAGCAATGCCCAGACGTTGCTGGATCTGCGACAGGTGGACAAGAACCTCTACGTGCAGATCAACGTGACCGCGCTCGCGAGCATCCCTGGCATCGGCGCCACCGCCCAGCAACTGGCGGGCGCCCAGCTGCTGCTCGGGGACCGTTGGTTCGAGTTCCCCGAGAGTCTGCTGAAGTCGTACCTGCCTACGACCTCGGTCAGCTCGGCCCAACTCTCGAAGGAACAGGCGGCGGCGCGCGCCATGCTCGACGCGCTGAGCACCCTGATCTCGAAGACGCCGTACAAGACGCTCCCCGGTGGTGGCTACTCGCAGACCGGGACACTCGACTCGGTGGTGCAAGCCGTGCTGCCGGCCCTCAACGGCTTCACGGGCAAGACCCTCACGCCGAGCAATGTGAAGGGCAACTACACCATTGGCTTCACGATGTCGGGCGCCACCGCGACCGGGGGGTCGCTGTCGATCACGGCACCCAACGGCACGAAGGGTGATGCCACCGCGACACTGAACGCCACCATCACGCACGACAACCAGTCCGTCGAGGCGCCGAGTGGCGCGACGGTGATCACTCGTACGTTGCTCACCCAATTGCTCAGCCAGGCGATGGGGTCGAGCGCGTCGCTCGGCTGAGCGCGACACGAGCACGCCACGCACGTCGCGACGCGCAGGACCCGACGACACGGAGGTCTACCGGGGGCCGGGTTGATCGGCGTCGTGCGCTCCGTCTGATCCGTGTGAGGGGATACTCTCGGACAGAAGGTGAGCGACCATGTCCTATGAACCCAGCGAGCATCTGACCGTCGAGCGGATTCGCAGCCGCGCTCAGATCCCCACACCGGCCCTCGTCTGTGACCTGGACCGCCTGACCACGAACATCGCTCGGATGTCCGCGTTGGCGAACGCCGCGGGGGTGGCCCTGCGGCCCCACGTGAAATCGCACAAGTCGGCGTTCATCGCCCAGCGCCAACTCGAGGGTGGCGCGTCGGGACTGGCGTGCGCCAAGATCAGCGAGGCCGAAGTACTCGTGGCGCGACTCGGTCTGAATGGCTACCGGGCTCCGGTCTCGGTGCTGATCACCTCACCCGTGGTCGGACCCGCCGCCGCCGGACGAATCGCCTCCCTCGCGGCCCGATGCGATCTGGCGGTCGTGGTCGACCATCCGGCCGGGGTCGATGAATTGGCGATTGCGGCCACCGAGGCGGGCGTGCTCGTGAGCGTCCTCTGCGACGTCGACGTCGGGCTCGGACGGACGGGCGTGCTCGGTCCCAAGGAGGCATTGGCGGTGGTCGGACGAATCGCCGGCAGCGCGTCGCTCAGTTTTGGGGGCGTCCAGGGCTACGGGGGCCACCTCCAGCACATCGAGGGGCGTGACGCGCGGGCTGCCGCGACCAGGCTCTCCGCGCAGCGGCTGCGAACCGTCGTGGACGCCCTGGAATCTGCCGGTCACACCGTGTCCCTGCGCACCGGCGGCGGCACCGGTACCCACGAGATCGACCTCGAGATCGGCCTGCTCAACGAGCTCCAACCGGGAAGTTACGTCTTCATGGACCGCGAGTACCGCGACGCCCTTCGATCCGATCCCGAGGGCCACTTCGAGCAGAGTCTGACCATCGTCACGACGGTGATCTCGACGAATCAACGGGGCTTCGTGACCGTTGACGCCGGATTGAAGGCGATGGCCACCGACGCGGGGTCACCACTGGTCGTCGGTCACGAAGACTCGACGAGCTACGAGTTCTTCGGAGACGAGCACGGCCTCGTCACCAATGACCCGAACGGGACGTTCGCACGGGGTGAGCGGCTCGAACTTGTGCCACCGCATTGCGATCCCACGGTCGACCGCTACGACCGCATGTGGCTCGTGCGCGGCGACGACGTCGTAGACCTTATCGACATCGACGCGCGGGGCTGTTCGCAGTAATGCGGCGTCACCACCGTCTGGTCCCACGCGCCGGCCCGTGGCCCGTTGCGACTCAGCCGATCGCCAGCAGACTCCGAGTGGCGACGTAACAGGCGACGACGATCACCAGGACGATGAATCCCTGGTTCAGCCGCCGCACCGGCACCCGGCTGGCGATCTGATTGCCCACCAGCGCCGCCACCATCGCACTCGCGGCGAAGGGCACCAGGATGTGGGGTGCGACGCCGTGTACACCGCCTCGTTCCACGATGGCGAACGCACTGCTGATCGCAATGATCAGGAGCGAGGTGCCGACCGCTTCGGCCAGTCCGAAGCCGAGGGCGAGGACGAGGCTCGGCACCACGATGAAGCCACCGCCGACACCGAGGAAGCCCGTCAGGAATCCGACGACGACGCCGACCACGACCACGAGCTGTGGCCGAGTGGACGGCTTCCTCACCTCGACCGCGGGATCGGCGGTGCGCGCCACCGCACCCGGGCCGTTCGAGAGGGCGGGGGTCAGGTCACGGGCTCGAGCCTCACTCGCTCGCGCCGGTGCCGTGGCCGTGCGTCGGTCACGGCGGATCATCATCGCCGCCACGACGAACATCAACCCGGCGAAGACCAGGAGCAGGACGTCGGGGTTGATGTGTCGATTCAGGGCCGTGCCGGCGGTCGAGCCGACGACACTGATGAACCCGATGGTGACGCCGTTGCTCCAGCGCACCCGACCCGCACGATGGTGCGCGAGCATGCCAAAGAGGGCACTCAATCCCACGATGAGCAGTGAGGCTCCCGTGGCGTCCTTCGCCGTGACGCCGAGCACGTAGACCAGCGCGGGCACGGTGAGAATCGATCCGCCGCCACCGAGTGCGCCGAGGGAGAGTCCGATGGCCACACCGAGCACGGCCGCCAGCAGCAGGTCGACACTCATGCGCAGCTCCGCGACGTGGCGTTCACTGCGTTGATCTCGCGGCCACTCAGTTTCGAAGTGTGCCTGGCTCCCACGTACATCGCGTACTCCCTTTTCGTCACTATTAGGAATATACCAATGTTGGTACATTATCGTGACACGCCCAGAACGACCAGTAGAATGCTGTGAATAGCGGAGGACCTCTGTGGTTGACGTCGTGAGAAGTACTGCCCTGGACCGAGAGAGCCCCCTACCCCTGTGGGCCCAGTTGTACGACGACCTCTCGGCTCGGCTCGGACGTGGCGAGTTCGCCGCCAGTTTCCCCGGGGAACTCGACCTCGCGACCGAGTACGCCGTCAGCCGCAACACGGTGCGCGAGGCCATGCGACGTCTGCGCGACGACGGAGTGGTCATCGCGGCGCGCGGTCGACGACCGCGCCTCGCCGCCACCACCGAGATCGAGCAACCCCTCGGGGCCATCTACAGCCTCTTCGCCTCGGTGGAAGCCGCGGGACTGGAACAACAGAGCATCGTCCGGGCCCTCGACCTGCGCACCGACGAGGAGATCGCCGCGCACCTGGGACTCGAGCCCCAGACCCCGCTGTTCTACCTCGAGCGAATCCGGCTGGCCGAGGGTGAACCGTTGGCGGTCGACCGAGTGTGGATGCCCGGTCACGTCGGATCGGCGTTGCTCGACGTCGACTTCTCGCACACGGCGCTCTACGTCGAACTCCACCGACGCACTGGCCTGCGTCTCACCGCGGGACGCGAGCAGATCCGTGCCGTCGTGCCGAGCCCGCCCGACCGGGCCGTGCTGGAGCTGGGCGACGACGGGGCCGCCTTGGAGATCGTGCGCCTCGCCACCGTGCAGAACGATCCAGTCGAGTGGCGCCACACCCTCATCCGGGGTGACCGGTTCACCCTGGTCGCGGAGTTCTCGGCGCGCACCGGCTACCAGTTCGACCTCGCCAACATGGCGGTCCACTCGACCGGACCCGAGGTCAGGGTGGACCACTCGGGCTCGTGACCACGACGCGAGCGCCGCTTCGGGCCGGGTCGGCGGGCGCGATGCTTCACGTCAACCACCAACCCCGGTCGAGACGCCGGAGCCCGGTGCTCGCCGGCGCCGTGCTCGCCTCGTGGTCCCTCGTCGGACTCGGCCTGAGCGCCCCCAGCGCCTCGGCGGCGGCACCCGTGTCGACGGTCGCGGCGTTCGATGCACCGCTCCTCGGCGGGCCACCCGCGACGAGTCCCGCCGTCACCGGTGTCGTCGCCGGAGCCAACGGCACCGGGTACTACGTGCTGCGCGCGAACGGCGAAGTGGACGCCTACGGGGCGCCGAGTTATGGCTCCACCTCCGCCGGGGTTCTGCCGGCCGGCACGACCGCGACGGGCATCGCGCTCGATCCCGCGACCGGTGGCTACTGGACCGTGAGCTCGAACGGCACGGTGCGGGGTTTCAACGCGCCGTTCCTCGGCCAGCCCCGGATCCCCGCTGGTGGGTGGGGGCAGTACCCGGCCGCGGTCGCGATCGCCGCGGCGTCGGACGGCACGGGGTACTACGTGCTGCGCGCGAACGGGGCGGTCAGCGCGTTTGGCGCGACCCCACACGGGTCGCTCGCCGGTCGCCTCCACTACGGGAAGATCGCCCCGGTCGTCGCGGTGGCCATGGCGGTCGATCCCGCGACGGGTGGCTACTGGATCGTGACCTCGACCGGCAGCGTCACTGGTTTCGACGCGCCGGACCACGGGTCCCCCAGGGCGAGCGCCCACGGCAAGTACAGCGGTGTGTCCGTCACCGCCCTGGCGGCGACGGGTGACGGTGCGGGGTACTACGTGTTGCGCGCCAATGGTGAGATCGACAGCTACGGTGCTTCGTTCCACGGATCACTCGCGCAGTCGCGGACGTTGCCCCAGGGGGGTCTCGCCAGCGCCCTCGCCCTCGACCCGACGACGGGTGGCTACTACGTGGGCGTCGACGTGACACCGCGCGGCGGCTATCTCAACCCGCTGCGCGCCGTCACGTCGCTCGTGCCCCAAGAGATCGACCAGGGCGTCGACTACTGCGCGTCCGGTCCCGTCTACGCACTCGGTGACGCGGTGGTGGTGAACCTCTACGAGCCGGGGTGGCCGAGCGGCGTGTTCATCTCCTACCGGCTGACGAGTGGTCCCGCGAAGGGTCGGTACGTCTACGTGGCCGAGAACGTCACCCCGACGGTGAGCGTCGGACAACACGTGACGGCGACGACGGTGATCGGCGTGGTGCACGACGCCAAGACCTGTCTCGAGACGGGGTGGGCCGATCCCCCGGCGTCACCGGAACGCGCCGCCGCGCACCTCTTCTATAACGGATCGAACTCGACCGCGTACGGGCTCAACTTCAGCGCCCTGCTGCAGGCCCTCGGGGCCCGACCTGGCCTCACGCAACCGCACGGGTCGCCAGGTCCCCTGCCCCCCGGCTGGCCGACGTGGTGAACGCTGACACCGGCGACTTCCGACCTCATCGCCGTGCGAGGGTCGACCACGATCGGCGGGGCCAGCGCGGTCGTTCAGGAGACGGGCTCGCCGGGCACGACCGGGCGCATTGACGCACCGACGCTGCCACGCGCCAACTAGATTTCAGTCCGATCTCAAAGGAGCACCATGGGTCTCATCGCAGCGTCCACCTCCGCATCTGGAACCAGCGGCATCCTTCTCTTCATCGTGATCTTCGCGTTCTACATTGCCGCCGGATGGAAGATCTTGACCAAGGCCGGTGAGCCGGGGTGGGGGATGTTCATCCCCATCTACAACCTCTACTTGATCGGCAAGATTGCGGGACGACCCGAGTGGTGGCTCATCCTGTTCTTCATCCCGCTGGTGAATGTCGTGATTTGGCTGATCGTTTCGATGGACATCGCCAAGAACTTTTCCAAGGGACCCGGGTTTGGAATCGGACTCTGGCTGCTCAGCCCCGTGTTCGTTCCCATCTTGGGTTTCGGATCGTCGACCTACACCCGACCGCCACGCTGGGGGTCGGGCTACGCGACGATGTAGTCCGCCGACCGCTCGGCGGGGTTCGGCGTGCTCGGTGTGATGTCTGGCCCCGCAAGGTGAAGTCGAACGGGGAAGAAGCCCCTAGTTCAGGCGCTTGATCACCAGTGAGGCGCTGACGGAATGGGTTCCGCCCGCGAGTGGTGTGATGGTCAGTGCCGTTGGATTGCCCGACGGGTTCTCCACTTCAAGGACGCTGTTGGGTTGGGTGGTTGTCACCAAGGTCTCCCCCACCAGTTGAGACGTACCCGTCGCACGCCCGACAACGCTGTCCGTCAACAGCGATCCGTTGAGCGAAAGCCCTAATTGGCCCGCTTCGTCCACCGAGACCTGGAACGTGACCTCGTAGGTGCCGATCGCCGTCAGATTGAATGTGGATGAAGACGTTCGCGCGATCGCCCCCGACCCGTCAGAGGCGCCGTCATGGGGGAAACTCACCCCGGCGCCCGTCGCGACGGTCGCCGAGTTGTCGCTGGGCATCATTGCGTAGAACTCCGCGAATGAGAGCACGGTGCCGGCCAGCCCGGGCGCCCCTTGAGGGCCCGTATTCCCCGTGGCTCCCGTGGCTCCCGTGGCTCCCGTGGCTCCCGTGGCTCCCGGTGAACCCGCCGCTCCGGTGGCACCTTGTGGCCCCGCC
>Ga0307375_10004264_pt1 | contig 13732 bp, 17 predicted proteins | sample TR1MG_FD_202531 | JGI IMG/M metagenome (GOLD analysis project Ga0307375, IMG submission 202531) | Soil microbial communities from Risofladan, Vaasa, Finland - TR-1 | ecosystem: Environmental > Terrestrial > Soil > Coastal area > Acid sulfate soil | place: Finland: Risofladan, Vaasa | collected...
CGTAAAAGCCTCTTCGCTCGCATTGTAAACCTCCTAAATAGAACCCCCACCAGATGGTGAAGCACAAGACCGAGGTCAAGTTCATCCGGTGGGGGTTACAGCCTATAAATGAAAAACCCCGGTCTCTTGCGCTTCAAATGCCAATCTAATATATGTTACAAGGAAAGTCAAGCCTTTTCTTAACTATTTTCACTAAATCTAAAGATATTTAATCCAATTCCCCATAACCCCCGCCCAGTATGACTTTAAGAAAAACAATCAAATTATTTTCAATCCCCGCTAATTATTACCCCAAAACACTTGACATCGAAATCATTCCAACTTATATTATTGCCGATGAAACTATTTAACCTGAAATAATTGAAACTGAAACTAATTCCGCCCCCTATATAGTATCTCCTTAGTATATAATATATCCTGTCCTGAACTAAGTATAATAATACATAGAAAGATAGCGTAAACTATGATGCTGATAACGAAAATCCCCTAAATCTTATCATAAAATTAGAAAACCTGAATAAACTGAGATTAGCCTAATTTACGAACAATTTTATATTTAAAAAGATAATAGCTTGGGAACGCACAGTAAATACCGGCCTGAGTTTATTGAGATAGTGGCAGCTTTATCACGGCAGGGCTTAATTCAGGCGGAGATAGCTAAGGTTCTGGGGTTTAGTCGGGGGACTTTAATAAAGTGGTCAAAAACGAGACCTGAGCTTGCGGCTGCTTTTGATGAGGGGGCCGAGATAGCGACGGCCAACGTCGAGGGAGCGCTTTATAAGTCTGCTTGCGGCTACTGGGTTGAAGAGGAAGTGTTAAGCAAGGTTACTGGCGGGGTTGAGAAGATAAAGCGCTGGATATACCCTCAGATAGTGGCTCAGATATTCTGGTTGAAGAACCGGGGGGCTGACAGGTGGCGGGACAATCCTGAAGGCGGGGCTGTTATGCCGACGGGCCCGCTATTACAGATCACTATGAACGATAACAGGGTATTAAGTGCGCCTGGGGCTGGTGCCGAGCAAAAGCTTGCACCGGGGGCGGTGGAAGTCAAACAAACCAAAGAGGCGAGTAATGACGGTTAACGAGCTAACGCCTGAGTGGGTTTTACCTTTGGATTGGGCGTGTGTGTTTCCCTCCGAATCTGAAATCGCTGATATTACAAGCGATTTAGCGCGACGGGTTCAGTCAACTGTAAAGAGGTTAGAGGGTGAGCCTGTTCAGGCGGGATAAGCGGCAGCTTGAGGCTATTGAGCGTATTGAGATTACTTTGAAGGCCTTGAATCTGATTAGTCGCTTGATATATGAAGAGTTGCAGAGGCTCAATGCGGTAGCTGGTCAGTGGAACGTGATGGAGATTAGGCCAGGGGGGGATGTTTCGGAGGCAACAGTCCGGACGTTATCAGGTGATCAGATGCACGAATTGGAACAGATTAGGGTTGGGGAGACCGATGTTGCGATGTCGAGATGGGCTAAGGTATCATAGTGGTTGTTCTAATATCGCTCCAGACCAACCACAGCTCGTCAAGGCTGAAGAGTTGGGGCTGGGTGCGATAAAGTATGCGCCTACTGACCAGAAACGTCGCCACGGCGATAATAATGGTCGTTAATACAGGGAAGGACACCTTAAGATACGTTTGGGTTCGCAAGTGTCCCCATTGTGGGGGGAGTGTTGTGAAGGCTGAGTCCCTTGAGAGCGGTGTGTGGGTTCGGAGTGCTGCCCAGACTAACTGGTGTTTAGGTTGTAAAACTATGTTCCTTCTACACTTCCAGGTTCCTCGACTTACCAGAGAAATTGGATGCTAAGTGACGAAGCGATTAACAAGGTCATCACCCATCTTTGGGAGAATTCACCGATTGTTAAGTCAATGAGACGAACCTTGATAATTGAGGGTTGTGATAATCATAAGCCGGAGTTCAAGTCAAGTGTTGTCAGTAAGGGATAAGTTTCACCTCGAACGGCTTAAATTTGGCTGGGAATGCTTGAACTGCTACTATTTCGAGCCGGTGAGTCCTGAACCGTGCGGCATCTGTCATCGAAGTCCAGACTGTAAGTCTGTAACTATTGATGATTGGTGCGGGGAGTTTAGGTCAGTAGATCAATATGTTGGCGATTTAGAGCGTCTTCTTCCCCGTGCTGGCGTATCCGGGCACGAGGGAGGAATAAACAACAAAACGGATACCGATTGACAACCCGAAAACTCTAACAGAAAGGAGTAAGAAATGGCGGGTTATAAGATTTTAGCGTTCTTTGGCAGGCACTTTCTATGTGAAACTGATAATACCAGACCTGCTGCAAACCTTACAACCGACAACACGTTTACCGCGACTATTGGTCGAAAGGCTGATACTGCGGCTACAGGTGCTGTTGGGACCACCAAGAGTATTGCCGCCTACTTAAAGCAGATCGTAACACTGCTTCTTGGGACGGCCATCGGTGCACCTTTACATACGGCGGTGGCAGGCGTCCGCGTTCTGATGGCAGGGGCAACGATTGTGACAGCAACAGGGTCGGTGTTCATTAAGGCGGTTCACTTGAAGAAGTTGACAACTTCGGAGTCTTCTGGAGTTACGAGCTTTAGGCTTAGGACGGATGATACGGTGAGTCTCTCCATGTTGCTTTACAAAGCAGACGGATCATTAGTTAGGGGGGAGGACTTTTCAGGTGGCTCAAGCTTTGTGTTTGATGTTGGTTGGATTTTATCAACAACCAAGATATTAAAGCTACTGTCTGGTGGTAGTGATGGTCAGGCGGCTGGTTATCAGGTTATTGTTGAGGCTTACGCGCTCACTGAAGGCGCTTCACTGGCATAAGGAGGAAAATAGAATGAAAACAATTAAGTCAATTTTAGTTATCGTCATTGCCCTTGCGGTAGTGATGTTGCCTGTCAGTGCGTCTGCGCAGGTTTGGAAATACATTTACGACAATAGTATAACGCAGAGGGATACGCTCACGATTCCCGAGCTTTACGATTGGTTTGGGACTGCGAGTCTTATTGGTATGTGGTGTTATTGTCCAAGCACTACTGACGATGGGGCACCTGAGAACGAGGCGTGTCAGATTGTAAAGCATACATCGACAACCGGTCTTGTTATTTTAGATATAGCCGGGGACGCTGACCTCGGATTTTCTGCCGATGTTGACGATGGCGATTACATATTTATTTCGGCTACGGTGCCGGAGGGTTACAAGATCCGGGCAAGCATCACTGCCGCGCAACCGGCAACTGGTGTTGCTCAGCTTGACTATATGCTGTTTATCAGCAATCTTGCAGACAGCATTTTAGCTGCTTTGACTACGACTATGGGGAACCAGTGGGGGACAGCTACTGCGCCTGCTAACGGTGTAGCCTTTGACGAGGCGTTACTTTACAACATTCAAAAGAACGATTCGCTCTACAACTGGTTGAACTCAACCAGGGGATTGAATGCTTGGCCGACAGGTGTATTTCCGGCGGCAGGTATCAGTTTCGCGGAGGTGATTAAGTTCGTTGCAGATTCCTTACGCAAGATTAACACGTCCACCGATTCCACTCTCTTCTATCTTCACTCAACCACAGGTGCTCCGGCAGTAACGGGAGCTTTTCCTGCTGCTGGTATAAGTGTCCTTGAACGAATCGGGTTCCTTTGTGATTCGCTTCGTTCCGTAAAGGTGTCAGTCGATTCCGTGTGGAACTACCTTGGAACGACAAAAGGAGCCCAGTGGGGCACTCCCGCTGAACCCGCAGCCGGTGTATCGCTTCTTGAAGGTCTTGGCTATGAACAGAACCAAATAGATACGCTGACTTCTTGGTTGGGGACTACATCAGGGATTGCAGCAGATCCGACGGGTATATTCCACGCCAACGGTGTCAACGTCATTGAGCGAATCAACTTCATTCAGGATTCTCTCCGTGTTCTGCGCACAACGACCGATTCTACTTGGAATTACTTGGCAACTACAAAGGGAGCACAATGGGGAACGGCTACTGAGCCGGCTAATGGCGTGAACCTATTTGAGGGACTTGGATTCCTTCAAAATCAGATGGATACAGTTACTACAGTCAAACTTGAATACGCCGAGCAGATGCAGGAGGACGTTCGAGACTCCCTTGAGGATGCCAATAATTTGCTTCAGTCTCTTACAGGAGCAAATAAACTCAATGTCTGGTCGCAACCTCTTATGGTCATCATTGATTTAACTACCGGCACTACTTGGGAAACAGCAGGCACGCACGAAGTTTTGACAGTGACTGGCAACGTTGAGTTTGAAATTACCTGTTACGATTCCATTGGTTGCACAAGCGCATCTACCGACTCGCTTTGGTTCTTTCTTGGAGAATCAGGTGCGACGGGATACCGTGCATTTAGCTTTATGGCCGAAGACGCAGTTGCTGGCGATAATTTGATTCCGACAGTTCATTCTCCAGGGTATATCTGGTCTGCTGCTGCCTTGACCACAAATGCCGGTGGAATCTGGAAAGGTTCCATATTTGGTGGCAAAGACATAGGATACGAGATTTCCGACCACGCATTCACGGCTGGGCAGTTGGTCTTATACTGCCGGTGGCGGGGTGACGGTAGTGTTGTGGCTGGCGGAGGGGGCGGATTGTAATGGAGACAGGCACAGACCTTGCTATTGCCTGTGGGTTCGTCTTAGTGCTGATCGGGTGTGCCTTTGTCAGACTCGTCTTCAACGGACACAGGATGAGGAAAATGTTGAAGCGATTTTTGGGCGGCGGGAGCGCCGAAACTTGAAAAACGGGCTTGCGTAAAGCAAGTTGACACATATACATAAACGGATGTCTGCCCGCCGCCTAAACCTAAGAACGAGTTAGGTATTGAAACGTTTTAAGCGTAAACCGGTCAAAGAGAAAACCAGTAGTGTTGAGCCGATAAAATACAATCTTTGGCCGCACCAGCAGACGTTCTTTCAGAGTAAATCGCCATATATAGCATTTTATGGTGGTGTTGACAACGGCAAGACGGTAGCGTTGTGTCTAAGGGGCTTGGCGCAGTTACTCGAGCATAAATGTCTTGGGTGTCTGTGCCGAGCCACCTACCCTGAACTTGAAGACACGACAAGGCGGATATTCTTTGACATAATGGGTTGTGATGAGGTGAGTGTAAGGTCACACCCATACGTAATCAAGTGGGATGCGACGAAAAACTTTATGCGACTTGTGAATGGGTCGGAGATCAGGTTTAGGCATTTGGGTGACGAGAATGCAATCAAGGCGTTTCTTTCGAGTCATTATGATTGGGTTGGTATAGACCAGGCTGAGGAGGTATCTGAATCTGCATTTACGCATCTATCGCATCGTATAGGACGTGTGAAGACCGATATACCGCAATGGATAGGGTTAGTTGGTAATCCTGCCGGGCACGAGTGGATATGGGAACGGTTTAAGAGAAATGCGGACATGAACGGTTTTAGTGGAGGTGGTTTATACCACTTAATAGAGGCTGAGACTGGCACTAATCCGCTATTGGGTGATGGGTATATTGAGCGGGAGCGTGCGACACTTTCCAGAAATGAGTTTCAGAGATTTATTTTAGGTTCTTGGGATACGTTTTATGGTCGTGTATACGATAATTACAGTGAGGCTACGCACGTAATAGAACCGTTTCCAATTCCTGATGAGTGGAAAGCAGGGGTTGGCTGGGATTATGGATGGACGAATCCGACGGCGTTCGTATGGGTGGCAGTTGATTATTACGGTATATATCATATTTACCAAGAGCACGTTGAGTCTGAGAAGCCTCCGATATGGCACGCAGAAAGAGTTAAGGCCTATGGTATTGACGTAAATGGAAGTCAGTTGCCGATATACGGCGATCCAAGCGGTGGGAACCGAACTCTTAATAGGGATGAAGAAAGCGCCCAGACACTGATGGGATTATATTCGGAATGTGGCATCGATATTCAACCCGGATCGCACAGAGACAAGTTGTTTGGCATCAATCTAATACATCAATTACTTGACGTAGATGAGTTAAGGACTAATCCTTACACCAATAGGCGAGGTTGTCCAAGGATTTTGATCCATCGCTCTTGCGAGAATACGATTAAGGAACTTGGATTATATCGTTGGGAAGTATTGAGACCTGGACAGGAGCTTACAAAGCCACATCCTGATAGGGTTGTGAAAGTTAACGATCACTGTATGGACGCTTTGAACTACTTTTTTATGAGTTACTTACGGAATTACAAGCCGGAAGAGAAGAAGGGCATGCCGTCTGACATTGAGGACTTGTTTAAGGCATTTGATATTAAGAGGCTTAAAGGTAAAAAGGACTGGCGTTTCGCGTGAGCAAACCTAAAGAAAGCGAAAATCTTAGAGAAAAGATATTATCGACAGGCGAGTTACCTCCAAAGGGTGACGATAATGTCGGACATGCTGTAAAGGAGCTTTGGGAATGGGGTCAATCGCGTATTGATTCTTTCCATAAGGTGATTGATCTTTGCAGGCGTTACTATCGCGGCGAACAACGTCCGGTTAATGTGCCTGGTGATATGCCGAGTTACGAAAACGAGATACACTCTATAATTGAGACGATGAAACCGAAGATAGTCGACTCTATATCGGACGTGTCGTTAGTTGCAGTAAAGGAGGAAGATCAGGAGCAAGGCGAGTCTCTCAATCAACGGGTTCAAACTGCACTTAGGTTGTCGAATTACAAGGAACAGTTACCGGATATAGTTCAAGATTTATTGGTGGATGGTGGTGTTGTAATAGGCGGATTTGCTGATGTAACTATGTCTAAGATAGGTTCTAAGCGCGTCATACCGTTAGGTGATGATTGGGATAGCGGTATTGGTATAGTTGACCAGATATTAATGACAAAGGCAGATGTAATAGAAAGTTTCGGGTCTAAGGGTAAGCGTTTGGCCGCCATATACGAGAAGTTGCCGACAGAAGAAGGATCTCCCGAAGGCGCTCCACAAGCGTCAATGACGACACGGACAGGATTTGAGGGTGGTTCTATTACGCCCATAGGCGAAGATAGTCCGGTATGGCGTTATCCGGTTGAAATGCTATCAACAGATATGCCTAAAGCTCAGAAGGTTATGGTTTTGGGTTTGTGGGCGCGAGATAAAGCCACTAAAAACGTGAAACGAAGTATCCCTGTGATTCACGAAACAGGCGAAAAGGCTTTAGACGAGAATGGCGAGCCACTTTATACCAATGTTGACGAAAAGGAACTTGTATATCCTTATGGTCGCCTGATTTACGTTGGTGTTGGTCTTGACGATAAGGAAAGTCCACTTAGTGCTGATAGTTCTGAGACTGTCGTTTTAAGAGACGGCCCCAACCCGTTCCCGAAGCTCTTTGCAAATACCGGCAGATTTCCGTTTGTATTCATTCCCTGTTATTCGATAGGTGCGATTTGGGGAATGTCGGCAGTGGTTAACCTCATACCTATGCAGGACAGTCTCAATGCCTTATGGGTTAAGCTCTTACAGAACGTGAGGTTTGTGGTGAAGCGCAGGGCAATAGTTCACGGCAGGAGTGGCATTAAGGACGGAACACTTACTGATGCCGAAAACGAGGTTGTGTTCTTAAACGAGAAGTGCCCATTACATCCGAGGGATGCCATTTATTATCCTGAAGTTCAGCCCATTGTGAATGAGATTATGGTTTGTATGAGTGGCACTAAAGACACGATGCGAGATATAAGCGGGGTGTTGGACGTTGTGAGGGGAGGGACTGAGCCGGGTGTTCACGCGGGCATAGCGATACAGTTATTACAGGCTAAGGCGGACAATCGTATCTTATTGAAAGCACAAAGGATAAGTAATGGTATGATGCGTGTGGCGGAGATGCTGGCATATATAGCCCAGGATAAAGATGAAGGCAGTATGACTATTCCGGATTCCACCGGCAAGGAACGTGAATTTGTCGAATACAATGCTGATGAAACGAGAGATATTGGATTTCAGGTAATTGGGAGCCGTCGTAAGAGTATTCAGGAGATTGCCGGATTGCTTCAGCTTGTTGCTGATCTTGAGGCAAAGGGCATCAGCGGTGAACTTGTTATCAGGTATGATGACGATCCTCGAATGCTCGAACTTTGGTTGGACTTGAAGAAGGAACGTGAGCAACGGGAGAAGGATGCTATGGATATGCAGATGAAACAGCAAAACGAGGAGCGGATGTTTCAGATGGTGCAGGGGACAATGCGGTCTGTGGGTAAACAAGAGAAACAGGAGGCTTGAAATGCCTTATAAGAAGGTTGGTTCTAAAGTTTATCATCTCAAGGGGGGTAAGTGGAAGAGAAAGGCAACGGCAAAAAGCAAAGGCAGTGCCAAACGTATGATAAATCTTCTTCGTGGCGTTGAACACGGGTGGAAACCGATGGGTGCTCCAGCAAAGAGAGGGCGTCTTTCCGCTATGAAACGTCACCTATCAAATACAAGAGGTTAAAGTGACTGAAGACGGAAAACCTGGAAGGCCGAGCTATCAAGACTTGCAGTCGCAAATCGCTGGACTGAAGTCCAAACTCGACGATAAAGAAAAGGAACCTGAAAGTTCCGGCATCACAGAGCTTGAAGCTCGGTTGGTTGAGGTTACAAAGCGAGCGCAAGCGGCAGAAAGCCAAGTCAAGGAGATTGAGGCTGACCTGAAGCGACAGGAAAGTCTGAATAAGGCGCGAATGAACCAGAGGATCAGGAAGTTCCCTGGCGTGGATTGGTCTAAACCGGCTTTTAAGATGATCGGTTATGTCAGAAAGGCCGACGGGAGCGAGGCTCCTCAAGACGGCGAGATAAAATTTGAGGACATTGGTCACGACGGCAAGAAAAAGGGTGATGTCGTCTTGACCTTTCAGGACGGTCTTTGCGTAACAAATGACCTCAAGGCTGCCCGTGCGTATACGGCACGTGGATGGGTATTTGAGCTTTCACCAGTAGAATATCCTGGCGAGCGGGAAAAGTTACCGTCCGCCTAATATCATAGGCCGCAGAGTCGTCTGCGGTCATAACCGGTTCTAACAGATTGCCGGAATTCCCTGGCGGGAATGACCCGAAAAGCAGATTTGAAGGAATGCGGTTGTGGTCGATAACGGGCGACGACCTGCAAAAATAGGAGTCGGCAATGGCTGACGACATACAAACGTCTGCTCAAGGCGCGGACGACGATCCTTTAATCGAACTTGGCGAAGATAAGGTCAAGCGGTCTGAACTCGTAGCGTTACGTGCGAAAGCGGCTAATCTGGATAAGGATTATACCGAAAAGACAACGCAACTCGCTAAGGATAAAGCCGAACTTGACAAGCAATTTCTCTCAGTCAAAGACCTTATAAGGTTCGGGAAACTTATAGAAGAAGATCCCGAAGAGGCCGAGCGCCAGATGCGCTACATCATCAAAAAGTATAAAGGCGGCAAGACCGATGACGATGATGATGATGACGGTAAGAAAGGTCGCCGGAGAACTGAGGATGATGATGAACGGGAACAAAGGGTTTACGACCTTGAACTCAAGATGGAGCTTCAAGAACTCGGTAAAGACCCCGTTTTCAAGGAAAATGAGGAAGATGTTATGAAGTTTGCCTTAGAAAACGAAATCCCGAGTGTGAAGATGGCATTCAAGGCTTGGAAAGGCGAGAACTTTGAGAAGTTACACGAATCTCGCTTACAGTCTGTCAAGACTAAAGAAAAGGAATCGGAAGTCGTGCTGAAGGGCGGATCAAGTGCTCCGAGCAAGGATTGGAAATACGATAATTCCAAAACTGCTATGGAGAATCTACGATTGATGAGAGAATCTAAAAAGTAACCGCCCAACTTGCTGAAAGTTCGGGCGGTGTAGGAGGATAAGTTGCCCGGAATTTCAGATGAACTTGACGTCCTTTTAAAAGACTATCTGTTACGTGTTGACGTTGCGGATATGCTCGGTGCGCAATCGCCGAAGTTGGCGATGTTTCTATCAACGGGTCGCACCGATGCGAATACTGGACGAGCGATCCCCAAGACTCGTGATAAGATGATCGATGGCGGGGATAAACTTCGTCGCACACTGAAATACGCCCGTAATGAGGCAAGAGGAAGCTTCAGCGGATGGTCATTACTCAATATGAACCCAAACCGGAAGTATGACGCTGCTCGCTATCCGTTTGCAGGCTACTACGGTCATCTTCCCTGGTCGATTGATGACCTTTCGAGGTATCGCGGCGAAACACAATACGTTGATAAGATGAAAGCCGATTTGGATGGCTTGATTGCGGATGCGATTTACGATCTTGCTATCGGGATAAATAACAGTGCCGCCGCCCACGTGGGCATTCAAGAATATGGGTTTGATGGACTTCAAATCCTGTTTGATAATACCGCGACGTGGGGCGAGATTGACCGTGATGGGTCTAATACCTGGTGGTATACGATGACCGATACAAGTGCGTATGCAGCCGCTGATCAGATTGATCCAACTTCGGCTAATTACCTTCCCAGATTGATTGACGCTCGGCGTCGTGCCGTGTTCAACTCCTGCGGGCTTATGCCCACAGTCTGCTACACTTCAGCGTTAATCTACGACCGTCTCCACGACATCATTCAACTCAGCCAGCAAAACGTTAACGTTACAACTGGTGTCTATGGCTTTGAAGCCATACGTTGGCGCGGGATGGAAGTATATGCCGATCCTTACGGTATGTCTTCAGGCGGCACGAGTCGTATGGAGTTATTCACCCCGCAAGGTTTCGATGACAAGAGAACACTCGGAATAGTCGGTCAGGAGGGTTACTTCTTCGATATGACTGACTGGATTCCGATTGCTAATCAGGCCGCTCAAGTGAAGAGACTGTATTGCAAGGCTTCGATTTACTGTGATCAGCCCCGTATGCAGGCTGCTCTAACCGGCTTAACCGAGTAAGGAGGGAAACAGATGAGTTATGCTTTAATCACAGATGCAGCCCTGACCACAGCCTATACTTTAGCGCAGGCTAAAAAGTTGGGCTACAGTTTGGGCGAGATTCGTCTTGGTCTTACGGGCCAGGTGTATCAGTTTGCATACATCGACGATGATGTTGACATAACAGCAGCCAAGTCCGTCCTTCGATTGGCGGACAATGTGGTAAGCGACCACGCTTGTACCCCGGATTATACTGGAGGTTCAGCGGTGACGTTGGCATTGACCAACGCATCTCAAACCCCGGTTTCCGGAATTGCAATGGCGACGGCTGATGTTTCCGCAGGATACCGTTATATGTGGATTCAGACCAGCGGTCTCCACGCTGGCGGATTCACTACTGACACTTACATCATTATTGGCAGTGGATTGATTGCTCACCCTTCAAGTGATGGAGCTGCGGGCATTGCCATTCAGGAGTCGGATGGGGATCCGACCGTAAATACCCATACCATCTTTGGGTGGGCTATTGAGGCGGATGATGCTACACCGGTTGCTGGTGCAGTGCTTCTCACTAACTGTTGTGGTGTCTAAACTAAACCTTTGGGGCGGGGGTTGTAATAGACTCCCGCCCCTGGAGGATTTTTAATGGCAACTCCTACTTCACTCATAACTGAAATCCGATATATTCTTGGCGAGTCAACTGCTTCCTTTTGGCAACCTGTTGAACTGAGCACTTGGCTTGTAGATGTCATTCGGGGACTTCACGTCGATCTTACCCCGGATGCTATAAAGGAAATACTTTCAGTCACAGAACATCCAACTATATCTGAAGCACTAATAATTGGCGGGACACGATCAACTGTTCTTCTTGATGATAATTACTTTATGACACTACTGGTGCAAATTAAAGAGAATGATGACGAGTATGGTTATCCACTTACAAATGTGTCAAGGGAAGTATTTGAGGAAGTAAAGCGAAAAGAAGGTGACGCAGATAGAGACGGAACAGACACGAGAATATACACGATTGATGATACCGGAAGTAACCTGTTGGTTTACCCTGAATACCCAGTAGGAAGTTATAGCAACTTAAAGCATACCTGGATTGGCAGGTTGACTGAATCGGGGACTTTAAATGCGCCTTTCTACGTCCTTGAAGCCATCAAATACAAGGTAGTCTCAATAGCATTTTCAAAGAAAGGTCGTGACCTTGCAATGTCGGATAGATATGAGGTTAAGTATGAGAGAGTTATTGCAAAGATAAACTTCATATTTGAAAACAAGTTTGGTATGGCGGCAGCGCACTCGGGCAGGATAAGGAGCACGTATTGAGACTCGCCGAAAACACGATTGCCGACTTTCTTGGACTTCAAGAGAATGACAGTCCCCTTGTCGTAAAAAGTGGCAGTCGCATAAGTTGTTACTCAAGTAAGCTTGACTCTCTTCGACCGAACATATTAGAAAAGGTTAAGGGATGCGCGCTGCACTCAGCTATTTCTTACAAGATGGCTGATCGTCCTGTAACACTTTTAAGGTATTGCACTGATGGGGGAACCAAGAGATTTATCGCAACGGCTTGGGATAACATACTGAAATATAGTGCGGGTTGGGTTCCGTTACTTTCGGAATCAAGTATTGTTAACACTGCAACTGGTTATCTTGTTCCTTCGAATCTATTGTATGGTGTGGGTTTCGGTATAGCTGCAAGAAACGGCGTTCACACTTCATACGTGAATAGACCATTTGATTATTTGACATATAAGGACACACTTTATTTGACGGATGGTTATAATCTGCCGGTCAAAATACTTTCCGTATCTCCTCAAACTGTTGGTAGTTGGGGATACCGGCAGTTTACAAATGCGACACCACCGATTCTGACGGCAGTGCAAGCCGCAGGAGGAACCTTGGCTGCTGACACCTATAATTACAAGGGTTCATTATATGATACTACCAGGACGCTTGAAGGCAATGCTGGAAGTGTTCTAAAAACACAGGCAAACGCTGGTATTTTCGATATATGGGTTTACATCAATAAAAATGTGTGGACTGCTGATAATAACTACGATTACGAGAATGCGTTTGCAAGTAGGGTGAGGATTTACAGGTCTCCTTGTAATGTTGGAGATAATGCATATCGCCTTGCCGGAACGATAATGAAACACATTACAAGTGGAACCTGTGAAGTGGCAGTTGGTGGTAATGTAGTTGCGGTGGGGACTAAATTTTCATTGATAGCGGGAGCAGGAGCACTTCCGGCAACCAATAGACCTGTTCTTTATGGCGGCGTTATTGCTTATATGGTCGATAACATTACCGATGACGAACATTGCCACGTTGTGAAGTCCGATGGTTCTGCCGTTGGTGCAGGTGAAGGCGTTGCGGCTGGTTCCGAGTGCCACGTCTTGGGCGGGTTTCTTGATACAACTACTAACATATCAGCAAATACACTTTACCACGAAGAGGATACGACACTTGACGTTGAGTTGAGAGACCATTCCGCGCCTCCGAGATGCAAGTATTGTGTTATGTTTGGTGCTCTTTACAACAGGGCTTTTATGGCGGGAGACGCTGATCATCCGAATAGATTATACTGGTCTGCGGTGGATTATCCTGATTACTTCCCGCTTGAGAACTACTGGGACATAGACCCGGATGACGGCGATCATATAACTGCTTTAGTTAAGTTTCACGGTAAACTTATCATATCCAAGGAAAGGTCTGCCTCGATTATGTTGATTGAAGGCGACAGATATAGTTGGCAACTTATTCCAGGTGCAATTTCGGTTGGGACAATAGACACAAGGTTGATTGCGGATTGCGATGGGACATTGATATTTGTAAATAGTGCTGGTGTGTGGTCTTATGACGGCAGTAAATTATCATACATATCTCACAACGAAAACGGT
>Ga0307375_10004265_pt1 | contig 13731 bp, 12 predicted proteins | sample TR1MG_FD_202531 | JGI IMG/M metagenome (GOLD analysis project Ga0307375, IMG submission 202531) | Soil microbial communities from Risofladan, Vaasa, Finland - TR-1 | ecosystem: Environmental > Terrestrial > Soil > Coastal area > Acid sulfate soil | place: Finland: Risofladan, Vaasa | collected...
GCCGAACGCGGATATCCGGAGAGTTCTTATAGCGCTTCCATCCGGCGAGTGTCGTCTGGCAGATGCGATAGAGACTCGGCCCATTGCGCTGGAAGTCGCGCTCGAACGCTTCGTCGAGAAACTGTTTGGATTCGTCGCGCGAGATGGCGGGGTGGACGAAATTGAACTTGTGCTGGCCGTGTATGTCGGCAAGGTCAACGTCGAGTAGCCGGCCTTCTTCCTTTACTTGTTGATAAAGCGGCGTGCCGGGAACCGGTGTGTAGAGCATGAACTGGTGAAAATCAGTTCCATGCGAGACGGCGAAGTCGATTTCCGCCCGAATGTTCTGCGGAGTGTGGTGCTCCAGTCCAACGATGGTAGAGCCAAGAAGTTTGATGCCGTGTTGCCGAAGTTCGCGAGTAAGGCTGAGAGTGTCGGTGCCGTCGAGCTTGGAGTAGTTTGAGTGCGGCGATTCGAGCCCCATCCAAATCCACGAGACCCCGAGTTCGACTAGTTCCTCCATGGTGTATCGGCGGATGGCGTTCGCCGAAGAAAAGACATAGAAAGACCAGGACTTGTTTTCCTTCCTCATGCGCTCCAACAATTGCATGGCGCGAGGACGGTTCAGGAGAAAGTTTTCGTCCATGATAAAGAACGAGTGTGCGCGAAGTTCGCGCTCCATCTCGCACATCACTTCGAAGAGCTGATCACCCGTTTTATAGAAGTCGATGAACTTGCCTTTGCCGCCAAAGAACGCCGACGTTGTACAGAAGTTGCACCCCATCGGACATCCCACCGAGGGGATGATCGTGGCCGCGGTCGTGCTTGGCTCGTCGCGTCCGGAGAGTCCCATCATGCGCGTCCCGAAGCCTGACATAATTCGCGGATGCTTCACGGGCGCATCCGGATCTTCACCGAGATACCTGCGCATCCAGGAGATCCCTTCACCTTTGACAATGTGATCGGCGTCGATCATGTATTCGAGCCCTGGTATGGCAGCGACGTGACCGCCGATAACAATCTGCGCCTGCGGAGCCAGCCGGCGAGCGATGCGGCACATCTCGCGCACTTTTCCTACATTCACAATAATCGATGAAATCCCGATGACGTCGTAGGAGTTTCGCCGGAGTTCTGATTCGAACGCCTCGCGAGTGGGGAAGTCGAGCACCGTGCAGGGGGCGGAGATGTTCTGTTGGATCATCATGATGCCCCAGGAACGATGAAACATCCTTAACGAAAATGCGCCCTGCGCGCGGGTGACCTGGTTGTGATAAAGCTCCATCGGGTTGATCGAGCGCGAGCCGAATTCATCGTCCTGCGCGTAGGGGCCGAAGACACTGGAAAGCAGGACGCGCGCCTGGGTTCCTTTAGGATGCGTGGGGAGTTGTGCAGTAACCATTACAACTAAGTTGTAACGCCGCGCGAGGTCGATGACTGTAAGAGTTCTGTAAAGAATGAACGGGCCGCCCAAACTGCGTCGTTGGCGGCGAGTCATCCAGTCACAACGTCGCGCCGACCTGACCTAGCCTAACGTGGGGTAAGAATTCCACGTTCCCGCAGCCAGTCAGACAGACTACGCGACCAGGACGAAAGCCCGGGGTTGTTTGGTTGCGTGAGTCCGAAGCCGTGTCCACCTTTTTGATACACATGGAGTTCTGCGGGGACTCCTGCGTGGAGAAGCCCGAGGAAGAAACTCACTCCATTTTCTGGCGAAACCTTCGGGTCGTCATCGGCGAGGACGATGAAGGCTGGAGGCGTTTGCGCGGTGACCTGCGTGTTGGTGAAGAGGCGGTGGAGCAACGCCGGATCTGGGTTGTCTCCCAGCAGATAGTTAAACGAGCGTATGGACGCCGGGCCAGCGTCATTAATCACAGGGTATCCGAGGATCATGAAATCAGGCCGATCCCCGGCTCGCTCAATCGGGTCGGGCGATGCAGGGTTGCCGGAGTCGAAGTGAGTTCCGAGCAGTGATGCCAGGTGCCCGCCCGCAGAGAAGCCGGCCACGCCGATGCGATCGTCCGGGATGTTGTATTCCGCCGCGTGAGAACGCACGTAACGCATTGCGCGCTGCGCATCCTCAAATTCGATTGGGTAGTGATAGCGCATTCCGACGCGGTACGTGAGCACGAATGCAGCGACGCCCAGCCGGTTGAACCATTGCGCAACTTGCGGATCAATCCTATTGAGGACGATCTTGCCGTAGCCGCCTCCGGGGACGATCAGGACTGCCGCGACCGGTGGCTTCTTCGGCAGATAAATCTTCAGCGACGGCTTGTCGGATGCGTCGTTTCCAAGCGCTCCGGGCGCGCCGTTCGGCCACAAGAGGACCGTGTTTTGCGCGAACAGGCTGACGGAAACGGAAAATGTCGCAAACAAGAGGACGACGAGAAGACGAGACATGGCCCGTAAGATACTACGGCGGAGCATGGATCAGAATGGGACATTCGTGTGGAGCAGCCGCAGGTCAAGAACCCGCCGAATTGCCGTCGGGCGAGGAGCTACTTCAACGCGCCGCTGGTGACCAGCGCCTGCAGAATCCGCACTCCGTCGGTCATGCCGAGAGCCGTTTCCGATGCCCGCTCGGGGTGCGGCATCATGCCCAGAACATTGCGGCCTTCGCTGCAGATCCCGGCGATGTTGTCGATAGCCCCATTTGGATTGGCTTCCGGGGTGATCGTGCCCTCTGGAGTGGAGTAACGGAAGAGTATGCGATCTTGTTTCTGAAGCTGCTGCAGCGTGGCTTCGTCGCAGTAATAGTTGCCTTCCATGTGTCCGATTGGGACTTCGAGAACCTCTCCCCGCCGAAGAGAGTGGGTGAAGGGCGAGTTCGTGCTTTCCACGCGGATATGAACCGGCTTGCAAATGTATTTCAGGTCTTTGTTCCGCATGAGCACGCCGGGCAGCAGGCCGGACTCGCAGAGGATCTGGAAGCCGTTGCATATCCCCATGACCAGCCCACCCGTCGCCGCAAAGTTACGCACTGATTCCATGATGAGCGAAAACCGTGCGATGGCGCCGGTGCGAAGGTAATCGCCATAGGCAAAGCCGCCGGGAACGATGACGGCATCGCATCCCTGCAAGTCGCTGGAATCATGCCAGAGAAACGTGGCTGGCTGCTGGAAGACCTCTTTGAATGCCCAATATGCGTCGTGGTCGCAGTTGGATCCGGGGAAGATTATTACGCCAAATTTCATAGCCATCCGCTCTCCAACAGTGTAGCATCGCGCGCCATTTCTGGGATGGGGCGGGGAACTGCACTTTTCGGAAAAAAAATAGCCGCCCCGTTAGGAGCGGCTGGAAGCTTCGAGGAAGAGTTTTTGGTATCCGATTTGATGTCTTATTGCTGCTGTGGAGGCGGAGCTGGTGCATTCTGTCCCTGGGGAGCGCCCCGGCCAACGCCTGGTCCACGACGGCCATCTGGACGCCGGAAGCGCTCTCCGCCCATCATGCGGCGGCGGGCCATCTGCTGGAAGTGTGCTTTCAGTTTCTGCCACTGCTCCGGTGTCAGCACTTTCCGCAGGGATACGTTCATCATGCCGTTCGTCTTTTCCAGACGACCGCGTGCGGCGATCACCGCGTCCAGTTGCTTCGAGATCGCGGCTTCGTCAAGCTGGTTGGCATCCATCAGGGGCTGGAGCAGGATTTCCTGCCGCTCGAGATCGGCGCGCAGGTCCACCAGCTTCAGGCGATAATCCATGAAGTTCTTTTCCAGCTGCTGCTGCTGGTCGTCGGTAAGGTTGAGAGCCTTGGCGACAGCGGAGTTCTTCCACCACGCACCCATACCGGGAGCGAGCGGGTTTCCTGCCATCATTCCGGCTCTCTGTTTTACGATCTTGCGTGCCATGGGTGCTCTGGCGCCGGCTTGGGCAAAGCCCAGAACGGAGAAGAGAAGGGTCGCGAGTATTGCTGCCAGGGTTCGTTTCATATGTGTGTTCCTTTTGTTCCTTCCGATTATTGGTTCTGCGTGTTCGTATTCAGCGCACGGCTCATTTCGCTTGCCATAAGAGCGGTAGGCTCCATGGCACTGGGGGTATCGTCGGCTACAGCCTCATCGACCTGCCGCAATAGAGCGTCGTCGTCAAGCGCCGGCTTGGTCACGGTGGCCGTGTTTATCGGCGCGGGCGTCTTGGATGTTCCTCCCGGCAGGAAGAGCATCACGGCAAAAATGCACAGGAACAGTCCCGAGACCAACGCCCAGCGGAGACCGGCAGTCATTGTGCGTCGGGGCATCCGCGAGCGGATACTGGTACGCTGTGCCGTCCAGAAGACGGTGGGCCGCTCGGCATCCTGGTGGGCTGCCTGGCGGAAGCTTCCGATCGCTCCTCCAAGGGCCTCCCATTCACCTCGGCAGGCTTCGCATTCGGCAACATGTGCCGGCGGAGTACCCGCGAGGAGAGCTTCTGCGAATTCAGCGTCGTTGCAGTGCGATTTCACCGTATGTTTCCTTTAATTGCTTGCGGACAGCGGCAACCGCCCGCGATAAGTGCGACTTCACGGTTCCCACGCTCACGTCCAGGGCAACCGCAATTTCTTCAAGTGGCATCTCTTCCGAGAAGCGCAGAACGAAAACTTCCCGTTGCTGCTCCGAGAGGCGTGACACTGCTCGCCACACGGTTTCGGCCTGTTCACGCGCGAGAAGCCGTTGCTCCGGCGTAGCGTGTGCGTCGGCCACGGTCTCGCTGACGGCCACCTCGCTTGCCTCGTCGCTGCTGTTGCCGGATTGGAAGATCTTCTTCCAGAATCCCTGTCTCCGGTTGCGAACATGATCGCGCACGAGGTTGACGGCAATATGCGTGAGCCAGGTTCCGACGCTTGCCTCGCCACGGAAGGTGTGACGCTTCTCGTAAGCGCGCAGGAAGCAGTCCTGCGTCAAGGTAGCGGCAGCATCGGGATCGCGCAGGAGCGTTAGCAACAGCCGGTAGATTCGCTGCTGGTGAGTAAGCACAATGGAGTCGAAGTCTTCCTCGGCGAGTCCCTGTGCGTTCACCGTTCCAGCCACCATCGCGGGTTGAAGCGTTGCGCTCATTCTTGCGTGTCGGTGATATGGACGGAAACTTGGCATCCAGGTTTACAGGTAAGCCGGAGAAAATTGAGTTACGCTATTTTGGGATACAGCTACCGTAAGTAACCAGCCATGAACATTCGCTATTACACAAACACGACATTTGACGCTTTGAAGCGTTGGTTTGTCGCTCAATGTTACGACTCGGCGATTGTCGGCGCGATGTGGCTCGCCGGCTTGTGGTACCTGCACGTGCCGTGGGCAATCTTCTGGGCGTTTCTGGCGGCGGGTCTCCAATTCATCCCCGTCTACGGCCCGGTGTTGTCGGTCCCCGGGCCATCCCTGGCGTTACTGGCTTCCGGAGCCTCATGGAATCGCTACATCGGCGTTCTCGCCCTTTACGCCCTCATCGTGATTGTCGATACGTTCCTTCTGCAGCCGTACCTGATGCACCGGCAGAATCGCGTTCCGGTTTGGGCATCGATCATTGTGCCTCTTCTGGCGGGCGTGGTCATTCCATTCTGGGGAGTGCTTCTGGCTCCGCCTCTACTGGCAGTAATCTATGCACACATAAAACCGAAGGAGCCACCTCCGCACCACCAGGAATTCGGCAGGGGAGAGGGTGTGATTCTTCCGCCGGAAGACCGGGGTGGAACTCCATGAAATGGCCATCGCTGTCCTCCAATTCACACGTACGACCGTGCTATAATTCCACGTTGCCTGCACTGGTTTAGCGGCATTCGTGCGCTCCCGAGTCCCTCACGGGGCCGTGCGCGCCTTATCAAAACCGAAATCCTTCTATTCAACGAGGTTGGCATGTCTGGCCACTCAAAATGGGCCACAATTAAGCACAAGAAGGGCGCGCTGGACGCTAAGCGCGGCAAAATCTTCACCCGTCTCATCAGGGAAATCACCATGGCCGCCAAGAACGGCGGTGATCCTGAAAAGAACCCCAGACTGCGCGGAGCGATTACGGCGGCCAAGGCTGAAAATATGCCTGCCGACAACATCAAGCGTGCCATTCAGCGCGGTACGGGCGAATTGCCGGGGGTGAACTACGAAGAGATCACCTTCGAAGGCTACGGTCCGGGAGGCGTCGCCATCCTGGTGGAGGTTTCCACCGATAACCGCAACCGCACGGTCAGCGAAATCCGCCACGCATTCGGTAAGAACGGTGGAAATATGGGCGAAGCCGGTTCGGTTGCCTGGATGTTCCACAAGAAAGGCGACATCGTCATCCCCAAGACACAGGCTAAGGAAGACGACCTCATGAACCTGGTGTTGGAAAGCGGCGCCGAGGATCTGAAGGACGACGGCGACAACTGGGAGATTCTGACCGATCCTGGCTCGTTTGAATCGGTCCTGGAAGCGGTGAAGAAAGCGGGCTACACGCCGGAAGTCGCTGAGATTGGGATGATCCCGCAGAACTATATCAAGCTGTCCGGCCAACAGGCCTCGACCATGATTCGCCTGATGGAAACCATGGAAGATCAGGACGACGTGCAGCACGTTTACTCGAACTTCGACATTGACCAGAAAGAAATGGAAGAAGTCGCGGGATAGCCGCGTGACGCCATTCATGGAATTTGGGCCGCTCCCTGGAGTGGCCCTTACTTTTGCCCGAAAGCCCTATGCCATACGGAATTGCCCCACGGGTATCAGGTTTTGACTCGCAAGGATGCTTCCAACCTGTTAATTTTCTCTTTTCCACTCCACATCGACGGAAGAACTAATGCCTAAAAGAACGATCTCGCTTCTCGTAACGATTGTACTGAGCTTCTTCTGGTGTCTCAGTGCCACCGCACAGGTTGACGATGCCGTCCTGCTGCACAAGGAACACTGGAATGCCGGTGTCTTTGCTGGCGGCGGAAATGGCATCGGGTTGCGTTCGGGTGTCCATTTCTTTCGGGCCGGTGGACGGATTGGACGCGTGATGACCGGGCAGAAGGGAAGTGGGTTGTTTCGCGGGACTTTTGAAATCGACTCCGAACTGACGCCCGTCGAAGTGGTTTCCTGGCCGAATTACAAGAGCGTCTACGGTTTTGGCTTCAATCCCCTGGTCATGAAGTGGAACTTCACCAGCGGGAAAAGGATCGTTCCATTCGTGGAAGCCGTAGGAGGGCTTCTCTGGACCACGGAGAATATCCCTCCGGGAGACACTGCCCAGATCAACTTCCAGTCCGGAGCCGGATTTGGCATGCATATCTTCACGCGCCCGAATCGCGCCATCACCTGGGACATCCGCGCCACCCACATTTCCAATGCCTCCATCGGCAACCATAACCCCGGTGTAAATGCCAGCGTGCAGTTCACGTTGGGCTACACGTGGTTTAGGAAGTAAAAAGTGTAAAGGGAAAAGTACAAGGTGAAAAACCAGCAGATGGAAGCATCGCAACCGGTGATGAATGGGGCCAGAACTGACCTGTGCGATCGGACAAAGAACTTCGCATTACGCGTAATGCGGCTCTACAAGGCATTACCGCAGCGTGCGGATGCCCAGGTGTTGGGGCGGCAATTATTACGAGCTGCGACGTCGGTGGCCGCCAACTATCGCGCCGCACAGCGTGCACGGAGCAGGGCGGAGTTCATCTCGAAACTATGTGTAGTGGTGGAGGAAGCCGACGAAAGCCAATTTTGGCTTGAGTTGCTGCGAGATGGCAGCGTTGTTTCACCGCAGAAGTTGGCAAGCCTGATCCGGGAGGCCAGTGAGCTCGTTGCAATCTTTACGGCCGCAAGATCACGTACAAGGCGGTAATCTATCCTTTTGACTTTTAACTTTGTCCTTTCTACTTTCTACTTATGCCTGCATTAATTGAGTGCGTACCTAATTTCTCCGAGGGCCGTGATAAGGCCAAAGTCGATGCCATCCTTGAAGCGATGAAGATGGATGGCGTCTATCTACTGGACCGCGAGATGGATGCGGACCATAACCGTTGTGTCATTACCCTGGTGGGCGATCGTGCGCCCATCATGGAAGCCGTGTTACGCGGCATCGGCAAGGCTGCCGAGTTGATTGATTTGACGAAACACACCGGCGCACACCCTCGCATGGGCGCAACCGATGTCGTCCCATTCATCCCCATCGACGGTGTAACCCTCGAAGACTGTGTTCAGATGGCGCGTTTCGTTGGTGCCGAAATCTGGAAGCGCTACAGGATTCCCGTTTTTCTCTACGAAGCTGCCGCGCAGCGTCCAGAGCGCACCAACCTCGAGAACATTCGCAAGGGCCAATTTGAAGGCTTGCGCGAAGAGTTGCCGAAGAATCCTAGCCGTGCGCCCGACTTCGGCGATCCGGCTGTCCATCCCACGGCTGGTGCGACGGTCGTCGGTGCCCGTAAGTTCCTGGTCGCCTACAACGTTTACCTCAACACCCCGGACGTTGACATCGCGAAGAAGATCGGCAAGGCCGTGCGCTTCTCCAACGGCGGTCTGCGCTACGTGAAGGGAATGGGCGTTCCTGTCCGAGGGTTGGCGCAGGTATCCATGAACCTGACGGACACCGACCAGACTCCGATTGCGCGGGTCTTCGAATTCGTAAAGCGAGAGGCTGCGCGTTATGGCGTCATGCCGCTTTCGAGCGAAATCGTTGGCCTGATTCCGAAGAAGGCTCTCGAAGATGCTGCCGAATGGTTCCTGCAAGTTGAGAATTTCGATTCGTCGCTGATCCTGGAGAATCGGCTCGCATCCGTGATGGGAGGAAAGGCCGCGGTCGGCGGATTGCGTGCAGGCGTCGAACCTTTCGTCGAACAGCTGGCCGCTCCGACAGCGGTACCCGGAGGCGGCAGCGCATCTGCCGCTGCGGGAGCGATGGCAGCAGGACTGGCCGCCATGGTCGCCGGAATGTCCCGTGGCAAGAAGGCCTATCTTCAGCATGAGCAGCCATTGAGTGACGCACTGGCCCGGCTCTCCCAACTTCGCGAAGAGTTGAAGGCCGCGATCGATGCCGATGCCGAGTCTTACAAAGGCATGGTCGCCGCATATAAGGCTGCAAAGGAGAATCCGGCTGGCACTGGCGCGGTCAACGCTGCAATTCGTCAGGCTGCAACCGTGCCGCTTGGTGTCGCCGAGAAGTCCCACGAGGTTGGTAGGATCGTCGAATCGCTTAGGCCGATCACGAATCCGAGAATGGCATCGGATTTGACGGTGGCGGCTGCACTTTCACGCGCTGCCATCGACGGTGCGCTCGCCAACGTCGAGATCAACCTGGAATCTTTCGCGGCAGGACAGGAAGCGGAATTTGTGCGTGCTACGAAGGAAAAAATTTCCTCCTTGCGGAGATAAACGTTTGATCATGCCTTGAGCCGGGAGGCCTAGGCTGATTTCCGCGAGTATTTCCGTTCTTCGGAGTGTTTGGAAACAGAGGTACAATAGCAATTATGAAACAGTGTTTCCTGACGATCGCAGCCTTGGTGCTGCTAAGCGGTGCCGCCTTGGCGGCTCCCCTTGGCACGAACGCAAGAAACGTAATTCCTAAGAACGTCCAGCAGATCATTTCCGTGGACTATCGCGCATTGCGCGATTCCCCGAGCGGAATGGCCTTGAAGGGCCGCGTCATGCCGGACAACCTGAAGGAGTTCGAAAAGGCTATCAAGGGAATGGGTGTGAACCCGGACCAGGACATGGACCAGTTGGTCTTTGTGCTGTTCCGGCAGGGAAGCTCCGTGCGCAGCGTTGGGATTGCACAAGGGAACTTCCAGCCAAAATCGTTTGTCACCCGCATGCGCGCCAAGAAGGTCAAGCCTGAGATGTATGGGCATAATGCGATCTATCCGACGGGTTCGGGCCTCTTGATGACCTTCCTCGATCCGAACACAATGGTGTTTGGGGACTTGGCCGCCATGAAGAATGCGCTGGATGTTTACGACAGCCAGGCGGAAGGCGTCGGAAGCAACCCCTCGATTTCAGGCATGATTGCCGACGTACAGGATGGGCCAGTGTGGAGCGTTCTGGACCAGGACGGCACCCAGAACATGATGAAGTCAGCGCTCGGCAGCGCGTCTTCTCTTGCCGATTACGACACCATCAAGAAACGCCTGCTCGGCTCCGAGTACACCGTGGATTTCTCGAACGGAGTGCGGTTCAATCTCACGGTTCTCACCTCCGACACCATGACCGCCGCAACGTTGTCGTCTTTGATACAGGCTGGCATCATGTACAAGCGTCTGAATTCCACACCAGCAGAGAAAGTCGCTCTCGACGGCATGACCGTGGATTCGAATAGCGGAAAATTGTTGTTGAATTTCAAAGCTGACGATCGGAAATTTCAGGCTCTGCTGACCACGGATTTGTTCTCGTCGATATCGCGGTAGAGCTTCGTTATCGAGGAAAACGGAAAGAGGCGGCCACATGGGCCGCCTTATTTCGTTGGGCAATGTTTATAGTTCGGACTGCAGGCTCTTTCGCAGGCCACGCAGCGCAATTTCGTTTCTGCGATACCACACCCACGTGCCGTTCTTTGCGGTATCGATCAAGCCTGCCTTCTTCAGTATCTTCATGTGGTGCGAGATGGTAGGTTGAGCAAGTTTGATGCGCTGTTCAATGTCGGAGGCGCAGAGCCCCGGAGGATTACCATTCCGGGTTTGCGTCTTCTGGAGTTGGCGGAGAATCTTTCGCCGCGTGGGATCGGCGATCGCACGCAATGCCAGACTTAGCTTGTCAGTAGCAGCTTTCATCTTGGTCTCTTAGTCGGTTAGTGGTTAATGGATAACTACGATCCGAGCTATCGTTTTCCGATATAAACCCGGTTCGGTCCTATGAATCTCGATAAAAATTCGCACATCGCATTCTTTGTGCTCATCAACAAGATTACAGCAATCAACTTGAAGCTAAGCTGAATAGAACGTCGATCCAATCTTTCCGAACCATCGATGCTACCCACGTGGATTGTCGCTCACCACATTTGTTGAATCGAAATCTGTAAATGCAAGGGCGCTGCTACTGGCACTAACGTGCCACCCCGTCAACTTCATGGCGTGCTCCACGCCCGGGCTCATCGCCATCCCACACTCGATATCCCGGTTATATATAATCCCCAAGATCAAGGCCAGACAAAGCTTTTCGAGGATTGCTCGAAACCACTCTTGCAAGCCGATCATCTGGTCGATGCACCAGGCACACACGGATCGCACGCGACTCAAACGTTGCGAACTTCCCCGAATTGTTCTCGCGGTGGGGATTCGCAGCCTTGATTGTCGCCGCAAAGATCGAGATGTGCCGATGAATTCTCGCTGAACTTTCGCACACTCGCCAGCCACTCTCGTGCCTTCGATCTTGTTTATAAGAGTTCATGCACAACAGTGCTATGCCTTCCAATGTTACGATGGGCGGCTGCAATTTTGGAGGTTTCAGTCGCGTTATGAGTCGATTGCCCGTTTCTTCGTCCGAATACCGCAAGCTGTCCAGCCGAGTCGTGGATCTCACCGCGGAGTACCTGCAAAATATTGATAAACTGCCATCTTTTCCCCATTGCTCCGGGCAACAGACGGAGCAATTATTCGGCGGACCTCCGCCGGAGATCGGCCTTGGTGAAGCGTCACTGGATGCGATGTCGGATGTTTTTGCTCTCGGACGTGTCACCGGGCCACGATTTTTCGGCTATGTCTTCGGCTCGGGAGAACCGGTGGCCGCCCTGGCGGATCTTGCGGCAAGTGTTCTAAACCAGAACGTTACCGCGTGGCGATCGGGACCGTCTGCGGTAGCCATAGAGCGCACGGTTGTTGGCTGGCTCGCGGACGCAATCGGTTGTAACGGATTCTCTGGCAGTCTTACCGGCGGCGGATCGTCGGCGAACCTCATGGCTCTTTGCATGGCCCGGGAGCGTGCGTTGCCAGGAGCAAGCCGGACCGGCCTGCCCCGCGACAGTGGACAACCGGTTATCTATGCCTCGGCGGAAGCCCACATGTCGATGGCGAAGGCGTCTGCCATTCTGGGTCTCGGTTACGATGCCATAAGACTGATACCTGTCGATCAATCCTTTCGGATGGATGTGACCGCGCTCGATCACGCGATCGACACGGATCTGCGTGCAGGTAAAGTCCCCGTGGCGATTGTGGCATCGGCCGGCACCACGGCCACCGGCAGTATCGATGACATGGAGGCCATCGCGGGAATCGCGCGACGGCGGAATATCTGGATGCACGTGGACGGCGCGTATGGGGCTCTTGCGGCAATGGCTGTCCCGGAACAGTTCGCCGGGATGGGCGGGGCCGACTCCGTTTCGCTCGATCCGCACAAGTGGCTCTATCAGCCAGCCGATTGCGGGTGCCTGCTTTACCGCGACTCTGCCATGGCGCAACAAGTATTTGCGCATTCTGGCGATTACGCCAAGTCTCTGATCAGCGACCCGATTGAGGGCTTCGCATTCTTTGAAGAGTCGATGGAGCTATCCCGGCGCTTCCGTGCGCTCAAGCTATGGCTCTCCATCCGGTACCACGGCATGCGGGCTTTTCGGGACTCCATTGGAGAGGATATGCGCCTTGCGCGGCATCTCGCGACCCGCATTGCGCAAGAGCCCTCCCTGGAACTTCTGGCTCCGGTCGCTCTAAGCGCCGTGTGCTTCCGGTTCGTGGATGCTCCCGCCGGAACTGACCTGAATATCCTCAATCAACAGGTGCTTCAAACGGTGATAGACCGGCGAAAGGTCTACATCTCGAACGCCAATATTCAGGGGAAATTTTCCTTGCGAGCTTGTATCGTGAATCATCGGAGCACCACGCCGGACGTTGAAGCCGTGGTAACCGAGACCCTTGCCGCGGTGCGGGCTGTTCTGGCCCGCACCGCGCAGTAACTTTGTACGGTGTTAAAGACTATTTATGGCCCAGACGGTAGGAAATCATCAATCGATTCTTTCGCGGACGGCTTGCCGCTGCGATCTCGCGGGCGGCACTCTGGATATTTGGCCACTCTATCTCTTTCACGATGGCGCGACTACGGTCAACGTCGCCGTGCCGGTATTTACGACTTGTCGTATCACTCCAACTACTGGCAGCGTAATTGAGCTGAAATCCCTCGATACGGGTAGGACCGACCGTTTCAAGAATCTGGCGGAGCTGGCAGCCGCCAGGGATTACTCCCATGCGTTGGCGGCCTACCTCGTGAAGTTTTTCGAACCCCAGGGCGGATTCCGGCTGGAGACAAACTCAGAGTCGCCGGCTGGGGCGGGGATCTCGGGATCGTCCGCGCTCATGATCGCCACCACGGCTGCCTTGGCGAAGTTCACCGGGAATAAGCTGGCGAAAGAACAGATCCGCGTAATCTCTCAGAACGTCGAGGCCCAACTCATCCGCGTTCCAACCGGATGCCAGGATTACTATCCGCCTCTATTCGGCGGGGTCAGCGCAATTCATCTTGATGTCGATGGAATTCATCGCGAGGAAATCGCCGTGAATGCCGGTGAGATGGAGAAGCGCTTCGCCCTCGTCTACACCGGAGCACCGCGCCAGTCCGGCATCAACAACTGGGAGGTCTTCAAGTCTCACATTGGCGGCGAACGCAAGGTCCATCGCAACTTCGACCGAATTGCCGCCATCGCAAAAGCCATGCATCGGGCTGTTGCCGCCGCTGACTGGGACGAGGTTGCAAGGCTTCTGCGCGAGGAGTGGAAGCTTCGCAAGGCCAATGCTCCTGGAATCACTACGCCTCTTATCGACGGATTGATTGAAGTCGCGCGCAAGAATGGCGGCCGCGCTGCCAAGGTCTGCGGAGCCGGCGGCGGTGGCTGTGTGCTCATCCAGGTGGAGGCTGGCGCTCGC
>Ga0307375_10004266_pt1 | contig 13731 bp, 12 predicted proteins | sample TR1MG_FD_202531 | JGI IMG/M metagenome (GOLD analysis project Ga0307375, IMG submission 202531) | Soil microbial communities from Risofladan, Vaasa, Finland - TR-1 | ecosystem: Environmental > Terrestrial > Soil > Coastal area > Acid sulfate soil | place: Finland: Risofladan, Vaasa | collected...
CGAAACCCGCCGGACAGGGTACGGGCCTGGGGCTCTCGATCTCATATGACATTATCGTAAACCAACATGGCGGTGACCTATCATTCGAAACTTCCGATGGGGAGGGAACCAGATTTCTCGTTCGGCTTCCCCGCATTCAGCGCAGTCGATTTCCGGAAGGCTGAACGATGAACGGCAAGAAGGTTTCAGCCAATGCTATCAGGTATTCAGGTGGTCGTCGGTCTTGAGATCATCCGGATAAAGTTCGTCAAGACAAACCGGACAGAGGCCGTGTGAGAACTCCGCGTACGAATGTTCGGCAACATACGCCTCCACATGCTGCCAGAATCCCTGGTCGTCACGGATCTTCTTGCAGCGGGCACAAATTGGCACGATTCCTCGTAGCGTTTTGATTTCATCCATGAACCGAACTCGTTCGGTAATGTCGTGAATGACGATCAGCGATCCGTTCCGACCATCCTCTGATTCAGTCAGGCGAAGCATTCTCAGTTCCTTATATCGACGTTCATTTTCGGTGTTGGCCACGACATCGATGTTCGCGGTATCTTCCATTGCACCATATTGTTCGAGTAATGGAACTAGTTGGGTGCAGAGCTCGATTCTCATCCCAAGGTCCGTTTCGGATAGCGCGAGAAAAGCCATTGCTTCACGATTCATGTCCACAATTCGATTTGCGGAGTCAAGTACCACAATCCCATCCGAAAGCGCGTCGAAAATACGCGTTCTCGACGGAGCCGAAATGTCCAGGAAACCACGACCGTATACTGCCACGATGAACAGGACTGCCCCAATTGCAAATCCGAGAGGCGTGAAATCTTTGTTCAGTCCGTGTATCAAGTGAAATGAGTAGACGGCACTGAAGGCGATCGGCACAACCATTCCGATCGTGATCCAGATCAGTTGTCTCCGGTAGAAACCGTTCCCGCGGCGGAACTCACGCTGAACAATCGCGATTCCGCCGAGCAGCATGAGAAAATCGGCAATTATGAACGCAGTGAACATCGGTCCATGCTGGACTACCATCGCCAGGGAATTGCCGACCGGGAAAAACCGTTCTCGTGTCCAGATCAGGTGGTGGAATTGATTGGTGTAGGTGAGCAGGACATCCACCAGGCTCGGGACCGATAGGGGCCAGAACACTTTGAAGCGGGTCCATTTCTGATGACCGGTGAAATCGAATACAAATAGCAGCCAGAACAGCGGAATCATGGCCGCCCAGACATGTTCTGATTTTGCCCAGTTCAGAGTCCAGTATTCGGTTCGCGCCACCAGTTCGAAAACATTGCACAGAAGAAAGCCAAATGCTGCACCGGCGAACCACATGAGGTATCTGCCGCCCGGTCTCTGTCTCTTGCTCCAGATGAGCCCAGTTGCGACCAGGACTGTGAGCGACATCAATGGAGCGATCAGGAGAAAGATCTGATAATCATACGACATACGACTCTCGGTGAAGTTTAGCGTTCCGCGGATCAGTTCATCAAGTGACCTGACGAACGAAAATTATTGACAACTAATTTAGTCATGTTACAATCCTCAGGTGGTCATACCACTTGACCACCTGACCTTCTTTGGTTCGGGTGGCCGCTTACTGCGGGGAGTAGATGAACATCGATGCGCACTGGCACGTGATAGTTCCGGAAATGACGCAGGCTGCAGGGGGGAGTGAATCCTGGCGCCCCAGGGTGAGTTGGGAGAACGGAATTCAGCTGGTTGAACTTGGTGGCCGGGTGATGCGCACGGCGGTGAGCGAGTTCGTCCGGCTCGATCGAATCCTTGACTCGGCACGATTGCGCCAGGTGGATCACATCTTGCTCTCTCCTTGGGTCAAACTGCTGCCGAACAGCTTGCCGCTGGATGAGGCACTTGCAGTGTGCAGGGTGCAGAATGAAGGATTATCGGCGGCTGCCCAGGCATATCCGGAGAGGATCAGTGTGCTCGGAGCACTTCCCCTCCAGGATCCCGTGAGTGCCGCAAGAGAGCTTCCGCAGTTGATGAAGCTACCGGGTATGAGGGGCGTCGAGCTTACCGCAAGCGTGAACGGCACCTATCTCGGCGATGATAGCTTTCTCCCGTTCTGGGGGGCGGCGGAAGCAGAAGGTGCGCTCCTTTTCATCCATCCGACGACCCGCGGTTTCGAACTTCCGGTATTTGACAATTACTACCTCTGGAATACCATCGCGAATCCGATGGAGACCGCGGTCTCAGCGGCGCACATGATAATGGCCGGTGTGCTTGAACGGTTCCCGCGTCTGACGGTTGTACTCGCCCACGGTGGCGGGGCGCTTCTCGCACTTCGTGGGCGATTGCGTCATGCCGCAGACGTTCAGCCGCAGGAAACCTCTCGGCTCCGACTCCCGGTCGACGAATCAATAAGGCGCTTCTATTTCGATTCGCTGACGCACGACAGCGAACTATTGCGTTCGCTGGTACGGTTTGTTGGCGCAGATCACGTTCTGCTTGGTTCTGATTATCCCTTCGACATGGGAACAGATTGCGCGGTCGACGAGGTGCGCGCGCTTGCACTCGAGAAGGCGGAGGAGGATGCAATCCTTGGGGGAAACACTCGTCGACTACTGCGAATCGGTCCGGACAGAACCGCACCACTCGCGAATGAAGCGCCCGCGGCGATTGGTCAGGGGAACATGCGAAATGCCTGATCCAAGAATCGCATCCGCTGTTGCCAACTGGGCTCCCCGTTTTATCTCGCAGGGCGTCGACTATAATGATTTCCTTCGAGTGACCTCGAAGCTCGAGCGATGGGAGGATTGGCTCAACGCGTGGTCGGAGAACGGGGCCCAGCATTCCGAGCTTGCGAGGGTCGCCGAATCCCACGGAAACCTGCGCAGTGCGGGTGAGGCGTGGGTGAGGGCGGCACTAAGCTATCATTTTGCCAAGTTCGTCTGGATGCTCGACATGCGGGCTCATCGCAGGGTTTCAGACTGCGCGGTGACCGCTCTTCGGGAGGCGCATCGTTTGCTCGATCCGACCGCCGAGCGTCTGGAGATACCGTTTGCAGGCGGAACAATGGTTGCCAACCTTCGCAGGCCGTCGGCATCGGTACAACCTCCACTTGTACTATTACTTCCCGGACTGGACTCGACGAAAGAGGAGTTCTTCAATTGGGAAAATGTCTTTCTCTCCCGCGGTATTGCAACGATATCGCTCGATGGTCCTGGACAGGGGGAGACCGGCTACCATAGTCGCCTGCGTGCTGACTACGAAGTCGCGCCGACCGCGCTTCTTGATTCGTTATCCGACCGGTCCGATGTTGATCTGCGCAGAGTAGGGGTGGTTGGTGTCTCCCTGGGCGGGTACTACGCGCCAAGAACCGCGGCCTTTGAACCGCGGGTGAAGGCAGTGTGCGCGATCGGTGGCCCATATTCCTTTAGCGAGGTGATATCACGCGGACCTTCGCTTACACAGGAGACCTTCATGCACCACTCCGGCGCTAGGAGCCTCGATGAGGCAATCAGAATCTCCCGGGGGTTCAGTCTTGAAGGAGTGTTACCTCGGGTCAAACAGCCGTTTCTGGTGATCTTTGGCAAGCGAGATCATCTTGTCCCCTTCGAGCAAGCCGAGCGAGTGGCCGCCGAGGCTTCCGCATCTGAGCTTGTCATGTACCCCGAAGGGAATCACGTGTGCAACAACATACCCTACAAATACCGGCCACTTGCGGCAGACTGGATGACGGCCCGCCTTGCCGAGTAAGGAGTAAACCATGGCGCAACAACGTATCAGCTACGCACATCCTGAGTCGCTTCCCGATCCCAGGATGCGGGAAGAACTCGAACGTTGCGCGCGGGAAGGGACCCCGCGTCCGGAAAGCTCGGCGATACGGGCCCACGTACCAGCTGTGTTCTGGTCCTTCGCCAACTCCTGGCGGGATGTCTTCATAAACGGCGTTGCCGATCATGCAATAAAGGAACTGTGTCGGGTCTACGTCTCGAGATCCATCAAGTGTGAGTACTGCGGCAACCAGCGGTCACTGAAGGCGGCGAAAGAGGGCATGACCGAGGATGATTATCTGGAGCTTGTCGACTTCCAATCCTCCGATCGCTACGACGAGAGGCAGAAGGCAGCTCTTGAGTATGCACAGGCAATCACGTGGCATACAGATCTCGATGATGCGGCGTGGGATCGATTGCACCGTCACTTCTCAGAGCCCGAGCTGGTTGAGATCGGTTACTTCATTTCACTGACTATGGGCCAGCAGAGCTGGCTGCGGCTGTTGAATATCGATCACCACCAGGTTCTCGACAGAGGCGATGCATCGCTCCCGGATTCGAAACGCCGGAGAAGATGGCGGTGACCAGGGCCTCTCACAAGTACTGGGCGCGCCGAGATGGGTGACGAACCTGAATCCAGAAGGATTTTATTGACAACTGAAATAGTCATGATATGATGTTGAGACATCATACCACTCTACCAGTGGATGAGAATGGATATGAAAAGATATTTACCGGTTCAAAGTGAAAGATTATACGAACGGATCGTGGAACAGATTGAGTCTGCGATAGCCGCAGGTGACTTGAAGGTGGGCGAGAAATTACCACCCGAGCGTGAACTTGCCGAACAGTTTGCAGTCAGCCGAACCGCGGTCAGGGAAGCAATCAAGATACTGCGCGAAAAAGGATACATCGAGATACAATCCGGACGCGGCACGTTCGTCACGAACAGGGCGCCGAACTCAATGCGGCATTCATTCGATCTGTTGATGAAGTTTGGCTCAGTTGACGGATCTGCAAATCTCGTGGAAGTGCGGGAAATCCTCGAACCTGAGATAGCGGCGCTTGCTGCAACCCGGATGACCGACGAGTTTCTCTCTGACATGCAGGAAGCGTATGACGCAATGGAATCGGCAACGGACGTGGATCTGTTTGTCGAGGCGGATCTTGACTTCCACCTCACTCTTGCGGAAGCAACGCAGAATCCGATCATCCCCGCGATGATGGACTCGATCATTGATCTTCTTCGCGAACATCGCAAACGCATCGGTCTCGCTCACGACGGACTTGTGCGCGGACAATACCACCACAAGAAGATTCTTGACGCGGTGCGCAGGCGTGATTCCCAGGGAGCGCGTCTCGCGATGAAAGAGCACCTGCAACAGGTTGCCGAAGATTCGGCGGCCGGAGCCAGTCTGCATGCAAAGAAGAACCTCGACGAGGTAGGACGATAATATGGCACAACTTGGATTTGTCGGACTGGGCGTCATGGGGAGCAGAGTGGCAAAAAGGCTTCTTGATGCCGGGCACCATGTGACGGTGTTCAATCGCACAAAGGGGAAAGCCAAGTGGCTTCTCGACCTCGGGGCCGCCTGGGGAGAGTCGCCGCGGGCAGTAACTGAAGCGTCAGATATTGTTTTCACGATGGTTACGAATACCGAGGCGCTCGCAAGCGTCGCAGAAGGAGCCAATGGTATCTTCGCCGGTCTGACGTCCGGAAAGATCTACGTGGACATGAGCACGGTGAGTCCTGAGTTCAGTCGAAAACTCGCAGCTGATGCGCTTACGCGCGGAGCGTCAATGCTCGATGCGCCAGTGTCAGGAAGCGTCGTGACGCTCGAAGAGGGAAAACTCTCCATCATGGTCGGAGGAAAGGAAGAGATCGTTCAGCAAGTCAGATCGATCCTGCTTGCGATCGGGCAGAAGGTAACACATGTTGGCGGAAACGGACTTGCAGTGACGATGAAGATTGCGACTAATTTGAGTCTTGCAGTTCAGATGCTCGCCTTCAGTGAAGGAGTGCTGCTTGCTGAAAAGAGTGGAATTCCCCGGGCGATCGCAGTCGAGGTCCTTCTGAACAGTGTCATCGCTTCTCCCATGGTGAAGTACCGTGGTCCGTTTGTCCTGGAAATGCCACAGGAAGCGTGGTTCAACGTGAACATGATGCAGAAAGACATGAATCTAGCCCTGGAATTAGGAAGACTGGTGGATGTGCCGCTTCCCACGACGGCGGTAACCAACGAAATGCTTACCGCGGCGCGTGGCATGGGACTTGTCGAACAGGATTTTGCCATAGTTTTCCGCGTTCTCGCGCAGATGTCAGGAGTTGAAAAATGACTGAAAAACAGGAGCCGGCTTTGACAGCCGAGCTGCGTGAGGGGACCGAGTTCTTGTTGCACTGCTATGAGCAGATGGTAAAGATACGCCGTTTCGAAGAGCAGGTAAATCAGCTCTACATGAAGGCATTGATGCCCGGTCTTGCGCATCTGTACATCGGACAGGAAGCAGTGGCGGTTGGCGTCTGCGAGGCACTTCGGAGGGACGACTACATCACCAGCACTCACCGTGGGCACGGACACTGCCTGGCGAAGGGTGCGTCGGTGGATCGCATGTTCGCGGAGCTGTTGGGGAAAGAGGCGGGTTACTGCCGCGGCAAGGGTGGCTCTATGCATATTGCCGATCCGGATACCGGAAACCTCGGTGCGAACGCCATTGTCGGAGGGAGTCTCGGAATTGCCGGTGGAGCGGCACTTTCGGCAAAGCTGAGAGGAACCGATCAGGTGGCGGTCTGCTTTTTCGGAGAGGGCGCCCTCGGTCAGGGGATCGTCTATGAAGTGATGAACATGGCATCGCTGTGGAAGCTTCCGGTCATCTTCGTATGCGAGAATAATCTGTACAACGAGTACACCCACTTCAGTGAGACACTCTCCGGCGATCTCACCTCACGTCCAGCGGCGTTCGGGATACCTGCGATAACCGTGGACGGCCAGGATGTACAGACGGTGAACGAGGCTGCGGTCTCTGCCGTCGCGCGCGCCCGACATGGTGAGGGGCCGACCTTCCTTGAATGCCGTACCTACCGGTACTACGGTCATCACGTTGGAGACATAAACCGGGAATACTACCGGCCGAAAACCGAGGAAGAGGAGTGGAAGTCCCACCGGGATCCACTCGCGGTGCTCGAGCAGAAGCTGCTCACCGGCAAGAAAATCAAGCAGTCGGCATTCGAGAAGATCACCGCCGACGCAACAGCTGAGGTTGATGCCGGGGTGGAGTTTGCACTGAGTGCACCGTTCCCGGATGTGAATGAAGTCACGGAAGATGTGTACGCCTGACAAGGAGCTTCAATGGCGCAGCGTGAACTGACGTATGCAGAGGCAATTCGAGAGGCCTTGGCCGAGGAGATGAGAAGAGACCCGACGGTCTTCATTCTCGGTGAGGATGTTGCTGAGGCGGGAACCCCATTTAAGGTTCTCACCGGCCTCGTCGAGGAGTTTGGAACTACACGGGTGCTCGACACTCCGATTTCCGAGCTCGGCTTTTCGGGAATCGGCGTGGGCGCGGCAATGACCGGAGTCCGTCCGGTTGTGGACATCATGTTCGGGGACTTTCTTGCTCTGGCCCTGGACCAGATAGTAAACCAGGCCGCCAAGGTTCACTACATGTCAGGCGGCAAACTCAAGGTCCCAATGGTATTTCGGACAACCCTCGGCGCAACGCGGCGCTCGGCTGCCCAACACTCGCAGAGCCTGCACGCGTGGGTGAGCCACATCCCCGGATTGAAGGTGGCCATTCCTTCGACGCCCTACGATGCGAAGGGACTCCTGAAGTCGGCGATACGGGACGACAATCCGGTGGTCATCTTTGAAGACAAGATGATGTACAAGCTGAAGGGACCCGTGCCCGAGGACGAATACACGCTGCCGCTTGGAGTTGCAGATATAAAACGAACAGGAACCGACATCACCCTTGTTGCGACAAGCTCCATGGTTCAGGTAGCGCTCGGAGCGGCCGATCTTCTGCAGGAGATCGGCATCAGTGCTGAGGTGGTCGACCCGAGAACAACCTCTCCGCTTGATAAGCAGACCCTGGTGAACTCCGCACGCAAGACTTCTCGTGCAATTGTCATCGATGAGGGTTACGAGTTCTATGGCGTGACTGCGGAAATCGCCTCGGTCATAGCGGACGGTGCATTCTACTACCTTGATGCTCCTGTCAAACGAATGGGGGCAATGGACGTTCCGGTACCGTTCTCGCCCGTTCTGGAAGACATGACAGTTCCAACACCGAACTCAGTTTTCCAGGCTGCAAAATCGTTGTGTGGGAGGAAATGAGTTGTCAATCAAGACGTACGGAACAATGGCGGTCGACTGGGAACAACGGATCGACTTTGAACGACTTCGCACCGAGCGACTAAACCGGGTGAAGCGGCTGCTCGCCGAATCGGAGATGGGTGCGCTTCTCTGTTTCGACATGAACAATGTCCGTTACATCACCGCGACCCACATCGGTACCTGGGCGCAGGACAAAGTGAGCAGATTCACGCTGCTTCCTCAGGGCGACGAGCCCATACTGTGGGACTTCGGCTCAGCGGCACGGCACCATCAGCTGTACGCGCCGTGGCTCGGAGAAAAGCGGGCACGCGCGGGTATTTCACTGCTCCGCGGCGCTATGTCGCCTGAGATGGGGCGTGCCGAAGATGTCGCGCGAAAGATCAAGGCGGAACTTGAAGAACGGGGACTCGCGAATGAACCTATCGGAGTCGATATTGCCGAAGTGCCCGTACTTTTTGCTCTCCAGGACGCCGGATTGAAGATTGTAGATGGCCAGCAGCTCATGTCCGAGGCGCGCCTTATAAAGACACAGGACGAGATATCGCTGCTCGCCCATGCGGCAGCTCAGGTGGACGCGGCGTACGATGAACTGTATCGGGCAATGAAGCCGGGTATGCGCGAGAATGAAGCGGTCGGTATCGTTTCCAAGGTGCTCTACGATCTCGGGTCCGAATACGTAGAAGCGGTAAACGCAATTTCCGGTGAACGATGCAATCCCCATCCGCACGTCTTCTCCGACCGAATGCTTCGGCCCGGAGACCCGGTCTACTACGATATCCTTCAATCATACATGGGATATCGGACCTGTTACTATCGATGTTTTTCAATTGGATACGCGTCACACACGATGGTTGACGCGTACAAGAGGTGCCGCGACTACCTTGACGCCGCAATCGAGCTTGTGCGACCGGGGCGGACAACAGCAGAAATCGCATCGGTTTGGCCGAAGGCGACCGATTTCGGATTCCCAAACGAAGAGGCGGCGTTTGCTCTGCAGTACGGACATGGCATTGGGCTTGCGATCTGGGAAAAGCCTGTCATCAGTCGCTTGGTATCCCTCGATCATCCAACGGTGATTGAGCCGGGAATGGTCTTTGCACTCGAGACCTACTGGCCGTCGACTGACGGGTGGAGCGCCGCTCGCATTGAAGAGGAAATAGTTGTCACCGAAAGCGGACACGAAATCATTACCCGATTTCCGGCGAACGAACTGATGGTCGCGGGACATCACTACTACACGGCCGGCGGACCGTTGCCAACCACCCGGACACATGAACCGGATCCGAGTCCTGAGGTCGTACGAATGGTGGAGGCGGTGAGAGGCTAATGGCAGTCGCTATCGTTATGCCCGCACTTGAAATGGCTCAGGAGACCGGAGTGCTCGTTCGCTGGCTCAAGAAGCCGGGCGAGTCGGTCGTGAAAGGTGAGCCTCTCATGGAAGTGGAGACCGACAAAACAACAGTGGACATAGAGTCAACTGCTGCCGGAACGCTCGGTGGAGTTCTCGCGGTCGAAGGGGATGTTGTCCCTGTCGGCCAGACCATTGCCTGGATACTCGGTCCCGGCGAACAACCACCTGAAAACGAGAAGGATAGTGAAACAAGAATCCGGGCCCGCTCAGGCGGTGGAATCGGCAGCGGAAGTGACCGGAATGGTGAGAGTGCCGCACGAACGGCCAACAATTCGGATCGACCGATGGCGTGGGCAGTGACGCCTCTTGCGCGCAAGGTCGCTGCCGAAAACGAGATTGATCTATCCAGGGTGACGCCCACCGGGAATCGGATCGAAAAAGCGGATGTTCTCGCCTACCTGCAAACCCGACCCGCAGAAACCAACACTACGCAAAGCGGCCCACCTCACCATCTGACTCCCGCTTCTCCCAAGGCCCGAGTCCTGGCGAAGGAGCTCAATCTCGATTTGCGGTCCATCGATGGCTCCGGCCCCGAGGGCGCGGTTCTCGTGAGCGATGTAGAAGGGGCTCGGGCAGGTTCAGGGAAGGGCGCAACTTACGAGTCTCCAGGCACTGTGTGGCGGATTATGGCCGAACGAATGTCCCAGAGCTGGACGACGGTTCCACACTTCTACCTCGCTCGCGATGTTGATGCGACGCGTCTTCTCGAGTGGAAGGAGCGGATTGCCGCCGAGGTGGAACGGCGCACCGGAGACAAACTCACGTTCACCGACCTCCTGGTAAAATGCGTTGCGGTCACGTTACGCGACCATCCGAGGTTGAATGCAGCATGGGCTGACGGATCGATCAGAATCAATAAGGATATAAACATTGGCATTGCAGTGGCGCTCGACGAAGGGCTGGTCGTGCCGGTCATATCCTTTGCTGACAAGGCTACGGTGAGTTCGATTGCAGGAAAACGACGTGAACTCATTTCACGAGCCAAGGAGCGAAAGCTCAAAGCGGAGGAGATGAGCGGCGGCACATTCACCATCACGAATCTTGGGATGTACAACGTCGACGCATTCTGTGCAATCGTCAATCCTCCGCAAGCAGCCATTCTAGCAGTTGGGAGGGTCAGCGAACGGGTCGTGCCGGTCGACGGAACACCCGCTGTCCGACCCTTCATGACGCTTACCCTCTCGTGCGATCACCGGGTGGTTGACGGGGCGACGGCTGCGAAGTTTCTCGATGATCTATCTTCGAGTATTCAGGATCCATGGAGATTAATGATATGAGCGCACCTGAAAGACTCCGAAGCGCTTCCACGACCGGGAAAACGGAAAGCGCAAATACAAAACCATTGATCGACGAGTTTGGCTGCTACGTTGGCGGGGAATGGAAACGCACGAGTCGAAAAGTCGATGTTCACAGCCCGTTCGATGACGCCCTTGTCGCGGTAATTCACCGCGCCGGAAAGGTTGAGGTCGCGTCAGCAATTGAGCATGCGGTCGCTGCGTTTCGGGAGACTCGCAAATTGCCGGTCTGGAAGAGGGCGGCGATCCTCGAGAAGATAAGCCACGGAATCAGCGAACGGCAGGAAGAGTTCGCCCGGGCTATCGCCCTTGAAGCCGGGAAGCCGATCAAGACCGCACGAGCGGAGGTGAGCCGCGCGGTATTTACCTTCAAAGTGGCCGCCGAGGAGACGAAGCGAATATACGGAGAGATTGTTCCACTCGATTGGATTCCCGGAAACGAAGGAAGGGAAGCTCAGGTCAGACGAGTACCGCTTGGCCCGGTGGTCGGAATCAGCCCGTTCAATTATCCGCTCAACCTCGTAGCGCATAAGGTAGCCCCGGCCCTCGCCGCGGGGGATCCCATTATTCTTCGCCCGGCAAGTCAGACACCGGTAAGCGCGCTTCGGCTCGCTGAAGTTATTCGCGGTTCAGGCTGGCCGCTCGGAGGGTTCAGCGTCGTGCCCTGTGCAACGCAGGACGCCGACGCACTCATAGAGGACGAGCGAGTGAAAATGCTGACCTTCACCGGAAGTCCTGCGGTGGGATGGGCACTGAAAAGCCGCGCGGGTAGGAAGCGGGTTACGCTCGAACTTGGCGGAAATGCCGGCGTTATTGTCCACAGCGATGCTGATCTGAAATACGCGGCTGAGCGCATTGTATGGGGAGGATTCTCCTATTCTGGCCAATCGTGTGTCTCTGTCCAGCGCGTTTACGTGCACGATTCGGTTTACGACGCGTTCCTCGGCGAGCTCATACCGCGCGTTCAGAAGCTCAAACTCGGCGATCCTCTGAGTGAAGAAACAGATGTCGGTCCGGTAATCGATCCTCAAGCGGCGCGACGTATCGAGGAGTGGGTGTCCGAAGCGGTCGGTGATGGCGCAGTGGTACTTACCGGCGGCGAGCGAAGCGGGAATCTCTTTTCCCCGACTGTTCTTGCCAATCTGAAGCCTGCAATGCGCGTTTGCAGCCAGGAAGTCTTCGCGCCTCTCATCGGGGTGCAACGATATTCGGACGTGAAGGAAGCCATCTCCGCTGTCGATGACAGCGAGTTCGGGCTGCAGGCGGGGCTGTTCACCAACGACTGGAACGTCATACATACCGCATTCGAAGACATAGAGGTAGGAGGCCTGATGATAAACGATGTTTCGACATTCAGGGTCGATCACATGCCCTACGGAGGAGTGAAGCAATCGGGTGCGGGACGCGAAGGACTGCGATATGCGATCGAAGAGATGAGTGAAATGAAACTGCTCACGCTGAATCCGAGGTGAGGGTCTGGCCAGTCAATTGACTGAGAAATGTTTTGAAGTCTGGGTTCACGGAACCCTGAGGAGGCATGCATGGTAAGGAAGAGTGGACTTTTGGTAGCGGCTTTCTGCTTCGTAGCTGCCGCTTTCGTAATGGCCTCGGGCACCAAGGAGGCGACCAGTAACAACGCCCCCATCAAGATTGGCGCCTCGCTCTCGCTTTCGGGGGACTTTTCATCCGATGGGCTCGGATTCCAGCAGGGGTACACTCTGTGGGCCGATTACGTCAACGCGCACGGCGGGCTTCTGGGCCGAAAAGTGGTTCTTGATATTGTGTCGGACGCAAGCAGCCCGGATCAGGTACAGACGAACTATCAGAAACTGATCACCGTTGACAAGGTCGACCTTGTGATCGGGCCATTTTCCTCACTTCTGACGAAACCGGCTTCGGTGGTTGCAAACCGGTATGGCTACGCCATGGTCGAAGGCGCAGGCGGCGGACCGTCTGTCTTCACTCGTGGTCTGAAGAACGTGTTCGATGTTGCGCTTCCTGTTGAATATGATCTTGACAGCTACACCAAGTACATAACATCGCTTCCTGCGAGTGTACGGCCGACAACTGCCGCATATGCTACCGAGGACGACCCGTTCACCCAGCCTCAGATAGACAGAGCCCGGCAGAGGCTGGAAGCCGCCGGCGTGAAGACCGTATCGTATCAGGTCTATCCCTCCGAGAGCACTGACTTTAATCCGATCGCCGACAAGATCATCGCATCGAAGGCACAGATCGTGATTGCAGGAACACTCCTGCCGGACATCACCGCGTTCGTTCAGCGATTCATCCAGCAGCACTACAATCCGGAAAGCATAGTCGCAACCGCGGGTCCTGATCTTGGAAATCAGTTCACAAAAGCGGTGGGTGGCGATGGCAATGCAGAAGGCATCATGGTTCCGAACGCCTGGTATGCGTCACTCGATGCTCCGGGAAACGCTGAGTTCGTTAAGGCGTACATCGCAAAGTTCGGCGGAACTCCGTCTGACATTAACGCAGATGCGGCGGAGGCATATTCGGTAGGTCAGGTCCTGCAGCAGGCTGTAGAGAAGACCAAGAGTCTGGACAATGCCAAGATAATCGCCGAGCTACACTCCGGAGACAGCTTTGACAGCATCGAAGGGCCAGTCATTTTCGATTCGGCCGGAAGAAACGTCGCAATAAGCGCCTACGTCTTCCAGTGGCAGAACGGAAAATACCTGCCGGTGTACCCGAAGAGCGCTGCACAGGCGGATCCCGAGTTTCCAAAACCAGCCTGGAAGTAGTTCAGGTTAATGGACAATTCAGAGCGGGCGTGAACGGCCTTCCGCCGCCCGCTCATCGCGGTAGGGCCGTCCTGTCCTCAGATCTTCTCCTCGAGCGTTTCATGCGGATGCCTGAACGTCGGGTACGTACGGCCACTGAGACGGAGTTCATACATGACACTGATTCTGGACGCGTTCATAACAGGGCTACTGTCTGGTGCG
>Ga0307375_10004267_pt1 | contig 13730 bp, 13 predicted proteins | sample TR1MG_FD_202531 | JGI IMG/M metagenome (GOLD analysis project Ga0307375, IMG submission 202531) | Soil microbial communities from Risofladan, Vaasa, Finland - TR-1 | ecosystem: Environmental > Terrestrial > Soil > Coastal area > Acid sulfate soil | place: Finland: Risofladan, Vaasa | collected...
CGGTTGGCCGAGAACACCGCAGCGCTTCGTACCCACGGCAAGCTCATCGAGACGGTGGTGGAGATCGCGTGGAACATGGCGCTGGCGCACTTCCGACCCAACGACAGCTTCGAATTCCATAACCTCGCGAAGGACTGGGCGGCGGAGTTCGAGGCGCTATATGACGATCGCGTAGTTTCGTGCGAGTGGCACGAAGACGACTGGCGCGAGCGGTGCGAGCACTTCACACAAGAGAAGGTGCAGGAAGTGGTGCTGGCTGGGCTCGGTTGCATCCTGGCGCGGGATGAGCCGTGAATGGCGTCGTGCCTGATCTGGATGTCCGTCCCGTTGGTGCTTTCGTATCGTTTGACATGTCGGGGATGGCTCAGTTCGGCAACCTCCGAAGGGCCAGCCACCTGAAGTACGTGCCGCAAAGCTGCCGTTCAAAGTGGGTGGGTTGAAACGCTCAAGCCCAGCGGCTGCACGAACCTCGGGCACCGTTTTGGCAAACAACAAACGCTACGTTGCTAGACCCTGAGCCCGAGCTTCCCGGAACAAATCAAACGCCTGCAAACGCCTATAAGTGAACTTGGTCCCGCACTTTTGACCCCGTTCACCTAGAGGCGGATAATACGGTTTGTACCTCTTGACTAATCCGTTTGGGACTATTACATTGGCTCCGCACAGGCACAGGAGTGGAACATGAACGCAACCCATCACTTTCAGGCACGAATCCAACAGCGAGCGTTTAGCCCCGCGATGGTCGAGCTCATCCTTGACTATGGATCATCCAATGGACGTGGCGACATGACGTTGCTCGGGAGGAAGGAAATCGATCGGGAAATACAGCAGCGAAAACAGGAGATACGCGAACTGGAAAAAATGCGGACCGGTGGCGGTGCTGGCATTGCCCATCGAGGAGAGGCCCTCATCACAGCGTTCCATCGCCACAAAAAATTCAAGCGAGACTAACCGCGCAACACGGAGCACCAAGCCATGCCTTACGAAATCAACCACGAGAAGTTCACAGTCGGACCATCCCTTGTGGAGATCTTTCAGTCCGCGAAGGAGGCCCCTATGCCGAAGTTGAACGTCAGGATCCATAAGTCGGACCTGAGGATTCTTGACAGCATCTCGCGCCAATCTGGCGCCCCGCGCTCGCAGATCCTTAACTCAATGATCGAGTCCGTGATCGGAGCGATGCTTCATGACCTCGCGAAAGACAATATGGACTGCTGCGCCTTGGTAGCCAAACATGCGGACGACATCGCGGGCATCGACCACATGAACAGAGGCAGCTGGTCCGACATGCTCTTCTACTCTTTAGGCGAAGATCAGAACAACTACTACGGCCAAGGCCTGGACCAAAAGACGCGCGATGGAGGTCTCACCCAAGAGTACCAAACTCTTGTGGAGCGATTTTCGAGGGACAACGTATGAATACGCATTCTTCCGAACTGTACGCGTCGCTCAGCGCATCAACCGTCGAGTCGAACAGCAAAGACTTCGAAACCTTGAGTCTACGGATCCCCCATAGAACGGCCGCTATGGTCCAAGCCCTCGTAGTCGCTTCTCAAAAGCCCGTCCTCACGTTGTTCACAAAGGGAATATCTCTGCAGTTGGCGGAGAGTCTGCTCAGCAGCGTCGATAACGAACCTCTTATCTCCGAAGAAGCCAGCAAGGGGGTTCAGGCCGGCTCTGCACTCGATATTTTGGTAAGCACTGGAGCGATCAAGCACGACAAAGAAATGATTAGGAGCGTTCATCGGATCTTAAAAAAACAGAAAACGTAATCCGTCAACCATCACTCGTTCGTCCAGTCTGTCTTACTGGTTCTCAGTTCTTCATCGCCATGACTTCTGTTAACTAATGAATTCGATAGGTCGATACACATGCACTACGTCTCCCAGTACAACTACTTCAAATCGCTAGATCGCCTGGCACAAGCGAGTGACAGCAAGCCAGATCTGAATGAGGCGATTGCGGGTCTTAGCCGATTCGCCCTTCGCGAGGTCCTCAATAATGATGAGATCGTAGCCATGTACCTGCACCGAACGACACTCGGTGTCATCAAGCAGTGGGCCAACAGTGGGGTAAAGGTGGATGCAAATGTGATACGTGAGGATTTACATCGAAAGGAGCGATATTTCGTTCCTCAATACGTCATGAAGGTGAACACACCTCGGTACCACGCAACACTGGAGTGTAAGTACCTGCGGGCGAGCTTCGAAAACTTCGAGACGCCACCTGAGATCGCGAAGCTTGGTCCAGATAGTATCCGCGAGTTTCAGACCTTCTGCGATAAAGAGTGGCCATCTTACAAGGACAGGCCGGTTGACACCTTCTGGGCCCATGTCGGGAGCCGCTTTCGCGTACCGATCAACCCAAAGGAGATCTCGTACGCGTCACAGGAACGTCCAGAGAGCGTGCGGGATCAAACCGAGTCGGAGTTGCTCGAGAAGATTCACGAGAGTGTCGAAAACGTACGAAATCACGCTAGGTCTAGTGGGCTCAACGGATACATCTACGCGCAGCCCAAGAGGCTATACTCGCTAACAAGGGATGAGCGAATTGACGCTGCCAGAAGGCAGGCGTTTCTGGAGCTGTTGAAGCTCAAGAAGGCGATCAAGATGTTGGTATTCAACTTCCACCGGATCGAGCTTGAAATGCCAGAAGGGTTGTTGTCGGACGAGCTGCTTGAAGCGTTTGGATTTCTTCCATGCAGAGCGTGCTGTGGCTTGCACTGACTGGAATTGCTTTTCCGAGATCGGTCTTGGGACAGCGGGAAGCAGCATCCGCAAGGCGAAGAGGCGGGTCTAGCTTTGTACCACTTGATTTCCCTCTGCCGCTACGTTCGATGTTACGAGGGCGGGCTCCACCTCGAAGGCGGACAGGTGCGAATGTCGTCTTAGGGTCGACTTTTGCCCGTCGCAACTTGCCTGGATACCCACGAATTCGCATGAGCGGCATGCATGCCAATGCGATAGTGCGAGCACTGCCGAATTTCGCTTGCAGCCACAATGGGAGCCGGCGCAGATTTTGCTACGACCCCTTGCGCAACGAACAAAAAGGGGACGTCACGCCGCGTCCGACACGTCGAAGGATTCCAGTGCGTAACGGGTCGCGAGGTAAAGGCCCACTACGCCGACCTCCGTGCTGTGCGTGGCGCGCACTGCGTCGACCAGATCCTGATCGCTGCAACTGAAGTTGCCGCACCAGTGGGCTCGGCTCAACGGGGAGTGCAGATTGATAGTCTCGTTCACGATGGGTCGCCTATGCCGCGGCCGTACGCCAGCGGAGTTCCCGCTGCGCTTCGTCAGCTACCTGATTGTCGGGTCTGGCTCTGATCACTTCGACGCATGTCGGTCGACCAGAATCCATGCGCTTGGTGTGCGCCATCTCATGTGCCTGCCGGAGGGCGGTCTCAAGCGGCAGGCCGCTGGCCAGGATCGAGCCCATGCAGCGGATGCTCCACTGCCCGTCATCGTCTTGCTTGAGGGTGTAGGCGATCATGCAGGCATCCATGCAGAGAAGTGCCCCGCGCGCCGGTTCCTTCAGACTCCCTGTCGGTTGGTCGCGACGCGCGGGACCCAGCCAGATTGCGCCAGCTGTCACGTACGGGGTATCGGGGCAGGATGTGCAGATGTGTAGGCGATGACCTACATTGAGTCACCCATGGCACGTGCTGGCGCAGCGCGTTCGGGGTTCGCCGCGCTCAGACGCCCGCAAAGTAATACGAGCCCCACGTCCGGGCAGGTTTGCTGCGCGGCGCCAGCTCCCGGCCAGGCGGGCTCTCGAACTCCATGATCTCACTGAGTCTGATGCGTTCCCAGAGGCCGAATGCCCGTACGGGGGCGTCTCCGACCGCTATGCCATATTCGCCAGATTTCCAGGCCAGTGCGCCGCTCACCCCATCGATGGTGACCGTGCCGAAGTAGCGCCAATCGTGATCGCTGCGCGCCGGAAGAGGTGCTGCGGCCAAGGGACGCCAGTCGCCAAGCAGGTCGATGGTCAGGGTGAATGGCTTTTTACGTGGACGTCGGGTCATGCGATCAGGCTACGGGCGATGCATCTCAGCGGGAGCGACAGCCTGCGACCACCATAGTTAAGGCAAGGTAGAAGTCGTGTTTGCTGCCCGACTGCCGTTCATCCGCGCTCGGTGTAGGCTCAGCATTCTGGCCGGTCTAAGGGCGACGCCCATGTGCTACTCAGCTCAAATCAAGGCGGACTATCACAACTTCGTGCGCGAGTGGGGTGCGGTCGTCAGCATGAAGCGGTTCGTCGAACTGTTCTGGGAGAAGCGCAAGGACGGTCAGTGGACCAAGATCCCCAAGGCCATGCGCGAGGCCTTTCGCAAGGCGGAGAGTGAGGACGGCTTCGAGCTGGCCAAGCTGGTGGCGGAAGCCGATCGCGAACAGGCTGAGAAGTATCAGGCTGAGCTGAGAGCCCAAACCGCGCGGAGGGAGAAAGCTGAGGCGGTGCTGGCTGGTTTCAAGCCGACCAAGAAGGCCGCTGACGAGCAGCGCATCGCCACCAACAAGATCAAGGCCGCCCAGCGTAATCTCGACGATCTGCAGCGCACGGAGCTGGTCGATCGCGACTCACGCATCTATCCGGGCAGCTATGCACCGGTGATGATCGAGAAGGAAGGCCTGCGGATCGTGGTGCCCATGCGCTATCAGTGTCGGTTACCAGGTTGGAATGAAGTGACCGAGCGGAAGTATCCCGGCACCTACAACGCGCGCCGCGACAAGCTGGAGGAGTCATGGGGCAAGCTCTTCGGCCACCGGCACGGCATCATGATCGTGACCCGGTTCTACGAGAATGTCTCCCGCCACAAGATGGAAGGTCGAGAGCTGGAGGCCGGGGAGAAGGAGGAGAACGTCGTTCTTGAGTTCAACCCTCAACCGCCGCAGGAGATGCTGGTGGCCTGCCTCTGGAATATCTCCAAGAGAGGTGATGACGGCGCGGATCTATTCTCCTTCGCGGCCATCACTGACGAACCGCCTGCGGAGGTTGCAGCCGCTGGCCATGATCGCTGCATCATTCCGATCAAGCCGGAGCACGTCGACGCCTGGCTCAGTCCAGATCCCGATAATTTAGCCGCGCTGTACGCGATCCTAGACGACCGTGCCCGGCCGTATTACCAGCACCGGCTGGCGGCTTGATGTGGCCACATCAATTCGGCTGTGGCAACTTAAGTCAGTTGCCTTCCCCGATTGAGTCCGGCACCAAAACCTTCCACTCTCTTCCGGCACTCCGCCGAACACCGGCCTAAGACGCAAGTGTCTGGAAGTGGAAGCCCCCTTTCTGCGGTTAATGGCGGTGAGAGACTACGTGAGTTGTAGGACTTACCCTACATATTCACGCGCGCGTAAACGAGATTCTTTGCGGCCGCATCAAGTGCGCATTTCGACCATAGAGATCGGAAATATGGTCCAAAATTATCGCCGACTTTCATGCAAGAGATATGTTCTCCGTTTCAGGTGTCCACGAGTCGCCGACAACAGCGGCTTTTTGCCCCTACTATGTTCGTTGCAGTATAAAATTGACGATATTTCGATTCCTGTCAGTCGCCGATCCAAGTGCAAGTATTTGCGATTAGTGGCATCGGCATCCGCCAACGCCTAACGTCAAAGCAGAATGCTTAGTGGCACAATTTGGCCATAAGTGACAAGTTAAGGCACACATCACAAATAGGTTTTGGCGGTCAGCCCGAACGTGTGCCTTTCTTCTAGAGTCTGAAATTCCGCAATAGTGGCTGTTGGCACGAAGCCTGCTGGCTGCAGATCAACGGAAATATGAAAACCAGGGACGATGAAGATCAATCAAAGTAGTTTCTTACGAAGCACCTCGCTTCGATACATACCGGTTGTGATCTTTCTGCTGATAGCGATGGCGCCCTGCGTCGGTCGAGCACAATCGACTCCTACGGCCTATTTTGCTGGTGTCGCATTCACGGGCAACCACAGCGATATCCCCACCGAGTTTCCGCATCTCTCTCGCGTCATTGACGCCACCACAAACTCCCGAATCTTCACACAGATCCGCAAGCAGTGGCAAACCCAGCCTCACGCGATAAACCTACTGTTTGATCAACTTGGTGACACGTCGGACGCTGAGCGGTCGACTGCGCTCGCGCTCGCCATTGATCGAGAAACGACCTCGATCGAACGAATCGGAACTGTTTACAAAGTGCGTCTTGAGATATCGATGCAGTTGCTTTTTTTCAATTACAAGGAAAAGCAGATTCTCGGCGGATTTCCGATCATCCTCGACTATATCGACGCCATGTCGACGTCGCCAACAGACGAACAAATCCAGAGTGATTTTGAAGGAATGGTGCTTGGTACCAAGGGCCAGCACTCCTTGGCTGGCGAGTTTGTCGGTGCGCTGAGCCATATCTCTATCCCCAATCCTTCGACGCGGCATTTGCGGGTCACATCCGTGGTTCTTGAGCCCAAGGCCATCGCGTACCTGCAGCAATACAAACCAGGCGCCGACCAAGAAATCATTCGTCGGCAGATAGCGCAGGAATTTGGTAAATACTTGGCCGCGAATCAGCACATGTCAATTCTTCCCTTCGCGAGCAATCAGGCCTTGGGCAAAAGCATGGCAGCAAGCTTTGCGAATGGTGATTCGTTCGACTTGAAAATTCCTGACGCCGACTACGACATATCGCTTGATGTGGCAGGCTTCAAGAAGATCGAGCTAGGCCGTACCAACACGTCGGTGGGCTATCTCTACGGGGCCTTCGTGGACCTCACTGTAAAGGAACCGCTATCGGGAAAAGTCTATTTCTCCCAACGGATCAAGCAGGGTGTTTCCGAAAACGTGCCGGTAACCCAGGCCAATATGGACGATTGGACGGCGTCCTACGACACGCTGAGGCTGCTTTTCAACAATTTCACGCTGGCGATTTCGGACCCTGAGGGAAAGTGGGTCGGCAGCGCGTTGCCACCGGGGTCCAATTCAAGGGCACAACTTTCATCTCTTAGCGAGCTCGTCAAATCATGTCGATAAACCTTGTCCCGAAGATACTTTTAGGAGTTGTGGCGCTTATGGCGAGCACCTTCGTGTGCGCCCAGACCGTTTCCGAAAAAGGCATGGGAAGTGTGACGTACAGCGGTTGGCATCTATCTCCAAAGGACCGACAAGCGGCAATTCAGAAGGCTCAATTCAATGCCATTGAGCGCTATATCGCCGCGACCGATGCCGCACGTTCTCGTATTTTCGAGCAGCAACATGCCCGTATGGCCGCACATGCAGGTGACTACATTCTCGGCTCGACAGTGTTGAACGAGGAAGATGACAAGCCCACCAAGTCGTTCAACGTAGTGATTCGCGCTGACATTAATACCACCCGTCTTCTCAACGACCTGGGGAGTGGGTCGGCATCAGCGTCGGACGTCACCCAGCACAATCACCTGCAACTGACGTTCTTATTTGTCGCCCGCAGCCAGTCGACCGTGCAGAGTTTTGATGACAAGGTGTATCGACGTGCAGATGCGGAGGCATCCACGTCGCATAAGACCCGAGAGGGAGAGTCTGTGCACTCTCATGCAGTGGGTACGTCTGACCAAGTGGAAGGCCATTCCAGTATTGCCACGACGACGGGTGGCAGCGTCACACGCAAGGCTGCAAAGGTTGAGTGGACACTTGCTCCGTCCGGCGACATCAACACAGCCATGACGGGGATCTTTAGTGATGCGGGCTACCAGCCCATTGATGCTGCCATGGTAGAAGCTGGCAGCAACGGCTTGCTCAGCATTAATGCTATCCGTGACGCCTATAGCCATGGCAACGATCTACCGGCCAAGATGCTTTTTAACGCTACTCAGGCGATTCACCAGGCGGATATACCGCTCTTTGCCTTGGGGACGCTGGATATCGGCCTTCCAGACATCGATCCGGTCAGCGGCAATACGCGGGTCTATGTAACGGTTACGGGCAAGGTCTATGACGTTAGAAGCAGATTTGCGAGCACAGTTATTGCAGTCGGCCCAGTTCAGTTCGCAGGAATGGGGCCGAATGATGATGTCGCACGCAACAATGCCTTGAAGCTCGCTGCCGACAAGACCGCTCAGACAATGGTCGATGAGCTGAATAACAAGGGCATCCATTGAACTTCGTAATAAATATTTTAATCAAGGACAATCTATGAAACTTATAAATTGCAGAGTCGTGGCCTGCTCGCTCGCTCTTTTTGCTGTGGCTGGTGCGGCACAGGCCCAATTCAGGCTTCCGAGTATTCCCGGCTTGGGCGGCAAGTCAGGTAACTCGACGACGCCACAGGCAGGGACTGATGCCAGTGTGTCTAGCGATTCGCTGGTGCAAAGCTTCGTGGGTTCGAATAAAGAAATTCTGACCGCCCAGTCGCTGCTTGAACTGGCCTATGGGGACAAGGCAAAGGCCGCTGTCCTTCAAAGCGAGTCTGACGCCTTGAAAAGCGACGGCGTGGGTGAAGAACAAATCAAGAAAGTTGTGGATCTTTCCAACACGACGAGTAAGGACCTAGCAGAGAAACAGACGAAGCAGGCAAAGTTCTCGGCAGAAGAAAAGCAGTACTACGCACAGAGCCTTCCGCACTTTACCCGAGGTGTCATCGGAACGAAGAAGTTGGTAGAAGCCGCTGCGGCCTTTGCCGAAAGTTCCAAGGGCTCAATGACAGGCGGCGGCTTGATGAGTCTCGGAGCTGGTATAGCCAAGATGAAGATCGGCATGTATGTCGCCAAGGCAACACCCGGGTATTCAAAGAACGTCTTCGATACATTCCGTAAGACGGTTTCGATCGGTAAGAGCAGTAACGTAAAGATGCCCGCCGACGCCACTTCTGCTTTGTCGAGCCTCTAGTGATGGCCTGGATCATTGGAAGCAAACCTTCCGTGTTCCTGCGCTACGGGAGCCTGGTTGCCGCTGTAGCGTTGATGAGCGCCTGCCATCACAAGGACGCTGCGCCGAACCCGGCCCCAGCTCCGGCCAAACCTGCTTCGTCAGCTATCGCACAGACTACCTCCCCCATACGCCAAAAGCCTGACTTCGGTGGAGTAGGAACCGAACATGTCGAGGCCACTGCCACCGGCCCTACTCTTGAAGTAGCGATTGATCATGCCATTCGTCTCGCAGTCGAGCAGGTCAATGGGAAGACAATCGCTGGCGGCAGTGCTTCGCTGGATATCGGCGGCAACCTGACGAACGATGGTCAAAAAATGGATTATCAGTCGAGCCAGTACGCGGGATGGCTCGCCACCCGCACGTCCGGCGTCGTTACCAATTTCCGCATCATTTCACAGACTCAAATATCCCATCCCTTGAGCACGGATGAGGAGAGCCTCAAGGCGACCAAGGGCGCAAGCTGGAACAAGGGCAACGTCGATACCTCACAGAAGCAGAGTGCCTCCTATAACGACAAGTCTTCCGCCAATGCCGACGCGCGCGCTGACGGCGTGGGCGAAGCGAGCGCCCGCGGTCAGGACAACCAGAGCATGAGTGCGAGTGAGCAATCAAAGGCTTCCGGTGAGTGGGATCAGCATCAAGGCGCTCAAAGCGTTGACTACGACAAGAAGCACACCGAATTTGCCCACGAGTGGCAGGTGAAGGTTGGGGCTGATGTCGCCAAGTACCATGAAAGCGCCGCGGCCAAATTGACCCGTGTTGTGATCGCGTTGCCACGCTCAAGTCAGACGACCTTTCGGGTTGGTGACAATTCAATTCCGGCTGACCGCGTTGCCACTCAGATTCGCACAGAGCTGACGGATGCACTCACCCAGACCCACCGATTTACTGTTCTGGATAGGGATGCCAATGCTGAAATAGGGCGGGAGATCGAGCTGATCCAGTCGGGTAATGCCAAGCCAGCTGACGCTGCACGCCTTGGGCATCAGTTGGCGACGGATCTCATCGTCATACCGACGATCAACCACTTCGAGTATTTGCGGCACGAGCGTGCCTTGCATCTTAGTGGCCGCACGTTGGTGTCGTACTCCGGGGGGGGCTCACTGTCTTTCCGAGTGGTCAATGCAACCACCGGCCAGATCGTGTTGTCACAAACCTTCGACTACGCCCTTCCTGACACAGCGCCGACAACATTGGGCGCCAGCGCTGATGGTGTGCAGCTGGCGTCGGAAATGATGGGCTCGCTCGATCACCAGATCGTCGAGGCAGTACTGCAAAGCACATTCCCGTTGTCTGTGGTGCAGCGCAACGGCCGCAATGTTGTAATCAACCAGGGCGGCGAAGCCGTTACCGAAGGTGCAACCTACCAAGCGGTCACGATGGGCGCTGATGTGGTGGATCCTCAGTCTGGACAGTCGCTTGGACCAACCGAAACACCATGTTGCACCGTCAAGATTGATCGCGTTACGCCAAACCTCTCCTATGGACATATCGTCGAGGCGAACGTTGACGTGAGCGGCCCTTTCACTCCGGGATCGATGGAGCTTCGCGAGCAGGTGCGGGAGGAAAATGCTGCGTCGCCCGCGGTCGCAACTGCCAAGCAGGAACGTACCCACGTAGCGAAAAGGTCTTCAACACCGAAGGAAAAGCCGACAACGAAGGATGATAACTGGTAACGATTTAGAGGCGCTGACCTTATCTTGACCGCCCATTGCTGCCTTTATTTCAAGATGATCTTACGGCAGCTAACTCTCCTCACATGTGAGTGAGCCTTGAGTCGAGCGCGAAACCTGATGCTGGCTTGAAAGATATTTTAAGGGTCTTTCCACCACGCCGCCATTGAAGGCGGACTACCTCGACTCCGGCTATCCGGTGGCGACATGTTGTAGCCAATAGAAACCTTTGAATAGGAGAAATTTCATGGCTTTTTGCTCATCGTGCGGCACGCAAGCAGTACCCCAAGCGACTTTCTGTGGAAATTGCGGCTCTTCTCTTAGTACGACATCCAGCCCTGCTGGTGTCGCTCAACCACTTCCCGCCTTCCAAGCAGTCCCGCCAGGCGCTTCGAGTACTACACTTGATAACAAGCTCCACATAACCTTGATCGTAGCTTCCGCGCTGGGAGTTCTACTCATTTTCACGACTTATAATCTCGCGTTGATTGGCGCGTGCACCGGCGTGTCCTTCGGTCTCAGTGTCAGACTCTTTTTTAGCAATAAAAAGAGGAATTTCGCCAACACAAAAAAACTTAACTGGATACTCCTTACTATCGCTTCAACTCTCGCCCTTATCTTCATGCTGGCTGAGTCGTATACAATCCAAGGAGGTCTTCTGACGTTTGTCGCAGTTCGCTCGCTAATGATGTATTTCGCGACGAGCAGCATACGGGGGCAAGCCTAACCTCGCCGCTCTGGTCGATTACCGAGGTCGCCAAGTAGATGTCACCGTTCAGCCCCCGTGATCGTCTACATCGGCTTTCATGAAGTCCTGTCGAACGACCGTAGGGACCGCACGCCTGACGCCACCGAGGCGGCCATCACCAACAACACGGTCACGGACCTCGTTGGGTTTTCGGAGTTGGTCCGGGATACCAAAGACCAATAACCGCTAATTCATCCCCCCAGTTCGAGGAATTCTTCATGAACATCATTCGTCATGATTGGAAGGAACGCTTGAAGGCGAGTTTTACCTCGCCCAAACGCTGGGCCATCCGCATCGTCATCATTCTCATCGCTGGCGTTTTCGGCTACATGCACTACACCGCCGAGCATCCGTCGGCAGCACAAGCCGCCCAAGACGCGCAGGATGGCCAGAGCGTCGTTGACGCATTGGCAGACCCTAGTACCGCAGCGGCCCCCGCAGCTTCAGTAGCCACCGCTCAACCAGCCCAGGGAGTCATTCCGGTGTCGGCAGGTGATAGCGGTGTGGTGCACCCCATGGAGGATACCGCTCCAGCAAAGCCCACGCTGAGCCTGTCCACGTACGGCAACCAGGTGGCTTCGTTCTTCCCGGGCGAAGCGCCAAAGGACGCGGTCAGGGACGCGCTGGGGAAGGTCAACTCCATGCTCGACGTTAATGCCGTGACGATATCAGGCTATCCGGACTACGCGCTTGAATGCGAGAAGAATAACCAGTGCGTCAACAATGGCGGGATGAATCTCGGCAGCGTGTCTGACGTAGCGTCGCAGATGTTTCCGGTCAATCCCGCCGATATCAATCGGGACAACTTGAGCTGCAACATCATCTGCTACGACGACAAGGGTAGCGTCATTGGGCGTGATCCGAGCTTCCGTACGAAATGACTCGTGGCCCCACCGAGCTGCCATTGATCTGGCAGCTCGGTGGGGGCTCCTATGAGCCGAGTTCATTCGTCGCGCCATTGATCTAATACCCCATGCTGTATCTGCTTGCGTCAAATTGATCATCATGCGCATTTTTTGCTGTCCATCCTCGCCACCGGCGACGCTCAGCCCACACTGGGTTTGGTTAGCATCAACTTTGGTCATTTCATTTTAGGCAGCCTGATCGTATCCGCGTGCGCGCCAACACAGGCCGTCAACTCGACTCCATGAAGGTCTGGATCACGCCCTGAGCCAGCCCATCAAGCGATTGTTGTGAATAGTCCGCCGACCAAGATTCCTTTTGGTGACGACGCTGTTCAGTCGCGGATGCGGCGGTTAGCTTGCTGACGTTCCGCGATTTAATTGCATAACAGCTTCGATTCAACGAAATCTCAAACCCATACTACCCATGTGAAGTCGCTGGTCATCGGCTTCGCGTCTGGACGCTCCGCATCGCAGCGTTCGCCATGGGTATCCGACGACATGAACGGCAAACTCGACACGGTCTACTGCGTCCTGGTCGTTGCTACTGCAGTGCTTGTGGGCATCATCAAATGCACCAGTTGCGGTAGCGTCAAAGCCCCCTGATCCACTCCACCCCACGCACAGCGCACAAGGCCCGGCATGTCCGGGCCTTGTGCGTTTATAGCCCCCAACTTACGAGGAAGCGACCATGCACCTGGTTGAAACGATGGCTTATGCCGGCGAAACGCCGTGGCACGGCCTTGGCAACAAACTGGCCCCGCAGCAATCCATCGACACATGGAAAAAGCAGGCGGGTATGGATTGGCAGATCGAGCAATCTGAAGTCCGCTATATCTGCGGCAACAGCCACCTGGGTGTGATCAACGCCTTCCCCGCGCAGAAGGTGCTGTATCGGTCGGATACCAAGGCGCCGCTGGCCGTGGTGTCCAAGCGCTTTCACGTGGTGCAGCCGGGTGAAATCCTGGAGTTCTATCGCGACCTGACGGCCTATAACGGTTTCGAGTTGGAGACGGCCGGTGTCTTGCGTGAGGGCCGCAAGTTCTGGGCGCTGGCGAAGACTGGTCAGAGCACCGCGCTCAAGGGACGTGACCGCGTCGATGGCTACCTGTTGCTGGCCACGGCCTGCGACGGCACGCTGGCGACCACGGCACAGTTCACTTCGGTCCGTGTGGTGTGCAACAACACCCTGTCCATTGCGCTGGGGAACTCCAGCAGCGCCATCAAGGTGCCGCACCGCAGCCAGTTCGATCCCGATGCGGTCAAGCGCCAGCTGGGCATCACCGTGGCGTCGTGGGACGGCTTCGTTACCCGCATGAAGGCGCTGGTGGCGCGGCCGGTGGATCCCGATACGATGGAAGGCTTGTTACGGCGGGTGCTCACCTACGCCGCCCCGGAGGGCAAGTCCGTCATCGTCAACGAACAGGCTCTGGCTACCGTGCGCTCACTGTACGAAGGCGGTGGCCGCGGAGCGTTGATGGCGTCCAGTCGGGGTACGGCGTGGGGAGTGCTCAACAGCGTGACGGAGTACGT
>Ga0307375_10004268_pt1 | contig 13730 bp, 4 predicted proteins | sample TR1MG_FD_202531 | JGI IMG/M metagenome (GOLD analysis project Ga0307375, IMG submission 202531) | Soil microbial communities from Risofladan, Vaasa, Finland - TR-1 | ecosystem: Environmental > Terrestrial > Soil > Coastal area > Acid sulfate soil | place: Finland: Risofladan, Vaasa | collected...
GATCTGAGCGCCTTCCCCTTGGACGCCGATTCCTCGTATGATCCACCGTCTGTTGAGGCTGCATGGTATCTTTGGTGGGAGAAGCAAGGTTTCTTCAACCCCGATGTGACGAATGTGGATGGTGAGGTGTTCTCGATTGTGATACCACCTCCGAACGTGACTGGTAGTCTTCATTTGGGTCACGCGTTGACGAACTCGATTCAGGATTGTATTGTGCGCTTCCATCGTATGAATGGTAAGCGAGTGTTGTGGGTGCCCGGTACGGATCATGCCGGTATTGCGACTCAGGCGGTGGTGGAGAAGAAGTTGTGGAAGTCGGAGAAGAAGACGCGTCAGGATTTAGGTCGTGAGGCGTTTGTGAAGCGCGTCTGGGAGTGGAAGTCTCAGTATGGCAATCGCATCACTGATCAATTGCGGCGCATTGGGTCCTCGCTGGATTGGACGAGGGAGCGTTTCACGCTCGACGAGCGTCTCTCTCGCGCTGTCACCGAAGCCTTCGTCGCACTCAGCCGCAGAGGCAAGATTTACAGAGGCACTCGTCTCGTCAATTGGAGTTGCAAGCTCAGGACGGCAATCTCGGACATTGAAGTGGAACCCATGGAACTCACCAAAAAGACCAAGATGAAGATCCCTGGACACAATCCCGACAAGCTCTACGAATTTGGCGCGATTTGGGAGTTCGCATACAAGATCAAGAAGGACAAGGACTCGGACCCGGACGAGGAGCTCGTGGTGGCCACCACTCGACCTGAGACAATGCTCGGCGATACTGCCGTGGCTGTGCATCCTGAGGACTCTCGTTACAAGCATTTGATTGGCAAGTTCGTCGTGCACCCCTTCATCCCTGAGCGCAAGATCCCAGTCATCGGTGATGCCCAGTTGGTGGACATGAATTTCGGTACCGGAGTGGTGAAGATCACTCCTGCGCACGACCCCAACGACTATGCCTGTGGAGAGCGCAACAAGTTGGAGTTCATCAATATCTTGAATTTGGACGGCACGATCAATGCACATGGTGGAAAGTTCGCGGGAATGATGCGCTTCGACGCGCGTATTGCCGTGCTTGGCGAATTGAAGGCTCTTGGTTTGTATAAGTGTGTGAAGGACAATCCTATGAAGATTGGCAAGTGTTCGCGATCAGGAGACATCATTGAGCCGCTCCTGGTGCCTCAGTGGTGGGTTCGCTGTGGAGAGATGGCTCAACGAGGTTTGGACGCTGTCAAGACTGGCGAGCTTCAAATCCTTCCCGATATGCACGTGGGTACTTGGAACTCGTGGTTGAGCGATATTCGCGACTGGTGCATCTCACGTCAACTGTGGTGGGGACATCGCATTCCCGCCTGGCTCGTTCAGCTCAAGAACTCCCCTCCCTCCAACCCCGCCACTGAAGAGTTTTGGATCGTCGCGCATTCGGAGGAGGAGGCGAGGAAGCTGGCAGAGAAGAAGTGGGGCGCAGACAAGGTCGCGTCACTGGAACAGGATCCCGACGTGCTCGACACTTGGTTCAGCTCCGGTCTCTTCCCCTTCTCGGTCTTCGGGTGGCCAAACAGCGAGGAGAACAAGAACACGAATGAGAAGGACGTGCTGGACTTGGCAAAGTACTACCCGACGTCGCTGCTCGAAACTGGACACGACATTCTCTTCTTCTGGGTGGCTCGTATGGTCATGATGGGCTTGGAACTCACTGACAAACTGCCCTTCAAGCAAGTCTTGCTGCACGCCATGGTACGCGATGCGCACGGTAGGAAGATGTCGAAATCGCTCGGAAACGTCGTTGATCCCATTGACGTCATGGAGGGCATCACTCAAGAGGCTATGATCGAAAAGCTCAAGGACGGCAACTTGGACGACGCAGAAATCGCAAAGGCGACGCAGGGCATCAAGGAGGACTTCCCGAATGGCATCTCAGAGTGCGGAACCGATGCGCTTCGCTTTGCTCTGTGCGCTTACACCTCTCAAGGCCGCGACATCAATTTGGACATTCAACGTGTGCAGGCGTACCGTAACTTCTGTAATAAGATCTGGAATGCGACGAAGTTGGGCTTCATGGTGATGGGAATGTTGCCGATGCCCTCTGGTGCTCCTCACGTTGCTCCCGCGTTCCACCCCTTGCCCGCCTCCAAAATGACTACTGGACACGAGTCTTTCATCGATAAGTGGGTCCTTTCCCGATTGCAAGCGGCTGTTGCCGAGGCATTGGCTGGTTTCCGCGACTACGATTTTGCGAAGGCCACTACTGCCATCTATGCCTTCTGGTTGTATGACTTCTGCGACGTTTATCTGGAGGCAGTAAAGCCGGCTGCCTTTGCGGCCAAGCCGGACCTGTTGGCGCTCGAAGCGATTCGTCAGACGATCTACACGTGTTTGGATGAGGGCCTGCGCATGTTGCACCCATTCATGCCCTTCCTCTCTGAAGACTTGTGGCAACGCATCGAAAACAGACCCGACCAGGCACATATCGCCTCGATTTGCATTGCGCCATACCCGGTACTGCACGCAGAGAGGAGACAGACCGCGATCGAGGAGGAGATCGCCGCGGCGCAAATCGTCATCGGATCCGTCCGCAACATGCGCCAACAGTACAACATCGCCAAGAAAATCGACCCGCCGCTTGTCATCAACACACACACGCAGGAACACCACGATATGTACGCACGACACGCAGATCTCATCAAGATCCTCTCCTACTCGGGAAGCGTGCAGGTCAACTTGAACGGTGAAATCCCACCTTCATCGGCTGCCTCCATTCCGAACGCCACCTGTGAAGCGTACTTGCTACTCAAGGGACTCGTAAACATCGAACAAGAGGTCGCCAAGCTGAACACGAAGATCGCAAACGCAAACAAGCAACGAGAGCTCCTCACCAAGAAGATGAGCACTTCCACATACGCAAACGTCCCTCAAAACGTCAGAGACACCGACACCAAGAAGCTACAGGCATTCGACGACGAACTCGCAAACTTGACGCTCGCAATCACCAACTTCCAAAAGCTGCTCTAAATCCAATGAGCAGAGTCAGATGATGATAACGACGACGATGATGATGATATGGAGAAGATTAGTGGAGGACATGCAGCAAAGGGAGAAGGCACACATTCGAGCTCCCCCCGTCTTCTGCAACGCAATAAAACCGCGTATGTTCGCATCACAACAATGCACACGTTCCTGGTGGGCTCCATTGGTCTCTCTCTCTCTCTCTCTCGTTCTCTGAGGGTGAACTTGGGTCGATCTCGAGACGGATTTTCCCTAGTTTTAGGTGGCCGAATTTCCCTAGTTTTAGAGCAGGCATTCTGCGCCCCTTTGGACGTTTCAGCTCCAAAGCGCTGAGGAGGCATGTTACACAGAGAAAAGTGGCTTGTTCATAGGTAATGGGTGATCATGTTGATCGTACATAGTTTAATATCCAAATAGTGATGCATGCTCGAGCGGGTCTCGAACGCTTCCCACGGGATGAGGCGAGGGAGAGATGGTGAGTTGGCGAGCAAAGAGTGGTATGTGAAGAGATCGTCCGTTCGTTGAAGAATAGAATAGAATGGGGGTCGTAATGGGCTGCTGAGAGAGAGAGAGACGGGATGGTCGCTACTGCTTGGGCTTCTTGGTCTTCTTCTCGGCGGTTGGCGATGATGCGTCTCCCTCTACGGTCTCTGCGGCCTTCTTCTTCTTCTTCTTGCCCTCTCCGTCGTTGGAATGCTCTTCTCCAGGTGCGGGTGAGTCAGTGTGAGGAGTGTGAGGAGTGTGAGGAGTGTCAGCGCCGGAGGTGGCTGCGGCCTTCTCAGCCTCTTCCACTCTTCTTTGTGCGAGGAGTTCGTCGAGTCTCTTGTTTTCTGAAGATAGAGCGTCTGAGAGGTATTCGAGTTGGTCTTCGAAGGATCTGTCGGAGACTTCCGCCTCGGCGCGGATCTGGATCTTCTCGGAGTCGTAGGTGCGGTCTTGTTCAAGGTATCCCTTCCAGATGTTCATGTCTCTGAGGTGTTCGAGTAGGTTCTTGCGAAGAGCGTCGAGTCCCTGCAATTCTAGGCGTTGGCGAGCGTCGACAGCCTCCTTGAGGCGCTTGTATTGGTCCTTCAAGTCGGCTACCTCGGATTCGAGTAGCTCCTTGTCCTTCTCGAGTTGTTGGTACGCCTTCTCCTGCTCTTCGTACTTTCCGCGTAGTTGGGTGAGTTCCTCTTCCTTGGAGGCGACCTTGCGGGTGAGGAGCTCGAGCTCGGACTCCAAGTCGGTCATCTTCTCGGTGACGGCGCGCTTCTCCTTCTCGATCTTGTTCTTCTCCTCGGCCGAGACGAAGGCGTGGAAGTAGAGGGAAACGTAGAGCACCACGGAACGCTCATCGATCGTGCCATCCATCAAGTCCTGAGTGGTCAACAACTGAGGAATACCCAAATGCTTCTCGGCCATGTTGAAGGCGGTGTCGATGTTCTCCGAGGTCGAATGCTCCTCCAACTGCTCATCGTACTTGAACAACTTCTTGTCGAACGAGTGCACCATCGCCAAAAACGCATTACCATCATTGAACGAAGACTTGAAATCCTTGATGTTCACACCCTTGTAGCCCTTCGTAATCTCACGGCACCACGCCAAAAGCGCCTCCGTCGTCGAATCGATGTTATCGCTTCCCATCGCCTTCGCAATACGGAACTTACGGAACAACATCCACAAGAAACCCAAGATCAACTTCAAATTACCATCCACAAAGTCCTCAGCACTGATCGTCAAGTACTTCGACTCAACGCCGTTCTCCTTCAAAAACTCCAACGCAAGATGCGTGTTCTCGATCTTGTGAATCTTCTGACCAGGCTTCGTCGTGTACTTCTTCTTGATCTTCTTCTCGCAAAGCAACTCCACGAAGTGCACCACCGTCACTCCATCAGCAAAACCGACCTGCAAATCCGTCACTCGCTCAACTTGCCTCCTCTCCAACACAGTGTTCACCCAATGCGTAAACGCCTACACATAACACAACACAACAAACACACGCAGCATTTCAACAACAAGACAACCAACAACGCAACCGCAGAACGCAGCAAACGCAAGAACAGACAAACAGCACACACAAACACACAGAACGCGGTCAGCGAGCGAAAAAGTTGCGGATCGAAACACTCAAACACGCCTTTGCCTACTGCAAGATTACTCACTTCACAAGAGAGACGACCAATTATAGAATCAAGGGAGACCAAAGACAGGCAGCAGAAAGTCACACGCGACGCAAAATCAAGGCCAAGGGCAGAGAGGGCAAGAGCACTGCGCCAGAAGAAGGAGACGCCCATGCCCCAAAAAGGGCGCCACAAACCACACACTAACGGCTCCACAGCCCTTCACGTACCTTCTTTTGGACTTCCTCCCAGGCTCTATCCTTCTCCGAGCTCATTTTGAAACGATGGCAGAGTTCAAATCAAAGTGTACTGCGACCTCGCACAGAAAGGAATGCATCTCCCTGCCGCGCCCTTTCGCCAGCTCCCATTCTCTCCATTTCTCTCCACTGAATCTGGCGACATCATTTCCTCACCTTCTCATTCTACTTTCTGCCTCTCAACAGAAAGAAAGCAGAGAATAGCCATATTACTGCAACATACCCCTCAGAGAACGGTGCTACACCACACACAAAGACGGGAAACTGCAGTATCAGTCACTCGGATACGGAACTCAAAAGACCGCTGGTTTTGGTACCAAAACGTTCGGCTACTGCTACCCTTTCTCCCAAATTCCGCATAAGTACACGAACTGAAGAGTTTTCTTACACCATAGCAGAGCCTGACCTGGCCGACCTTATAACTGCACTCAACTCAACAAGCTGTCCATTCGCTGTCGCCCCTATCATTCGACGGTCTTCTATTACCAGTCAATGTGTTTGTTGGCGATGAAGTACACTAAATCAAGGCCCGTTCCCAAGAACTTCTGCCTCGATGGATGGAATGTCCCCTGGTAGTAATGATGAGCTTGGTGTCTCGTTTCTGCCCTCCAATGGCCATCTTTCCTGTACACATACTTGGTAGATTCAGCACCGTTTTTTGGTCAAGAAACTCTCGTTTACTGAAACTAGGGTTTGAAGATGACGATTGGCAAGCAGAACTGAGCACCTGAATTCGATGCGCGTTCCTTGCGTCTGGACCTTCCACATTCCATGCATCCATACGGTGAGTTTGTGCCTACGGTGTGAGAGATGCATTTTCGAAGGGCTTCTCTGGTGCCACGACATGAGTTGTTCTGAAATCCGACAGTTGAGTCTTCCGCCCCTGAACTGCCATCAATGAGTCACCATGTTGATAATACAGCTCCGTTTGCGTATATTCATGGTGTTACAGTGGGAATAAGGCTCGGTGTTACAGTGGGAATAAGGCTCCGTGTTCCTTTCTGCGGAGTGTGGTGTTCATCTCGAAGATCGCCTTGATTTGGAGGTATGGGTTTGAGACCAGTTTCTCGTCATTCATGTCTACTGCCTTTGCCAATAGTGTGTTGACTACCATGTTGAAGTTGTCTGGCTGTTCCTTTTGCAGTTTGTCGATGAGGAACCTGCTGGCGAGGTAGGAGATGAGAGGGTCGTTCTCCGTGAGCAGCTTCTTGAAAAACGATGATCCTCCTACCGTGTCTAAGTCTGAAGCACTATGCTTGCATCTCTCTGTGAGGAAGTGAAGAACAACAGGTCTCGTGGCGCTGTTCATGCGGGGAGGGAGATGGGTGAAGAGATGGAGTAGGATTTCAATGCTCACGAGTTCCAGAAGAGGTCTGATGATGTCCAAGCGACCACGCATGAAGAGACCAGCGGGAGAATCGTCTTGGCTGGCCAAATCGATCATGTCTATGGATGTCTTGGAAGAGTGGGAGTCATTGCCTCGGCCACCGTTTCCACCACGTCCTCCTCCCATGCCAACGTCCATGCTTCCCAGTCGATCGAGTTGTGAAGAAGACGACGATTTCAAATCGCCCAACATGCCAGTGGGAGAACCGGAGAGATTGCCACTAGAAGCACCGCCGCCCGCGGCAGCGCTCGAGGAGTTGGCGGTGCCAAAGTGAAGGTCATCTGAACCGAAGGACTCATCCGAATCACTCAAATTGTAGTCTATCACTAGTGAGACATCAATGGGTCGCATAGGAGTCCTCATCGTTGGATTTGGTCCCGAGGAGGAGGGCGCCAGGGCAGTTCCAGAGGAGGACGAGACTACGGTAGCTGTTGTGGTTGTTGAACCAGGTCGCTCGCGCCCAGGACTCGTAAACCCAGAGGTGGATGATGTCGCTGTTGCTGTTCCCGACGCCGAGGTGGATGAGCCAGAGGCGGGAGGGGCACCCCCAGTGGCAGTCGAAGAAGAGGAGAAGGAGGAAGTCCGGCCGCTGGTACGGTGGTCAGTCAGCTCCTCCATGGTCGAGGGATTGGAAGGGGAACGAGTGATGGAAGAGGAAGACGGAAGAGCAGACGGGTTGGTGAGGCGATTGGGAGGAGGCACGAGCATGCAAAACGCCACCACGATGTCGAACATGAGTTGGAGGTTCGCCTCGTTTTGCTCTTGTCCAAGCTTGATGAGCTTCAAAAACGTCACATTCAACAAGTCGAACGATTTGCGGACCAGAACTTCGGGATCCAGATGGAGCGGCGCTTGACGCGGAGACTTTTGGGCGCCGGAACTGCCAACAGTAGTGCGAGGCATCAACGAAACCCCTTGATCTGCCAAACTGGAGATGTAGTACATGCCAGATTCGACCATACGAAGGTAACTACGGCGGACGAGAGGGTCTGCGCACTTGACATACGAGTAGAAGGCGGTTTCGACCGCATCAACGAAGGCGGGCTCTGCGACGCGCAAATGAAGGCCGCGCGTAGGCAATGGACGCAACGTGTTCCAACCACCACCAACACCACCGCTCTCGACGGAGCCTTGGGGAGAATCGGGGGGGGGAGGGGACATGGCAGGGGAGACGGATGGGCTTGGCGCGACTGAGAGATTCGTCACCGTCAGAGGAGAGACTTTGACATGACCAGTCATTTTGGACGAAGACGCAGAAGTGGAGTTGGAAGATGGAGGGGGAGCTGAAGATGCCTCAGGGGACTTTGGATGTTGTTGTTGATGCTGCTGCTGCTGTTGACCAGTAGCGGCTGTTGTTGAAGATGCGTGCGAATTATGATGTGCATCCTTGCTGTGGGATTCCTTGTATTGGGAGTCCTTGTGAGAGTCCTTATCCTTGTTGTGATGAGACTCCTTTCCATCCTTATGTACATCCTTGTTGTGAGCGTCCTTATGATGATGTTGTTGATGGAGTTGCTCCAATGAGCTCGCGTGCCCAGCCGTGGAACTGGAAGTAGGAGTAGCAGAGCTCTCTTCGACAATCACTGTCGGAGGCGGAGAGGCCGCCCCACCGTCTCTGCTCGGTCTTGATTGCGACTTTGCGTGAGTGCCAGTGGTAGAAAGGGTTGAGGAGACGCTTCTCTTGCGCGACCTCGGCTTTGCAATGTGTTGCTGTGGATGGAGATGAGGGTGGTGCTGTTGTTGGTGCGGGTGTAGATGGTGTGGGAGTTGATGGTCCGTCGCCTGTTTCCTTGGTTCCACGAGTGGCACAGCAGCGAGATCGAAACGTGCGTTCCATACCAATTGCAGCAGCTGTTGCATCCACTGACCTCCTTGTAGTCTCTCGTACTGAATCGCCTGAAAATTGGACGCATCCAAGGAGGCCTTGCCCTGCACCATTGACGAGATGCTCTTCAGTGATTCCGTGAGGAGTGCTCCATTCTCTGGCTCCGCCAATAGCATCGCACAATCCTCGGCAAATGCGCCTGATAGGCGCAACGTGAGGTCCGCCAGGCCGGAGAAGTCCTTCAACACTCGCCGCAGGATGATCGGGTCCACTTCCTTCATCAATTGTGCAAGCTCTCCACTTTCAGAGGTGTTGGAAACGTGGTTGAAGAGACCGAGAACGTGATTCACAAAGTTAGGGGGTGGATACTTGAAGATGGAGGCGAAGTACTGAGGTGCATCGATGCGCATGAGAATGTCCAGAACGAGTGCGAATTGCGACGAGAGGGGTGATTGGGCCAACTTGCGGGATGCCTCATTGGTTTGGGTTGAAATCGGAGGGTGTGCAGGGGAATTAGACTTGGAGGGACGGCTGGTGTTGCTAGAATGGGCAGACGACGGGGGGTTCTGTGCGCCTTCACCTGTGCCACCGACAACAGCAGAGGAGGCAGAAGAGGAGGATGAAGAAGAAGATTGGGGGACATTGCCACTGCGAATCATGCGACGGTAACAGTAGTGAATGTAGTCGAAGAGGACGCAGAAGAGGTTGTCGCGCGCCTCAATGCTTCGCGAACGCTTGTATAGCTCCACAATGAAACGAATGCCTTCCTTACTAGAAGACGGCACGATGCTCTCTTTAGAAGCAGGAGAATCAGGAGTAGCGGCAGTCGCATTGCGCTGACCCAGGAGGAGGATGTGGGACATGAAGTCGTGGCTCGGAATCATCCACTTCTTGCTACCAACACCGCCACTCTCAAGATAAAGACGGTTCACAAGGATGCGCACCAAATGGCGCCAGATAGAGTCGTTGATGTAGTCCAAGTTCTTGAAGAAAGCTGCGATCACTCGAGGGTCCAAACCTTGAAGTCTGTATTCGTTTGATCGATTCAACACAGGTGCATACAGAGAAGAAACTCTCGTTAGCAATCGATTGAGGAAGAGGAGAAGACAGATACACAAAGCGAGACAGCACGACGCATGGAGAAGTGCAAAGGTGCATCATTTGGATCAGCGCCTCGCTCCAAACTCGCATCTCTCCATTCTCAATCTTCATCCTGTCCACATGGTGAGGGAGTCATAAAGAGAGCTGAAGAGTACCAAGGAAGCAGAGGAGGCCGTGTGCGAATCTGTGAATCCGTCATTCCCGTCACGCTGCAACCACAGAGACTTGTGTCACTATGGCCGGTGGCGAGTTCTGATATCTGTTCTTTGTGGAATTGCGCATCTTCATATCCGAAATAGCAAGGTTGTGGATTGCAAAGAAAAGGGAACGTCGGAGAAGGGGGAACAGGGATGAAACGTTGGCCACTGCCTTGCTTGACGTACTTCTCCTTGCTAATGTGTCCAGTATCGGCCATGAAGTATAGAAGGCACGAGAGTCCCGAGAACCATATCTTCCTGTTGTTTTCGTGAGTTTGGACGAGGATGAGCAGTAGTTCCTTGAAGATGGAGAAGAGCTCGTTTTGAATGCGTTGTATGGTTGGTGTTGTTCCTGGTGGAGTCTCCTTTGGCGATTGCATTGATGCAGTAGCGTTGTTGGCTGCACTTGGAGAGGCAGTGGAAGTGGCGTTGTTGGTGTTGCTGCTGTTGGCATTGGGAGTCATCGGGGCAGCGGCGTTCGGACTCGTTTGTGCGGCGGTGGACGACGACGACGAAGCTTGTCCATGTCCTGGATTTGAACCCACATTCGCGTTTGAACTGGCCATGTTGTTGTTTGTGGAGGATGGATTCGCGTTTGCTGCTGCTGCTGCTGCTGCTGCTGCTGCTGCAGAGGATGAGGAAGAAGCTGCTGTTGCTGCAGAAGAAGAAGAAGAAGAAGAAGAAGAAGAAGTGGCATTTGAAGATGAGGAGAATGAAGCGAAGAAGGAAACGTCTTCGAACATGTTCAAGTGTGTGGATAGGTTGAAGATCAAGTTGAACGCGTGTATCTTGGTGTCTATCGGTTGATCGCGTTGCATTAGTTCAAGAAGTAGCGATAAGAGCGATGCAGAGGCCACCTCGATGGGATCGTTGCAGTACATGTCCATGATGAGCTTGATGACGATTTTGCTTGCCAGCATCCGCGATTCGTGATTCGTGGACTGTATCATTGCGTCTACGATCGAATCGATCTGCGCCGATGTCAAATCCAACTTCAATTGTTCACTATAGTGTCGGTACTGAAAGAGAGGTTGACCTCTTCGAAACGAACGGAACATCGCCCTCTCCTCCGCCTTCTTCGATAAGCTCACCGTCCGTATTCTCTCGCCCAAATCTTGATCGTGCAGAGAAAGCAAAAAGGCCTTGGTCGCGTGATTGTGTTGCGGCTTGACGGCAGAGAGAGGCAGATTCTTCAAAACGGGTCGAGCGGTCGCCTGCAAGTCCATCATTCCAAGAGAACTTCTCGCCGATGGGCTACGTGGGGTCGTCGCTGTAGAGGATGAGTAGTGCTGTGAAGAGGAGAGGGAAGGAGACGAGGGGGAGGAGGAAGCAGGGAGACTCAAGTTTGGAGCGCTGCCGCCACTCCTCGTCGTGCCATACTTCGAAAACCGGTCTGAGTTCTCGGCGAACAAGTCGAGCAATTGCTTGGGAGTGCGTCCGCCGAAGATCGTTGAACAGAGAAGCGAATCGAGGGCGTCGTAGTGAGAAACAGGTCGAACGCGCGAAGCGATCATGTTCGGGATGAGGTAGACCGTTGGGGACGTCTCGTTGCGTGAATGGCCTGGAGAAGGCGGTTCTGATGTAGAAAGAGAGGAACTCTTGCTGCTGAGGCCAGGAATAGAGCCGGAAACAGGACCGGGAGCGACGGAAGAGCCTCCTGCGGTACCACCTACACTTGATGTCGAAGAAGGGGCAGCAGAAGAGAGACCAAGGGCTATCACTGAAGAAGGGGCTGTGTTGAAGTGATGGTGGTTCAGTTGAGGGTTGGAAGAGGCGCCTGAAAGCACGCCGGCTGACCCGGTCGACATCATGCCTGAATGACCTTGAAGAGGTGATGCAATGGATGGTGACAGATGCAAGATGGTGAGATCAGGGTTGTGGCGAGATTGAGAGATGGCACCAACCAAAGTACGGATATATTCGAACGATTTAGAAGCCTCCTCGAAAATGCCCTGCATCTTGTAACAGAAACGATCCAAAGCCAACAAAACGGGATCAGAAGGGTAGTACACCAAGAGATACGTCTTAAGAAGGCGCACACACTTCATCAGCACCTTATCGCCGCCATCACCAACGCCAGGACCGCGAGTAGACGCATTCATCGCGCCAATCTTGCCCAGCGCCGCGCTCGTCACCGTACCACCGCTACTTGAAACATCCAATGCACCTCGTATCGTATCCATAGGGTTAGAACCACTACCAACAGCACCACTGCCCATATTCAACATCTGAAACGCGCCAGAATTCGAATTCGGCTGTGCCAAGCCACTCACCGCCCACTCGCCGCGCTCGATGATCTTTAGGTATGCTACACAGAGCAAGGAGACGAAATCACAACAGGTCAGCACAGAGAGCAACTCAATGAAGGGAGAAAAGGAGGTCAAACGCAAATCGAACGCGAAAGCGCGGCTACAAGGCGAGAACGAGACATACTTATATCGACACATTGTGGAGATTCGAAGAACTTGTGAAGAGTACGGGCTTGGAGGGGAGATGCAGAAACATTGGGGGACGTGTTGGCATCAACAGCTCGACGGATGAGTTTCGTTCGATATTCGGAGCTCATGACGAACACAAGTCAACAGTACTTCCAAAAAACACAAGTACTAGTGATGACCAGCCATCGCATGGGGTAATGTACAGGTAGATGGAGGAGATCGAAGTGAGGAAAGAGGGTCCCTTCTCTCTTTCTATAGGCTCACGTCTCTGAGAACAATTACCCCAGGTTCAAGTTTTAAACGCCCGCCAAAGTTCTCCATTCTTCTGAATTGAGCTAAATGGGAGGGAGAAGAAGGCCGCTGGCCTAGGCGGAGTTCAGAAGCTGACGCTCGCCATGGAACAACATCAGGCCCTCCTCACTGGGATTGAAAGGTGGGATCTCCATATCATGATGAAGACGAGGGTTGATGGGGCCTAAATCCAAGTAGGCGTTATACAAGCTCTCTCAGGTTTGCGAATGTTCCCGATTAGGAAGGCGCGTGATCTTCACAAATGGTTATGTCGTTCGAAAGGTCCGATAGCGAGGATGGGGCTCTTAGATTCGGGGTCATGGAAGGTGATTGCGACATTTTAGGGAGTGGTGGGGAGCTGAGAGTCATACATTCTACAGTTGAGGCTCAAGAAGAAGTCTGTCTCCTCCGGAGAAGTGGAGCTCTATAGCTGTTCCTTGCAGAATTCAGGATCAAGTACATGTTTAAAATACAAAGAAGCCACCGAGAGTCCAATCACCAACCGAGATAGCGAGACAACATGAACAGTTTAGAATCAGGTCAAATGACTGTCCCGCTATACAACAGTACTGATCAGCCGTACCTAAGCCCAAACGAGCAGTTCAGATATGAAAATAGGGGTAGAAAAGGGTAGGTCCATGTCGGAATCCCAGAACAGTCGGGGGACGGGCTGGCCCCAAACTTGCAAGTCATCCAGTTCGCTAAATCAGTGTCTTCCACAACAGTTCCCCCCTAACTACCATACCTTCAATTCTTAGAATCTTACGGCGGTGACTTAGCTCTAATCGATAAGGAGGGGTTCCAGGGCAAGAGTCTGAACTTCTCTACCGAATTCTTCCTTTTGGTGGGCATCAGTAAGGTTAACTTTCCAATCAAAGCTTAGTTGTATGATAGTGAAGCTAATTATGAGGAGGGCTTAACGTGAAGAGCAAACCGCGATGTATTCTAGTGGACGGAAAGTTTGCGGCGCTCGGCCTTCAATTTCTTGTGTTCCTGTCTCCGAGTCCCTCTTCTCAAAGACATAATCAAACCTCCTCACACCGGTGGACTCCTTCCTCAACACTTACGGACACCTGGGACTCTCGAGGCTAGGAAGATGGAGTGCCAACGACTACACATGGCGACGAGTTGAGGGCGGACA
>Ga0307375_10004271_pt1 | contig 13722 bp, 15 predicted proteins | sample TR1MG_FD_202531 | JGI IMG/M metagenome (GOLD analysis project Ga0307375, IMG submission 202531) | Soil microbial communities from Risofladan, Vaasa, Finland - TR-1 | ecosystem: Environmental > Terrestrial > Soil > Coastal area > Acid sulfate soil | place: Finland: Risofladan, Vaasa | collected...
GTGCGTTCGTGGGCTGATCGATCGACCGATTCGGAAGTCTTGACATTCATTGCGTAATAGGGGTGCTCGCGGTCCCGCCTCTGGACTCTGCATTTGTATACCACGCTGGTATCTCTCCTCCTATTTCGAGGCTGGCGATGCCAGCAGGTAGGTGGTCCTTGCAAGTTCCTGTGACGCCTTTGGACTTCGGGAGTTGAGCTGTGTGCAGCAGTGGTGGCAGACACATGAGGTCGTTGTCAGTGATTCCCAAGTCGGTGTCTGGTGAGAATATGGAGAGATAGGCGAGTGTTTTTGGGAGAGAGGCGAATATGAAGCGCATGTTTTGGACGTCGGGTCCAGCGAAGCACATGCTTAGAGATCGCAGTGCTGGAGGGAGTGAGATGGGACGATCCAGGGTGTGCATCCCTGTCGAGATGTGAATTTCGAGAGTGAAGATGGTTGGAGGAAGTTGTTGGAACCAGTCGAGTGGAGGCATTGCGAAGGGGCCGAGGGAGAAGTTGCGGATACCGCGAGGCAGCCAGGCGGAGGACTCCGGGTTGTGGATGGTCACCAAGTTCTTCTCTCTGTGAGCATATGTGTACATGCCTAGCCGCGTCAACTTGCGTGGGAGGAGTGGGAAGCAGTCCTCTCCAGAGAGGCCCTCAAGGCAGGACAGCGTCGTGAGTGTCGGAGGCAGTTTCTTGCATATCAGTGGCGTGAGCTTCGAGCAGTCGAATCGGAACGAAACCAGCTTCACTGGCAGAGGAGAGAAAATCAATTCGGGGTTGGCGTACAAGCTGAGTGCGGTCATGTTCGGGAAGAGTCGCTTCATGTTCGGCACCCTCACTCTCAACTCACTCGCCCCAATTCTCTGCCTCATCACGATGAACACGTCACTCATCATCAGTTCTTGTTCGACCTCAGGAAGAAACGTCGCACCAAGCTCGCAGTTGTGCTGAAGAAGCACTTCATTCGCCGCCGCGGCTGCTTCACACTTGTCTCCTTCCGTCAGGCGCTCAGATCCCACATCGTTGTAAATAGAGAGGCTTTTGAGGCTGGGAGGGAGGTAAGGGATGGAATGCCATTGAACCTCCTCTTCAAGTTCCACCATTTGGCGCGGAAGAAGTTTAGCGAGGCTCGGTGTGATGATCATTGGGAAGACGGCAGACGCGTGCATAAGCGATGCAGGAAGTTCGTGCATGAGGGATTCCGTAATGCGCCACGCGTGTTCCAGAGAGAAGTAGATGGTTTGCAAAGTTCGGGGTAGTTTGGCCCAGTTCTCCCTTGCGAAAGAGGTGACGTCGTGGCTCAGATACGTTAAGCAGGGTGGGATGGCATCCCAATTTAAGGAGAAGTCGGGGGAGCTGGATGTGGAGAGGCGCAGGAGGGCACGCGGGAGCAGTTCGAAGAGATTCGGCAGTGTCGTGTCTGCTGCCGCCTCCATGGCGGTCAAAGTACTTGGAAACGCAGGATCGCCCTCGTTCCAGACGAATCGCGTGGTGTGAGCGGAGATATGAGTCAAATGCGGAGGCAGAGAGGCGATGCGGAGCGGGAGGCCGTTCATGCGACCAAGACGCAGTTCTGTGAGGTTGGGAGGCCACCTAAGAGGGAGTTCGAGGGAAGATGAGGAACTTGAGATTTCACCGCGCACAGACAGGACATGAAGATCGGAAAAGCGATCGGGAGAAGCAAGAAAAGCGGCGTGGAAGAGTTGGAGATCATTGTTGAACGACATTGCCAGTTTCTTGAGGTTGGGTGGCAGCGAAAGGATATCGGCGACAGAGAACTGGGCAGGGAAGCTCCTAAAACTTGCAGAGAAGGTAAGTTCGCGAAGATAGGGGAACGAAGAGACAAGCATGGGCCAGGAAGGAATCGCCTTCGCGTTGAGCCAAGAGACGTGTAGTTTCCGCACTCCAGAACGATCAGCCATCTTTCGATGAAGGGACTTCGAACCACAAAACCAGAGGCGAGCAATCATAGGGGTAGTAAGGCGAGAACACACCTCATGCAGGGCATCGGAGGGCAAGTCGAACAGCATGCTAAAAAGCTGGGAATCGGGACAAGAAGCCAACCGAACAGCAGCCTAATGATAGAACGGGAACCAACGCAGCGCAAGCAAACCAATTAAGAGAGAAGAGCCCAAGGACCTTCACCTCTCCTCAGTACAGAGGAGGTGTGTCGCTTCGCGGCAAGAAGGCACTCCCCTCCTCTGGGCGCTTCGATGTATGCTGCACTTCAGGTCTTAATTCACTCTCACTATCATCTTGCACTGGTAAACTGACTGTGTGTCCGTGTTTGATTCAAAGTATCTCCAGAAAACTGTCATCGAGGTTGGTTTCTCTTCAACTCTTGGTTTCCCATTTCCTTCTCCTGATCGGTTCAATACAGTCATGTTATCTGGATCTCGAGGTATCTTACTTGCAGTTTCCATCGTCTTGCTGCTGGAAACTGGTCATGCAGATAGCATCTTCGTACAATACGTCAATCCTGCTATTCCCCCCAATTGCGCCCTTAGACCGCTGAGTTGCTCCGATCAGAACGTCCGCCCAGTCACAATGAATCGAGTACTCGTGATTGCAGCACATCCAGACGACATTGAAACGGCAGCAGGCGGTACAGTTGCGCGTCTCGTGGAGTCGGGCGTTGAGGTCCGCTACGTGCTCGTGACCAATGGCGATCATGGTACTCAGAACCGAAGCATGACCCCTGCGGAACTTTCTATCATTCGGCAAACGGAACAACTGCGTGCGGCGAAGGTGTTGGGCGTAACGAGCGTGGACTTCTTCGGCGTGGTAGATGGCGAAGTTCGCAACACCCTGGATCTTCAACGCAACCTAACTCGCGTCATTCGAAAGTATAAACCTGATGCAATCTTCACGTGGAACCCCTCTCTGGAAAGACATGATGATTTGTACTTGCATGGCTTCCAACATTCCGATCATCGCACTACTGGTCTCGCCGTCCTCGATGTTGTCTATCCCAAGATTCGTGACTTCTTATACTTCCCTGAACTATTGCAAGAGGGTTATCAGCCATGGAAGGTGAAGGAAGTCTACCTCTTCACTTGGGACGTGGATCCGGAGAATCCCTCCTCGCTCTTTCAGGTCGACATCACAGCCACATTTGGGCCCAAAATGAAGGCTCTCCTACAACATCAATCCCAAATTTCCAACGCAACACAGTTGAGGACTGAAATGTTGCACATGGGAAGGTCTCTGCAGGTGGCCTCCATGCCAAAGAGCTCACAGTCCCTGTTCGTGGAATGGTTCAAACGTGTACTGTTCATGTAGACATGGATCCGTTACTTGTACATGGAAATGGAACTATTCGGATCCAAGAGGACGAAACGCCAAGTTCGGCCTTGGCTCCTTGTCCAGCTGGCCTCCATGACCCCCTCTCTGTATGATCGTGGTCTCCTCAATGCCATTACTAGAAGCAGTCTTGGCCTCATTGACCTTGTTCTCGTGCTAGCGCATAGCTCTGTGGGGCAGGCGAAGGTTCACTTCTCTCTGGACTCCATCTGGCGTAACTCCCGTCTACAAGGACACCTCTTTGCATGTTAAGCCTCTCAACGCCGGCAAACGTCTGCTACATCCTGTGCTGATCATGTGAACGGGTTCGAAAGATGGGCCTGCTGTCTCATCTACCTCCTGAAGTTGTGGTACTCGTTACCCGCTGCCTGGATGGATTTTCAACGACAAAACTGTGGTTGTGTGGTGATGCTGCTGTGAGAAGGTCGATGTATCGTGGTGGTGTGCAGAACTTTGAAGTCGTGTTCGGCCTGCCATCCAAGACGATCAATGGCCTTCTGTAGTCGATGCTCTACCTATCATTACGTCTTTCGGTTTCGTATTCGAGAACATAGTCCATTACACACTGTATCAACCTCGTGTGGAGTCGCTTCCTCGCACATTACGCTTGGATGGAGATCGATAATGAACATTGCAAGTGTGGCGTATGAGAGTGGTCGATGCGCCCGTGGCAGCAACGATCAGGTCCATTCCTCGAAGTCTCACCGAATTATACATCACTCCTATGGCAAGGCACCTCGAGATTTGCACGTCTGGACTGTCGTCGTACTCCGAGAGCTCCCGGAGAGGCTTCGTCATCTCCAGATCGATACCCCGTCCTGCCTCGTATCTGAATCTGGCACCTTCATTCCCGTTGATTTGGAATATCTGCAATGCGACTTCATCGCAGGAGGTCGAGATGAGTTCTGTCTTGACAATGATCCCCGACAACGGTGACTTCCTCCGTTGAGACCGTCTCTTCCCACAGGACGGAGTTCGTTTCCACTCGATCTCGAGCAGATGATGGATTGCCGATCTGACCAATGACTTTGACCGATCTCAAATGTGGATACTTGACGCACTCGATAGCGCAAACATCTTGTAACTCGACTGAGCCGACCTCCTCGAAAGGGCTGATGTGCTCGGCGCTTTTCTCTCACTCACACTCACTCCATATCGATCAGATTGGCCCAAGTGTGCAATGTATCTTCAATTTGATTCTATTTCAACTTGCTTTCGTTGTTTTCATAGCCACTGAGGCTTACATCACATGGGAGAGGGTGCAGAGTTGGGACTTGGGAAGCAGTCGCTTCTGGCCACCTGTGCGATCCACTACACTCCATTTGTCCTCCCTTTTCCTCCTTTTTCTCCTCTAGACGATTCTTTGTACCCTAATTCCTAACTTTTAGCCTCTTTCTCGCCACAGAGACCTACAGAGCGCAACTCCCCTTCTTTACCGTAACCGAATCGTTGTGCGCCCCATTTCTCGTCTCGTTGCCTGCGGTCATGTATGAATTGGACTATGAGGAGGATCCTGGTTGGATGGCCAACTTCATTAACTGGACTACCGGCTTGTGGACGCGCTGGACTGCTCCAGATCCGGAGAAGATCCCCTTCGATGCAAACGTCCTGAAATCGCGCCTTGGACGGTGTTTGACTCGCATTAAGGTTCTCCGCCATCAACAAGATGCGTATGTCAAGCAAGAAGAGCCCAAACTTTTGAAATTGGCGAAGGATGAGTCTCCTGCGGCGGAGGTGAAAGTCGCCGAGCACTGGGATCGTCAAAAGCTCTTTGCCGTCTTCGATCTCCTCGAACCCCACCTTCTCTTGCTTAAAGACAGTGTGAATTTGCCTACCCACGATGAGTCACCGCTAGCGTCGGCGCGTGCGATCATCTATGCCGCATCCGAGGTCCCTAGACTGGAGGAATTGGCGCTCATTCGTCAGCAACTCATGCAGAAGTACAATCCCGTCATTGCCATCATCAAAGTTGATCTTCTCCAACCCGAACTCGTTCAACTGATTCAATCTCACACGACGAACGTCTCAGTCCTTCAATGGCTCAACGAACAAGCACCAAACAGATGCTGGGCGCAGAAGCTCGAAATCCATGCAGAACACCGACATCCAAGTTCAGAAGTGCCTTCCACAACAGAATCCCAACCAAGCCAAGATTGGAGCGAAGGAGGACTGAAAACAGCAGAAGGGACCCAAGAAACGCAACTAGACGCACCTGACTTCTCGGACGATGACAACAGCGGAGACGAAGGAGGTTTCCACGAGAGCGCACTCGGTCGAAGCAACGATTCTGGGCCCACTGATTCTCCTATCCCTCCCTTGGGAGCTGAAGAATTTCCTTCCATACCAAACGTCGCATTGTACCCGGTACTCTCACTATCAGACTCCTTGGAAGCCCCGTCCGCAACCTCTCCTCCATCTGCCGCTCAAGCCAAATAACAGTGCGCTTCCAACACCATCTCCTTGTACCATACTTAGGCTCTACTGTTGTAAATACACGCTATTCGTGATGGCTTCCCGAGACCTCATTGTATCCTGTCATTTTCGAAGAGCGCCGTTTCTCTCCTCTCTCTCTCTCTCTCTCTCTCTCCTCTCTCTGTTGACTATCCTCCCTCCTCGAGCTTCAGAGGCAGACACGCTTCTCGCCTTCTGGACTCTGTCCCTCTACTCTATCGGCATGAACCAAGACATATTTACTGCTGTGATACTCGTCGGAGGACCAACTCGCGGTACCCGCTTCAGACCGCTTGGTTTGGACATTGCGAAGCCGCTTTTCCCTGTCGGAGGCAAACCACTCATCTACCACCACGTTTCTGCTTGTGTCAGTCACTTTGGCGATAAGATGCTCAAGATCTTCTTGCTTGGCTCGTATGAAGACGATACCTTCACCAAATTCATTGCTACCGCCAAGTCTGAGCTCGGAGTGGACATCGAGTACGTCGCTTCGCGTCAAACCCTCTTTATGTGTCCCTGCACGTCGAGAGAGGTCCGTTTTGTTCAATGACTCATCTAACACATCCTCTTCTTTGTGTATTGGTAGATATTTGAAGGAAAGTACCGCATTGGGCACTGCTGGAGGCCTTTTCCATTTCCGCCAACAGATCCTTCCGCAGAACGTCACACACTTCTTTTTGCTGCACGCCGATACGGTTTGTACATTCCCGTTGGAGGATATGCTGAAGTTCCACAAGGCACATGGTAAAATGGCGACAATGCTGGGCGTGAGAGTGTCTTCAAAGGTTGCGCAGAACTATGGCTGTTATGTGGCAGATCCCGAGACTCATCGAATGTTGCACTATGCGGAAAAGCCCGAAAGTTACATTAGCGATACGATTAATGCCGGTGTGTATCTGTTTGGAAGACAGGTGTTGCAGGCGACGATCAAGCGCACTCCATCGAAGAACGATCTCTTTGCCTTCCCTGAGTCTCGTACTGAGTCCTCTGAGAAGCTTAGTATAGAATACGACGTTTTGCCTTCGTTGGCGTCCGATGGAGTGGCATATGTCTTGGAATACAAGGAGTTTTGGGGAACCATGAAAAGCGCCGGTTCTGCTGCCTATTGCAATGAGCAGTACTTGCTTTACTACTCGAAAGCGAAGCCAGAGCTATTGACGAAGGGCGCGAACTTGGTTGGTGCAGTCATCATCGATCCTTCAGCACAGGTGCACCCAACGGCCAAAATCGGTCCGTTCGTCTACATCGGTCCAAAGAGCGTCATTGGTGCCGGCGTACGCATTTCCAACTCCATCGTCCTCTCAAACGTCAACATCAAGGAAAATGCGTGCATTCTCCACTCAATCTTGAGCGACGATTGCGTCGTGGGTCAATGGACGAGACTGGAGGGACTTCCAACGCCGGACAACAAACGCGACCGCATCTGCGTATTCGGGCGCGCAGTCACTGTCTCGCCAGAAATCATCATCCACAACTGCATCGTGATGCCATTCAAGACACTGGAACAGAGCTGCTACGATGAGATCTTGCTCTAAACGTCTCGACTCATCGAGGTCTCTCAAATGCCGCTCTCAACGTACTCCACCCGTCTCCCCTTGGGCACATCGCAGTTGTAACATCAAGAATGTAGAATCACACAAGCCAAAGCTACTTCTCAAACACGAGGTCTCCCCCGCCATCACAGATCCATCACATCTCTGCAGAGAGTTCATACTGTACTGGACTCGAAATCTGAATGACCATTGTGAGAGGGTTTATTCCAAGAGTTGTTGGAGGGGTGTAGTGTGTTTTACAGGGTGGCACGGAGGAATTCGAGTGGCGATACGCTCTGGAAAAGTTTGTTGACTGCTTGCACCTCGTCGTTTGATACGGGCTTGCCCTCCTTGTCTATGATTTGTCGTTGGTATCCTTGTTGGTCTTTGGTGATGCGCAGGGTGCGGAAGAGTCCCTCGTCGGAGGTGTAGGTGGTGACATCGTAGGCGTTCCTTTGCTGGATGTGTGCGTCGAGCTCCGCGGCAGCGCCGGCGTCGATGGTGAAATGACCAGGTTGGGTCCAACCTCTAATGACGGAGAGGCGAATGTCGTCGAGGCCGAGGGCGGAGGAGGCGTGCGATTCCCAGCAGTAGCGCGCGGATTGCAGCACCGAGTCGAAAGCCTGTTTGGGTGTCACGTCGGTGACTCTCATCGCGTACCACTTGAGCACAGCATCGCGACCCGCCGGGCTAAGGCCATCAGAGCTGGAGAGAACGTTGGTGTAGCCGAAGGTGATGCGATCGAGTTTCAGCGCGGCCACTACCATCTTCTCGTCCTCCTGTGGCACTACCAACTCCTCAAAACCACCGGGGCGCTCTTGAATGTGCTTCAAACAGAACTCTTCCAACGTGTTACGCTCTTCCGCGGTCACAGAGAGGCCATAGTCAACCATACCGGCATAGGCAATCATCGCGCGAGTGTAGCGCTTCTCCTGCATCATGCAATTGAAAAAGGCACGCAATGAGAACTCATTCAACGCTCCATTCGTGAACTTGAACGCCATCCAGAAGAGTTCATCTGTCTTGCGCACCAAACCACGCTTAGAAACCACATCCAAAAGGAAGTTCCACGAATTCACGTCCAACTGCACACCAGACGTCATCAACGTCTGAAAGAGGGCCTGAATCTCATGGTAATCACCCATCTTATACGATAGCAGCAAAAATTTGTGCCAAGTCTCAGTAGAGGGCAACACACCAATCGATCGATAGCGATGGAACATCATCTTCGCCTCCTCCACTTCGCCATTCGCATACGCACTCAATACTCGCTCCTCGCACTCCTTCGCCAACTCCGGCTGCTCTCTCAACTCATATTGCGTCCAAGGCATAAAGGTAGTACGATACAAGGCAATGAAACGCTTCTGACTCTTCGTGTATAGATTCTCCACTCCAGCTACCTTACGCACTCGGCTTACTCTTCCCTACACACAATACACACAACACATAATCAACATCACCAAGAAACACGACAATCAGACTCCATTCAAACACCAGAGAACACGTTCAGGGCATACACTGACACACGAACACCAAATGCACCACTCAATCACGTACACTCAATTGAGAAACTCCTCTGCGAGCAGAAAACCCGTATGACGAAGCGGACTTAGAGGTCGGATGAGCTGAACGAAGGCATCCTGCGGCTCTGGACGCTAGTTGAGGCACGCTCATTTTGATTCGGCCTTCTGGACTCAAGAAACCACCAACGAAGAGGGCTATGCGGCAAGATCAGATGCAGTAGGCGAATCAAATACAGACCAATTGTGGTACGGGTCCAGAGATGACTGACAACACGCTGAGGGCCTCTTCAAAGAGAGCCAAAGTTGGGGAAATCTGAATTTTCTCCCCACGTCGCAGTCATCCATGTATCAGATAGACGCCAAAGACAGGAGATGTCACCTTGGTACCATCTTGTGGCGTATTCTGTGTTTGAGCTGACTGGGTCGAAGGAGTGCTCGAAAGAGGGCACAACATCGAAACTCGTCCTCCTCCGGGCACAAAATCGAAACTCATCGACGATGATCAGTGTTATCGTCATATGGTACATTAGGCAGTTAAATGATAGACTTTTCTCCCAATCTACGGTTTCCGATGGTCTGAATTCTATCTCTGAACAGCTTTGAAGTGATGGGAGTGTTTGGTTGGTAGCATGGGTTCATGAGGACCTTTGGGGAGCATCAAAAGAGAGTGGGTTAGAATGAGATCTATGTAGATATGGACACGGAAGACGGCATCGTACTTTGAGATAGAGCTCGTGTGCGTCCACGAAGAAGAGTCGAATCGCCTCCTCTGACTTTTGGCCTAGATGTAAGAGCATGAATTTGGTGTCTAAAGGGCAATTCCATCATGTTGCATCGCTCACGGTTAAGGAAAATGGGCAAGAAAGCAGGGAGAAGGGAAGAACAGGTGTTGAAAGGAGGAAAGAGGAAAACGGTCAATTTGTAAGCGAAGCAAGGATACGTCCGGCAGTTACGTAAGAGGAAACTGTGTATTGACCTTGTTTATCCACAGCCTTCAAGTAACTGATGGGATAGCAACCAAAGGAAGTGAGAAATGCAGAGTGCAAGGTGTCAGTACTTTCATCCTTCTAGTACTACGTCCATGAAGCACTTTTAGCCTTCAGCAGTTCGTACATGTTAGGATTTTTCCACACAGCCTCTTCTACGATATCAATAGATGCATGAATGACGAAGTTGGGCAAGTGAGCATCATCCTTCTTTGCGTCGGTTTTTGCAGACGGTTCAGCCTTGATTCCGGCTTGAAGTTCAGCTTCAAAGATTGGGGCATCTTTCTTACCCACAATCATGAACAAGAACATGTTTGATGAGTGAGAGAGGGACTGGTGGGGGCGAAAGAGGACGGAAACACCAAGTTTCGCGAATATCCCCAACAGTGGGCCAAATTCGGTCGTGTGCAGCCTTCAAATTGGAAATGCTCAGATGCTATTCCGATGAACAGGTGTGAAAGTCAACAAGGATGAATGAAGAGATCTTAACTCCCCAACAACGACTTGTTAGAATCCGAGAGAGACTTGGTACGCTTGAAAGCCCGTGTGTCAGGTTGTCTCTTCAATTTGCCGACCACCTTCGCTAAATTGATGCATTTTCATTCTGGTTCTGACTTCCGCAACGTATGTAGAGAAGGTTTGTGAGAGAATGGCGGCCAACAGTCAGGCTATGACGATAGCAACTGAGACGCAACGGCTCATCAACGAAGTACGCATTCTTCTGTTTGATTGCGTTCTTTGATACCTTCATGCCCAAAATTGGACTAACAAGTGCTTGTGTCAATGTAGTCCGCCTCCAATCTCCGAATGCTGCTCAGTTTAGACCCGGAAACCTTTCAGACATTTGGCACTGCCCAACATTCGCTTCTTCTCGCTCATGCCAAGTTTCCTTCCTCGCACTCTTGATCATGCTTATGACCTTTAGAGGGCTTGTGGGCAGACTTGCCTCGTTGACGTCCGAAGACAGGATCTCGTGCCTCTTGGCATTCCCTCCCCCTTTTCTCGAAATCTACACTCATGATGTCTCTAGTCCCAGTCTTGATTAGCTTAAATTCCCCTTTTCTATGGGTTTCCCTCGGTGTGATGCATGTACGGACCCCACGTGCGCCCAACAGAGTCTCCCATCCGACGCATGTCTCTGCCTTCTTGCTCCTCTCTTCGTCGAATGTAACAGGGAAAATGTCCCTATATGTGAGTTCTGACTGATCTGGGCCTATATGACCACTTGCTACCGATGCTTCCCTTCTCACTGAGCGATACCACACATTTTGTGGTTCTCCATCTCCCTTGCACATAGCCTTGAAATGAGTCACATTCAGAAGGGCCGGATCGTAAAAGTATGCATACGTGTATTACTGGAGCTCATCGCCTCATTGGGTGTGTGTGTGTGTCAGTGTTGGGCGCTCAGGGAATGGGTCAACGGGCCACGCGCTGAGCCCATCTCATGCCAGTCCCCCTTGTAATGTTCTTATACTGGTAACCCTCAGCCATGATTCTTGGTCGCAAGTCTATCATCTTCTGGGTGTTTGTCGCCGCCTTCTTTGGTCTCATCTTCATCATGCTCAATCTGAAGGCCACTCAGATCGTGCCTCTTCCTTCATCCTCAATTTCGACCACCTGTCCCTCAGTGTCTTCGCAACTCTATCCTACCAACAGCAGATTCATCGTCACCAAGTCTTCTGGCGCTTACGACCCTAATCCGGACCCATCATGCTGGGTACAAGACTGCAAGCTGCGCAACAATCACAGGGCCTTCCGTGGCTGCTCTGACAACGTTGCAACTGATTGGAACGCCCTAGGAGTGCTCAGTATGGAACGTTACTTGGATGGAGAGATTGTAAATCTTCCCGACTACAACACCAAGTCCTTGATGGACGCAATCTGGTACTTTAGAAACGCCACAGCCGTCCAATCTGACTGCGGACAAGCCTGGCTCAACTTGGGCGTCGCTCAGATGCAGAAGACCGACTTTGACGATGCTATTGCCTCTTTGACCAAGGTGCGTACTGCTTCTTTTCCCACATCAACTGATATTGGGCGTATTGTGTCGTTGTAGCCCAAAAAGGCGTTGGGACGCAGAGGGCCGCTTGTTCTTACCGCATCCTCGTCCCTATCTCCATTGTCTGACGCTATTCTGTTGTGTTGTGCGTCTGTTGTGCATGCAGGCATCCTCTTTGTTCCGAAGTGGCGCAGAATATGCGACGGCAGAGTTGTTCTTGGGTCTGGCGGTGGAGAGCAAGGGAGACACGCAGGGCTCGTTCTCGCATTACGATAGGAGCCGTTCCTCGCCCGAAGTGGAGCGCATGTATTGGGGTGTTGGCATGACGCAGGAGCGCCGAACTGAATTGAACAGCTATGGTTCGTATGAGGGACCGGAAGCGTTGCGTTCGCTCGCGACTTGGACGCACTTCGCCGCGACCTCGATTGGCAACTGGGGTCTCCTCAAGCCCGGTACACAGGACTGGTTTATCGAGAATCGCTTCATTGTGCTTCGCAAAATCCTCCCGCCCTTCGTCTTGCGCGCTGCCTCCAAGTACTACCGCGAACTGATCGAACACAAGGTGCTAAAGTTGGGAGACACGCAGGCGAAGCGCTACGTCGCCTACAACGATCGCATTGCACGATTCATGCACAATCACCTGACGCAACTCGTGCGCAAGATCACAGCCCACAACGCCAAGCCAAGTTACACGTACTTTGGCGGCTACGTCACGGGCGCAGAACTCAAGCCCCACACGGACCGCTCCCAATGCGAGTTCACCATCTCCTTGAACGTCGAACAATTCCCACACAACCGCACTTGGATGCTCTCGCTCGACAAGAACCCGCTCTTCGACAAGGACATCTCAACCGCAAACCGTGCCAACAACGTAAAGACCGACAACGAAAACGACATCGCCAACGCTGATCTCTACGCCGGTGACGCGCTACTCTTCATGGGAAGACACCTCATCCACTTTAGACGCGGAGAACTGCCACCTGGAGAGTGGACGAACCAGATCTTCATGCATTTCGTCCAGGAGGGATTCTCCGGCGGTCTCAACTAACACCCGCCCCAGCGCAATTCTCATCTCGATCCCTCTCAGCTTTCCTGTAAGATAAAACTGTCCCAAAGCTATACCGCCATATTTGTGTGCACAGGCACTGAACAAGCTCAGGAGTCAAAGGCGGGCCTTGAAGTGAAGACAGTTGGTTGCATACTGTCCAAAAGGATCAAGTTCTCATGTATGAATATATGAAGGCTATTCCACCTCAAACAACCGCATAGTGTGCATGAGGTGCGATTCGTGCAATTTCCCAGTCCCGGTCAGGTTGTTTCGACCACATCCTACCCTCCTTCTGCAGACGCACTACAAACTTCTTCTACATTCTTTTTTTTTGAGAAGACATCGACCAAGTGAAGACCACACAACATTTTGAACTCCCTGAAAGATCAAATTCACGGCTGGGTCTCGCCGCATCTTCAAAGACACTCCACTCCCCCTGCAAAGACATCTGGACTTTCGAAGATTCCTGCTTGAATGTGGAAGGTTCTATGAGTGATGGTCGATATCTTCTTGACAAGAGCAGCCAGATCTTGCTGCTTGAATCGACCGTTGGCGACGTTCTCATCTACACCACCGACCCTTTCGAAGATGGCTCCGTGTCAAGGATAGTGGTTCGAAAACGTGCCGGTGCATTGCGACTCGTTACGGATTTCGAAAGAACCCACAACCCCAATGAATTGTGGGAGCGCTTTTGCTATTATGTTTTGGAGCCTTGCACGTCGGGACGCGACAAGTAGAATCGATATAGTTGAATCATAGAATGTACATTTTGAGAGTCAATAGCCTTTCAGAGAGCTGTATGAGGGCATGCGCGCCTCTACTTCGGTCTGATTGATTTTGATGAAGGATGGAAGACGAGATATGGATCGATGCATGGATGTATCAGAGCGGGC
>Ga0307375_10004274_pt1 | contig 13719 bp, 9 predicted proteins | sample TR1MG_FD_202531 | JGI IMG/M metagenome (GOLD analysis project Ga0307375, IMG submission 202531) | Soil microbial communities from Risofladan, Vaasa, Finland - TR-1 | ecosystem: Environmental > Terrestrial > Soil > Coastal area > Acid sulfate soil | place: Finland: Risofladan, Vaasa | collected...
TGAACCATATACTTCGTCGCGAATGGGGAGGGATTTCTTCAGCTCACGTATGAACTCGCGAGCATCTCCCATCGGCTCATAGGATTCGCAGAAGTCCATGGATCGTCGCGCAACGGTGAAGTACTTGTAGATCTTTTCGTCGCCAAGCTTTTTTCGCCACTTACCCGCGTCACACCGGACCCGCAGATAGTATGTATCACTCCGGTCCACAAGTTCAGGAACAACCTTGCAATGCACGCAGTTCGCGCAATACACTTTTGTCTGCGCGTACCCCTCCGCCAGCGTGTCGCTGGTGTGAGCGATTTCAACCCCGAGCATAAGGTTCTCCTTGGATTTTACAGCCTGCATACTACCATGATCGTATTTTTCTGGCAAATAGTTTAGCGACCTCGCTCCGCTTTGCACAGTGCACCACAGCGTGTACACTCAACCGTATGATTGCAACGCTCGTCAACGCGGCGGCGGTACTTGTCGGCTCGCTTATCGGCCTTTTCCTGAGTCACCGCATTACCGATGCGTTCAGGAAAGTGGTCTACGTCGCGATCGGAATGGTCTCTCTTATCATCGGCATTTCGATGGCGCTCAAATCGCAGAGAATCATCTATCTGGCGCTTTCACTCGTCATAGGTGGCCTGCTCGGTAACTGGTGGAACGTCGAGGGCGGCATACTCAGGCTCGGCGAGCTACTGAAGCGGCGTTTTGTTCGCGAAAATCAGGGACGTGACTTTGCCTACGCTTTTCTCACTTCGTCGGTTCTTTTCTGCGTCGGCGCAATGACCATAGTCGGAGCTTTCAGGGCGGGTGCCGAGGGTGACTACGAACTGATCTTCACGAAGTCTGTCATGGACGGCTTCATGTCGGTGATGCTCGCGGCTGCAATGGGAATGGGTGTCGCGTTCGCTTCGTTGACCATACTGGTTTACCAGGGCGGCCTGACGCTGCTCGCGGTATGGCTGCGGCCGCTTGCAACGCCGCTTGTGCTCTCTGAACTGACCGGGGTCGGTGGAGCCCTGGTGATTATGATCGGAATCAACCTGCTCGAACTGCGGACCATAAAGACTGCGAACTTCATTCCCAGCTTGCTGGTTATACTGTTACTGGTCGCGGCCGATCCGCTTTTTGCGCGGATCGGCGTATAGTGGATCCTAAGCTCCCCACTTCATAAAGCCAGGCAGGAACGGATGGACGAGATTCGCGTGCTGCGGAAGCACCCGCACGGTATAGCCCTGTCTGCCAGTTGAGTTGCAGGTCACCGTGAGCGAATAGCGGTAGGGAGAGTTTCCCGGATTCTGCTGGCCTGCGTCGACCGCGGTCATCTGCATCCGCTCCGGTCCTTCAAAGTCACCGTTGTTGTTGATAGTGCCGAAATAGAGCTCGACAGCGACGTCCTCAGGTGTAAGCTCCCCGAGCGTGAGCGTGGCACTGATCGACAGTCTGTCTCCAACTTTCAGTGTTGGCGAAGTGACGCCCTCTGCTCCGACGTTGCTGATGGCCACCTGCGGCCATGAGCGCGCAAGACGGTCGATGTAGGCCGCTGTCACCCGAGCCTTCTGGTAGTCATCCTTGCTGAAACTTGCAGCATTGTCCAACGCCGGCCGATAGAACATGTCGGTGTATTCCTTCAGCATTCGATGGCTGGAAAAACTCTTGCCGATGAAGTGCATCGAGCTTTTCATGCGATGGATCCATTCCCGCGGCAGGGAGTCCTGGCCCCGTTCGTAGTAGGTCGGCACGATGTCACGCTCGAGCAGGTCGAATAGCGCCTTCGTCTCTATCTCATCCTGAATCTCTTCGTCTTCGTACTCTTCACCGCTTCCGATCGCCCAGCCAACTTCGGGTCGATACGCTTCCGCCCACCATCCGTCAAGAACCGAACAGTTCAGCACTCCGTTGATAGCCGCCTTCATTCCGCTCGTGCCGCTTGCCTCAAGCGGACGGCGCGGAGTATTGAGCCACAGGTCGCTGCCGGACACAAGGTATTTCGCCATGGTGATGTCATAATTCTCGAGGAACACGATCTTGCTGCGCACATCCGGCTGGCTTGCGAAGTGTACGATATCTTTTATCAGGTTTTTGCCCGGCATGTCGTGCGGATGGGCCTTTCCGGCAAAAATGATCTGGATTGGCCGTTCGGGGTCGGTGAGAAGCTTCTTCAGTCGATCCGAATCGCGGAACAGCAACGTCGCACGCTTGTAGGTTGCAAACCGGCGCGCGAATGAGACGGTGAGCGTGTAGGGCGATAGAACCTCACCTGCGTGGGCAAGCTGGCTGCCGGTAACTCCGCGCGCCTCCATCTGCTGTCTCAACCGATCCCGCACGAAGGCGACGAGCCGTTCTTTGCGCCGCTCATGGGTGCGCCACAACTCCTCGTCAGAGATGCGATCCATTCGGTTCCAAATGTCCAGGTAGATCGGATCCTCGGAGAAGCGCGGTCCGAAGTAGCGATCCAGCAGATCGATCATGTCGTGAGAGACCCAGTGGCGGCAATGAACACCGTTGGTGATATAGGTAATGGGGATTTCCTGCTCCGGGACTCCGGACCAGATTGCCTGCCACATCTTCCGTGACACATCTCCGTGCAACTCGCTGACGCCGTTGCTGTACGCGGAGAGTTTCAGCGCGAGGATGGTCATGCAGAACGGCTCCTGTGAATCATCAGGGTATTCGCGACCGAGCGCCAGGAAATGTTCCCAGCTCATGTTGGTGCCCGCCGTCAGGCTGTTGAAGTACTTCTGCATGAGATCGATGCCGAACCGTTCGTTCCCTGCGGGCACCGGGGTATGTGTGGTAAAGATGTTCGTCGGCCACAGCGCCTGTATTGCCTCGGTCACCGTGAGCCTCTTCTCGCTCACCATCTCCCGGATGCGTTCGAAACAGAGGAACGCCGAATGGCCCTCGTTCATATGAGTCACGACCGGCGTGTAGCCGAGAGCCCGAAGCGCACGGATGCCGCCGATGCCGAGCAGGATCTCCTGCTGGATGCGCGTTTCCCTGTTTCCGCCATAGAGAGCCGCGGTTATCTGGCGATTCTCTTCGCTGTTCTCCGGAATGTTCGTGTCCAGAAGCAGCAGTGAGGTTCGACCGATCTTTACTTCCCAGATCTGAGCAGTCACAGTCGGTTCGCCCATCTGCAGTGAAATCTTTATCGGTTCGCCCTCTTTGTTCTTGCATTGACGAACCGGCATGTTGTACCAGTCATTTTCGGGGTAGGATTCCTGCTGAAAACCATCAGCGTTCAGGTACTGCTTGAAATAGCCCTGCCGATAGAGGAGCCCGACTCCGACAAGCGGCAGCCCGAGATCGGAGGCTGATTTCAAATGATCACCGGAGAGCATGCCGAGTCCACCCGAATAGATCGGGAGACTTACGTCGAGTCCATATTCCATAGAGAAATAGGCGATGACTGAATTGCCGCCGGCGGGGTCGATGCTGCCAGTGACTGCAGGATGATCGGCGGGATCCTTGTACCAGGGGTCGCTATTGAGGTACTTCTGGAACTTGCCGTATACCGTGTTCAGCGAGGAGAGAAAGGAATCGTCCTTTGCCATCTCCTCGAATCGCTCCTGAGAGACCATTCCCAGAAGGCGCGCTGGATTCTGATTGCACTGCATCCACGCATCGTAATCGAGTCGGATGAACAGGCTCACCGCATCGAAGTTCCAGCTTATCCACATGTTATGCGCGAGTTCTTCAAGCGGTTTGAGCGGCGTAGGTATATTCGGCTGTACCGTGAACGTCAATAGTTTCATCAGCAACCCCTTTTTTTGACCTTGCTACACGATACAAGCGGCCGGTGGAGCTGTCAATCTGCCGCGTGACCGCCCGAATCGCGCGCTGAGGCTCAACCGATCTGTTCTTCGTGTTCGTCGATGATGCTTATTATCGAACTGCCTTCTCTGACCGCATCGAGTGCGGAAATCTCCGCCATCGCGTCCAGCAGATTCCGTTCCCGCGACGGGTGAACGGTGATGATTACCGGCACATCGTGGGTCGCGCGCGTTTGCTGCAACCCTGCTGCAGGTGCTTCGTCCTGCCGCACTGAGGCGATGCTGATACCGTGGCTGCCGAGGATAGAGGCAATTTGCGCGAGCACACCGGGAGTGTCTTGGACCATCAGCCGGAGATAGAAGCGATTCACCAGTTCGTCCGGCGCAATGATTTTGCCGTTTTCCGAAAGATCGGGCCACATTCCCCGATAGGCGAAGATATTCTGGTACGATCCAGTTGCTATCGAAAGGATGTCCGCGACAACAGCAGAGCCGGTCGGTCTTCCGCCCGCGCCGCGTCCGTAATACATGGTGTGGCCGGTCGTGTGTCCGTAGACGCTGATGGCGTTGAACGGTCCGGCCACCCATGAGAGCGGATGATCGTGGGATATGAACACCGGTCGTACGCGAAGGCAGTACCCATCGTCTACCCGCTGGGCCATGGCGAGGAGCTTTATCACGTAGCCCAGCTCCATGCCATACTTCACGTCCTCGAGTTTCAACCGGTCGATCCCTTCGATTCGGATTCCATCAAGGTCGAACCGCTTTCCGAACGCAAGAGACGCCATGATCGCTATTTTGTGCGCCGAATCACCGCCTGAGACATCGAGGGTGGGATCAGCTTCCGCCAGGCCTGCCTTCTGCGCGTCGGCGAGCGCTTCTCCGTAGCCGACGCCACGATCGATCATCTCGGTGAGGATGTAGTTGCAAGTTCCGTTTACAATTCCGTATACGGCGTCGATGCGGTTCGCGATCAATCCGTCGCATATCGCCCGTATGATCGGGATACCACCGCCGCAGCTCGCCTCAAACGCTACCGACACCTGCTGTTTTCGTGCGAGCGCGAAGAGCTCCGGGCCGTGATGCGCGAGAAGCGCCTTGTTAGCGGTTACCACATGTTTTCCCGCTGTCAGCGAGCGCTCGATGAAATCCCTGGCGATGGTGGTGCCCCCGACGAGCTCGACCACAATCTTCACCTCCGGATCGGTGAGCGCTACCTGAAGATCAGTAGTATAGGTGCTCTCCGGAATGCCGAGCTTTCGCGCATTCGTGAAATCACGATCAACCACGTATTTCAGGTTTATATCGATGCCGGTTCGGCCCTTCAGGTATTCGCGGTCCTGAACAAGAATCTGGCCGGTCGCACCGCCGACTGTTCCGCATCCGATGACCGCTACCGCTATCTGCTTAACAGTTTCCATCGGCGATCATCGTATGAATCCCCCTTTACGCTGTCAAGCAGCGCAGATACACTTGTGGACCATGGCAGCCTACCGGGTCGTTCTCTTTGACGCAGACGGCACCTTGCTCGACTTCAGGCATGCGGAAGAACGGGCGCTCGCGGAAGCGTTCCACTCTACGGGAATCAACTACCAGATTCAGTCCCACCTGCCCATCTATCGCGAACAGAACGCGCGAATATGGCAAGAGTACGAGCAGGGCCTGCTCACCTCCGAGCAGATGCGTGTCGAACGCTTCCGCAGATTTCTCTCTGCAATCGGCGTCGATGCGGACCCCGATCTGTTCGGCTCGAGCTATCTGAGGTTTCTCGCACAGGGCGAGCAGATGATCACCGGCGCACAGGCGATGGTTGAAAAGCTCTCCGGTCTGGTCCGAATGAGCGTCATAACGAACGGTCTTTCGGATGTCCAGCGCTCACGTTTCAAGCGCAGTCCGCTCACCCCCTATTTCGACAGCATCATCATCTCGGAGGAGGTTGGTGCGCGAAAGCCTGAACCACGAATCTTCGACGCCGCGATGCAAAGCTACCGGGAGGTCGACCGGAGCGAGGTGCTCATGGTCGGCGACAGCCTGAGCTCTGATATCGCCGGCGGGAACCGCGCCGGGATGCATACATGTTGGTTCAATCCTGACGGCGCCGTCAGGGAAGAGCTGCAGGAACGACCGACCTACGAGATTCGGGAGCTTTCTGAACTTGCCAATCTGTTGCATCGGGAATGAAACTTCGATATAGTTTTGCATGCACTCTCTGCGCGGTTTAGTCTCTTTCGTTGGGTTCGTATCGGCTGTCTGGTGTACGCAGTCACCCGACCGTCACTTGACAAGGGTAGAAACACCGGACGCCGCGCACGCTGTACATGAAACTTCCTCCGGGATACGAGACTAAGTTTCGCAGGGGTACTCCGCATGCTATATGATCTGGGTTTCATACTTGAGAAACTCTACGGCCCGTTCCGGCTACTTTCGTCACATCTGTTCCTGATCATTGCGGGTACCGCGACCAGCTTCCTGCTCATTCTGATTCTTCTGCCTCGGTTCTATGAACGGCTTCCGCATGATCGCGGACGGGAGTTCGCCGCCGAAGGGCAGGTGGCGAAGGGAAAGCCAACTGGTGCCGGCATGGTGTTCATCTCCATTTTTACGATCGTGTCGCTCTTTGTTGTTCCCCTCGGATGGCAGCAGGTAGCCATCCTTGTGCTGACCTACCTTGCGATGCTGTCCGGCTACATAGATGACCGGAGTCAGAAGTCGTGGGGCGAGTATGTAAAGGGTTTGATGGATCTGATCATTGCAGTGGTCGCGTCGCTCGTGCTGCTTGGCAGCGGAACCAGAATGTGGCTGCCGATAACTCACGTCGTATTTCAGCTTTCGCCGTGGCTGTTCGTGCCGATTTCGACGATCATCATCTGGTTCTCAATCAATTCAACCAACTGCACCGACGGTGTGGACGGGCTCTCGAGCACGCTTGTGATCCTTGCTCTCATCAGCCTCGGAGTGTTCCACTACTTCATCATCGGGCACACCGAAATCGCAGCTTATCTGCTGCTTCCCCACTACGAGGATTCGCCGCGGTGGGCCATCATGGCGTTCGTCATGGTGGGGAGTCTCGCCGGATACCTCTGGTACAATGCCCATCCAAGTGAAGTGCTGATGGGAGATGCAGGTTCTCGAGCTCTCGGATTCTTCATTGGTGTTCTGGTCATCAGCACCGGAAATCCGTTTCTCATTCTCATCGTGAGCACAGTCATTCTGGTCAACGGTGGCGCCGGCCTCGTCAAGGTCGCTTTGCTCCGGTTCTTCAAGATTCGAATATTCCATACCGTAAGGTTTCCGCTGCACGATCACTTCCGAATAACCAGGCAGTGGTCCAACGCACAGGTTCTTATTCGATTCGCGCTGGTACAAATTCTCATCACGATTGTCCTGTTCGGCATCTTCATGAAAGTCCGTTAGGACAGCTCGTACAGGGAGGAGAGCGTGGGGCAGCCTCCACAAGCACCAGAAGATGCGTTCGCCGCTTTTCTCTCTCCCGAGAAGCGGGCCCAGATGCTCCGCCTCCTGCCTGAGGTGATCGACCTCCTGCGAAGGAGAAGATCTGTTCACCTTGCGAACGAGTCGGGCCCTGCGGTGAGATTCCGTCCGGTTGAAGCGGCTGATCGGCCGGCAATCGGACCGGACTATCGCCAGAAGGTTCCCGAACCAGCTTCACTCCCCGGATCGGAGGACGATCTTGCCTATCTCTCCCTGATCGAACTCGCCGATCTGCTGAGACGACAGGATCTCACAAGCAGCTCATTGACGCAGTTGTATCTTGCGCGACTGAAGCTGTACGGCCCCGCACTTGCGAGCGTCGCGACGCTCACCGAAGGGCGGGCAATGCGGGAAGCTGAGCGGGCCGATGATGAGATCCGACGCGGACGTTACCGTGGCGTTCTGCATGGAGTGCCGTGGGGCGCCAAGGATTTGCTGGACGCGGCAGGAATCAGAACCTGCTGGGGTGCCGAACCCTACGCCGGATGCGATGCCCGCAGCGGAATGGCGTCTCGCGGACGAGTTCGCGTTCCCGATTCGGACGCGGCCGTCGTTGCGAGGCTTTCTGAGGCGAGATCCGTGCTTGCGGCAAAGCTCTCACTGGGAGCGCTGGCATATGGCGACATCTGGTACGGCGGGCGTACGAACAACCCCTGGGACATGCGGGACGGCTCAAGCGGTTCGAGCGCCGGATCAGCGGCGTCGGTAGCCGCGGGTCTTGTCGGGTTTGCAATCGGCACCGAAACGATGGGCTCAATAGTCAGTCCGTCGCTGCGCTGTGGTACCGCGGGGCTCCGGCCGACCTTCGGACGGGTACCACGGACCGGGGCAATGGCTCTCTGCTGGTCGTTCGACAAGATCGGACCCCTGTGCCGCTCTGTCAGGGATTGCATGCCGGTTCTCGCGGCCATTGCCGGCTCCGATGGCCAAGACCCGGACTCGGTGACTCAATCCCTGCGATTGCCGGGTCGCGAAGACCTGCGCGGCATGAAAGTGGGCTACGACCCCGCATGGTTTGCCGAAGATTCGGTGAGCGAGTCGGAACGGTCAGTTCTCTCGATCCTTGCGCAACAGGGGTTCCTCCTGCACGAGCTTTCGTTTCCCCCGCTTCCGTATGAATCACTTATGCTGCTCGTCTACGTTGAGGCTGCTGCTGCGTTCGAGGATCTGACCAGCAGCGGTCTTGATGATTCGCTCACCTGGCAGGCAGATGATGCCTGGCCGAATACGTTCCGAACCGCGCGGCTTATTCCCGCGCTTGATTATGTGCAGGTCCAGAGGTTCCGCCGCGAGCTTGGGCACATGATGAACACGCTCTTTCGACAGGTCGACTTCCTGGTGAGTCCCGGTACCAAGGGCCCTCTCCTTCTTATCACCAACGCGACCGGTCATCCATCGTTGACGCTTCGAACCGGATTTGTGGAGCGTGGTTCTTCGGAAACCGATACGCTCGCGGACGTACCAACTCGGGGAGCGGCGTTTCTTCGTGGGCCAGGCGTGCCTGCGCCGGTTTCGCCGGTGCCCTGCGGCGTGAATCTCTGGGGCAACCTCTGGGATGAAGGCCTGTTATGTGCCGTAGGAGAGCTACTCGAATCCGAGCTCGACGTTTGGCGAGTGCGTCCACCTTTGGACTCAATCAGTCCATTGGATCGAGCGGAGACGCAGTGATATGGTGTCATTGCAGGATGAGGGGATTGAATGATAAAGCATCTGTGCGCCATGTTGCTGTTGGCGTTCGTTTCAGAAGCCGCTTGGGCCCAAGACCTCGGCGTCATCACCTCGCTACGGGGGAACGTCAGCGTTGAACGCGATCTGCAGACTCGCGTGTCGGATGTTGCCGCAGGGTTTTCACTCCAAAACTTCGACCGCGTCACGACCGGCGCTGACGGCGCAGCGCAGATCGCGCTTTCACCCGCGAGCGGTCTGGCTGCAACGATAACGGTAAAATCGAACAGTTCGCTTGTTGTCGAGCTGCAGGCAAAAAGTGGACTGAAGCAGGCTGCAATCGGGCTCCTGACCGGATCGATTGACCTCGCGATGCAGTCATCGGCAGTGGCGTCTGAGCTTTACGTGCGTACTGAGGGCGCGTTATTGCGCATCAGCAGCACGAAGTCTGAGGTGACCACCACACTTTCAGGAGATCTGCTGGTCTCCGTGAATGAGGGCACAATTCAATGCGAAGACGCGAACGGTGACATACTGTTTGCGGTGCCGCAACGCGCAGTGGAAATGATCGAGGGCGGCGTATTCAGGAACGTCCCGGTGCAACCTGCCCATATCGACGCATTCAGGAACTCTTGGGCCGCACAGCGGTATGCGGCGTTCAGGACCAACGCGCAACAGATTGCCTCTAGATACGCAGAACGCTTCATCGCGCTCCGGTCGCAATTCGATGTGGCCTACCGGGCGCTGATGGCTCATCGGCAGACACTCGATCAATGGTTCAGTGAAGATCTTGCAGGCAAGTCGAGCCCAGATGGGTCCGCGTCCCGGACTGCATCCATTGCGACTGGTCTCCTTCACATTCGCCGCTTACAGTTCGCATTCGAGCGGGTGGTCAACAGAATCAACGGGATAGAACGCTATTACGAGGAAGTTGGACGCTGGAAGGATACGCCCCAGTTCGCATTTGCACGGTTTTTCGCGGAGTTTCAGAACCAGAAAGCGCAGATTGCAGAACGTATGGATACGGTTCGCTACGTTTCGAAACTCTATGTGCAGCGCGGCGGTAAGGTGCAGCTCGACTCGATACCGCCATTCATCGGCGCCGGCCCGAGTACCGGGCAGTAGAGTCACGGCTTCGTGAAGAGCGTAATCTCTCCGTGTCCGGGATTCGCGTGGCTGATCTTCTCCAGGTGCTCAGTCTCTTCCTTCACTACCGACGTGATCAGCCCACCGGATATTGGCTTCACGAGCACACGAAATTCGCGCGGGAAGTAGATGATCTTGCGGCCATGGTTGCCGCCCACGTTAGAGCGCTCAACGGGTATCCCTTCGGTTTCGAGGTATGCGAACGCGAAGTCGATGTTGCTATCAGGAATTGCCCTGTTTGCCGGGAGACCATCAGTTCCTCTGATAACCGAACCACCCCCGAATACCTTGGCAACGAGGTTCCGTCTTCGGCTTCCGCCCTTCAAGAAATCATTGATGAGAAGCTCCATGGCATACATTCCATACTTTCCGGAGTCCGAAAGATAGTACGCTTTCGTGTTGATTGATCCGGGCAACATGAAGTGATTCAATCCGCCTACTTCTCGCTCCCTGTCCCACATTGCAACTCCCACGCAGCTGCCGAGAACCGTTGCGATGATCACGTTTTCCGCGGTCACGAGGTGTTCGCCGGGGTGTAGGGTGAAGATTGTTCGCCGACGCCGAAAGTCGAAGTGGGTAAACATAGCACGCTCAGAAGAGCGTAACGGAGCCTGATTCGACGCCAGTTTCCACTTCGAACCCCGCAAGGTCACCTGCGGTCTTCTTGTGAGTGAAAATCGTGAAACGACGAATGATCTGCTGTAGTTTCTCGCTTCCGATCTCCCAGCTCCGCAATCCCCGCTGTTCAAGAAGCGATTTCATTTCACTTTCGGTAATGCGTTTCACTTCGTTCAGGCTTGCTCGAACGGTCCCCACATCGGCAATCAGCTCTTCGAGTCGCGCAAGGTCGCCTGAGGTTGTGTCGAACATCGACATGAAGTTGCCGGTAAAGAGCGAGAAACCGGATATCGTATCCGTGACTGTGTTCTTCTTTTCGAATAGCTGCTCGTACCGACCATGGATGTTTTTTTCAAAATCCGCAACGAACAGTTCCTCTTCTTTGTAGACGTTCTGAAACTCGTTCACGGTTGTGCTTATCGTCTTGATGAACACCTTGATCGAATTGAGAGATTCGTTGACATCATTCTCGATGCGGGCAATAAGCGCAGTCATCTCCTCAACGGTTCCGGACATCCTCTGCAGCACGTTCTGCTTCACCACCTCGATTCTCGAGGCAATGTCGATGCTGTGGAACCGGTTAATCACTACCGAAAATGACTTGAAATCGTCTTCAAGCCGGAACACTTCATTCATCAGGTTTCGGGAGCGGTCGGCGAGCTGCTCCTTCATCGCCATCGATTGCGAAAGATCGGACAGTAGTCCTTTCAACACCACAGCTGAGTGGTCAAAGAGCGCGTTCAGCGACTCACCCTGAGCTGCATCGGACGCGGTCTTTGAGGCAACAAATCCGGACCGATCCCTCTCGACTTCGCGGATTACCGCTCGCGCTTTTGCCAGGTTGCTTCGAAAAACCGAAAGGCTGTGATTGATCTTTGTGGAGATGTCTTCAAGCAGGACATGGCAGAGCGCCGGCAGCTGCTGGTAGAACGAAAGCTCATCCAGCCGTTCTTCGACCGTCTCAACTACCGATGAGGCCGAAAGCTCTTTCAGTGATATTATTACGTGGTCGACAGATTGCTTGATGACATCCTGAAGCTGTATCTCTTCCATCACCGCGACCAGCGGTTTGCGAATGCCGGTCGATCGTTCGCTGATTGATGAGAGCGCTGAAATTGTTCTGCGTACACCTTCCTGGAAATCGAGGAAACTTGTGTCCAGCCTGCCATGTAGTTCCGAGAAGAGGCGTTCCTGGAACTCCTTGATTTCCGCCAGAGACGAGCGAAAGTCATGAAACACTCGAAGCAACTCTTCGCCGCGCCGGGTTATCTCTTCGGTGAGCGCAATTGTGCGACTGGAGAGCCGCTTCAGCTCTTCGGTTATGTACGAGAAGGCGCGACCCGCGCTGCCTGCTTTGAGCGCAACCGTCATTGCATTCAACGAGATGAGTTCCATCTCGATCGAGTCTTCCTTGATGTTGCCGATTACCTCGTCGAGCGAAGAGAGCTTGTGGATGCCTTCATCGAGCGCCGAAAACAGTTCGCCGTCTTTCGTGTGCATCCGCTGAAATGTCGTGGACCCCTCTTCGATGAGCTTGCGAGTCTGAGTAATCAGCGTTTCAATGCTCGTGGATCGACCGCCTCGAACGCTTTCACGATTCGACTCTTCGTCAACATTCGAGATCATTGCCCGTGAGTTGTCCAGGCTTCTTTCCGTCTCGGCGAGCAGCAAAGGATAGCTGCGGGCGAGATTCAGATAGATCTCCTCAGTATGAGCGACGAGTCTGTTCAATGCTTCTATCAGTTCGTCACGCAGATCAGTTCGCAATATTTCCATTTATAACCGTCAATGTCACCAAAATATCAAAAAAAAGGCTGGGGCGCAACCCCAGCCTTCTTAATCAAAACCCCTCCACGCCCGGTGATTCAACCGCGCCACAAAAACCCGCGGGGAGCAACCTCCCGACCCGAGGTTCAGTGCGCAGCAGTCCGGAGGACTACTGCGATACGCGCTGCTTTTCCTGTTCGGTCAGGATTGACTCTTCGGTGTCGCCATCAAACCACATCGCACGACTCTGATCAGAGGTAAGATAGACGGTGTCTCCGGTCTTGAATTCCAGTGTCGGAGGCACGCGCGCAACGATCTGATGTCCGCCGGTGTTCAGGTAGAGGTGAGTTTCGGCACCGAGCGGTTCGATTATCTCGACCGTCGTCTTCAGTGTCAGGTCACTCGGTTTTTCAGCGTAGTGCAGGTCTTCAGGCCGCACGCCAAAGGTTGTGTTCTTGCCGATAAACGGCCGAAGCAGATCGGCTTTCTTCTCGACCAAGAACTTGAAATTCCCTTCATCCGCGTACAGCTTGCCGCCCTCTTCGGTGATCTTCACGTTCATGAAGTTCATGGGAGGTGAGCCAATGAAACCGGCGACGAAGCGGTTCACCGGCACGTTGTACAACGTGAGCGGATCGCCGATCTGCTGGATGACTCCGTCCTTCATGACGACAATCTTGTCACCCATCGTCATGGCCTCGACCTGGTCATGGGTGACATAGAGCATGGTTGCCTGAAGGCGATTGTGAAGTGCCGAAATTTCGGTTCTCATCTGAACGCGAAGCTTTGCATCGAGGTTCGAAAGCGGTTCGTCGAATAGAAAGACCTTCGGATGCCGGACGATTGCACGGCCGACCGCAACGCGCTGTCGCTGTCCACCGGAGAGCGCCTTCGGCTTTCTGTCGAGCAACTCTTCAATGTCGAGAATACGCGCAGCCTCATCCACACGCTGCTTGATCTCTTCCTTCGGGAATTTGCGAATTTTCAGACCAAACGCCATGTTGTCGTACACAGTCATGTGCGGATACAGCGCGTAGTTCTGAAACACCATTGCGATGTCCCGGTCTTTCGGCGGGACGTCATTCACGAGCTTACCATCGATCAGGAGCTCACCGCTTGTGATATCTTCGAGTCCCGCAACCATTCGAAGTGTCGTGGTCTTCCCACAACCCGAAGGTCCGACGAGTACCACGAACTCCTTGTCCTGCACAGTAATATTCGCGTTTTTAACTGCCTGAACATTACCTTCGTATACTTTAGACAA
>Ga0307375_10004275_pt1 | contig 13716 bp, 18 predicted proteins | sample TR1MG_FD_202531 | JGI IMG/M metagenome (GOLD analysis project Ga0307375, IMG submission 202531) | Soil microbial communities from Risofladan, Vaasa, Finland - TR-1 | ecosystem: Environmental > Terrestrial > Soil > Coastal area > Acid sulfate soil | place: Finland: Risofladan, Vaasa | collected...
TCAAGAGCCAAAAGGAGCTGCTATCCAGCATCCCAGGAATTGGTGACAATACCGCCGCCACCTTATTGGCCTTCCTCAGTCCGGTAGAACGGTTTCACTCAGCAAAGCAGGTGGTTGCCTATGCTGGTCTCAATCCCCGTATTCGACAATCTGGCCAGTGGGCGGGAAAGAGCCCCATCGCGAAAACAGGAAATGCTCTGCTGCGCAAGGCCCTTTATTTGCCGGCAGTGGTGGCGAAACACCATAACCCAATCATCGCAGCCTTTTGCGACAGGCTACTGGCCAGAGGTAAGCGTCCTATGCAGGTGGTCGTTGCGGCTATGCGTATGCTTTTGCATCTGGTTTTCGGTGTCCTCAAGTCTGGGAAGCCATTCGACCCCAAATTTGGGCTTGCATAGTACCGTTCAAGACGGTATCTGAAAGCGGACGTTGGATTGCGCTATCGGATTGCCATTAGTGCTGCCTTTAGAATATCTAGGGTGAGTCGCGAGGCGCGCATCTTCAGGGGTGCCTAATAATATCAGGAAGAAAAGGGTTACTAATACTCAATAAAATGGTGAGGAAGTATTTTTCAGTCTACAGTTCGGAGATGGAATATGGATTTTAATTTTATTAAACTCGGTAAGATAGAGTTAATATGCAAGAGCAAAAAATTATGCTTTGTTGTTGGTGTTTCTATTTTTTTAGCAGTTTTTTATTTTTTGAAAACCGCAGTAACACCCATAAAGAAATCCAGCGAGCCAAAAAAGATAATTCATCCAACATCATCAAAAACGTTGTCGGGAGCAGAAATGTTATCATTCAGAAAAATAATTAAGATCATCACCTTTTTAGTTATTTTTTATTCTTCATCAGGTTATGCAAAAACAAATAAAATTAAAAATGTTATCGGAGAAAAAAACTGCATAACACAATCTAATAATGGGAAGAACGTCATAGTTTATTGCAATCCCAAAATGGATATAATAAATAACAACGAAAACTATGGCGAAAAGTATACTCTTAGGGTATTTAAAATCCTAGATACGGCTGACTCTGCAAGACTAGAAATTAACTCCGTGACGGAAGAAAAGTGGCTTGGATCAAATACAGAATATTTAACGTTACACATTAAAAATGTCGGAAAGCTTCCTGCAAGCAGAATAAATGTAGAAATTTTATACCCATTAAAATCTGGAGAAAAGGAATCTAAAAAAATGTTCATAATCTCCCCAAATTTACCATATATAAAAACGATAAAAGATTCTAGTGTGTATTATTTATCATCAGCAGAAATTCCTGTTGTCAGCATTCCGTATTTGGAAAGCAAATTTTCAGATATAGGTTCTTACAGATTGATTGGCGTTGGATTGTCGCCAAATATAACTAACTGCCCTGGGAGCGAGTGCATAAGTGTGTTTTACGGATTACATATTAGCTATGATTCTTTGTATTCTAAGGGAAGTATTTTGGCGAGTTTTTATATGTATTATTCGTTAATAAGATAAGTTTGTAATAATTGATAAAATGTTTTCTAGGAACCAAAGCCGTTCCTCAGAACGGCAGCTTTAGTAAAGGGTTGTCTGATGCCTGCCCACACGGAGGCTGGGTTATGCAGGGCTCCTCGGGCAGGCGTCGGACAAGCCACGAAGGAGGAAACCGCGGGGGGAAACGTGACGTTCAGATGAGGCTACAGGCTATGGGGATTTGAAGCGTCGTATCCTGGCACGAAAGAGCAATTTGGCATGACTGATGGGCTGATTTGTTCTCTTGGATAGGTAGTCTGTGATCGTATATGCCCGATTTCTGGCGGTACACTACGGTTCAACAGGCTGAAATTGTCCTGGTTTCTGGACGAGGCCCAAGGGTCTCTTATTGGCTCTGGCCAATATATCGCCGGTTGGCAGTGGGGTAGGTATCGGTATGCGCTGAAAATCATAGTGCGCCTCGATATCGGGGTGGTGCGCGGATGGAGGATTCACGCACCAGAATGTCGACGATGATCATCGCGGCCCCGCAATCCGGGCAGACAAAAGTGGGCTGGATGACTGTTCCTGCTGACGTTTCATCGTTTTGTGGCGATGTATCGGGAGTCGCGTGTAAAAGCTTGCGTACCAGCACAAGGTTTTTCTTGCGCCCGGCGTTGGCCAGCAGCCCATAGTGTCGGATGCGATGGAAACTGCTGGGTAAAACATGCATCAGAAAGCGACGCATGAATTCGTCCGTACTGAGGGTCATGATTTTATGACGAGTACGACCTTTTGCCCGGTAATCTTTCCAGCGGAAGGTTACCCCGTGCGCGTCGAAGGCCACGAGGCGCCGGTTGGAAATTGCCACCCGATGCGTATAACGGGATAGATAGGCCAGCACTGCTGCAGGCCCGGCAAAGGGGCGCTTGGCATAAACCACCCATTCGCAGCTCCGCAATGGCGCGAGCCAGTCGGCGAAGGCGGCGGTATCGACCAGCGCAGCATATTTCCCGAAAAACTGGAGCTGACCGGCGTGGTGCGCCTGACTGAGTGCTTCGAGAAATCGCCGTCTAAACAGTCGAGACAACACCCGCACTGGCAGGAAAAACCCCGGCTTACAGGCGACCCAACGGGTGCCGTCGAGAGATAAACCGCCGCCGGGGACAATGCCATGGACATGGGGGTGATGCGTCAGTGCCGATCCCCAAGTATGGAGGACCAGGGTAGCCCCGATGTGCGCACCCAGATGCTTGGGATCGGCAGCAATGGTACCCAATGTCTCGGCAGCGGCGTTAAACAGCAAGCGATAAATCACTGCCTTGTTGTAATAGGCGATCGCGCTGATGGGAGCCGGCAAGGTGAAGACCACATGATAATAGTCTACCGGCAGCAGATCGGTTTGCCGGGCCTCCAGCCAGCGTCGAGCCGCGCTGGCCTGGCACTTCGGGCAATGGCGGTTGCGGCAGGAGTTATAAGAAATATCCGTATGCGCACACTCCGTGCAACTCAGCACATGTCCACCCAGCGCTGCGCTGCGGCATTGCTCGATGGCGGACATGACCTTGAGTTGGCCGAGGCTCAAGTGCGTGTGCTGAGCGTGTCGCCAGGTTGGCCCATGGGCACGGAAAATATCCGCGACCTCTACAGCGGGTTGTTCCACGGAGATGGCCTACGTGGGGCGCAGACCCTCGATAGGGCTGACCACTTCACGCAGGATCTCCGTGGCTACATGGGCATAGAGCGCCGTCGTCTCCAGGCGCCGGTGCCCGAGCAGGACCTGAATCACCCGGATATCGACCTTCTGTTCCAATAGGTGAGTGGCGAAACTATGGCGCAATGTATGCATCGAAACGCGTTTATCTATCTTTGCCGCAGTCGCTGCAAAATGTATGGCGCGATTGATTTGTCGGGTGCTGAGCGGATGAATAGGATCGCGTCCGGGAAACAGCCATCCACTATGGAGCATCCTCCCTTGTGCGCGGGCTTCCCACCACCAGGCGCGCAGACGCTCCAGCAATACTGGCGAGAGCATGGCGTAGCGGTCCTGCTGTCCTTTGCCCTGTTCGACCCGCAGAACCATGCGCTGGCTATCGATGTCTCCGACCTTTAAGGAGATGACCTCATGAGCGCGCAGTCCTGCACCATAGGCGACCGAAAGCACCGTTTGGTACTTCAGATTTGGGGCCGAGGCGATCAGTCGTGCCACTTCTTCACGACTCAACACTACGGGCAGTTTGCGCGGGACCGGCACGGGTTGCATCTTTGAAATGCACTCGGCACGATCAATCGTGACTTCAAAGAAGAACTTCAGCCCGGTGATCGTAGCGTTGAGGGTGATCGACGAAACGCCGTGATTGATGAGGAATAACTGGAAGGCACGGAGATCTTCTGCTGCCGCCGTGTCCGGTGATCGCCCCAGATAACCCGCGAACTTCCGTACGGCCCGGATGTAGGCGGTTTGTGTCTTGGGGGCAAGTTTACGCATCCGCATATCATCGATCATGCGTTGACGTAGGGGGGTAATGCCTTGGGTCGAAGGGATCATGACGCTGCTCCTATCCTGAAAGCAGGCGATTTGCCTGAACTTTCAACATAGGAAATGGAGGGCACTTTGTCACAATAGCCCACGAAATCAGAACGAAGCCACCCTACCGCGCGAGCGGTTTAGTGTACGCCCGCGAGGGCGTGCCATTTGCAGGGTGAAAGTCCCTGTCGGAGTTGGCCACAGCTCCGTAGCTGAAGGTAACTGCGTCGTCGCGAGGCGGGGTGGGGAGTAACCGGAAGCGAACTGTCGGTCCGTAGGATGACGAACCTGTTTCGGCGGGGTATTGCGGCGAGCCTGCACTAAAGTGGCGAAGCCTGGAATTAACGCAGCACGCTGTAGTGGCGGATAAAGCGATGCTGTGGCGTACAACGTGGTTGAGGACGGAACGATGGGAAAGTGGCACGTAGCAAGCGGGGATACCTGCCTGCGGGGTGAACGCAGACAGGAGTCAGAGTCCCAATAGTACCGGACACGGAGCAGTAGCTGTAACGTGGAGAAGTGCGTCAGAGCAAAAGGCGCATTAGGGAAGTGGGGCAGGAAAGTTGATAGCCAAAAGCCAGAGAGAGCAGAGATGGAAATCGAGGCATCGTCAGTGTTGGAAACGACTAAACAAGATGCAGGCGCGCTGGGAAGCTGCATGCAGCGGAAATTCGTGCCAGCTCCAATCTGGACAGAAGCTATGTTGGCAGCTCTTCAAACAGGAGTTAAGGGAGGCAAATGGCATAGTCTGATCGACAAAGTGTCGCGCCCCGAAACGTTGGGGCTGGGATGGATACAGGTCGAACGGAACGCTGGGGCGGCTGGTGTAGACCGCATGAGCGTGGAGAGATTCGCGCAAGGACGTGACTGCTATCTGGCCGAACTGGCGCAAGCACTGCGGGATGGCAGTTATCGCCCGCAGCCGGTAAGACGTGTGTACATACCAAAAGGCAAGGGGCGGCGCCCGCTCGGTATACCTGCCGTCAAAGACCGCGTGGTTCAAGCGGCACTGAAGCTGGTGATCGAGCCGATCTTTGAGCACGAATTCGAGCCAAGAAGCTACGGCTTTCGGCAAGGTCTGGGCTGCAAAGATGCGCTGCGCGAAGTGGATCAGTATTTGAAAGCAGGCCACTGCTGGGTGGTGGACGCAGACTTGCAAAGCTACTTTGACACGATTCCACACGCATCTCTTCTCGCGAAAGTGGGAAATCGGATTGCAGATGGCGGAGTGTTGGAGCTCGTTCAGCGGTTTCTCAAGCAAGACATCATGGAGGACATGAAGCGATGGACGCCGATGTCTGGTAGTCCGCAAGGGGCGGTGATTAGCCCTCTGCTCGCCAATATTTACCTGCACGAACTTGACGTATATGCGTGAAGCCGGGCTGGTGATGGTGCGGTACGCCGATGATGCCGTGGTGTTATGTCGCAGTCGGGAAGAAGCGGAATCTGCGCTGGCTCGCATGCGCGCTTGGGTGAGTGCGAACGGATTGACGCTTCATCCGGACAAGACTCATGTTGGGGATTGCCGGGTAAAGGATCAAGGGTTTGAGTTTCTGGGTTACCGGTTTGAAGCAGGGCAGCGTCGGGTACGCAAGAAAAGTCTGATGTCCTTGCGAGATAAAATCCGCATCAAGACGAAGCGTAACGAGGGAAACTCTATTGATTGCGTGATTGCAGCTCTCAACCCGACTCTTAAAGGCTGGTATGGCTACTTCAAACATGCCCATCGGTTCACCTTCTCGGCAATTGACGGCTTTGTTCGTCGTCGATTGCGGGCAATGCTGCGACGGCAGAAGCATCGACCGGGTCAAGGTCGATGTCTACGCGATCACAAACAATGGCCGAATGCCTTCTTCGCTGATCTTGGGCTGTTCACGATGTACGAAGCCCATCAATTGGCGCGCCAATCCCGATGTGGAAACAACTGACTGGAGAGCCCGTCGCGGGAAAACCGCACACCGGGTTCGGAGGGAGGGGACGGTAATCGCCGTTCCCTACCCCTATCCTACGCTGCCAACCTGCCATTGACCACGAGAGTCCATCCATGATCGGCAGTCGCCCTGCCTATAGGACATCCGCAGCTCCCCCGTTTTTAAAAACCCAGATTCAAAAAGGCGTGTGGTAATTTGGTTATGTCATCTCGACACATCAAACAAAGGAGTTTTCCATGCAGCAGAGTACGCTTTCCCTAAAGAACACACTGTCCGGTTACTCCGTCCAGGATATCGATACGTTCCGCCAACGGAACTTCTACCAATGGGTATTTACGGGTCCTCTGGGCTATTGTCAGAGCCATTCTGGATGGTCATTTTTTGGATTCTTACAGCGGGGAACCGACATCCTGTGTATCGCCGCTACGGATGGCGGAGACTTCTACACCTGCCGAATACCTCGGCTATCCCTGGAGCAGGCATTATCCCGTAGGATGCAAACCACCAACCTGCATACCTCGGAGCCACTGCTCATGTCCTTGCTGGATTTGGCTGCGTTAGATCCGACTTTTTTATTCACGCTGCCATACCGACGAATTCCTTCTGGCCTCACCCTATGGGAAGAGGACTACACCGTCATTCTGCTCGCACAACTCGCCAGTCCTATTCGGAAAGACGATTCTGAGCTGGATCTCTCGGTAGCCCTGTTCGGTTGGATGGATTCGGAAATCCTGATTTTTCTGCGAGAATCGATCCGTTGCCCGACTCTGGGTGAGTACAGTTACCTGCAAGCAGCAACTGACCCCGAAATGCGGGCTCAGCGCATGAGCACGCTGATCCGTAATGCCGGCGGCTTTCGTCGGACCTATCACCCCAAGTTTGCGCATCTGTGTGGCAGGGGCCTTTGAAAAAGTAAGGCCGATATCCTTCCTGAGGCAAGAGGCTCCCAAAAATGCCCCTTTGCCTTCAGCACCCCCGCGCATCAACGTATTCAACACCGGCATACGACAGAGGGGGCCACGGGCCGAAAGGCGCATAGCGCATTTATTCAAGATCACTTTTTACGAAAAAGGACATAGTCATGCAAAAACGAAACGAAAAAACTGTCTGATCTGGGCTGCGAGTACGATATCCACCATCATCACTGCGATGTTAGTGCATTTGGCGATGGCCGCGCATTTCCCAGGAGTTAGCAAGCTCTTTGTAGCATCGGTCGCAGGGCCTGGGTAACCACATCCCTACTACGAGACGGCAAAGATATCTCCCAGTTCCCGGTAAAAGTCCGCAAGATTGCTCTGCGGGTGATGGATCGCTCCGACGGTCAGATCCGGCAACTGCGACAGGCGCTCCGCCAGCAAGCGCAGGATCACACTCTTGCCGGTGCCGGGATCGCCCTGGATCAGGGCGAAGCCCCCCTCCTGGCCCCTGGATGACCAAACTGCGGCCATGCGGTCGCGCTAACAGGGATAGGATTTACCACGTCAGGATGCGCTTGGCCGTGGCCAGCGCCGGTAATGCTTGCCCCGGCGTCAACATCGGCAACTGCTGCGCAAGGTCTTTTACCGTCATGCCGACGAGGTCCAGGGATTGGGCGCAGCCGATGATCCGGACACCATTGTCTTCCGCCAACTTGATGAAATCCGCTACACTCTTGCCGCCGGGGAGCGGATAAATCGTTTCGGACACGCCCTTTTTTAGCAATTCCGTCGCTGGGCCGGTGAAGTACATGACAACGTTTTGCTCTGCCGCTGCCGCAGTGGCCGCGAGGAAAAAGGCAGAAGGCAGGCGCTTGGGATTTTCGGGACCAGTAATCAGGATGATGACGAGGTCAGCAGCGTTTTGTTCGGACATGGTAGTTCTCCTTTCATTTTGCAGTGAACGGGGGGCTGTGTGGCTTCCAAGCCCCCGTCCCGGCAGCGGCAATAAAGGCAATCTCGAATAACACAATAGCGACAAGTGCACGACGTAGCATGGTGGCTCCCTTTACACTGGTTTGTTGAACGCAGTGTTGAGAGGCTCTTCCAGGGTAATCTGGCAAGCATGGTTGCCGATCTGAAAGAATCCGGCACCGAAAGAAAAGTCTCCGTTCACAAGGATTTGATCGGCTTCCTCAAGAAGCCATTGCAGGCATGTCCCGATTGCAGTACTGCGTTCGTAACCCAGACCATGCCTATTCCAACTTGCTTGCGCCAATGGAACACCCCGATATCCCAGCTCGAAGAAACGCTCTAAAAACACCGTGCGCAGCGAATCGTGGCCCAGAATATTTACAAGAAAACTGATGATTTCTTTTCCGGACAAGACCTCGGGCGGAAGCAACTGCACCACACGCGGCGGCAGAAACGACCGCATGGATTCGCCATAAACTACTCCGTGCATCAAGTCCTCATCGACCATTTGTTCGTAATCCGGCAGGGGATCGGACCCAGTGCGTGTGCCCAACTGGATAAGCGCCATCGCCTCGTTCCGATGACCGCTCGGGGGAAAGCCGGAGACATAGTGGTCCAGAATGTCATGCACCAGCACAGAGGTGTTGATCCTCTCACCAGGGCTGGGGGTGGAGGCGATTATTTCCGGATCATCGAGCGCAATGTCCAGCTTCCAGCCCCGCGCGCCGAATCCGTCCGGCCATTCACTCCGGTATGTGACGCGGATAACAACATTGAGGAGCGCACTCTGTGGGATCTGAAAAAGCCTCATGACACCCTCCTGGGCGTGCCCTTGTCCCAAATCAGCTGTAGCAAGCGTGAGTCGCCAACGTTGCTGGCGACGGGGCATTGCTCGCACCCGAGATGTGTCGGCGGATTCTCGCAACCGAAACATCGTTTCACGAGTCGAGCAGTCGTAGCAATTTGTTCCAGCACGAGCTCGCATTCCTTCTTCTTCCATTCCACGCTTCGGCGCAATTCTTCAAGCAAGGCGAATACCTTATGACTCGCTTGATCACCGCTCTGGCTATGGGAACGAATGGTCGTAAGTTCGGCAATGTCCCGCAGCGCGACACCTAGGGCCGTCAGGTGCTGAACTACGCGGATGAGCTCGATGTCGTCGTCTGTGTACAGACGCACGCCCTTTGCCGTCTTCACCGGCGCCAGGATTCCCTGCTCCTCATAGAAGCGAAGGGTGCGGGTTGAGGTATTGAGCAGGCCCGCCGCCTCACCAATCTTCAGAGGTTTCATCCTCTCGGTCTGAGTAGGGCCTTGCTTGGCCCTCGGCATCATGGCCTACAACCCTATCAACTGAGCCTGATAACCGTGCTTCAAAACACTTTCCAGCAACTCCTTTGACGATGTGGTGTTCGGTTGATACTGCACGACAATAAGATGCTCCTGTTTGGGATCGAAGCTCACTTGGGTAACCCCTGGGACCTCACGCAGACAGGTCAGGAGGGGGCGCGAAGTGCCCTCATCCAATACATCATTGACGTGAATCAGGACCTTAACGTGGGACGTAGTCATCGGTATATCTCCTTATTGTGTCCAGTGAACAACATCATGTCCGCTGCTCTGGCGTACTCGAAAAAAGTTGCCGCTCCGCCTCACTCGATACTGGTCTTTTCTGGGATTCAGCCATTAACTAACGTTAACGTTAAGATAGTCTCAGCAGGCGCCGCCTGTCAAGTACGTACACTGGCTAGGAAAATCCACCGATGTTTGCTCTTGCTGCCACCAGATTTCGGTGGGGCGGGCATATAAAAATTTAGCCATGCATCATTTTCATCTTGTGAATCCAATTCTCGCGTGCGAGACGGTGATAAATGACCCGTTGCGCAGGATCAAGCAGCCGGTATCCCTTTATGTGATACGGGATCATCTCGTAACCAAGATAGGCTTGGGCGTGCCCGACAGCCTGGACATCTCGGGTCAGCGCTCTGATGGACGGATTGGGCAGTTTGGCATCCTCGCTGTACTGCCGGGCGGCCTTCTTGAGAGCCATGATCCCTCGCTCAGTATCCTGCATCATGCCCATTGCCAGCATTTTTTCCTGTTTGATCTGTGCTGGGGTAAGACGTAGCGCTGAGGAATTCATTAGGTCCCAGTGTGGCCCAGGATGAAATTGGTAAAAATGCTCTGGGAAACCCAAAGAGTGATGTGCAAAATACATATGCATTTTTGCCATGGCATTTGTGTCGCCGGGCATCGCGGCTTCTACTGGTGGTATCCCCATGGCCATCGCGGCAAGTGCCATGGCCGTTGTCACAATCCTTACTGTCTTCGTCATTTGTCGTATCCTCTTCGTTGCATTTGCAATTATGCGCATTCAAACTCACCAAGACCTGCAGAAGGCGGTCATTCCCCTAGTCGTCGCAGGCGCCAAATTCTTACAAATCGCAAAATACAATCGTAGACATTGGGTTGCACCATAAACGCAACTTTGCTGCAACATCCATCCCTTCCTTACCCCGCGCAGCAGGACAATTCACGAACATCCCTGGTGAAAGTCTGGGCGCAGAGTTTGATCCCTTCCACCATGGTGAGATAGGGGAAGAGCTGGTCAGAAAGCTCTTGGACGGTCATGCGGGCACGCAGGGCCAGGGCCGCCACCTGGATGACTTCGCCGCCCTCCGAGGCCACGACATGCGCACCCAGCAACCGGCCAGAACCCTTCTCGGCTATCAGTTTGATGAAGCCACGGGTGTCGAAATTGGCGAGCGCCCGCGGCACGTTGTCGAGCGTCAGCGTGCGGCTGTCGGTTTTGATACCGTCGTGGTGCGCTTCCGCTTCGCTGTAGCCCACGGTCGCCACTTGCGGATCGGTGAACACCACGGCAGGCATTGCCCTCAGGTTGAGAACCGTATCGCCGCCGGTCATGTTGATGGCGGCACGGGTGCCGGCCGCTGCCGCCACGTAGACGAATTGCGGCTGGTCGGTGCAGTCGCCAGCGGCGTAAATGTTCGGGCTATTCGTGCGCATACCCTGGTCGATGACGATGGCCCCTTGCGCATTTATGGCCACGCCCGCCGCTTCCAGATTCAGGCTGCGTGCGTTCGGTGCGCGACCAGTGGCGATCAGCAACTTGTCGACACGCAGTTCGCCGTGCCCGGTGGTCAGCACGAATTCGCCGTCCGCATAAGCGATATGGCTGGCTTGCGTGTGCTCCAGCACCTCGATGCCTTCGGCGCGAAACGCGGCCGTGATGGCTACGCCAATGGCCTGGTCTTCCCGGAGGAACAAGGTGCCGCGTGCCAGAATCGTCACCTGGCTGCCGAGCCGGGCGAAGGCTTGCGCCAGTTCCAGCGCGACCACCGACGAACCGATCACGGCCAGCCGCTCAGGAATCGTGTCGCTGATCAGCGCCTCGGTGGAAGTCCAGTAGGCTGTGTCCTTCAAGCCGGGAATCGGCGGAATCGCCGGGCTGGCACCGGTGGCGATCAGGCAGCGATCGAAGGCCACTTCGCACTCGCCGCCATCGTTCAATTGGACGTTGAGGCTATGGCCGCTCATGAAACGAGCCTCGCCGTGCAGCACGGTGATGGCGGGATTGCCGTCCAGGATGCCTTCGTATTTGGCGTGGCGCAGCTCATCGACGCGAGCCTGTTGCTGGGCCAGCAGTTTGCCCCGGTCAATCACAGGCACCGCCGATGAGATGCCGCCATCGAATGGGCTTTCCCGGCGCATATGCGCGATGTGCGCCGCTCGGATCATGATCTTGGACGGCACGCAGCCGATGTTCACGCAGGTGCCGCCGATGGTGCCGCGCTCGATCAGCGTCACGCGTGCACTTTGCTCGACGGCTTTAAGCGCGGCCGCCATCGCCGCGCCACCGCTGCCGATCACGGCTATATGCAGCGCCTCCCCATCGCCGCTACGCCTCGTTTCGCCGTCCTGTCCGCCCAGCGTTTTGTTCAACAGACCAGAGGGCTTATTCGGCGTGTTAGGGAGCCGAGCGCGGTAGCCAAGCGCTGCCACTGCGGCAACCAGCGGGTCCAGGCCCACGCCGGTGTCCACCTCGATCTCCGCTTGCCGCTGGGGATAGGACACCGAGGCCGAGCGGACGCCGGGCACCCTCTCCAGAGCCTGCCGTGTGTGCACGGCGCACGAGTCGCAGGTCATGCCCTCGATTTGAAGAGTGATCGTGTCAGCCATGATTTCGCTCTCCCTGCTTGATGCTGGACGGGTAGCCTGCATCCTTGGTTGCCCGGGTCAGGGCCTGCACGTTGGTCTTGCTGTCGTTGTAGGTAACGATGACCTGTTTTTTTGCCTCGTCGATACCAACCTTTCCCACGCCAGGCACTCGCTGGAGCGCAGTGCGCACGGTAATCGGGCAGGCGCCACAGGTCATGCCAGGAATCGACAGCGTGACGGTCCGGGTTGCGGCCCAGGCGGGCGCGCTCAGGGCAGCGGACAGGGCAAGAAGGATCGCGAATTTTTTCATGACAATCTCCTTTCAATAGAACAGCGGCAGGACGTAGGGAAAAACGATGGCAACCAGGATCAAGGCGGCCACGATCCAGAAAACGAGCTTATAAACGGAGCGAACCAGTGGAATCGCGCAGACATCACCCGGTTTGCAGGCTTGTGATGGGCGGTAGATGCGCCGCCAGGCGAAGAACAGCGCGATGAGTGCCGCGCCGATGAAGATCGGGCGATATGGTTCCAGCGCCGTCAGGTTGCCAATCCAGGCCCCGCTGATTCCCAAGGCGACCAGGACCAGCGGCCCGAGGCAGCAGGTCGAGGCGAGGATGGCGGCCAGCCCGCCGGCGAAGAGCGCGCCGCGCCCGGTTTGTGGTTCAGACATACGCTTCTCCTTTCGAATTCAGATCGGATAGCGTAACCTTACTTCCGTACTTATGTACGGAGTCAAGCGGTATGGAAAATAATTTGGGGAACCTGACCATCGGCGTTTTCGCCAAGGCGGCCGGGGTCAACGTGGAGACGATCCGGTTCTATCAGCGCAAGGGCTTGCTACCGGAGCCGGACAAGCCCTATGGCAGCATCCGCCGCTACGGCGAGGCGGACGTGGTGCGGGTGAAATTCGTGAAGTCGGCCCAGCGGCTAGGGTTCAGCCTGGATGAAATTGCCGAGTTGCTGCGGCTGGAGGATGGCACCCATTGCGAGGAAGCCAGCAGTCTAGCCGAGCACAAGCTCCAGGACGTGCGCGAAAAGATGGCCGACTTGGCGCGCATGGAGGCCGTGCTGTCCGAGCTTGTGTGCGCCTGCCATGCGCGAAAGGGGAACGTTTCCTGCCCGCTAATTGCGTCACTAAAAAATCGCGCAGCGTGTCCGGGTGACCGAGCCACTTGCGCTCCACGAGCAACGCCACGGCCGACGTGCCGTCGAGTTCGCTGACCACCATGTTCACGTTTCCTCCCAACGGGCTGAGTATTCATCTACCAAACAGGTATTGAACGTACAATATTATCTGTATATCAAGGTAGAAGGAAAAGCGGGCGCCATCCCTAACCGACCGATCGTCTTCTGGAAACACGCCTCACAGGTTTTCATATTCCAACGCGGGTCATGTGTGCGGCACCGGTGTTTTTGGCCTCAGAAGTCATGGGTTTTCAACCGAATTTTGCACATAGCCTTTTTTAGCCATGTGCAAGAAGAAACGGGTTATTTGACAGTTTCAGAGTCTCCTGTGCAGTTCAATGGTAAACACCTACCAATGTTCGAGAGCGCAGATCAGATCGCGAGATATTGGCCTCGCGGCGTTTCTACGAAGATACTTTTGCTATGCCGTTGAAACGCCGGATCAATACTGCAATGTGGTGAAATATATTGACTGGAGTAGATGCGGATCGTTGCCCGATATAGCCAAAGACGATACCGTAAACCAGGTGCGCAGCGTATACCGTAAGTGGAAACTTGAC
>Ga0307375_10004278_pt1 | contig 13702 bp, 13 predicted proteins | sample TR1MG_FD_202531 | JGI IMG/M metagenome (GOLD analysis project Ga0307375, IMG submission 202531) | Soil microbial communities from Risofladan, Vaasa, Finland - TR-1 | ecosystem: Environmental > Terrestrial > Soil > Coastal area > Acid sulfate soil | place: Finland: Risofladan, Vaasa | collected...
GCGCGTACTTCCAGCGAGGAAAATCACTCATGCCTTGCATCCATCAAAGCCACGGCTGCATACCGCGGCGTTAGGTGACGATCGGAAAATATTGCGTGAACCCAGCAGCTTCGACACGCATCCGCTGTCGAAGTGCCGCAGTTCAAACGGATTTCAGCGAGCCCTTGGGCAATACCTGCGTAACGGCGCTCTTTTGCACCTTGACCTTCACGTTGGCCGCGATTTCCACCGTGATGAAGGTATCGCCCAGTTCGTCCACGCGTCCGGCGATGCCGCCGTTGGTGACAACCTCGTCGCCCTTGGCCAGGGCGGCGAGCAAGGCAGTGTGCTCCTTCTGCCGCTTCATCTGCGGGCGGATCATCATGAAGTACATCAGGCCGAACAGCACCACGATCATGATGATCATGGAGATGCCGCCACCGGCAGGCTGCGCTGCAGCGGCCTGGGCGATCACGAAGGAGATCGGAAAACTCATCAGTCTGTCTCGCAAGTTGTGGCGCGGCCGAGGGTTTCAGCCGGACGCCCGATATTGAAGATCGCCGATTATGCCATGCCCCCCAAAGCCCTGCACGGTGCCGGGCCAACGACATGCTAATGCCCACCGCCGTAGGAGCGCACCCTGTGCGCGATGCTTTGCTGTGGACGGCTTCAGCCGCGATGCTCCTGGCTTGGCCAGAGCAAGAGCATCGCGGCTGAAGTCGCTCCCACAAAAGCCGCGCCTGCAGTTTCCCGCAAGAGCTTTCGCCCACAGGGTGGGCTCCTACGCGGACACCGGAGCCTGGCGGCGCGCGTAAAACCCGGCGGTGAACGATTCCAGCGACCCGCCGGCGATCGCCTCGCGCAGGCTGGCCATCAGCCGCTGGTAGTAGCGCAGGTTGTGCATGGTGGCGAGCTGACTGCCGAGGATCTCGTTGCAACGGTCCAGGTGGCGCAGATAGGCGCGCGAGAAACCATTGGCGCAGGCGTAGCAGTCGCAGCCTTGCTCGATCACCCGGGTATCGTCGGCGAACTTCGCGTTGCGGATGCGCAGCGTGCCTTCGGCGGTGAACAGGAAGCCGTTGCGCGCATTGCGGGTCGGCATCACGCAATCGAACATGTCGATACCGCGGCGCACCGCCTCGACGATGTCTTCCGGCCGACCCACGCCCATCAGGTAGCGCGGCTTGTCGGCGGGCAGCAGCGGCACCGTGAAATCCAGTGCGTGGTTGCGCTCGGTCTCGCTCTCGCCCACCGCCAGCCCGCCCACCGCATAACCGTCGAAGCCGATAGTCACCAGGCCTTCGGCCGAACGCCGGCGCAGGTTTTCGTACACGCTGCCCTGCACGATGCCGAACAGCGCGTTGGAATTGCCCAGGTCATCGAAAGCGCGCCGCGAGCGCCCGGCCCAGCGCAGGCTCAGCTCCATCGAGTCGCCGGCCAGCTTCTCGGTGGCCAGCACACCATTGACCAAATAAGGCGTGCACTCATCGAAGATCATCGCGATGTCCGAATCCAGCGTGGTCTGGATCCGCATCGAGACCTCCGGCGACAGGAACACCTTCGAGCCATCCACCGGCGAGGCGAACGTCACGCCTTCCTCGGTAATCTTGCGCTTGTGCGCCAGCGAGAACACCTGGAAACCGCCGGAGTCGGTGAGGATCGGCCCGTCCCAGCCGATGAACTTGTGCAACCCGCCGAATTTCCCGACGATCTCCAGCCCCGGCCGCAGGAACAGATGGAACGTGTTGCCCAGGATGATCTCGGCACCGACCTCGGTGAGGTCGCGCGGCGTCATCGCCTTGACCGAGCCGTAGGTGCCCACCGGCATGAACGCCGGCGTCTGTACCGTGCCGCGGGCAAACGTGAGGCGGCCGCGGCGCGCGGCGCCATCGGTGGCGAGCAGATCGAACTGGAGGGAAGTCATCGGCGCATTATCGCGTGTTCGGGCATGGTGCAGAGCGGTAGGAGCCCACCCTGTGGGCGAATGCTTTTGCCGAACATCCGCTAAAGAGCTTTCGCCCACAGGGTGGGCTCCTGCAACAATCGCGTCATGCCCCCGCCGGCAGGATCAGCATCGCATCGCCGTACGAGAAGAACCGGTAACGCTGCTCGACCGCATGACGGTAGGCATCAAGAATAGCCTCGCGCCCGGCCAGCGCCGACACCAGCATCAGCAAAGTCGATTGCGGCAGGTGGAAGTTGGTGAGCAGGCCGTCGATGCTGCTGAAACGGTAGCCCGGAAAGATGAAGATCTGCGTTTCGCCGGCGAGGGGATGCAACTTGCCGTCCTTGCTGGCACTTTCCAGCGCCCGCACCACGGTGGTGCCGACAGCGATCACGCGACCGCCGGCGGCACGGGTGCGGCGGATCTGCTCGACCAGACTGGCGCCGACGTTGAGCCATTCGCTGTGCATCCGGTGATCCTTGAGATCGTCCGCACGCACCGGTTGAAACGTACCCGCGCCGACATGCAGCGTGACGTAACCGAAATGGACCCCGCGCCCGCGCAGTTCGGCCAGCATCGCCTCATCGAAATGCAGGCCGGCGGTGGGTGCGGCGACCGCACCAGGCTCGCGCGCGAACACGGTCTGGTAACGCTCCATGTCGCTGGCGTCGGCGTGTCGCCCGATGTACGGCGGCAACGGCATCTCACCGAGCTTCAGCAGCAATTTTTCCAGTGGCTCGGGAGCCTCGAAGCGCAGGCGGAAGAACCCCTCGTCGCGCCCCAGCACCACCGCATGGCTGCCATCGGCCAGCTCGATCCGGCCGCCCTCCTTCGGTTTCTTGCTGACGCCAAGCTGCACCGTGGCCTCGTGTGCGCCGGTGACGCGCTCGATCAGGATCTCTACGGCGCCGCCGCTTTCCTTGCGCCCGTGCAGGCGCGCCGGCAGCACCCGGGTGTCGTTGAACACCAGCAGGTCACCCGCCCGCAGGAATTCCGGCAGCTCGCGAAACAGCCGATCCTGCAGCGCATGCGTGGTCCCGTTCAGCAGCAGCATGCGGCTGGCCGAGCGCTCGGCCAGCGGTACCTGCGCGATCAGCTCCGGGGGCAGTTCAAAATCGAAATCGGATTTCTTCAAGGGCCTTCGGCCGGCAGATTCAAGCGGGACATTATCCCGCAGCGGGCAAGCCCTTGCGCGGGGTTCTACAGCCAGCCCTTCTGCCGGGCCAGCCGATACGCCTCGATGCGGTTGCCGACGCCGAGCTTGCCGATCGCCTCGGACAGGTAATTGCGCACGGTGCCATGCGACAGGTTCAGTTGTGCGGCGATGTCGCCGGCGGACTGGCCCTCACCGGCCAGCCGCAGCACCTGGCGCTCGCGATCGTTCAGCGGATCGGCCTGCGACCACGCCTCCAGCGCCAGCTGCGGGTCGATGGCGCGACCGCCGCGATGCACGGTGCGCAGGGCCTCGGCGAGATTCTCGGCCGGGGCATCCTTCAGCAGGTAACCGGACACGCCGGCATCCAGCGCGCGGCGCAGAAAACCCGGTCGCGCGAACGTGGTCACGATGATCACCTTCATCGGCAGCTGCTGCCGCTGGATGCGCTGCGCCAGTTCCAGTCCGGTGAGACCGGGCATCTCGATGTCGGTGACCAGCACGTCGGGCTTCAGCCGCTGCAGCTCGCGCCAGGCGGCCTCGCCGTCGGCCGCCGAACCGAGCACCTCGATGTCGGACTCCAGCCCCAGCAGCGCGGACAGCGCGCCGCGCACCATCGCCTGATCCTCGGCCAGCAGCACGCGGATCATGCGGCGGAGTGCCCGGTCGCCGTGGGAGCAAGCGGCACTGCATCGGACGTGTCGGATGACGCCCGCACAGGCTGCACCAGCCGCATGATCGACAGCGGCACCATCACCTGCAATCGCGTGCCGCCGCCGTACGGCGAATCGATGGCCAGCGTGCCGCCCAACGCGCGCACCCGTTCGCGCATGCCGCACAGGCCGTTGCCGTCGCTGCCGATGCCGCCGCGACCGTTGTCGCTGATCAGCATGCGCACGCCGGCATGCTCGCGCAGCATCTCGATCCTGGCCGTGCTGGCCTCGGCGTGGCGCGCGATGTTGGTGGCCGCCTCGCGCACGATCAGCGACAGCCCGCACTCGATCTCGGCAGGCAGATCAATGGCCGGATGTTCGTAATCCAGATGCACCCCCGACGCGGCCAGCAGCAGCCGGGCGGAGGCGAGTTCCACAGCCAGGTCGGTGGTGCGCATGCCGGTCACCGCGCTGCGCACCTCCGCCAGCGCATACCGAGCCACTTTTTCGGTCTCCGCTATTTCGCGCCGGGCAGCCTCGACGTCGCGATCAAACAGCTTGCGTGACAGCTCCAGCTTGAGCGTGATCAGCGACAGCGTGTGCCCCAGCAGATCGTGCAGATCGCGGCTGATGCGCTCCCGCTCGGCGGTCGCCGCCAGCCGGCGCACCTCGTCGAGGGAAAGCTGCAGCTCGGCATCTTTTTCATTACTGAAGCGCTGCGCGTTGACGATGAAGCCGATAATGAAAGTGGTGATGGGGATCGAGAACACCGACTGCCATGAATAATGCAGCAGCCATGCCTCAGCCAGGCACACCATGTTGAGCCCAGCCAGTACCACCATATAGCGGCCCAGGCCCATGCGGCAGCTGTGCAGCATCACGCAGCCGAAGATGAAATAGCTCAGGCCACTGGGGTACCACGGCAATAGCACCATGCATAGCACCACCAGCATCAAGGCATACGATAGGGATGTCCGACGCGATGCCAGATAGCACTTGGCGTAAAGCGCCAGAAACACCGGATAGGAGAGCAGCGTGAGCGCCGCCCAGCGCCACGTGTAGTGGTCGAAGCTCGGGATAACGAAGATCCACGCCGACCACAACAGGTGCACCGCACCCGTCCACTTCGACTGCCCCCTGCGCACGCTGACGGCCACCAGCGAATCGGGCGCCGGCGTGAAAAACGCGACTATCCGCTGCTGCATGGCGCTGATTTCCCCGGAACCCGTCGTGGCTTGCATGCTACTTCAACCATAGCGCCGCAGCCGCCGCGTCGCCAGCAGCAGAAACACGGCGGTGAAACCCACCAGCGTCAGCACATGCGGCAGCAGCGCGCCCTTGTTCATGCCCACCGCGGCCATGGCCAGCCGGTCGAGGTGATAGCTCGGCCATATCGGGGCGATCTGCTGCAGGATTTTCGGCAGCAGCGGCAGCGGAAACCACAGCCCGGACAGGAACGCCATCGGCAGATAGACCAGGTTGACCAGGCCCGGAGCACCCTGACCCTTGATCAGGGTACCGAGCCACAGGCCCATCGCGCAAAACGGCAATACGCCGAGCACGGCGGCGGCGAACAGCGCCAGCATCTGGCCGGCACTCAAGCCCACATCGGCCACGAACACCGCCATGCCGAGCAGGATCAGCGCAATCACCGCTGCCACCAGTGTCGCCATCAGCATCTTGGCCAGCAGGTAGGCGCCCGGCGGCATCGGCAGCGCCCGCTTGAGCGCGAGCAGGCCGTTGTCGCGTTCCAGCGCCAGCGACACACCGAAGCCGAACAGGCCCGGCGCCATCACGCCAAACGTCACATAGCTGGCCAGCAGGTAGCGCGGGGCGTCAGGGCCGTTGGCGTGCGCCAGAAAGATGCCGAACATCAGATAGAACACCGACGGGAACAGCAGCGTCGGCAGCATGAAGCTGGGCGCGCGCAGATAGCGCAGGCATTCGCTGCGCGCTTCCTGCAGGTACGCATTCAACAGGCGGCCGCGGGACATCGTCCGGGCCGGGACGCCGGCCGGCAGGGCCTGAATCAAAGCAGCGTTTGTGCTCATTCACGCACCCTCAAGCGATGATGAAACATGGACCACAACTGAAACGAAGCACCCAGCAACAATGACTCGATTGCCATTCGAGGCCCAACCGCACCATTACTGAGCACGTGCTGAAAACCCCACAGACACAGTGGCACGGAGACCAGCACACCGGTCACCACACCTGGCGAATAACTGCGCAATCGAATCATGCCAAGAAAGTGGAACACCGCGTTCACCGCAAGGATGCTGGTGATCACCAGCCAAAGCGACAACCCCGAAGACATCATCGATCCCCAGCCAGCGAGCACTATGCAAGCCGCAATCAGTACGGCATTGAGCACCATGGCATTGCGCGCAGTGATGCTGCGTGACAACTCGGGGCGATAGCGACGATGCCAGGCCAGAAAACCGCCTGGCCAGACAAACTCCTCCCCGACGTGGAGCAGGCTCGCAACCAGTGGCAACAGAAAAATCATTGGACTCATCAGGCAGCCTCGCGCTGATCGATAGCAGATCCGTTTTCCACATCGCGGGTGAGTTCGGTGAAGGCTTCCGCCAAGCCAGCACGCCGCACTTCCAGCTCGCTGAGCTGCGCATCGGCGTCGAGCAGGCGGCGCACCACGGTTTCTGCCGCGACGGTAGTGATGTGCAAACGCTGGTTGTCACGGTGCACCTCGCTGACGTCGTGCCAGCTGCGCACCAGTTCGACATTCAGCGTGCTGATGCAGCGAATGCGTTTGAGGGCGACGCGCGAACGCAGCGCCTCCACCGTGCCCTCATGGATGACGCGGCCGTGCGCCATCACGCAGACGCGGTCGGCCAGCGCCTCGGCCTCTTCCAGGTAGTGCGTGGTCAGCAGCACCGCGCAGCCTTCGGCGATCAGCTGGCGGATCGCCAGCCACAGCTTTTGCCGCGCCTCGATGTCCAAGCCCACGGTGGGCTCGTCCAGAAACAGCAGATCGGGCCGACCGCACAGCGCCAATGCAAACTGCACGCGGCGCTGCTGGCCGCCGGACAGCTTCGCGTAGGGCCGCTGCAGCAGCTCGCCGATGCCGGCCAGCGCGGCGGTTTCGGCCAGCGCGCGTGGCGCCGGGTAGTAGCTGGCGGTCAGCCGCAGCAGTTCACCCACGCGCAGCGTCTGCGGCAGCGCGGCGTTCTGCAGCATCACGCCGATGCGTCGGCGCGCCTGGATGCGCTGCGGGTCCTGCCCGAACAGCTCCACCGTGCCGGCATCGGCACGGATCAGCCCGAGCAACAGGCCGATCGCGGTGGTCTTGCCGGCGCCGTTGGGGCCGAGCAGCGCCAGCAGTTCGCCGCGTCGCAGCTGCAGGTCGGCGCCGTCCAGCGCGGTGAGCCGGCCATAGCGTTTGTCGACACCACCAAGGCGGGCGATCGGATCATCGGGATGCGGCATGCGGGGTTTCTCCAGTACCGTGCATGCTGCGCGAAACGGGCTGCGGCAGGCAGTCACGGACGTCAGCGATCGGGTGTGACAGCCGTCATGCGGGGTTACGGACGACCCGGGCTCGCGTTATGCTGGAGGGGTGAGAGCGCCCGTCAGCCCATGTGCGGCGGTGCATCAGAGCGACTGGTGGGCTGCGGCGATGCGCACCGGAGCAGTGCGGCCCACCACCCCCTATCGAGAAAACCTGGCGGCCTGCTTTGCGTTAGGAGCGAGGCGCCGACGGGACCGAGGAGAAGCGTCATGCGAGTGATTGAACAGCTGCGCGAACTGCGCGAATTCGGCGGCAAACCCCGCACCACCGGCCTGGACGATGCCAGCATCGAGCGCATGGCTGCCGCTGACGCCATGCTGGGTCAGGCGATTGCCGAGGCGGTCGCCCGCCATCGCGAGTTGCGCGCGGACCTGGCCGACTTCCTGAAGCTGGACGAAGCCGCGCAACTCGCCCAGGCACAAGCCGGCTTCGTCAATTTCTATCCGGACGATGCGATCAATCCCTACCTGCCGGCCGCCGCGCGCGGCCCGTGGATCGTCACCCTGAAGGGGGCCGTGGTTCACGACAACGGCGGCTACGGCATGCTCGGCTTCGGCCACAACGAGCCGGCGATCCTCGCCGCGCTGGCCCGCCCGCAGGTGATGGCGAACGTGATGTCGCCCAGCGTGTCGCAGCTGCGCTTCACCGCGGCGCTGAACAAGGAGCTGGGCCGCACCCGCGGCGGCAGCCCGTATGCGCGTTACCTGTGCCTGAATTCCGGTTCCGAGTCGGTTTCGCTGGCCTGCCGCATCGCCGACGTCAATGCCAAGCTGATGACCGATGCCGACGGTCGTTACGCCAGCCGCACGATCAAGCGGCTGGCGGTGAAGGGCGCGTTCCACGGCCGCACCGACAAGCCGGCGCTGTATTCCGACTCCAGCCGCAAGGCCTACCGGCAGCATCTCGCCAGCTACCGGCACGAGGACAGCCTGATCACGGTGACACCGTATGACGTGGCGCAACTGGAAGCGGTGTTTGCCGAGGCCGACCAGCACGGCTGGTTCATCGAGGCGATGTTCCTGGAACCGGTGATGGGCGAAGGCGACCCTGGCCGCGCGGTCACACCGGAGTTCTACGAGGCGGCGCGCGCATTGACCGAAACCCACGGCACGCTGCTGCTGGTCGACTCGATCCAGGCCGGCCTGCGCGCGCATGGCGTGCTGTCGATCACCGACTACCCCGGCTTCGAGAAACTCCCGGCGCCGGATATGGAGACGTTCTCCAAAGCGCTCAACGCCGGCCAGTACCCGCTGTCGGTACTGGCGGTCAGCGAGCGCACCGCCGGGTTGTACCGCAAGGGCATCTACGGCAACACCATGACCACCAACCCGCGCGCGCTGGACGTGGCGCTGGCCACGCTCGACCAGTTGAACGATGCCGTGCGCGACAATATCCGCGAACGCGGCAAGGAGTTCGTCGACAAGCTCAACGTGCTGAAGAACGAACTGGGCGGCCTGATCACCAAGGTTCAGGGCACCGGTCTGCTGTTCTCCTGCGAGCTGGCACCGGAATACAAATGCTACGGCGCCGATTCGACCGAGGAATACCTGCGCGAGCGCGGTATCGGCGTGATCCACGGCGGCATCAACTCGCTGCGTTTCACCCCGCATTTCAACGTCACCAGTGCCGAGGTGGACCTGATCGTGGCCAACGTGCGCAAGGCACTGCTGGAAGGCCCGCGCAAGGCCAAGGCCGAGGCAGCCTAGGAGCCTGTCGGGCCGTTGGTGGTCGAGGCGAGAATTCGGCTGTGCGAGGACAGAACTCGACGGCTTCTTGCCGGCCCATAGTGGTGCTATGGGCCAAGAAGCGGCGGAAATATGGACCGCACAGACGGATTCGCAGCCCGGCCGACCAACGGCCCGACAGGCTCCTACGTCGGCTGCGGCGACGCTTGACACGTCGCCGCAGCAAAGTACTGCGTGCATGTCAGGTTTCGCCGACTCCCGAGAAGACTGACAGCCAGCCTAGACTGGCGCTGCCGGCACGTGCCGGTCACTCAGGGAGGATCCCACGATGTCGATCTCACTACGTCTGCTCGCGCTCAGTGCCACCTTGGCCATTGCCGGCGCCGCCTCTGCGGCAACCCCGCAAACCGGCGCGGCAGCCCCTGCGGCCAAGGCGCGCACCGCGCAACAGCAGCGCATGGTGGACTGCAACCGGCAGGCCAAGGGCAAGCAGGGGGGCGAGCGCAGGACCTTCATGAGCTCCTGTCTCAAGGGCAAGGGCACCGCCGCATCCGCCGCACCGTCGGCCCGGCAGGCCCAGCAGAAGCGGATGAAAAGCTGCAATGCCGACGCCAGGACCAGGGAGCTCATGGGCGCCGAACGCAAGAGCTTCATGAGTGACTGCCTGAAGGGCGCCGCCGCACAGTAAGCCCCCGCTGCCTGCCCCGCGCACGCATGCTCCCGCGTGCGTGCGCGGGGCCGCTTCGCTAAGCTCCCTGACTGTCGTCACGCCGCGCACCACTGAAGGCAGTCCGCCATGAAGATCGTCGAAGTCGGCCATCCGCTGATCCAGCACAAGCTCGGCCTGATGCGCCGTGCCGGCGTCAGCACCAAGGAATTCCGCGAACTGGCCGCCGAGGTCGCCGCACTGCTCACCTATGAAGCCACCAGGGATCTGGAAACCGTGGTTCAGCGCATCGACGGCTGGGCCGGCCCGCTCGACGTGCGGCAGATCAAGGGCAAGAAAATCACCATCGTGCCGATCCTGCGTGCCGGGATGGGCATGCTGCCCGGGGTACTCGGCATGATCCCGTCGGCCAAGGTCAGCGTGATCGGCGTGCAACGCGACGAGCGGACGTTGCGGCCGGTTCCCTACTACGAAAAACTCAGTGGCCGTATGGACGAACGCATCGCCCTGATCGTCGACCCGATGCTGGCCACGGCCGGCACCCTGATCGCCGCCGTCGACATGCTGAAGGCGGCCGGCTGCAAACACATCAAGGGGCTGTTCCTGGTCGCCGCGCCGGAAGGCCTCCAGCGCATCGAGGCGGCACACCCCGATATCGAGATCTACACCGCGGCCATCGACCAGCGGCTCAACGAGAACGGCTACATCCTGCCCGGACTCGGCGACGCCGGCGACAAGATCTTCGGCACCAGGCAACTGGAACATTCCTGAGCATCACGACAATCCGGCAGGAGCGCACCCTGTGCGCGAAGGCTCTTGTCCGAACGCTGCCAAAAGCCTTCGCGCACAGGGTGCGCTCCTACCGGGAACGATCCGCCTCACCGGCGAAAACGATCCGTCGCCTCCAGCAGCTCATGCATGATGCCCGGCTCGAAGGCCGAGTGGCCAGCGTCCTGCACGATGCGCAGATCCGCTTCGGGCCAGGCGCGGTGCAGATCCCATGCGCTGCGCATCGGGCAGACCACGTCGTAACGGCCCTGCACGATCACCGCCGGGATGTTGCGCATGCAGTCGACATTGCGCAACAGCTCGTCGTCGTGCGTGAAGAAACCGCCATTGATGAAGTAATGGCACTCGATGCGGGCAAACGCCAGCGCGAATTCGTCTTCGCCACTGGAGGCGATATGCGAAGGATCCTGCCACAGGAAGCTGGTGGCGCCTTCCCATACCGACCAGGCCCGCGCGGCGGCGACGCGCGTTGCCGGGTTATCGCTGGTCAGGCGCCGGTGATAGGCATTGATCAGGTCGCTGCGCTCAGCCTGCGGGATCACGCTGAGATAGGTTTCCCATGCGTCCGGATACAGCGCGTCGCAACCTTGCTGATAGAACCACTCCAGCTCCCGGCGCCGCAGCAGGAAGATGCCGCGCAACACCAGCTCGGTCACCCGTTCCGGATGCGCCTGCGCATAGGCGAGCGCCAGCGTGGAACCCCAGGAACCACCGAACACCTGCCAGCGATCGATCGCCAGGTGCTCGCGCAGGCGCTCGATATCGGCGACCAGATCCCAGGTGGTGTTGTCGGTCAGCTCCGCATGCGGGGTCGACTTGCCGCAACCGCGTTGATCGAACAGCACGATGCGGTAGCTGGCCGGATCGAAAAAGCGCCGGCACTTCGCATTGGTGCCGCCACCCGGACCGCCATGCAGAAACACCACCGGCTTGCCATGCGGGTTGCCGCTCTGTTCGTAGTACAGCGTGTGCAGCGCCGACACCTCGAGAAACCCGCTGTCGAAGGGCTCGATCTCGGGGTACAGCGAACGCAGTTGCGCCGGCATGGCAGTTCCTCGAAACAAACGGACCAGCGCGCAAGGCTAGCAGACTGCCGGACTCTGGTGGTCAGGCATGACGGCATGCAAGCGTCCCGTGGCCCGCACTCAGTCGCGCACGAACAGCTTGCCCGGATTGAGGGTGCCGTTGGGATCGAATACGCGCCGCACCCCCTGCATCAACTGGATTTCCGCCGCACTGCGCGTGCTCTCCAGGTATGCCCGCTTGACCAGCCCGATGCCGTGTTCGGCCGAAATGCTGCCGCCGTGCCGTTGCAGGGTTTCCGCCAGCAGCCGGGTGACGTGTTCGCACTGGGCGATGAAGGCTTCCTCGGCCAGCTCATCCGGCCGCAGCACGTTGATGTGCAGATTGCCGTCGCCGATGTGGCCGAACCACACCACTTCCGTCTGCGGGTATTCGCGCGCCAACAGCGCCTGCATTTCGTGCAGGAACGCCGGCACCAGACTGACCCTCACCGACACGTCGTTCTTGTACGGCCGGCGCGGCGCCAGGCTCTCGGTGATGCCTTCGCGCAGCCGCCACAACGCGGCAGCCTGCGCTTCGCTCTGGGCGATCACCCCGTCGCTGACCCAGCCCTGCTCCATCGCATGCTCGAAAGCAGCCAGCGCAGCTTCCCGGGCCCGCTCGTCGATCGCATCGAACTCGGTAACGACGTAGTACGGATAATCGCCATCGATGGCCCGCTGCGCCCCGTGCGCGAGCACGTTTTGCAGCGCCTGGTCGGTGAAGAACTCGAAGGCCTGCAGCGCCAGGCGGGCGCGGAACAGCGCAAACACCTGCATCAACGCATCCATGTCCGGCAGCGCCAGCAACATGACCTGCGACGGCGGCGGCGGATCGGTGAGTTTCAGGGTCGCCTCGACCACGATGCCGAGCGTGCCCTCCGAACCGATCATCAACTGGCGCAAATCGTAACCGCTGGAGTTCTTGATCAGCGCGCGGTTGAGTTCGAGCAGTTCTCCGTTGCCGGCAACCACCTTCAGCGCCGCCACCCATTCCCGCGTGTTGCCGTAGCGGATCACCCGGATGCCGCCGGCATTGGTGGCGATATTGCCGCCGATCGAACAGGAGCCGCGCGCGGCGAAATCGACCGGATAAGCCAGCCCGTGTCCACGCGCCGCTTCGTGCACTGCATGCAGCGTGATGCCCGCCTGCACGGTCAGGGTGCGGTCGACCACGTCGAAATCCAGCACGCGGTTCATCCGCTCCAGACTGAGCACCAACTCGCCATGAGCTGCCACGGCCCCTCCCGACAGGCCGGTGCGGCCGCCCGACGGCACGATCGCCAGCTGCCGCCGATTGGCCCAACGCACGATCGCGAGCACTTCATCGACGCTTGCCGGCAAGGCGATCGCCAGCGGTGCCGGCGTCCAGCGCCGCGTCCAGTCGCGGCCGTAATGCTCAAGATCGCCCGGCTCCGTGAGCAGGCGCAGATCGGGCAGGCATCGGGTCAATTCGGCAAGGGGTGCGTCGGACATGCTGGGCTCCAGGATATCCGTGCAGCCTGCCAGGCTCGCCAGGTCGCGTCCAGTGCTGCGATGCCGCAAATTATCTCCGGCTCTGGCATAGTAGGCACCTCCTTTCTCTATTCCCGGACGCTTGCATGCAAACCTCGTATCCCCGCCAAGACATCAAGGTGCTGTTGCTGGAAGGTGTCAGTGCCAGTGCGGTCGAAAGTTTCCACCGCGCCGGTTACAGCCAGGTCGAATTGCATTCCAAATCGCTGCCGGAAGACGAGCTCAAGCGACGCATCGCCGATGCGCACATGGTCGGCATCCGCTCGCGCACACAGCTCACCGCCGAAGTGCTGGCGCAGGCCAAACGGTTGATCGCGATCGGCTGTTTCTGCATCGGCACCAACCAGGTGGAGCTGAACGCCGCCAGGAAACTCGGCGTCCCGGTGTTCAATGCGCCCTACTCCAATACGCGCAGCGTCGCCGAGCTGGTGATTGCCGAGGCGATCATGCTGTTGCGCGGCATTCCGCAGAAGAATGCCCTGTGCCATCGCGGCGGCTGGACCAAGTCGGCCAGCGGCAGCTACGAGACGCGCGACAAGGTGCTGGGCATCGTCGGCTACGGTCACATCGGCACCCAGGTCGGTGTGCTGGCCGAGAGTCTCGGCATGCGGGTGATCTTCCACGACATCGAAGCAAAGCTTTCGCTGGGCAACGCGCGCTCGGTTTCCGGCCTGGACGAACTGCTCGAACGCGCCGACGTGGTCACCCTGCATGTGCCGGAAACAC
>Ga0307375_10004281_pt1 | contig 13685 bp, 12 predicted proteins | sample TR1MG_FD_202531 | JGI IMG/M metagenome (GOLD analysis project Ga0307375, IMG submission 202531) | Soil microbial communities from Risofladan, Vaasa, Finland - TR-1 | ecosystem: Environmental > Terrestrial > Soil > Coastal area > Acid sulfate soil | place: Finland: Risofladan, Vaasa | collected...
CACGCCGGTTCCCATCGAAAGGGCTCCGTTGAGGCTGAAGAGATGTATCCTCTCCCTTTCTCCCGAATTGCGGATGAAGAAGGGACCGGAACTCACCTGGAATACCGTCGAAAAGGCGCCGGATAGGAAGGCGGCGGCTAGAAGCGTGGAGCCACTTGTTCCTATGAACTGGGCGATGCTGGCGGCGGCGGTGAGAAAGGCCGCCACCGGCAGGACGAGGCGGAGATTGAAGCGGGCGGCCATGAAGGAGGCGGGCAGCACGATGATGGCCGTGCCGAGGGCCTTGGTGGCAAGAACGGCGCCGATGGCGTCCTCGCTATAGCCGATACGCTTGAGATAGAGGCTCAGGAGGAGGGAGATTTGGTTGCTGCCGATCCAAAGAAGGGTCTGGCCGAGGAGGAAACGGCGGGCGTTCTGGCTGAAATCGGCCATCGCGGCGAGGTAGTCCCGGAAAAAATCCAGGGGTCCGCCTCCACTTTTTCCGGTTTTGGCTCTTTTTTCGGCGGTGACACTCACCGCGAGAGAGTAGTGAGCGTCGTGTCGAAGGTCAATTCGGTGGCGCCTATCCTTGTTTGCCCGGCCTCCTTCGTCGTATCATATCCGACCATGGCCGACGGCCGACCCCTGATCGTTCAGAGCGACCTCTCGCTCCTTCTCGACGTCCACGACCCAGCCTTCGAGGAGGCAAGGGCCGAGGTCGGAGTCTTCGCGTCCCTCGAGAAGAGCCCGGAGCATCTCCACACCTACCGCATCGGCGCCCTGTCGCTCTGGAACGCAGCGAGCGCCGGTCTCGCTCCGGATGAGGTCATGGCCTCCCTCGCCCGATGGTCCCGTTACGACATTCCCGCCGACGTCGCCTTCATCGTGAGAGACACCATGTCCCGCTTCGGAAAGCTCGTCCTCTCCGCCCGCGAGGATGGGCCCAGCGAGCTCCTGCTGCATTGCTCCGATCCTGATCTCGAGCGCGAACTCAGTTCGAGCCGGTCCCTCGCAAAGCTCGTCGTGGCGGTGCCGGGAGGCTTCGCCGTCCGGCTCGTCGATCGCGGCACGGTCAAGCGAGAGCTTCTCAGGCTCGGCTGGCCCGTGCGCGACGAGGCGCCGCTCACGGAGGGCGACCCCCTCCGCCTCGCCCTCCTCTCCGAAAGGCGCTCGGGCGGCCCCTTCTCCCTCAGACCCTACCAGTCCGATTCCCTTTCGGCCTTCGTGGGCGGAATGCTCCCCGGTTCGGGCTACGGCGTCGTCGTCCTTCCCTGCGGGGCGGGCAAGACGATCGTGGGCATGGCGGCGATGGTCGCCATCGGCGCGAAGACCCTCATAATTACGACAAACATCGCCGCCGTGCACCAATGGATCGACGAGCTTCTCGACAAGACGGACCTCTCGCCCGAGGACATCGGCGAGTACACCGGCTCCGAGAAGACCGTCCGCCCGGTGACCGTGGCCACCTACCAGATCCTCACTTGGCGGCCGGACAAGACCTCGGATTTCCCCCACTTCGAGCTTTTTCGCCGCGAGCGCTGGGGCCTGATCATCTACGACGAGGTCCACCTCCTCCCCGCGCCGGTCTTCCGGGTCGTCGCCGAGATCCAGGCGGTGCGCCGCCTCGGCCTCACCGCCACCCTGGTGCGCGAGGATGGGCGGGAGGAGGATGTCTTCAGCCTCATAGGGCCCAAGCGCTACGACGTGCCCTGGAAGGATCTCGAGCGCAAGGGCTTCATCGCCGAGGCTTGGTGCCGCGAGATACGCATCCCCCTTTCACAGCACGACGAGCTTCGTTATTCGGTGGCCGAGCCGCGGGAAAAGCACCGGCTCGCGGCCGAGAATTCGGCCAAGCTCGAGGCCGTGAGGGAGCTCATCGAGAACCATCCCGACGATCTCGTGATGGTGATCGGTCAGTTCCTCGAACAGCTCGGCAAGCTCGCCAAGCTGCTCGACGCGCCCCTCATCACGGGAAGGACGCCGAACCCTGAGCGCGAACGGATCTACGAAGAATTCCGGCGGGGGCGGACGAGGGTCATCGTCGTCTCGAAGGTGGCCAACTTCGCGATAGACCTTCCCGACGCCTCCGTCGCGATACAGGTGTCGGGAAGCTTCGGCTCGCGGCAGGAGGAGGCCCAGCGCCTCGGGAGGATACTCAGGCCCAAGGAACGCAACTCCTTCTTCTATTCCCTCGTATCGCGTTATACGATCGAGGAGGACTTCGCCGCGAACCGCCGCAAGTTCCTGACCGAGCAGGGCTATCGCTACCAGATCGAGGCCTGGGAATGACCCGTGGCCGACCGAAGCCCCCCGACGCGTCGGTTTGGGAGGAAAGCCTCCTCGCCATGGACGCCGACATCCTCCTCGCCATCGCGAGGAACTACGTCGGAGCCGTGAAGAGCCCCTGGGACAAGCGAAGCATCGTGTCCCGCCTCGTCTCCTTCGCGAGGAAGGCGGAAACGGTCGAAGCCATCCTCTCCCTCCTCGATCCCCTCGACGTGGCGATCGCCTGCACGCTCCTCCTCGCCGGCCCCCTTTCGGACCCCGAACTCCGGGGACTCTTCCACGGGGAGCTTCGCGCCTTCGACCTCGGGGTCAGGATCGCGAATCTCGAGGATCGTCTCGTCATTTTCCGCATGAGGGACGCCCGCCAGTACCTCTTCGCCGTGAACCCCCACCTGGTCGAGGGTCTCGCTCCTCTTACGCGCGATGCCAGGCTTGTGCTCGCCGGAGGAGGCGGCCGGCTAGTCGCTACCGTCGAAGGGCCTGGGGCGGCGGAGTCGGCGCCATCCTTCGGTGCCTCCGGAGGCGAGAGGCTATCGCCTCTTTCGGCGGCCATAGGCCTCTTTTCCTTTCTCTTCCACAATCCGGGCTGCGTGAGAAAGGATGGGACCCTCACAAAGAAGGCCGATGCGAGGCTTGGGGTCTGCATCCCCGACGCGGCCGCCGATCCGGGGCGCTACGAAGCCCTGCTGCGAGCCTTCGAGGCGACAGGCATCCTCGTACGGGGAGAGGCCGAGGGGGCATACGATCCCGACGCCGCCTGTTTTTCCGAGCTCCTTTCGCGGCAGGGGAGGGGCCTGCCGTACCGGCTCGCCCTTTCGCTTTCCTCCGCGCGAGGCGAGGCGGAGCCGCTCGCCGCCGTCCTCGCCGATGCCCTCGAAGGCCTCCCTCACGGTGTCGCCTTGCCGGCCTCGGGGCTTGCCCGCTGGCTGGGAATCGCGGCCATCCGCGAAGGCCATACCTTCGATACCGAAAGCCTGGCGATCGCCCTGGCGAAGCTCGGTATCGTGGATCGCCGGGAGATGGAATTCGTCATCGAGGGAGAAAGGGCGGAGGCGGGGAGCGGCGGCCCCGGAGAGGGGATTCCATCCATTGTCGCTGATGGCGCCCACCTCCTCAGGGTCCTTCCGGAGGCCGATTTCGCCGCCCGGTGGTTCGGCTCGCGGATCGCCAGACCGGTGCGTCTCGGATTCGTGTGGGAACTGGAACTCGACCGGGACACGATGCGTCTTGCCTTCGCTTCGGGCCTCTCGGCCTCCGCCATCCTGTCCGAATTGGGGAGGCTTTGCGTGAGGCCATTGCCGCAAAGCCTCGCCTTTTCGATCGAATCCTGGGAGGGCGAGTTCCGCTCGACCCGGCTTTTTCACGGTTGGGTCCTCGTTTGCGACGAGAGGAAACGCGCGATCGTCGAAGCCAGGGCCGACCTCTCATCCCTCATCCGGGAGAGGCTGGGGCCGGGCATCTATCTCCTCGACGCGGCCGATCAGGAGGAGGTCTCGATGCGGCTCGTGGCGGCCGGCATCGAGGTGCCCCCGGCCATAAGGCCGCACGGCCACCATCGCGCCTTCCCTGAGACGCCGGAAGCCGCCCGGCCACGCAAGCCGACGATGGCCTTGCCGGCGGATCAGGCTTCTTTCATCAGCCTTCCCCTCTTCGATCCTTCCCCCCGAATCGAGGCTCTCCGAGGCGCCATCGCCGCGCGGATGGGAGAGCCGGGTCTGGACCAGGCTGCGAAGGATCGCCTCCGCGAACTCCTGGATCGTGTGGAGGCCCGCCTCGTCCTCGACGAGTCCCAGCTGGCCAGGGCGGACGTGACGGCGATCCGGACCGAGGCCGGCGGCCTCGATTACGGAGGGAAGACCCGTCTAGCCGAGAGGGCCATCGCCAATCCCGGCGATCGGCTCGAGATCAAGTATCAATTGCCTGGAGGCGAGCCCGAATCGGTCGTGATGCGACCGGTGCGCCTTCAGAAGACCGACAGGGGCCTGGCCCTCGAAGGCGAGGATCTCGCCTCGGGCAGCCCCGTCCGCGTGCCCTTGGGGGCCGCCAGTCTGGTGCGTAGGTTGCGCGCCACACCATTTGGAGACGAAAGATGAAGAACAGCCGAAGCGTGCAGGTTCAGGTCCCGACGGAGACCGGACACCAGGTCCAACTCAAACTCGCCGTCCTGGTCGACGCCGACAACACCCAGGCCACCATCGTGGAGGGCCTCCTCGCGGAGATCGCGAAGTACGGCATCGCCAGCGTCAAGCGCATTTACGGCGACTGGACGAGCACCAATCTCCGCTCCTGGAAGGACAAGCTCCTCGAGTACGCCATCCAGCCCGTCCAGCAGTTCGCCTACACCTCGGGCAAGAACGCCACCGACTCGGCGATGATCATCGACGCGATGGACCTCCTGTACACCGAGAACCTCGACGGCTTCTGCGTCGTCTCCAGCGACTCCGACTTCACCCGCCTCGCCGCCCGTCTTCGCGAGGACGGCAAGCTCGTCCTCGGTTTCGGCCAGAAGAAGACCCCAAAGCCCTTCGTCGCCGCCTGCGACAAGTTCATCTACACCGAGATCCTCCGCGAGGGCGACGACGAGGCCCATGCCGGCAAGGAGCCGAAGCGGGATGGGGCTCAGGACCTCAAGGGCGACAAGAAGGTGGCGACCCTTCTCCGCGCCGCCGTCGAGGACGCGGCCGATGAGTTCGGTTGGGCCTACCTCGGCGCCGTGGGCACCTATATCGCCAACAGACAGCCCGAATTCGACCCTCGAAATTACGGCTACCGCAAGCTCGGCGACCTCATCAAATCCTCCGGGCTCTTCGAGATCGACGAGCGCGACAATCCCTACAATCCGGGGAAGCAGGTCTACATGAGGGCGATCCAGAAATCGGGACGGCGATAGGCGGGAGGAATCATCCGTTCTCGGCCCTCCGACGGCGGCCGGCCCTTGCACTCTCTCTCGATGGGACTAGACTATGTGATACAATCTTAACTTTTACCCGCGGGGCGGCTCCCTCGACCGGGTCACGGGCGGAAGGGCTGCCCTGGCGGGGCGGTCATTCCCGTTCCGCGAGTCGGGAGGGATGGTACATGGGAAAGTCGCTGTCTAGGCCGATTCTCCTCGCCCTTGCCATCGTCGCCCTCTGCGCCGCTATGGCAGCCGCCGAAGAGCTCGTCGACGTCGTCTATCTCAAGAACGGTTCCGTCATCCGGGGCATGATTCTCGAGCAGGTGCCGGACCAGAGCCTGAAAATCAGGACGGCCGACGGCTCCATCTTCGTATTCAAAATGAGCGAGGTGGACAGGATCGTCAAGGAAGGCGTGGCGGCCGGAGGATCTCCCAAGGATGGGGTGGCGGGGAAGACGATGCCTCCCTTCAGCCTCAGCATCAATCCCTTGGGCTTCGCCCAGTTCGGCCCGATCATAATGGGCGAGGTGATGATCAAGCCGGAGGTCTTCCTGACTCCCTGGCTGCGCTTCCACGCTCTTGGCGTCCTCTCGCCCATCGTCGCGTCAAGCGAAAGCGAAACGGTCTCGATCGACATCACGAGCCTCGGCCTCGGCATCGGAGCGATGCGCTTCATGCCTTCGCCGGACGGCCTCCGCGGCTGGCACTTCGGTGGGGCCCTCGAATATGGCTGGATCGATTCCCTCCATGCCGAAGGCGAGAACTGGGAATGGAGGGTCTCGAACGCTCAGATCGCGATAGTGACCAATATCGGGTATCGCTGGCGCTTCCCGCCAATGGCCTTCATCGTGGGCGGCATCGCCGGCGCGGCTTATACCTTCACCTCGACCTGGTGGTACACCAAGGACTATTTGGGCGACAGTTCGATACATACGAGCAAGCCGAGTGTCTTTCCCTTCGCCATGCTCCAGGTCGCCGTAGTCATGGAATTCTAGACCGCGCCCGTCGCGCCCGCCGCGCCCGCGCGACGAGCCCCCGGGCCAGGAGAGGGATTACCAGCCCAGCAGCCGTTTCCTGTTGTCGGAGCCGATCCGCTCGAGTTCGGCCCTCAGGGGAAGGCCAGGTTTGCGCTTTTCCTTCATTTCGATCGCGAACTGATTCATCGAGAAGTGCCGAAAAAGAAGGACGCCCTCGCGGAGGAAGGCGGGGGCCTTAGCGTACTCCAAGGCCAGCGCTTCGGAGTATGGAGCGAAGAGGCCCCGTGGCCCGAGTTCCCCGTAACCCGAAATCCAGAGGGGGACGCCGAGAGCCTCGTGGAGTCGGCGGGCCATACCGGCCATCCATCGTTGGCTCTCGTCCAGGAGGGAACGGAGGGCCTCGCGCCTGGCCGGGCTCCTCTCGCCCGCGAGGACAAGAAGCTTACGGAGTTCGGCCGTCTTGGGCGTGTGGAGGGGTGTTTTGTTGATAAGGATGACTTCCTTCCTAAAATCGATGTCGAGCTCCCTGCGGAACCAGCCCTCCGCGAGCTTGCCGGATTGGCCGACGAGGTAGCGCCGATTTCGGGCCAGTTGCTCGTTCTTGCCCGGGTTGTCGGCGACGAGGACGAAGGCGGGCTCGCAGGAGGCCTCGACCTCCCGGAGGGCCTCGTTGAAGACGATGGGCGTCTCGACTCGGTAGTCCTCGTAGCCGAGTTCGGTTCGTAGTTCCTCCTGGAGCCCGGCCAGCCAGGGCGTCGCCTTCGCCCAAGTCCTCGTCTGCGCCTCGAACTCATCACGGAGGCGGCAAAAGGCGCGGAAAGCGGCGGCCTTCATGGGTATTCCATCCAGCGTTCGAGGGCGTCGGCGACGAAGTCCTCGTCGTTGCCGAGGGAGGAGACCCATCCGGCGACAGACTTCGCCTCGGCGATGGCATTGGCCGGGGCGCAGGAAAAGCCCGCCGCCCTGAGCATGCCGAGATCGTTCATCGCGTCGCCCATGGCCAGGGTCCGGTCGAGGCCTATGCCGAGGCGGTCAGCGAGCTCCCTTAGCGCTATGCCCTTGTCCACCCCCGAGGGGAGGACTTCCATGAAATAGGGCTTCGAGACGAGGACCTCGACCCTGTCGCCGATGAGTGCCCTCATCTCTTCGTGCAGTACGGCGATGCGCTCCGGCTCGCCGGGGACTATGAACTTGAGCTGCCCCCCGGCGAAGGCGCCATCCTCGTCGGCGATCGGCCGGTTCGGCATGCCGGTGAGGCGGCTGTCCTCCTCGGTCCAGTGGTTCCAGCCCTTGTAGTGGATGACGCCGTTCACGTAGATCTGCCAGGGGAAGCCCTGGGCCTCGATGGTCACGGCGACCTCGCGGCAAAGCTCGGCGGGTATCCGCCTCTCGAAGAGGACGCGGCCGGTTCCCGTTTCGACGATTTCCGCCCCGTTCGTGGAGATGATGTAGTCGTCCGGCCCCGCGACGCCGAGCTGCTCAGCGTACTTTCGCATGCTGAAAATATTCCGTCCGGAGGCGAGGACGATTTTGGCCCCTGCGGCATGGGCGCGCCGCAAGGCGCTCCGATTGGCCGCCGAGATGGAGAGGTCGGTGTGGAGGAGGGTGTCGTCGAGATCGAGGGCGATGAGGTCGAAACGCATGGGGGCGATAGTACCGGGATCGGGACCGGAAGGTGAAGGGAGAGGCTCCGCCCTTCGGGGCCTCTCGCCAAGTCCGGACGCGAGGCCTCATAAGGCGCGAAGCAGAGGCGGCCGAGCTACCAGGGAATCGAACTGAGATTCAGGTCGATGGCCGCCGTGCCGGAAATTTGCAGGGCTGCGATGGTCGTTATCTCCTGGTAGGGCCCCGTTCCCGTAAAGCTCGCCGAGAAGGAAGCCGGATTGATGGCGATCCCATTGAGGAGGCCACTGCTCGCTTCGACGGGGATAGAGGTCGAGTCCACGGTGACGACGAAGTCGTAGCTGCCCCCCACGAAAGGAAAAGCGGGAACGATCCAGCCGCTTCCCGTACTAACCGGGGTAAGGCTGTAAATCACGGTTCCTCCCTGGAGGAGTTCGAGGCTGGGGCTACCGACGATGTCCGTGGCGCTCGTACTGATCGCGACCGATAGACCGTTTCTGCCGCTGAGGCCGTACAGCTCGGCGATGAAGGTGTAGCTTTCCTGGCTGCTCGTGTCGAGGAGGGGAATGGCGATCCTCCCGTGTTCCATGCCGCCTACGAGATCTTCGCCTTGGAGGATGACCCTGAAGGAGTTGCCGCTCGCCGCATCGGCCGCAACGCTGGTCGATAGCCCGCTCGTGTCGACGGAAAGCTTCGGTGAGGGGATCGAGACCCTTCCATCGTATTTCTCGCCCCACGACGAAAGGAGGGCGACCGTCGGGCTCCCTGTCAGGGCGAGGGTATGCCCCGTCTTGTTGACTATCGAGAGCGTCGTCGCTACGAGGGTGGCGCTCCCGGCGCCTTCCGCCGAGGCGAGGAGGACGCTGCCCCCAGAATAGACGGCCTCAGTCCCGACGGCCAGACGGATGGTGGGGCCGGGAAGGCCGGTGGCTCCGTCAGCCCCGTCCTTGAGGCCAAGGAGACCCGCCAGCCCCGAACAGGCCGTGAGCCCCGCGCACGCGAGGCCGACGGCCAAGCCGATCCCGAAAATACCGATCACTTTCTTCATAATCCCTCCAGCTTCTATGTACCGGAATATAAGTACAATAGAAGCTGTAAGGAAAGTCTCACGGACCGACCATCAAGCAAGGTCCTGTCGCAGTGTTCTCAGGCGAATGGCGTCGGTGAAAGCGCGGGGCCTGCTCGGCCGGCGGGGGGGGGCAAAAAAGAGGCCGGCCCGGCCTGCGGAGCCGGACCGGGAAATAACTTAGCGAATCAGCCTTCCTTGCCCTTGCCCCTGAAGGGCACGACCCCGGCGAGGTCGCCGATGACATTCACGAGTTCGCGATCGGGCGGGAGGACGATCTTGGCGTTGTTTTGGAAGGCAACTTCCACGGCCTGGAGGCGGCGGAGGAGCTGGGCGTTTCCGACGAAGTACTTTTCGGCCGCCTCGTTGACAAGGGCGATGGCTTGGGCCTCGCCCTCCGCCTTGAGGATCTCGGCCTGCCTGGTTCCCTCGGCCTTCTTGATGGAGGCGCGTTTTTCGCCGTCGGCCATGGTCTCGGTGGCCGTGGCGAAGTCGACGGCGGCTATCTTCTCGTTCTCCGCCTTGACGACCTTGTTCATCGTTTCCTGCACGTCCTTGGGCGGGTCGATCTCCTTTAGCTCGGTGCGCACGACGGAGATGCCCCAGCTCTTGGTCTCGCCGAGGAGGGTGGCGAGGAGTTCGGAATTGATCCGCGAGCGTTCGGAGTTGGCCGTCTTCAGGGTCATGGTGCCGATGATGTTACGCAGGGTCGTCCTGGCGAGGTTGACGATCTGATACTGGTAATTGTTAACATTGTACACCGAGGCCTTGACGCTGTCCTCGTCGGCCTTGACCCGGAAGTAGACCTGCGCGTCGACGCGGGCATTCAGGTTGTCGTTGGTGATGATCTCCTGGGGTTCGGCGTTGACCATCTGCTCGGTCGTGTTGATCTGGTAGAGCTTCGTGATGACGGGGATGACCCAGTGGAAGCCCGGCTCGGCGAAGCGCCGGTACTTGCCCAGGACCTCGATGAGTCCCCGATGGGTCGGCCGGACGATGCGGATGCCCGCGAAAAAGAGGAAGGCGACGACGAGGATCGCGAAATAGATGAGGAACTCTGACATGGATGCCTCCTTGGGTGGCCGCTCCAGTATAACCCGTTTCGGGGAAAAGCGCCCCCGTGGCCTTGTCCTCGGCCATTCCCTTCGCGTCCTTGTTATCCGTCGCCGCCCGAGGGTAAGGTAGGCCCCATGTCCGGATCATCCAAGATGCTTCGCGAGGGTGGAAAGCTCGGCCTCCTCACGCTCGCCTCGCGCGTCCTCGGCCTAATCCGCGAGATGACCCGGGCGGCCTTCATGGGCACGGGGGCCCTCGCCGACGCCTTCACGGTCGCCTTCAACCTCCCCAACTTCCTGCGCCGTCTCTTCGCCGAGAATTCGATGTCGGCCGCCTTCATTCCGACCTTCTCTGGCTACCTGGCCGAGGGTGACAGCGAGGAGGCTCGCGAGAAGTCGAGGGAATTCCTCTCGGCGACCTTCACCGTCCTCATGGTCCTCGTCACGGCGACGGTCGCCCTCGGCATCGCCTTCACGCCCTGGATCGTCAAGCTCTTCGGCTCCGACCCCGTCGAGACGGCCGTCCTCACCCGGATCATGTTCCCCTTTCTGGCCCTCGTATCGGTCGCGGCCTTCTTTCAGGGCATCCTCAATTCCATCGGGGTCTTCGCCCCCTCCGGGGCGGCGCCCATCGTCTTCAACCTCGTGTTCATCGCCGTGCCCTACCTCATCGCGGGTCCGGCGGGCAATCCGGCCAGGGCCATGGCCATCGGCGTCGTCCTCGGCGGCCTCCTCCAGGCCCTCGTCCAGCTCCCCGCCGTGCTCAAGGCGGGCTGGCGTTTCGGTTTCATCGGTCTTGGCCGGGCCTTCGCCAATCCCGGCATGCGCAAGGTCATGAGCCTCATCGGGCCGACGATCCTGGGTATGGCCGCCTATCAGGTCAACATCCTCGTCTCGACCTCCCTCGCCTCGAGCGCGGGAACGGGGGCCGTGTCGAGTCTCCAGTACTCTCTGAGGCTCCAGGAATTCGTCCTGGGCATCTTCGTCGTCTCGGCCGGCACCGTGTTGTTGCCCAACCTGGCCGGCTCGGCCTCCGCCGGTCGCTGGCCCGAATTCTCCGATTCGGTGGGGCGAGGCCTCAGGGCGATGATCCTCGTGACGGTGCCCGTGGCGATCTTCTCGATGGTCGCCGGCCACGACATTGTGAGTCTTCTTTTCAGGGCCAGGGAATTCGACGAGGAATCGGTGCGGCTCACGGCGGCGGCCTTTTTCTTCCACATGATCGGCTTGGCCTTCATTGCGGTGAACCGCGTCCTGGCGCCGGCCTTCTACGCCTGCTCCGACACGAGGACGCCGACTCGGGCCGGCATCATTTCCTTTGGGGTGAATATCGCGGCGGCCTTCCTCCTGGTGGGCTCCCTCAAGGGCCCCGGCATAGCCCTGGCCCTCTCGATCGCCAGCGCGGTCAATTCGGTCGTCCTCGTCGTCGCCCTTTCGAGGAAGGGCATCGATGGCATGGCCTCGGCTTTCGCGAGCTCTGCCATTTACGCCCTCAAGATGCTGGCCATCTCGATACTTGCCGTGATCCCGGTGTGGTATTTTGAGCCGCGTCTGGGAGCCCTCTGGGGTGGGGATGGGCGATTCCTCGCCTCGGGCCTGCCCCTGGTAATCGGCGCCTCGATCTTCGGTCTGGTCGCCTTCGGCATTCTCGTGGCCACGAAGGACGAGATGACGGCCGCCCTCATCAAGGCCTTGGCCAGGAAGCTGGGGCGACGAAGGGCCTGATTTCATCATTATGGGTCTTTGGCGGCCTGAATGTGATGAGACGGCAGGGGTCACCCGCTTGACAAGGCCTTGCGTGGGTGTTAGTTTTCACGAGCTTTTTGTGCGCCCTTGTAGCTCAGTTGGCAGAGCATATCCATGGTAAGGATAAGGTCAACGGTTCGATTCCGTTCGAGGGCTTTTTCGCTCGCAGTTTGCGAGTAAAGCGTGCAAGACGGGTACGGCTTCGCCGGATCCGTTCGTGAGTCCGGCATCAGCGGACTATCCGTCGGGATGGGCGCCGCGCCGCGGTTGCCGACCGCGGACCTTTGAAAACGATATCACGGGATCCTGAAGGGTCGCGGGCAGGGGGGTCGGCTTCGGCTTGACCCCGAGGAAGAGAGGAACAGGCAATGGCCAGCAAGAAACAGACTGTGGAAATCATCGCCCTCGCCTGCAGCGAGTGCAAGCGCCGCAACTACACAACCACCAAGAACCGCAAGACCATGCAGGAAAAGCTCGAGCTCATGAAGTACTGCAAGTGGGATCGCAAGCACACCCTGCACAAGGAAACCAAGGTTAAGTAATCCGGGGGCCGTCTGGCCTGCCGTCGGTAGGGTCGGGCTTCCGTCGTTGGCGGGAGTCCGACAAGTGTCGAGGATTCCGCATGGTGGAATCTTGAGTGCGTCGAGGTTTTCGCGCGGCGAAAACCTCTCGCGAGCGAATCGGACTTGTCGAGTCCGATTCGCTCGCGAAGGCCAGTAGCTCTAATGGTAGAGCGCCGGTCTCCAAAACCGGATGTTGAGGGTTCGAGTCCTTCCTGGCCTGGTATAGATTTTCGAGGATCCTCCTTGACCTGTGGGGGCGAGGACAGGATGTCCGAGCGTAGCCTAACGGTGTGTTAGCGCTGGAACTGACGAAGGCGGAGCCTTCGTCGATGCAACGAGCGAGCGCAGGACGCGCGAGCCGTGGCTAAGGAGCCGCCATGAACAAGATCATCCAGTTCTTCAAGGATAGCTACGCCGAGCTCCGCAAAGTCGTGTGGCCGAGTCGCGAGGATGTCGTCTCCTCGACCAAGGTGGTCGTGATTTCGACGGTCATCATCGCTCTCGGGCTCGGTTTCGTCGATTTCGTCCTAGTCGCCGGCATCGATTTCATCTTCAAGTAGAAAGGGAGGCGCTGATGGCTAAGGCCTGGTACGTACTCCACGTCTACTCCGGCTACGAGAACAAGATCGAGCGGACGATCCGTATGCTCCTCGACAACGACGACCTGTCCAAGGACGTCGTGACCGACATCAAGGTGCCGGCCGAGGAAGTGGTCGACGTGAAGGACGGCAAGAAGCGTTCCTCGTCGCGCAAGATCCTGCCGGGATATATCCTCGTCGAGATGGATCTTCCCGACAACAATTGGAAGGCGGCGATCTCGACTATCAAGAAGATCACCGGCGTCACCGGTTTCGTCGGGGCCACGCAGTTCAATAAGCCCGCGCCGATCACCGCGGAGGAAGCCAGGGGCATCCTCCAGAGGGCGGGGGAGATAAAGGGCGAGCGCCCGGTTCGCAATCGTCAAAGTTTTTCCCAGGGCGAACAGGTCAAGATCATCGAAGGTCCCTTTGAGTCCTTCACCGGGGCCATCGAGGAAGTCAATCTCGAGAAGAACAAGCTCAAGGTCATGGTGGGCATCTTCGGGCGCGCGACGCCCGTAGAGGTCGATATCCTCCAGGTCGAAAAGATCTGAGGTTTTTGGCGAGGCCGTCCGGCGACGGACGGAGCTCCGGGTTCTTTCGCAAAGCGACGAGCGAAGCGCCGACCTCCGGGTCGGTCTTCGCCGTTTCTCATAGTGAGGTGTTACCTCCGCTAGATGGGAGCGTCGCGAAATCCGCAGCACGGATTTCGCGTGCGATTCGGCAGGGCCGGACCGCAGTCTGGATCGATTCGACCAGGGACGCGCTACCCCAGCCGCCAGTGGCGCGCTGGGTATACCACGAAAAGGAGTGAAGGATGGCGAAGAAAGTAGTCACCGCGGTCGTCAAGCTGCAGTGCCCCGCCGGGAAAGCGACTCCAGCTCCCCCCGTCGGCCCCGCGCTCGGACCGCACGGC
>Ga0307375_10004282_pt1 | contig 13681 bp, 13 predicted proteins | sample TR1MG_FD_202531 | JGI IMG/M metagenome (GOLD analysis project Ga0307375, IMG submission 202531) | Soil microbial communities from Risofladan, Vaasa, Finland - TR-1 | ecosystem: Environmental > Terrestrial > Soil > Coastal area > Acid sulfate soil | place: Finland: Risofladan, Vaasa | collected...
GAGTTGGCCAATGGCCTCGCCTCCTCTCCTTTTCGGCTGCTCTTTCACCTCCATTTTGTCATGTCTCGGGTTCTTTGTGCCCCTGTCTACATCAACCATCATTCAGTTTGCCCTCTTATATCGTTTGAAACGTGTGTACTAACGACTTGTCTCCAATCTCTCTGTCCCAATCTCTCTTCTCTCCCTCCCTCTCCCGCCCTCTCCCAATATCTCTTCTCTCTCTCCATCTCTTCTCTCTCTTCTCTCTCTCCATTCTCTCCTCTCTCTCTTCTATCTTCTCTTCAGTTGGACTGTGCCCACTGTGTGTGAATGTCTGCTGGAGGCGTAGTCGTTGGAGGTGGAGGTGGTGATGGTGTTGGTGTTGTTGGCGGAACTGTGAGTAGTTTGAGGGAGCGTCGTCTTGAGCAGACTCAGGCTGCTCGTTTCCTTGCCAATCGTCGTTCCGCTGGTGTTGCTTCCGGTACTCCCAGTGCGAGCGATTATGACTTCTTCCGTAACTTTGTGCTTACTACTGATTGGGAGGAGACTATATTGCGTGAGAAGTTGTTGGATGCGGTGGTGAAGGGCAAGGATTTGAACGCGCGCGGCGGAATCTCCCAAAACACGATTTTGAACGAGGCATGTTCCTCTCGCTCCCTCTCCGTCGTTAGTGCCCTGCTTAAGACGAAGGCCAATCCTCATCTCCGTTCCGACAAGAAGCGTACCGCTCTGCACTACGCTGCGAACAATGGGGACCCGAGAGTATTGGAACTCGTTCTGCGCTACGTGGACAATCCCACTCGCAGTCTTCTTCAACGCGACGCCTCTGGATTCACGCCACTCGACTTTGCCTGCAGCGTGGGCAATGGACTCACGGCCAAGTACCTCTACGACCGATTCCCAAGGCGACAACTCGGACTCACCGCGCGCAAAGACAACCTACATCGCACGCTGCTTCATCTCCTCCTCACTGGCGTTCCGAAGGACACTTCGCAAGAACAAGCACTCGTAGCACTCATCGCACAACATATGGAGGTCAGACCACAGGATGTATGGGCAAGAGACACGAATGGAAAAACACCACTCCAAGTCCACGCCGAGCAATACTTGCGAAAGGACAATCTCTCCATGTTCGCCTCCGTACTCTCCAAATTGAGCGCTATCGACATCGACAAGGTCCTCTTCATGGCATTCAAGGATAAAGGCGGTCAACCGAAGGACTGGATACCGGAAAAGTGGCTCGTTTTGCAACGCATGATGACCTCGCCCAGGTTCGCCAAATTCGTGCCGGTCGCCCTTCGTTTCGTTTCTGAGTCCTCGATTATGGCAAAAGACGCTTCTGGAAGGACTGTACTACATTGGCTGGCGATTTTTGGGTTCCAACCTTCACTGATAGAGGCGGTAGCAGAGTTCAAAAGCGAGAACGACGACTCACCCAAGTTTGAGGTTCATACAGACACTGGCGTGAGCATGCCCGTCCTTTCAAAGGCACAAGCGTGGCTCACTTACTTAAACAACCTGGCATGGGAAGCCTTATTGGAGAGAGAGGATGTGAAGAAGAGCTTGGAGGAGATGAAGGGCAAAACCCTTGACGTACCGATTGCGACTCCGCTTTGCGTTCTGGACAAGAATAAGGATACGCCTCTGTTTGTGGCTGCGAAGTACAACAATTCGAAGGCGGTGGCGCGCTTGTATCAAGTGTTTGGAGACGAGTGCAAGACTTGGAAAGATGTTCGCGGCAACGATGCGCTTCACATTGCTGCTGAGCACAATGCTGGTCTGTCTGTGATTGAATTGCGTACTACTTGTGCCTGGGATTTGGAAGTGTTGAACGATGATGGTTTCACGCCGTATATGATCGCGCTAGCGCGGAAGCATTTGGTTTCGGCGGCTCTACTTAAAGCGTATGGTGCGACCTGCAGTGGCCTCGTATCCAAGTCTGGCATTCGCGTGGAGGATCTTGAGTCCGAGTACAACAAGTATGCTTCTAAGATTGAGGAGCGTCGAGAGCGAAGACGGGCGAAAGAGGCGGAGGAAATGGAGTCGGAGGACGATCGCGATTGGTCTTCTACGGAGAGGCATTCTGACGATGAGAAGCCAGCTTCTGGAAGCGACGACGATGCTGGGTCCACAGGAAGCGTGGTGAAGAATGCGTCCGATGAGGAGGTGGAGACAGGCGAGGACAAGACTTCATCGGACGAGGACGAAAGTGAAGAAGCCGGTCATCGACGACCCGGTTCGCATCTGCCCGTGTTCAAGCCTAGCATCAAGCACGATTCTGAATATGATGAGGACGAGGAACGCGGCAACAGCAATGGACATGGAAAGGCCTTAGATCGAAAACCGAACGGTATCAAGCCCTCCAGGCTGCGTGGTGGTTCGAACATCTCAGCTGAGGACGAATATGCAAATTCTGGCTCATCAGATGAGGAGAATGGAGAAGAGGAAGGCTATAATTCGATGGAAGAGAAGTCATCCGATTCAGAGTCTCCGGCCACTTCCCCGCGCTCGCCACGTGTCTCGTCCCCTCCTTTGGTACCACCCATTGGCCCTATTTCAAACATTGGCATCAACCTACACCATCCACAACCACATACAGCGGCGGACGCGATCAGTCCGCGCAAGTTGTACCTTCAACTATCGGAATTGGTATCGAAACTCACTACATCACAAGAGGAATTGGCTAAGGCAAACGAGGATCTATCGAAGAGTCGACAGCTGATCAAGGAGTTGGAGGAGAGAGACCGCAAGCGCGAAGCGGACATTGAGCTCCTGACCTCCAGTGTCGCCGAAAGTCGTAACTTGCTGTTGCAAAAGGATGACGACTTGAAAGCTTCGCAATCTCGGGAGAGTGAATGGAGTGCGCAGTTGCAAACAAAGGAGGTGGAGCTCGCTTCGTCGCGCGAAAAGCTCACTGTGTTGCAGTCTTCTACTGCCGCTGAATCGCATGGACTCGAAGACCTGTTGAAGATGTCGAAGCAAGATGCGGAATCGAAGGCGATGGAGGTTGAGGCGTTGAAGGAGAAGCAGAAGGAGAAGGAAGCGGAAATGGCGCTTATGCTCAAGTCCCGCGATGAAGCCGCTCAGCAGCTCGAGATGGAGAGTCGCACCAAGTTGGCACTGCTGTCAGGTGAAAATCAGGTGTTACGAGACGAACTGGTGAATTCGAAGGCGGAGAGTCAGAAGTTGGTCGATGAGAGCCAAGCGCTCCAAACCTCCCTCCATCGATCGGCACTACAACATCAACGAGACACGGAAGCGGCGGTGGCGATGAAGGCTGCAGAGAGAGGAGGAGGAGGAGGAGGAGGAGGAGAGAAGAGAGAGATTCTTGTTACGTGGTCAATCGCCATCCTCTTCGTTCTAGGAATGTTATTCCTACTCCTTACGAGGCTGGACTCATTGCAGTATTCTTCACGCTCGTATGCATACCTCAGTTAGAGGGCATGTGGGTCGAAAATGATGCTGCGCTCCCCAAACCACCCAATGTACAGAACGACACAAACCCACGCACGCACGCTCACGTGTTCCAGTTCTATGAATGAAGGGGATGAAGTGTATTCGACATTCAAAGATAACAAACATGTTGGAGCCTGGAGAGAGACGCCTCAAACAGTACCCACTAAGTTGCAAAACCCCCTGGAGACCGTGCCGCGAAAGTTCCCGATTTGGTAGTGACTGCTCTAATCGGCGTCTGTTGACTAGTATGCTTGAAGATTCCCTCTTCATCCGGTGTGGAGTCCTATAGGAGGTAAACATGAGATGATCCTAGGGAAAGGGTGACAGGTGCGTGCATTGAGTCGAGCGTCGTTCATCATGGAGAGATGATCCCCTTATCTCCTTCTTAACCCATACATGAGGTCAGAAGCTCAGTGATGTGGATGTGGAGTAATGGGGTGTTGTATTTTGAGTGTATCGCGGGAATGGGAAGACAAGGAACTCGATCGCTTGGGAAATCTGCGCCGCGCTCGCCACTCAGCCGCTTGTTTCTCCTCAGCTCCGCCGGTTCAGTCTGAATATGATCTCGTTGAACCTCATCCGGTTGCAACTGCTTCACAAACTCAACATTACACAGATCTACGAAGTAGAGGGAGTAAATTGCACAATGCAGAGCAGGAGACGAACATCACCGGTACGGAACTGGGGAACTCGTCCAGAGAGGAAGGGAGGATACATAGGGGACTAATATCAAAGGAACAACAAGATAACACTAATTTAGGAGGAGTGTATAACGAGAGATCGAGAGAAGAGATGACTGAAGCTCAAGAGAGGATGAAGTTTCGTAGAGGCGAAAAGTTGCAGAGGCGCTCACTCATTCCATTTCTGTCTCGTTTCTGGCTCTACCGAGGATTGTCCATAGCCGCGATCCATACATTGACAAATCGCCAACGAGAGGTAAAAAGGTGGAGGTTTGCACGAGATAGTGGTCCGAAATTGACATGCAGTTTTCTAGTCAGAGATGGTGCTAAGTGGTATCATCTCAGAAGGTAAAATATGCGCACCATAGTCTATCAGATGGAAATCGGGATGCAAGAGGTTGGTAAGACGAAGAACGAGCAAACGCATGACAAGTTGGTGATGGCTCTTCTTGGCTCTTCCGGACCCCAACGGATTCTCAATGGAGCCAAGGTACTCAAAATGAGTCTGTGTAGTGCCATCGATGGAGAGATGTCCTCCATTCCGAGTAACAAGAGGGTGAGAGCGATATCCAGTTTGCCGTCGGAGAGATTTGCAGTTTCTTCGTCCTACCCATTGCTAACTGCGATATTTCGTACAGAATACATCTCTAAACACCATTGTATGTCGCGCCTAGCTAGGTATTGGGTAGAGTAAGGGAACCAAGGTGAATGTCAGAGGGGTAGACGTTTGGGGTAGAGAACGCGGGCTTTCGAACGCCATTTCCTGCTCACAATGATTGCCAACAGCTGTATATGCCGTGTTAACCATGGCTCATCTGCCTTGGCAATCTTAAAAGAGCCTCGATGATGACAGCATGAGACGGTATGGAGCCGGCACAAGATGGGAAGTGTTTCTGCAGAAGGTTGACCGTCTCGGTGAAGTCGCTCAGTTTGATCCCCAGAGAGCGCTCTCCGACGTCTTCATGTGATATAGTGGTAATGTACGCATGTTTCTATCTGAATTGTAGCGGTGTTTCCCCGCTCGCTTTCATTCGTTTACAAAAGATGGGAGGGAATGGCGGAAGAACGCTTTTTCCACGGCTTGGATCTCTAACAGATCTTGTTCTAGGATATGTTACAAAAAGTGGTTGGGTGTGCCCGAATGTGGGGAATGATGTGTCCAAGAAGGATGGCGGTGTCGATGTCGATGAGAACGAGGGTGGTGAAGAAGTGCGGAGCTTCTTGCTTGTTCGCGCTCTCCCTCCTCTCTTCAGATCTCACTCGTGTACCTGTTGGAGATCTTGACAGCTGACCTGCTTGCGGAGGATGAAGTTCTGCGCATATCAGGTGGAATGAAGGAGTAGACTTGTAGGACGCCGGTGACGTTCTCGGCGAAGAACATTGTGTTGAGTACGATCTTCCAGCCCCATGGATTGCCGTAGAATGGTACGAGTAAGATGGCGAGGATGATGAAGAGTACGTAGCCGGAGGTGGAGATGAGAATGCGGAGCGTGAGGTTGCGGATGGCGCGAGAAGAGGACGAGACGCCGGAAGTGGAAAGTCGCAGATAAGTTTGATACGCGCATACCGCGTATGAAGCAGTGAGTCCCGCCGCGACGATGACGTAAAACACTTCCGTGATGTAGCTTGCTACGTTTGTGCCTGTGATTGGTATCGTGATGCGAATAGCAGACGTGATAATCTCACCCAAAAAGAGCACGATGATCACCGCGATGGCACTGCGTTTGTACTCCGAGATGAAGGGCGTAGTCTTCAGTTTGCTGCGGTTCAGAGTCTCAGCCCAATAGAAAGAGAGGAGAATACCAGCTGCGAACTGAAAGGGAAGAGGCGAGGTGATAAGATTCGAACTCGGCGGTGTTGGCATCGTTCTGAACGTGAGGAACGGATCTACGAACGTTTGAGCAGATCTTAAGATGGCAGAGATCATTTCCAATACGATGCACACAGGACCGATTGAAATCAGAGAAGAGGATGTCGAGTGGAACCAAGCAGCCAAGCGAATGATGCCAATCACAATGATGGCCACCTGCATGCTCGAGAGGATCACGTTGCACACGATTTGGAAGGCGATGACATCGTTTGCCTTCTTCCAAAGGTTTTCCTGGGGCCAGATCGAGACTTGAATCGTGCTGGTGGATGACAGGTGACGTTTCAGTGAGTTGGCAGCTTTGAAGGACTCGAACGCTTCAATGACCGGCATGTTGATGCGCGACTCGTTAAAACCTTGTTTGATGTAGTACATGCCTTGACCTGGCGTTCCATTACGATCTCGATAGACAACCACTGCCGTTGCTCCAGCCTCAATCTCACGCACAATTTGTTCCTGATATGGCGCCGAGAGGTCCAACAGCACCACGATCTTTCCTTGCTTTTCGGCGGCAGTGTTCAACACCATAGTCCCATTAATCCATCCAGGCTTCAAGGAAGAAGAAGAACAGAGGAAACGTCAGCGTGGCGTTTCGCACTTCCGGAAGAGGTAATCCGTTCTCCGCCGCGATCAACCGATGCACAGGCTGGCAACACAGAAGGAAAGCGCGAGACGTACATGTTTCCAATACCCTGAATAGTACAACGCAGCAGAACGCACGCTGCCAGAAGTAGAATCGGCTTGCCAAAGGAGCTGACCCGAGCACGACCCGAAGAGGATGCATGATGCCGTCACTGCGAGGAGCAGGGGGGCAAGAAGTCGAGCAGAGGTCGGCCAACCGACTCTAGAGACACGTAGCAACGTCAATGTGTCCATGGCCGGGGCATGGTAGAGTGAAGGAGGCCGGGACGGGGGCCTGCGCCCGGAAAAAGGGAAACCGGTCTCGTCTGCAGACGAGCGGCAAGACCGAGAGAGAGAGAGAGGAGAGAAACGGCGATTGTCCCCCGTGAGCCCGTGGCACACGCACGCGTCCCCCGATAACCTGGCTTGGCAACATCCGTATGGCGCCACCCTTCCGGTGCACAGCAGAGCAAATAGTAACATGCGATTGGAAAGGGACTTTGGATCCTAGTGTGACGTCTTTCATTGGACAGAGAGGCTGGGGAAGGCAGGGAAGGCCGTGGAGGGCTGCAGAACGCCGCGCGCATTCTGAGTGTGTCGAGACTGATGAGACTCCGTTTCGATGATTTCAATACGCGCAATGATCGATTTCGTGGCTGATGCGGTGATTGAGACCCCATGAGAGTCCGAAGGGATCGAGAAAAGGAAGGTTCATCGCCTCGCCAACCGCACGGTCATCTCTCGCCTCTCAGTTCCATGTCATCTCGCAGAAGCTCCCTTCACATCATCACTAAGATCATCCTCGTTCATACGCTCCTCTATGGCGTCGTGACGGATCTCATCATCGTCCAGCAACGCCCTTCACTTCCTGCTCGCAAATCATCGTCGTCTCGCAACTCGTTCTTAATCTCCTCTTTGAACTCTCCCAAAAGATCAGTCTATAGCTCGTCCACAAGACATTGTCGGAGTTCAACTCGCCAATTACTCACTTGCCGCAACACAAGATGCGAAAGTCGGCCCAACGCAGGAATTGTCCCGATTTCCACGCTTTCACATTCATGAACCAGGGAACGTCGCGATATATGACGAAGAATCAACTTCACGGGTGCTCCATAGGAATGGGGACAAGAGAGACGATGTTGGGACGGGCCAAGAGTGATTCTCGTTTGCGGATCCTGCACGACGACTTGCTGCGTAGGACGAGTGTGAAGACCAGCTAATCGGACCACATTACCATTCAAAAAGACCAAGGAACCGATTTAGGAGTGAGGATATGAAATGTCACTGCAAGAAGCCATGAGAAGACTGAATTGCTGGGCAGATAGGTATCCCCCCCCCCACGCGTCCGTGCGAACCCCAATGTACACGACTTAGACGTGCGACGAAAGAGTTAGAGTGTTATCATACGACTAAGTGCTTCATTGAGTGACAATGTCCACAGTTGGGGCGAAGAGGGCGATTGAGTGTTGACGCGTGAACTGTGCGCCGGTTACACCTTTCAGTGAGCCCAAATGTGGATGGCATTGTTGATTTGCGTGGTCCTTGATGACATTGCCTCGTATACGAGTTCTGTGAACTTTTGGGCCGCCTGTTGCTCGTTGAGGTCGAGTGAGAATGCGTCCCTGAGGTATTGGATGTCGTCGGTGGATTTGAGTTCTGGAATGCCCGTAGAAAGCATCATTGCAAAGAGGTTGATGAAGATGTTGGCGTGTTTTCGCAATACGTTGTAGGCTCTGGAGCAGAGGTCGAGGAATCGGTTGAAGTCAGGAGCGTCCTTTCCTCCCATTACGTACGCAAAGTCCGGTGTAAACACGAAAGGTGCCCTCTCTCTCTTGACACCGAACTTTTTCTTGTAGTTTCCGAGGAAGTGACCGAAATCGATGTGGAAGAGACGTCCATCTCGCGTTATCGTTGTGTCGATCTCCAATGCCAAGTACATAGGTAGCAACGCAATATCCAGCACAACTGTAGATGAATTTGTCCTTGGCGAGACGATATGCAGAATCAGTGGGGTTGTTGTCTCGAATCCATCGATCAATCGGATCCTCTCTAAACGCCGCTGTGGCACCTCCTGCATCCCTAGTGATAGCAGCAGTAGTCATGGAGTTCAACACGACTTCAATCATGCCGACTTCATCACCAGTAGAGATGCAGCCGTAAGCGTTCAGAAGGAAGTCCAAGTCCGCCTTCTTCCATAAGTGATCCATGATGCGTATCATCTGAAGCGTAAGCATATCCTGTCTCAAGTCGTCTCCGGATTTGAAGATGACGTATGGGTCAGAGCCCTTGGGATCTGCATTTTGGAACACCAACCAGAGCGGCAATTTCTTCGAGTCCATGTACTTGCACTTGTCGACCTTCAAGCCAGCCACCTCGATTCTCGGATTCAAAGGGATAGCCACTCCATTCTTGGGGAAACCTAGCTGAGACAGCTCTGTACGAAGCGCTTGAAGCCGCTCGGAGTCTTTCAGCGGTTTGATCATGTTTGCGGCTTTGACGAACTTCAATTGCAACTCGTTTTGCAGCGCGAGTTGTGCACGATGAGGGCCACAACCACGCAAGTATGCCTCCAACAAAAGACCATAACGCTCGGAGATTTCAGGGACATGAAGTTCGCTCTTCAAATACCAGAAGAAATGATGACCAATCGCCTTATTTGAAAGCGCTGCACGAACAAGCATTTCAGCAAGAGCGGTTTGATGATATGGCTCGTACTTCAACACCTGCACCAACTGAAGAAGGTAGTCCAAAAGTTCCTCTCGACTCAGTTGCTCCAAACGTCGCACTGCATACTCTCTCACCTCTGCATCTGCATACTTTGAATCCAAAAGCTCAAGCGCATCAATAGGAGCGATGGGGGCCCAAAGGTGAAGGAGTCGATGCAGCTCTTGAACCGCTTTCGCATCTGCCTTCGGCACGGAAGCCAAGAACTTGGGAAGTGCTTTAGGACGAGATTTACAGAACTCTCGGTACTTCCACATGAGTTGCTTGTCGCGCTTGGTAAGGCGATATAGCGGATCGCTCTCTGCGATTCTCAGCACGTGCGCCTGTTCTTGGTTGGTCATGGTAGTAGGTACAGGGTATGGAGGGAAGGCTACTGGTTCGGTGGGGAAGACGACGGGTAGTTGGTAGGTATCCAATTCGACATACAAGATGGTTGGGTTTTTGCCATCGAATGACACGGTTGTACCGATCGGGTTTGCCTTGTCATCAGGCCACATCTTGAAGCATTGAGCACCAGTTCGAAGTTCGTGTTTGTAGTCGAATAGAGTCATGTTCACCCAAGCGAGAGGAATGTCTTGGAATTCGGTCCGTACTGGCTTCTTGGATATCCAAGCAGTGAAGCACACTCTCACTGCTCTTGGAAGGTTCTCCATGCTAATGTTGAACTTTGCCCACTCGTGCCACCTCGGGTTGTTACTGGCCGGAACGATGGAAGAGCACCAACTTGCGTCGAGCATCTCTCCTCCATGATACAGCTCTGCAGTCATATACATGTATAGCGGGCAATCGTCGCACGATGAAGGAAGCTTTGAAGAAGACGAAGATACGGCTGCAGAGTATGCTGCCATGAATGAGTTGGAGATGGGCGAGACGTTTTCGATACCAGTGATTCTCATCCTGAATGGTCTGTGCATGTCCCAAATCGAAATACACGACATTTTCTCAGCGGCGCGCTTTCCAAGTGAGATTTCAGCCTGATCGTACTTGATGGTTGGATCGTCGAGAAGGAAGCTTTCGTCCTCCAGCGATTCCTCAGCGCCATTCTGCTCTCCCATTGCGTTGGTGTTTGCGTTTCCAGCGCCTATTGTGTTGTTCGCTCCATTGTTCATGTTATTGGCATTGGTACTGTTTGAGTTTGAGTTGGAGTTGCTGTTTTTCTTGTTCTTCTGGACTTCAGATACCTCTACGAGGACGAATTCGACAGGCTTGTTCTTCGCAATGCATTCGCGGACGTAGTCGAAGGAGTGCAGGGCGTAAGGGCCGTAGATGTACTCAGCGAGTCCCGGAGGTTTGAGGATGAATTCGCTCCACGCCTTTGTCGTCTTTCCCTGCTTCAGGTACTGTCTCTCCACGTGCGATTGGATGAATTGCGCGGCCGTTTCATCTGACTTCACCGGCACCTTCTTCTTGACCTGAATGAGCTCGAGGGTGAGAGAAACGATGGTTTGGTTGTTTGGGCCAACTGGCGCGACCAGCGGTCCCACGTGAATCGGCAGTCCTGCGAGTTGATCCTTCTCTTGCGCTTGCATGGTGCTCTGGTTTTGCCTCTCAAAGTAGCGCACACGAGTCATCGACTGCCTAAAGGACGTAATCTCGTCATCCTGCTGCACCCAACTCAACGGTCTTCCAATCAGCGATCCAATCTCCACATTGTTCTTCTTAATACGCTTTGCCGCCTCAGACGTCTTTTCCAACACTATAAACATCGGTTGCGAGCCAGTCATCAGACAATTGTGCACATAGGGAAGCAACTTCATCCTCTCGTTCTCGTTCGTCAAAAACGACGCTCCTGGGACCTTAAACAGATACCGCTCCACCGACAAATCGATATTCATACGCTCACGCAAGTGCTGAGACAAAAGCGACTTCACATCGGCAATACGAGACGTCTCCTGAAGCTGAAGAGGCACCACTTGATCGCCGGGCAAAGAGAAGCGCGCAGTGTACGACGTGTCCACGGTAGACTTGGCAATCCCACCACGATGGATGATCGCAGGGTTTTCGAAGATGGAACGACGGTGGCTAGTCAAAGACGAGACACTAGGACGGGCAGCGGTGGTACCACGAGGAACGCCCGCCGGACGTCCGGACGGATTCGTGGCCGCTTGTCCTGTCGCTTGGTTTGGCATCGCAAATGCTGCCGGAGGTGCAAAGTTCGCCTTGGGTGCATTCTCTGGAGGCTGGAAGGAGGCCGCTGGAGGGATTGCTTGCACTGAGGAAGAGGCCGAAAAAGTAGGAGCGCTCGGGGGGTCCATTTGCGCGGGTTGCTGCGTTGTCGCTTGTGGTTCAGCTGCGGCAACTGTAAGGGGAAGCGACGAAGAAGAGCCTGTAGATGAGATTTGAGAGGAAGTGGGGCTGGAAGAGGAGGGAACAGAGGCGGGACGAGCGGAAGTTGGAGTGGCCGTGGCGAACGAGGGGAGCTTGAAGCCCAAATCCGCCTCTAGCGCCTTCTGGTTCGCAGTGGTGGGGCTCAACGGCTGATTATCGGATGCAGATGCACCATTAGCAGACAAGTCGACGGGTTCCTCGTCAACAACCAAGTCGTCAAGATCGGTAAGCGTATTGGAAGGTTTGAGGAGCACAGAAGGCGCCACACCTCTAGCGAGGCACTCTTGCACATACTTGCTATCTGAAACGGTAGCTGAATTGTCGATAGTCTCCTTTTCGTCACCACACAGCAAATGGTAGGTAATGAAGTCGTCACCATCGACGTGTTCCAAAAGATCGAACATCGCGTCCGTTAGCAGCTCAATGACAGTGTATCCAGGTTGACAGGTGATCATTTTCGTCTCGCCCTTCGATACAAGGAATCTCAGGGGGAAGGGCTCGAGTGGCGCTTGAATGGGCATCGTGGGGGCTGAAGATGGCACCGGAACCGGAAGTAGCGGATGTAGCTTCGGCTTTGCCTTTGGCGTATGTGGCGATGCAAGATGAGGCAGGGATGGCTGGGGCGCAATCTTTGGAAGCATTGGAACGGGTGTAGAGAGCGGAGGAGCGGTGGTGAGAGGGAGTTTCGGCTGGACTGATGTGAGCGGCGTTGCTGTGAGTGGAATTGGCGCCTTGGGTTGTGATTGTTGTGGTAGAGGAGAAGTCTGTTGCGAAGCGAGCAAGGGAGGAGGAGCGACACCAAGTGGTACGGTGGAGGAGGGCATTTTCGGGGGAACGGTTTTGAATTGCGTTGCAGGCTGTGATGGTTGCGTGTTTGGTGTGTAACTCGGCAATTTCGGTAGCATCGAGGGAAGTGCAACGTTTGGAGGTGGACCAGTGAACTGCATCGAGACGGGACGGACCTTAGGGGGTGCGGAAGTCGGCGGCTGGTTGGGCGCCGAATACCCGCTGAAATCGCCGCTCACCGGGCGGTCACTGGGAGGAGGTTGCTTAGGAAGAGAGGGCAGAGTGGCGGGCATCTTGGGAGTGGCGAATTTTGGAGGTAGGCTGGAGGGGGCTACAAAGAGAGCCGGTTGAACGGGAGGCGCCGCCGAAACTGCCGCCGGTGCCTGTGCCTCGGCTTCATCGATCCACTCGGGTGGCGGCGGGGGAACATCATCGGAGACAATATCGGAAAAGGGGGAATCGTCGACTAAGGAGAGAAGAGAAGAGAGCAGGGGGTCAGAAAAGGTCTTGCCAAGCTGAAAGGTCGCACAATGTCCCAAGATCCCCCTCCACAGTTACCTCAATAGGAAGATTAGATGGAAGAGGCTATAATAAACGGAAAGAGGGCACGTACCGACTGGAACAGAGCTGATGGGACGTTGAGAAGAGGGGAAAGTTGTTGGGGAAGAAGTAACAGCCACCGGCGTTGTACTGCCGACCTTTGGCACACCACTAACACCAGGCAACGGGACTTTCACCATTCCAGGCGCATTGGTTTTAGGATTCGGTACGACAGGAAGCTTTGGAGGCTGAGGCAGCGAAGAGTTGCTTGACGTTCTCGGAATACCTCCACTAAGATTCAAACCACTACCAGTTTGCGAAGACGTATTTCCAAAGATAGAACCTTGATTAATCGGTTGTTTCGGCGACTGCCCAACTCCACCAGGGGACGCAGCACCACCGACGGGGAAGACGGCCACCTTTTTGGCACCACTCGTGTACATAATGCGCCAATTCGGACAGATTCGAAGTCCACACTCGATGTCTCACTGGAAAAGATCAAATCACCATCAATCCAATGCAGTTGGGAATGACAAGAGCTCGGCGGTTCGCAAATGGAAGGAAAAGTAGAGGAATGGGACATCCCATTAGAGGGCTGATTTCATCATCGACTCAACCGGGTTTGGGCCATGTTTGCTATGTCAAATGGGGAAATGGCTCACCTATTCGTCTATATCCCCTCTTGAGGTTGTCAGTCACA
>Ga0307375_10004284_pt1 | contig 13679 bp, 13 predicted proteins | sample TR1MG_FD_202531 | JGI IMG/M metagenome (GOLD analysis project Ga0307375, IMG submission 202531) | Soil microbial communities from Risofladan, Vaasa, Finland - TR-1 | ecosystem: Environmental > Terrestrial > Soil > Coastal area > Acid sulfate soil | place: Finland: Risofladan, Vaasa | collected...
CTGCCAGGAGGGATCGTGGTGAGGCCGAGGGCCCTGGTATTGTGGAAGAACCCCTCGGTCAATCTGATCACGACGCCCTATCAGACGAACACGAGCCTCGTCTCCTGGAGCGACAGCCCCTTCGTCGACATAGGCCTCGAGGGAGACTGGAGCCTTGTCTTCGGGCCGACGAGGCTCGGGCTTTCCGTGACGCCCCAGTTCGTGCTCGTGCAGGGCGTACCCTCCGCGGCCATCGACCTGCTGCTGCGGGCGAGCCTCGGATCCGGGGCCGACAATGTGGGGAACAAGGTCCAATGGTGGTAGGCGCGAAAACGGGCGGGGCCCGGGCGGCGCGGAAGCGGGGTGGGCGATGACCGTCGATGCCTTCATAAAGGGCTATTCCAGGGCGAAGGGGAGCGGCTCGCTTCCCATGTCCCTCGTCCTCGCGATCACCGACCTCGCGGTCATACTCTTCTGCTTCGGGCTCGGATTCCTCTCGGTCAAGCTGGTCGCCTACACGGCGATCAACTCGAAGTCATTCATTACCTATTGGTATTATCTTCCGGCCTTTTCCTTCATTTTCTGGGGTATCAGGCTTTATCCGGGGCTGAGCCTGGCCCATCCGGAGGAGCTCAGGCGCTTTGCCCTGGCTTCGCTCTTCGGGCACATGGGCATCGTCGTCTCGCGCCTGATCATCGGCAACAAGCTCGACGCCTACTCGATAGCCTTCATGATCTCCTGGGTGGCGAGCATTCCGATCTTTTCGGCGGGGCGGGGCATCGCGCGGCGCCTCTTCATGCGAAGCGACTGGTGGGGGGTGCCGGTGGCGATCTTCGGGGCGGGAAAGACGGGAAGACTCCTCGTCGACCGCCTCCTCCAGCACCCCTGGCTGGGCGTGAGGCCCGTCGTCTTCCTGGACGACGCGGTCTTCGCCGAGGACAGCTACCGCGGGGTGCCGATCGTGTCGGGGACGCAGAACGGCCTCAGGCTGGCGGAGGAGTGCGAGCTCGACTCGGCCATCGTCGCGATGCCGGGGGTGGACAGGGCCAGGGTGGCGGACATCGTGGCCGACCACGTGAGGGCCTTTCGGCGCTACACGATAATCCCCGACTTCTTCGGCATGACCAACATGTGGATAACCGTGCGGGATTTCGACGGCATCATGGGCCTCGAGGTCAACCAGGTCCTCCTTTCGCGCTTCAATCAGGGCATCAAGCGTTTCCTGGACATCGCGATCGTGGTGGTCGGGGGCCTCGTCATCAGTCCCTTCCTCCTCCTCCTCGCCCTTGCTGTGAAGATCGACTCGCCCGGCCCCATATTCTACGGCCACCATCGGCTGGGTAAGGACGGGAAGCCCTTCAAGGCCTGGAAGTTCCGCTCGATGGTGCGGAACTCGAAGGAGGTGCTCGAGAACCTCCTGGCCTCCGATCCGGCCCTCCGCGAGGAATGGGAGAACAGCTTTAAGCTCCGCGACGACCCGCGGATAACGAAGATGGGGCGCTTTCTCCGGAAGACGAGCCTCGACGAGCTGCCCCAGATCTGGAACGTCCTCCTCGGGGAGATGAGCCTGATCGGTCCGCGGCCGATCATCGAGGCCGAGGTCGAGAAGTACGGCCACCACTACAAGCTCTTTTCGAGCGTGAAGCCGGGCATGTCGGGGCTCTGGCAGGTTTCGGGCCGCTCGGACCTCGACTACGAGGAGAGGGTGGCCCTCGACATCTACTACATCCAGAGCTGGTCGCTCTGGCTGGACCTCTACATCCTCTTCAAGACCTTCGGCGTGGTGGTCGCTGGGCTGGGGGCGTATTGAGTCCCCTCGTGACCGTGTTAACGCCGACCTGGAACCGCGCCCACACGCTGCCGGCCCTGAAGGAATCGCTCGAGGCGCAGACTTCGCGCGATTTCGAGTGGCTGGTGGTGGATGACGGATCGACGGACTCGACGGCAGCCCTCCTCGCTTCGTGGGAGGGAAGGACCGACTTTCCTTTTCGGTACATGCGGACGGAGAACGGGGGCAAGCACCGGGCTCTGAACCGTGGCGTGCCCGAGGCCAGGGGCGAGGCGATCTTCATCGTCGACAGCGACGACAGGCTGCCGCCTAGGGCCGTCGCGCTCATCGCCGCGGCCTGGCCCGAGGCGCGGGCGGACGCGTCTCTCGCGGGGCTGGTGGGCTATCGGGCCAGCGGCAGGGGCCTGCGCATGGGTCCGGAATTCCCCGCGGGCCTGCGCCAGGCGAGCTCCCTCGACCTAGCCTGGCACCACGGGATGAGGGCCGACAAGGCGGAGGTCTTCAAGGCCTCGGTGCTGCGGGACTTTCCCTTTCCGGAAATAGAGGGCGAGAGCTTCCTGACCGAGGCCGTGGTCTGGAACAGGATCGCGAAAAGCCAGGGCCTCCTCCTCGTGCGGGAGATTCTTTATAGCTGCGATTATCTGGCCGACGGGCTTTCGGCGAAGAGCCTGGAACTACGGCTGCGGAACCCCAGGGGGGCGAGGCTGTACTACGACGAGCTGATGAGGGCCGAGGTACCGATGGCAGCCCGACTGCGGGCGAGGATCAATAGAGCGAGGATAGCTGTCCTCGCCGCGGCTGCCCATCCGCGCGGGAAAGGGATAGGCGTTTGATTCGGGTTTTCGATGCCCAGCTGGCCGGTCATGGTCACGAGCAATTCAACAGGGCGATGGCCCTGGCTCTGCGTTCGGGATTCGGCGAGGACCTCGTTCTCAGTCTGAACGAGACGCAAGCTGCAGAGTGGGCGAAGAGACCCGTGGCTGGCATCAGGGTGGAAGGGCTGGCCGTAAAGCAAAGCCCCGGCCTCGGGAAGCTTTTCGGGGCAATCGCCGAATGCTTCGCGATTCGACGTATCCTCCGCAAGACCGAGGGAGAGGGTTCACGCTTCGTTTTCGCGCTGTCGATAGGGCCGGTTGCCCTCTGGCTGTTCCGGCGCCTGCCCTCGGCCAGGGGTAGCTCCCTGCCCTTCGTCGTGACGCTTCATGGGGAGCTGCAGGAGCTCGCGAGTCCCAAGCGCGGCATCGCCTCGCGGGCCGCGTGGGTAAGGGCCGCCCTTGCTGGGAGGTCTAGGAATTTCCAGGCCATCGTGCTGGGGCGATCCATTGTCGCCGAGCTTGAAAAGGAAGGTATCGACGTCGCGGACTTCGTGGCCGTGCCGCATCCCTATTCCTGTCCACCCGTGGACCTTGGGCGAAAGGCGGGAAGGCCGCTCGAGATCGTCGCTCCGGGCGGGACCTCTCTGCTCAAGGGATCGCAGGAGATTTTCAGGCTCGCGGGACTGGTCCGAGATTCCTTGGGCGATGGGGCGGCCCATTTTGCCTTGCATGGCAGTTGGGATCCGGCCCTTTCAGCTTTCGACAATGGTCTCGTCGAGCATTCGGCTTTCGGGCGGCAACTGTCACCCGATCTTTACGACGAGGGTCTGCGTCGCGCTGACTTTTTTCTATTTCTCTACCCGCCCGGGAGCTATCGTCTCATGGCGAGCGGGGCCTTGCTTGACGCGGTCAGGATCGGCAGGCCCGTGCTTGCGCTCAGAACGCCCTATTTCGAAGAGGTATTTGGGATGTCGGGGGAGATCGGGAGGCTCTTCGACAGCATTGAAGGCATTGCCGATTTCGTCGCAGAGTTTTCCCAAAGCCTCGACGGAGAATCCTACGCTTTTTGGCTTGCGAATCTCGGATCGTTGCGAGGGAAGATAGACGAGGTCGCCGTGGGATCGGAGCTCGCAAGGGTTGTTGGCAATCGCGGGCGGCGGGGCGAATTTGCCTCGGTCCACTGAAATGGACGTGCAATGAAGATTCTCCATGTCATTACCAGGTCGGAAGAGGGCGGCGCCCAGACCGTCGTTCGGGAGCTCGCCGAAGGCTGCGTCTCGGCCGGCCATGAGGTTCTCGTCGCGAGCGGACCAGAGGGGCAGGGAGTCGCCTGGGGAGGCATGAACAAGCGGGTCTTGCTCTCGCAGGTGGAGCATCTCGGACGCTCAGTGAATCCGGCCCGGGATTTTACGGCCATCTTCGAGATCGGCGTCATCGCGCGGGGGTTTTCGCCCGACATAGTGCATTTGCATACTTCCAAGGCCGCGGCCCTCGGGCGACTAGCGCCCGGGGTGGACCCGCGCCGCGTCGTCTATACGATGCACGGCTACGACCAGCTCAGGCTCGCGAACCGGGCCTTCCTTCCCATCGACAGGGCCCTACGCAAGCGTGCTGCCGCTATCGTTGCCGTCAGCGCTCTCGATCGCGACGCGATGAAGACCGATGGCTACCCGGAGCCGGCCCTCATTCTCAACGGAACGTCGGCAGCCCCAATCAGGACGCCGGATGCCGTAGAGTCGGAACTCGAGGGGCTGAGGGCAATGGGTCTGCCTGTCGTGGTGGTCATAGCGCGGGCTACACGGCCCAAACGCCCCGATCTCGCGCGCGCGGTCGGGGCTTTGGTCGCCGGAAGGGCGACACTAGCCTGGGTGGGGAACGCGAGCGCCGAGGAGGCGGGACCTGGCATCCGCTTTCTCGGTTCTGCCCGATCCGCGGGTGGTTTATTGCGAAGGGGCGATATCGCCTTCTTGCCGAGCGATCACGAGGGGCTCCCCTTGGCGGTGCTCGAGGCCATGGCGGCGGGAGCACCGGTGGTCGCCTCGGCTGTGGGCGGGATCCCCGAGGCACTCGCCGGTGGAGCCGGCCTCGCCGTGCCCAACGATGCCAAGGCGATGGCCGCGGCCATCCTAGGGCTCGTTGGCGATTCGGCTCGCTATGAGGCAGTGGCTCGGGCGGGGCAGGAGCGATGGGCCGAGCGGTATTCGGGCGAGGCGATGGTTGGAGCCTATCTCGAGTTGTATCGGAGACTGATAAGGTGAGGAGCAATCCAATGGCAGATTCAGTCGTGGAGAAGATAAAGCGCAGAATTCGCGATGAGTGGTAAATATCTTTTCGACACAAACGCCGTTATCGCGCTTTTGCGGGGCGAACGAGATGTGGTCCTTAATCGAACGAAGGCCAAGCTTCCCGACCGCATAGTATGCGGAACCGCCCTGGCTTTTGATTCGGTCCTTCTTTCGGTAGACAGGCAATTAAAGTCCCTTTGGGAGCAAGAGTCGTCGAGATGAGGGTTCTCCATGTCATCAATTCCTTGGCCGCCGGCGGAGCCGAGCGCATGCTTGTGGACCTCCTTCCTCGTCTGGGCCTCCTCGACGTCAGCTGTTCAGTGCTGGTCCTCGACGGAAAGGACGATGTCTTTTCTTCCCAACTGAGGGAGGCGGGTATTACCGTCGAGTTCGCGAGGGAGGGGCAGAACTCGCCCTATTCGCCCAGGAACATCGCGGCCATAGTCGCGACCATAGGCCGCCACGAGCCCGATATCGTGCATGCCCACCTCGGCCCGAGCATGCATTGGTGCGCCATCGCCAGCCTGTGGGCCAGAAAGGTCGTGCTCGTGACGACCGAACATGCCACGGAAAACAGGCGCTGGTCGCTTCCTCTCGTGAAACAGCTCGACGCCTGGTGCTATGGGCGCTACAAGGCCATTGTCTGCGTCAGCGAGGACGCGAGGAAGGCGATAGAGCTTCGCGCCCCCCGGCAGGCGAAACGACTCGCGGTCATTCCGAACGGCATTCCTCTCGGGCGGATGAGCGGCGCGAAGCCGGCTCCGGATGTCGTGCGGCTCCTCGAGGGGCGGATCGGCATAGCGATGACGGCGCGCTTCGTACCCGCGAAGGACCATCCGACAGCCCTGAGGGCTCTGGCGATCCTCCACGAAAGCCATGCCCTCGTCATGGCGGGCGATGGGCCGGAGCTCGACGGGGCGCGATCCTTGGCGGCCGAACTCGGTCTCGGTCCGCGCGCGATATTCCTCGGGACCAGGAATGACATACCATCCGTCCTTGCCGCCTGCAGGGTCTACCTGCAGAGCTCGCGGGTGGAGGGGTTTGGCATCGCCGCCCTCGAGGCCATGGCCGCGGGGTTGCCCGTGGTGGCGAGCGACGCGCCGGGTCTGGGCGCCCTTGTAGACGGGGCGGGTTTGCTTTTTCCGGCCGGCGACTCGGGTAAATGCGCGGAATGCATTGGGGCCCTCGAAAATGGCCAGGCGCGGGATATGGCCATCGCCACCGGCATGAGACGCGCCGCCGCGCACCGGATAGAAGGAACGGCCGAGAAATACGAAGGACTTTACGGAAGCCTCCTCGAAGGGCCGAGGCCGAACGAATGATCTACTTCATCGTCTTCGGCGCGCTGGCCATTCTCTCGATCCTCGAAGCTCAAGACAGGCTGGGAAGGGCTCGACTTCCGCTTCTTGGGATCGCGGCCGTCTTTTTTGTGTCGTTCGCCGGACTTAAATGGGGGCGAGGCACGGATTGGCCTCCCTATCTTTCGTTTTTTGGCCAGAGTCTTCCAGGGACCCCGTGGTACGCAGGCTCGTTCGAACCTGGCTATGTGGTCTGGAACCGTCTCATCGCCGCGATCTGGGCCAATTACAGCTTTTACATGACGGTGACCGCGTCGCTCTGCGTCGCCGCGATCATGGCTGCCTTGCGGAAGAACAAGGCGCTGACCTTCGTGGCACTGGCCGTGCTCTTCGCCAACACTCTTGTCGCCTTTTCGTTGACCAGGCAGACGATAGCCGGAAGCCTCGTGCTGCTCGCTTTTTCCTTCCTGGCCGAGCGTCGCCGCGTGCCCTTCGTACTACTCGTGATCCTCGCGGCGAGCTTTCATGTCACGGCGTTCTTCGCACTCTCCGCCCTCGCCCTCGATCGCGAGGTAGGGCCGATGGCGATAGCGATAATTTTCGCGACTTTGCTCGCCTTCAGTTTTCTCGGAGCTTGGCGGGCTGGGTTGGACTTTGTCGGCAGACTGCTTCCAATGGGGCATGTAAGAGGCAGGATTCAGGACTATCTCGGAAGCACAAGCGGCTTCGGCTTAACTGCGACAGCATTCCGCGAGATACTGGGGCCGGCGAAACATCTCATCCTCTTCGCGGCCCTCGCCTATTATCGTTTCGGAAGACTCAAGGAAGATCGCAGCTATCGGTTCTTCTTCAATGTCTACTCCTTCGGGGTGGCCATCTATCTCGCCACGACCAGCGATCTCCTCGTCTTTCAGCGGGTATTCTGGTATTTCAACCCCGCCCAGGCCTTCCTGGTTCCGGCGATCCTCAAGTCCGAGAGCGGACGACGAAAGACGCTCCTAGGGGTCTTTCTAATCGGTTACTTCGGAATACTTTTTTATTTTACGCTGAGGTCTTACTGGGGGGAGTATGTGCCATACGCGAGCATCCTGAGCCTTCCCCGGATCGGCAAGTAGCAGGCCGCGTATGACGATGCCCACGAAGAGAGACGGAGCGGAAGGCCGCAAGCCATCTCTCCGCCGCAATATGCTCGCGAACGCCAGCATGACGGCGCTCAACTTTCTCATTCCCCTCGTCACCCTGCCTTATTCATCGCGTATCCTCGGACCGGAAGGCATAGGACGCGTGGGATTTGCCCTTTCGATCGCCGGCAACTTCGCCATGTTCGCGGGCTTGATCGGGACCATCTATGGGACTAGAGAAGTCGCGAGGGCGAGGGACGACGAGGGTCGCCTCGGCAAGGTTTTTTCGGAGCTCCTCGCGATCAATGGGCTGGCCTATGGCCTGGCATTCTTGGCCTTTCTCGCCGTCGCAGTCCTGACGCCGAGGTTCCATGAGGATTTGCCGGTTTTTATGGTGGCGGCGGCCAGCCTCGCGGCGGCCGCGATCAACGTGGATTGGCTCTTTCAGGGCCTCGAGGACTACGGGTTCATCTTTTTCCGGAATCTCGCGGCCAAGCTCGCCTCGGTGTTGCTCCTTTTCGTCCTCGTCCACTCGAATGGCGATGTCTTTCCCTATGCCATCGTCGCGGTGAGCGCCCTCGTCGTGGGGAATGTCTGGAATCTCGCCGGCGCCATGCGGCGCGTCCGCTTCAGCCTTCGCGGGATAGAAGCAGGGCGGCACATCAAGGGCATCGGTTCCTTCTATCTCGTGAATCTCCTGACCGTCGTGACCGTCAATCTCGACAAGACCTGGATCGGATTCTTTGGCGGCGCCGCACAGCTCGGTCTTTATTCGCTGGCCGACAAAGTGGTCTTTCTAGGCGTATCCGTGACCTCGTCGCTTTCGGTCGTGTTGTTGCCGCGCGTTTCCCACGCCTTCGCGAAGGGGGACGAAGGCGCACTCAGGCAGGGGCTCGAACTTTCCTGGAAATTCGCGCTGCTTCTGGCCCTCCCTCTGGCCGTGGGAGCCGGGCTCCTTTCCGGAGATATCGCGCGGGCCCTGGGCGGGGAGGCCTTCGGCGAAGCCGGCTCCGTGCTCGGAATTCTTTCCGTCGATATTTTCAGCATCACCCTCGCCTATATTTTCGGGGTGCAGATTCTTTGCGGGCGGGGCATGGAGAGGCGCTACCTGATTTCACTGGCCCTTGCGGTGGGCGTATTGGCCTTCGGATTGTGGGCCCTCGTTCCGCGCTTCGGCGCATTAGGAGGGGCCATATCCGTCGCTTCCTCTTACCTCGTGCAGGCGATCACACAGGCCATACAGTCTTGGAAAGTCTTCAAGACGGTGCTGAGGCCGAGAAACGACTTTAAATTCCTCCTCGCCTGTCTCGCCATGGCCGGCGCTGTGCTCGCTTTCAGAGGCATTCCGGCGGTGGCCGCCCTGGGTCCCATCCCCAGATTCTTCGCTTCGGGGGCGCTCGGCGGACTTGTCTATTTCGCGACCCTATTCGGCACTCGAGAGGAGTTTGTCAGGCGGCTCGGTGGGGCGGCGCTCGGACTACTTCGAGGAAGAGCAGGGCAAGCTCGATGAGCGGTGCCCCTCCGCCAAAGATTTCCGCGGTAATTCTCAATTACCGCGACCCCGCGATGACCCTGCGGAGCGTCGCGGCCTTCGAGGCCGCGGCCCGCGAAGCCGACATCGCCGTAGAAACAATAATCGTGGATAATTCTGCGAATGAAAGCGGCGAGGCACTGAAACCGGAGGTCGATGTCGAGCGAATCCTTATCGCGAACGAAGGAAATCGTGGCTTCGCGGCTGCCAACAACCAAGGCTTTGCCCGGGCTCGCGCCCCCTATGTGCTCGCCATCAACAATGACGCCTCCGCGACGGCGGAGAGTCTACGGAAGGGCTTGGCTTATCTCGAGGCGAATCCCGAGGCGGCACTCTGGGCTCCACGGCTCGTATTCGGCGATGGCCGCCATCAGCCGTCGATCGGAAGCGTGCCGACGCTTTGGTCGCTGTTCGCCGAATATCTCCTGCCCGCCCGATTTGGCGTAAGGCGCGAAACGACAAGCACAGGGCCGCGCGTGGTCGGCACAGTCACCGGCGCTTTTATGCTGATTCGCAGGGAGATACTCGAAAGCCTCGGCGGTTTCGACGAATCTTATTTTTTCACCATGGAGGACGTCGATCTGTGCGCGCGCATCCGAGGCGCGGGTTATCGGGTGGTCTACGATTCGGCCTTGAGCGTCGTCCATCTCGGGGGAGGGTCGCAGCGCTGGAAGTGGCTGTCCGATCCCCATCTTCATCGATCGCGCGTACTCTTTTTCAGGAAGAGGCAGGGACTTATCGCCGCAATTTTGGCGTCGATCATCATAGGAGCCGGGCTTTTCGTCCGCAGGCTTCTTGCGTCCGGTCGGGTGGAATCATGAAAGAACCGAGCATTTCCGTCCTCATTAACACGCGCAACGAGGAGGCCAACATAAGGCTTTGCCTCGAAAGCGCGGGGCCAGCCGACGAGATCATCGTCGTGGACATGGAGTCGGAGGACAGGACCGTCGAGATAGCGCGGGAGTACACGAACAAGGTGTATTCCCATGAAAAGCTCGGTTACGCCGATCCCGCCCGGGCCTTTGCCCTCTCGAAGGCAACAGGCGACTGGGTGTTGATCCTCGACGCAGATGAACTCGCGACGCCGGGTCTCTGGAAGGCCATTCGAGAAATCGCCTCAAAAGACAGAGCCGATGTGGCAATAATCCCCTTCCGAACCTGGATGTTCGGTCGCGAACTCTTGGGGGGGGGCTGGGGACCCGGGCAGGATACGCATCCGCGCTTTTTCAGACGGGCCACGAACATTCTCTCGGAGCGGGTACATCTCATGTTCGAGATTCCGCCCGAGGCTCGGATCGAGAGGATCACCGATCTCGGGGCCTGCATCGTCCATTTCAATTACCTCGACCTCGAGCACTTTCTCGAGAAATCGAACCGCTATACGACGATCGAGGCTCAAAACGCCTACGAAGGAAAGAAGGCCGGCCTTCCGCATTTTCGAGATGCTCTCGCGAAGGCCGTCAAGGAATTCACCCGGCGCTATCTCGTAAAAAAGGGCTATCGCGACGGCTCGACGGGCTTTCTCCTGGCCTTTCTGCAGGCCGGCTATTACCTCTCGGCCTGGCATAAAGAGGACACGATGCGGCGTTATGGCAGGCTGGAGGCCCGGAGCGCCATAACGGCGAGCTATGAGACCGAAAAGAGGCGGATCGTCGCCGAAGCGGAGCGGGAATGACTCGCTTCTCCGTCATCATTCCGGCCTACAGGGCTCGATTTCTGGCGAGGGCGATCGCCTCGGTGCTCAGACAGGAAGGCAGCGATTTAGAACTCATTCTGTTCGACGACGCTTCGCCCGAGCCTCTTGCCGAAATCGCGGCATCATTCGCGGATGCCCGGATCCGCTATTTTCGAAGCGTCACGAATCTAGGCGCCGACGATCCATCGCGCGCGTGGAACGAGGCCCTAAGCTTGGCTACCGGGGACTTCGTAGTCTTGCTCGGCGACGACGACGAGATCGACCCAAATTATCTTGCCGAAATGGAAGCCCTTATCGATGGCAAGCCCGGGCGGGATCTCTATCGCTGCAGGCTCAGGCTAATAGGCGAAGAAGGCGAGCTACTTTCAATCGGCTTTCCCGTACCTGAAATCGAGAGCTGGGACGAGTTTCTCTATTTCAGGAACAGCGGCCACAGGGCCCATTCGACCGCCGAGATGTGTATCCGCAGTTCTGCCCTTCGAGGGCTGGGCGGTTGGCCTTCGATGCCTTGCGCCATAGGAAGCGACGACCTATGCTACCTTTCGCTCGCCGCGCGAGCGGGAATAGCCTCGACCAACACAACCTGGGCTTCGTGGCGGACGCACCGCAGGCAGATTTCGACATCGCGGAAGAAGGAGGGCTGCAGGCTTAGGGCCCTCAGGTTGCTTGGCGATGCGGAAAAAACCTTCGTCGAGGCCCATAGGCCCGAAAGGCTGCCGATGGAGCTTCTTCTCCAGAAGCTGCCGGGGCAGGGCTCGAGGGGAGTGGTCGAAGTCGTACGGTCCAGGTTGGCGAGGATTATAGGGCTCTTGGGCGTGGAATAAAGAAAGAGGATGATGCCGGATGGCAAACCCAATCAAACTCAAGGCTGAAGTAACCAATGTCACCCCCTATGGGAAGGGTACTTACGCGGTATCCTTCAGGCCTGCGAATCTTCCTCCGAGATTCAAGGCTGGGCAATTCCTTCACCTGACTCTGGAGGATTTCGATCCCTCCGAAGGCTTCTGGCCCGAATCCCGAGTCTTTTCCATCGCTTCCGCGTCGGGCAGACCGGAGCTGGAAATCGTCTACAGCGTTAAGGGCCGGTACACGCGACGCATGGAAGAGGAAATAAAGCCCGGGCGTTCGGTATGGCTCAAGCTTCCCTATGGCAGTTTCACGATCAAGTCGGTGGTTCGCGAGAGGCAGGATGTGGTTCTCGTCGCGGGCGGCACAGGCATTTCGCCATTTCTGGCCTACCTGGAAAACTTGCCGGGCGGGAGTGAGCAAGGACATCGGGTTCGGCTTTATTATGGGATACGAGAAAATGACATGTTGCTTCATCGCGGGGCGATAGGTGACCGCGCCGCCGCCCGGGCGATCGAAGCGAGCATTTTCGTGGAGAACGAGAATGCGCGGCTCGGGTTGTCTTCGGCAGTTCGTTCGGAGCGCGGACGCCTCGATATCGACAGGATTATGGATGAGTCCGAGGGACTGGCAAACCCTCTTTATTTCCTATCGGGACCGCCCCAAATGATTGCCGCTTTCAAGGATCGTCTTGTCGAGCGCGGGACGAATTCCGAAAACATCAAGATAGACGAATGGGAGTAGGCGATGGGGAAGAGCGAAAAAGACCTAAGGCAGGAAATTGCCGGACTTGTGTCCGAATACTACGCTGTAAAATTCTCGTCCAAGACTTTCGAACCTGGCAAGACACCCGTTCGCTATGCCGGACGCGTTTTTGACGAAAAGGAACTCATAAGCCTCGTCGATTCGTCCCTCGATTTCTGGCTGACCTCCGGACGTTATTCCGAGGAATTCGAGGCGGCCTTTTGCGCCTTTACGGGCGCGGAATACAGCTTTCTCGTCAATTCGGGCTCATCGGCGAATCTCGTGGCCTTCAGCAGCCTCATGAGCCCCCTCTTGGGAGACCGCCGCCTCAAGGCCGGCGATGAGGTGATCTCGGTGGCGGCCGGATTTCCGACAACAGTGAATCCCATCATCCAAAACGGGATGATTCCGGTATTCGTCGATGTTGACATCGGCACCTATAACGTCGATGTCGCGGAACTCGAGAAGGCGATCGGGCCAAAGATAAAGGCCATCTTTCTGGCCCACACCCTCGGGAATCCCTACGATCTCGATGCCGTCATGCGCCTTGTCGAAAAGCACAAGCTTTGGCTGGTGGAAGACTGCTGCGATGCCCTCGGTTCGGAATACAAAGGCAGGATGGTTGGCAGCTTCGGCCATATCGCGACCTGTTCGTTCTACCCTGCGCATCATATCACCATGGGAGAGGGCGGCGCCGTGTTCACCAACGATGAAAATCTCGCCCGAGCTGCTCGCGCGCTCCGCGATTGGGGTCGCGATTGTTATTGCGCAGGAGGGGAGAGCAACACCTGCGGCAAGCGCTTTACCGGCCAATACGGTTCTCTCCCCAAGGGCTATGACCACAAGTACGTCTATTCGCACATCGGTTACAATCTCAAGGTTACCGATATGCAGGCCGCCATCGGCGTGGAGCAGCTCAAGAAACTGCCCTCTTTTATCGAAGCCCGAAAGGCCAATTTCAGGGCCTGGACGGAAGGCTTTGGTCAGTTCGGAGGCAAGTTTTTATTGCCTAGGGCAACCGAAGGCTCCGATCCCTCATGGTTTGCCTTTCCGGTGACGGTGGCCGAAGGCGCGGGCTTTACCCGGACCGAACTCACGGATTACCTCAACAGCCACTTCGTCGAGACGCGCAACCTCTTCGGCGGCAACCTCCTCAGGCAACCCGCCTATGTCGATATCGCTCACCGCGTCGCTCCGGGCGGGCTTAGGCGGACCGACAGGATCATGAACGATACATTCTTCCTCGGGACCTATCCGGGTCTGACGAGGGAGCAGATCGACTACGCAATCGAGACCATCGCCGAATTCATAAAGCGGAAAGGTGCCTGAGCCATGAAAGTAGTCATACTCGCCGGCGGTTTCGGAACGCGTATCTCTGAGGAATCGGATCTCAAGCCCAAGCCGATGATCGAGATCGGCGGGAAGCCGATTCTCTGGCATATCATGAAGATCTATTCGCACTATGGATTCAATGACTTCGTGGTGTGCTGTGGGTATAAGGGTTATTACATCAAAGACTATTTCCATCATTATTACATGCACCAGGCCGACATGACCATCGACCTCGGCAAGAAC
>Ga0307375_10004286_pt1 | contig 13672 bp, 11 predicted proteins | sample TR1MG_FD_202531 | JGI IMG/M metagenome (GOLD analysis project Ga0307375, IMG submission 202531) | Soil microbial communities from Risofladan, Vaasa, Finland - TR-1 | ecosystem: Environmental > Terrestrial > Soil > Coastal area > Acid sulfate soil | place: Finland: Risofladan, Vaasa | collected...
TGACATGATAAAAAACTCATTTTATTTAACCAAAAATAAAATGCACCTTTTATTACTTTATCCGGTTTTTAATTTGATGGGCTATTCGTCCGAATTTATGGGTTCCCATAAAAAACTGTCTAAATTTGGAGTCAAATTTATGGGTTCCCATAAATTTCTCTCGAAAAGGGCAGGGCAAGTTATGGGATCCAATAATATTGTGCCGGGTAGTTCCTCAACATTTTCTGTAGGTTTCGCACCCATTATTACTGCTAAAATCTGACCGCTGCATCGTGCATGCAGTAATCAACCACAAGGGATAAATCACATGAACCGCAAAGAACTGATCGACGCACTGGCAACCAAGACCGGCAGTAGCAAAGTTGACGCTGACCGCAACATTGCAGCACTGATTGATGTCATCACGGACACACTGAAGAAGGGTGACAACGTTGCTTTGGTTGGCTTTGGTACCTTCGAAGTCAGGAAGCGCGCTGCTCGTGCTGGCCGCAATCCAAGCACAGGGGAGGCGATCAAGATCAAGGCATCCAAGGCGCCTGCATTCAAGGCCGGCGCAACTCTTAAGGCAGTTGTCAACGGAACGAAGAAGTAAAATAGTTCCAATACGCAACCACCAAGATGCTATGGTGGTTGCGTTTATGAGCGTCGGCTTTTAGATGTTGATTTTAGTAAGTTGAAGTTCCGCAAAGTGCCAGAAGCCGACATTAACCTGCCACACATATTTGTCATTAAATCACGAAGAAATAGCGCTGTTATTATGTCGTTCACATTTTTATAACAAGCAGTCGCCGTTAAATTTTGATATCGTTCTTATTTATGTTCTAGATAGCTCGCGTCTTATGACATTGGAAGATTTCTTAGCGCTCGTTAGATTAGCCAATCCAATTGATCTAGCAGCAGAGTCGTTACACCGCAATTTCGTCCATGCTATTCCTGACGAGTTAATGTACAAATCGTTTTTAGATGAAGTTAAGGTAGATTATCCTTTGTCTGAACATATAGCGATTATGGGTTCCGGGAATTGGAAGTTCAGCTTAAACCCAAAAAAGAATTTCAGCGAATTCCATGATAAATCAGATATCGACATTGTAATTATTTGTCGCGCGAGCTTTGAACAAGTTTGGGATGAATTGAGGAAATATCATCGGCAGAATTTTTATCTTCTTCCACGCGATTCGAGGATTCAGCTTAAGCGAAACGGTGAAAATATATACTCTGGCTTTGTATCTCCGAAGTGGATACCCGGCAAATCCATCGCGAATTTCATATGTGCACTTAATAGCAACAAATATTCAAATGAAATTATCGGATACAGGAGCGTCAATATGATGTATTTTAAAAATTCAGATGAGGCCTTGGACTATTACGTGCGGGGCTTTCGACTTGCTCAACAAAAAGGGAATTAAATTATGGATTATGACGTAAGTTTTCAAACGGTCTCTTGGTTCAATGATAAAAAGAGTGACGGCACACTTGAAATTAGCCCTAAGTTTCAGCGCCGGGCAGTTTGGTTAGAAAAAGAACGGGCAATGCTACTTGATACCATACTCTGCGCGCTTCCATTTCCTGAGATTTATGTTCACGTCGAAACTAACCCGGAAAGTGGAAAACAGAATTGGGCTGTAGTCGACGGTCAACAGAGAATTACTTCTATCTTGAAATTTGTGGACAATGAATTTCACCTACCCAAAAATGATAATTGGAACGGAGAGTACTTCCGAGATTTGAGTCCTGAAATCAAAGGTCGATTTTGGGATTACAAGATTGTAGTAAGGACACTGAGACAAGCCAGTGATGAAGAAATCAGAAGTCTGTTTACAAAACTCAATACAAATAACATCGCGCTGAATGACCAAGAGCTGCGAAATGCAAGGTATGCGGGGCGGTTCAAAGAATTAGCCGAGCGCTTGGCTGATAACCCGTATTTCCAATCGATAGGGCTTTTTACTCCACGAGATGTACGTCGTATGCTTGACATCGAATATGTGAGTGAACTGCTTGTGCGTCAAATTGCAGGCATTAACAATAAAAAAGATTTATTAGATGAATTTTATATTCGGTTCGATGAGGAATTCCCCTCGGAGGCGGCCTATGAAGATGAATTTAACGTATGTATTAATTTGGTTCGATCATTAATTACACCTGATAACCAAGACATATTTAAGTCAAAGGGTAGTTTTTATTCCTTGTTCGGCGTGTGCATTAATTATTTTAGATTGACTAAAAGGAATACGTTTCTCCAAATTACTGAGATCGAGAAGCAGATTACTGAACTTGTGAATAGAGCCAAAGAGAATGATTTTGTCGCCAGCAACCCATTTATTCAGCAGTATTCCGAAGCATCAACGAGATCGACATCTGATAAATCATTCAGAGCGGAACGAGAACGAATTTTGCTGTCGATCATACGTGATATTGAACAGTTCTAAATTGCCGTAGTTGACATCAAGTTGAACGTCTGCTTTTCGCAACTCTGAATGACTGCAACGTGTCGTTTGCTGACCGCGACGAGTGTCTGGTTTAGGGCAGACTGACTAATTTATCCTAGCACTGGCAGTTTGGCGTTAGACTTCAAAAATGAAACAGTTCTTAATCGTTATCCTTGCACTGGCTCTGTCGTCTCCTGCACGGGCAGCCGACTTGCCCGACCCATCGCTTACGCCAGGTGCAATAAACCCTGATGTTACCCAGCAAAAAATTCACTCCACGGTCTGTGTGAAGGGATACACCAAAACGATCAGACCACCCGCGCACTACACCAACAAACTCAAGAAGCGGCAACTGCGTGAATACGGTTACACCGACAGAAACCCCAAGCATTACGAGGAAGACCATCTGATTGCACTTTCAATTGGTGGCGCCCCTGATGACCCGCGCAACCTATGGCCTGAACCACGAATCAGTGAATGGGATGCCAAGAAGAAGGATCGTCTAGAGTTTGTGCTTTATAAGATGGTATGCGCTCAAGAAATATCACTTTTGGAAGCACAGCATGCGATGGCAACAAACTGGATAGAGGCGTGGAAACGGTTTGTGCCAAGTCACCAGCATTATAGGTTTAAACTGGTGGACTAATATGTGTGGCCGATTTGCTTTGGATACACCACCCAAGAAACTCGTTGAACACTTCAATTTGTCTGGAGAATTAGAATTATCACCCTCATGGAACATCGCACCCTCTTTGCGGATATGCACCATTACAGAAGATACGGAAGGACTCAGGAAACTCCGCAAGATGAAATGGGGACTTATCCCGTCATGGGCAAAGGAAGCCGCAATAGACAACAAACACGCCAATGCCAGAGGTGAGACAGTCGCTGAGAAACCCTCATTCCGATCCGCATTCAAATACCACCGCTGCATCGTTCCTGCGTCTGGTTTTTACGAGTGGAAAACTGAGCAAGGTGTCAAACTACCATGGTACATCAGCTTGAAGTCTGGTGAACCGATGGCATTTGCAGGTCTATGGGAATCATGGCACACGGAAGAAGATGAGATCATTCAGAGTTGCTGCATCATAACTACAGATGCAAACAAACTCATGGCACCGATACACGACCGGATGCCAGTGATTCTTGATCCAGAACAATGGACTATTTGGCTGTCCCATCAAGAGCATCAAAAGGATGTGTTACTCCCAATGATACATCCACATGATCCCGAATCGATGCAGGCTTGTCCTGTGACACGCGAACTCAATCGAGTTGGTTTCAGGGATGACGCAGGTTTGGTTAATCAACTTTAAAACACTATTGTATGAAATTGCTGATTAACAAATTTAGTTGGTTGGTTAAACTTATAACCATGAACGGCTGTTATGTGCCAGTTCCGGTCTCTCAAATGAGAGTGCTAATGGACGATCCCTAAGCTAAACGGGCTTAGGAGTTTAACACTCGGGTAGGTCGGTTCTACATTCCACACTTGTGCTTCAATATTCGATATTCATCATTCAAATGCTTGGACAATTCTCCGATTTCTACAACAGCCTCGATGCCGACTCGCTCAAACGGGGAAAGCAGTTCGAGCACTTCGTCAAATGGTTCCTCAAAACTGATCCAGAGTGGTCAACCCAAGTGGACCAAGTTTGGCTGTGGGATGAATGGCCGGAACGCTGGGGTGCGGACTGTGGCATTGATCTGGTGTTTCGTCACAAAAACGGCGAGTGCTGGGCGGTGCAGGCCAAGTGCTACTCGCCTGACTACGACATCACCAAACACGATGTCGATAAATTCCTCAGCGAATCGAACCGTCCGATCATCCAGCACCGCCTGCTGATCGCCACCACCGACCGCATCGGCAGTAACGCCAAGCAAGTCTGCGATGCGCAGGAAAAACCCGTTATACGATTTCTGCTGTCCGACTTTGAACACGCTGCGCTGGACTATCCCACCAACTTCGCCGCACTCCCGCAAGCCAAACGCAAAGCCCGTCCCGAGCCGCGCGACCATCAGAACGAAGCCCGAGCCGCAGTGGTGCAAGGACTGCAAACCGCCGACCGTGGCCAGCTCATCATGGCTTGCGGCACGGGAAAAACTTACGTCACGCTGTGGATCAAAGAACACTTGGAGGCGCAACGTACCCTGGTGCTGGTTCCATCATTGGTGCTTCTGTCCCAGCTACTGCGCGAATGGACATTTGCCGCTACCACCCCGTTTGAAGTGCTGTGTGTGTGTTCGGATCAAACCGTCGGCACCAAGGGCAACGACGAGGCCATCCACAGCGTTGCCGACCTCGCATTCCCCGTCACTTCGGATGCGGATGAAGTAAAGAATTTTCTAAGGGGTGCAGGCAATCTCGTGGTGTTCTCCACCTACCAATCATCCTCCGTTGTCGCCGCAGCCCAAGCCGACCTGACCATCCCTGCGTTCGATCTGGCCGTGGCGGACGAAGCACACCGTTGCGCGGGCAAGGTCGGCAGCGACTTCACCACCATCCTCGACAACGATCAGATACGCAGCAGCAAGCGGCTATTCGCCACCGCCACCCCGCGCACCTACTCCAGCACTGTCCATAAAGCTGCCGAAGATCGCGGTGTCGAAGTCGTCGGCATGGATAACGCCGACCTGTTTGGTGAGGTGTTGTATGTCCTGCAGTTCGGCAAAGCCATAGCACGCAAACTACTTACCGATTACCGCGTCGTCATCATCGGCGTGGACGACCCCACCATCGCGCAGTGGATCGCCAACCGCGAACTGGTCAGCACCGGTACGGGAATTGAAACCGATAGCGAATCCCTAGCCGCCCAGATCGGCCTGCTCAAAGCTATCAAGGACTACGACCTCAGGCGCATCATTAGCTTTCACAGCCGCGTCAATCGCGCCGAAGCATTCACCACTGACATGCAAAACACGATGCGGTGGATCAGCGAAGAACACTGCCCCAGCGGAACCGTGCGCACCAACTTCGTCTCCGGCAACATGACCGCCAGCAAACGCAAGAACAAGCTTGATCAACTCAAAGCCATAACCGCGGACGAACGTAGCGTTCTGAGTAATGCGCGCTGCCTGTCCGAAGGTGTGGATGTGCCCTCCCTTGATGGCGTAGCGTTCATCGATCCCCGCAGCAGTCAAGTAGATATTATTCAGGCCGTGGGCCGCGCCATTCGCCTGAGTCCGGATAAGAAGGTTGGCACGATAGTTTTGCCGGTGTTTATCGCTGCTGGCGAAGATGCTGCAAGCACGATAGAGGCGAGCAACTTTAAACCCATTTGGGATGTACTGAACGCACTTAAAGCGCATGACGATGTTCTGGCGGTTGAGCTGGATCAGATTAGAACGTACATGGGCAGGAAATCAGCTGCAAGCATTAGTGCCAACTCCCTGCGCAAAATCATCATTGATCTACCAGTCACCGTGGATGCGAACTTTGGTAGCGCACTGCGCACCTATCTGGTTGAGCAAGTCACGGCTTCTTGGAATTTCTGGTTTGGATTGTTGGAGGCGTTCGTAGAAAGTGAGGGACATGCCAAGGTTCCTCTGCGTTACAAGACTGAAGATGGGTATGCAGTTGGCAGCTGGGTTACTACCCAACGAGTAAAACAAGACAGCATTTCGCAAGACCGCAAATCAAGATTAGAGTCCTTGTCCGGTTGGGCTTGGGATGCAATAGCTGAGCAGTGGGACGATGGATTGCGCTATCTCAAAGAATTCGCAGATCGAGAAAGACATTGCTTTGTTCCTTCTCTATATAAAACAGCTGACGGATACCGCCTTGGTCAGTGGGTTAGCGTTCAGCGAAAAACAAAAGATATCCTATCACTAGAACGTAAAGAACGACTTGAAGCAGTACTCGGTTGGAGTTGGGATGCTACGTCTGATAAATGGGAAGATGGATTTCGCTATCTTAAGGAATTTGCAACGCGTGAGGGGCATTGTTCACCGCCTCAGCGATATAAAACAAATGATGGATATCGCCTAGGTGGTTGGGTAAGTCACCAACGAATACACAAAATCAAACTATCAGCGGAGCGTAAAGCACGGCTGAAAGCGTTACACGGTTGGAGTTGGGACGTGATAGCTGAGCAGTGGGAAGATGGATTTCGTTATCTCAAAGAATTTGCAAAGCGTGAGGGGCATGCCAAAGTTCCTTTTGATTACAAAACGGCAGATGGATTCAGTCTTGGGGGATGGGTAAGTGAACGGCGGAAAGCAAAAGACAACCTGTCACCTGAACGCAAGGCACGACTGGAAGCATTACCCGGTTGGATTTGGCCTGAACGAATTTTGCTTGAGCGTAAACAATGGGGTGAATGGTTCAATTACCTTAAAGAATTCGCTGAACGAAAGGGGCATGCCAAGGTTCCTGGCGATTACAAAACGGCAGATGGATATCGACTTGGTAGCTGGGTATCGAACCAACGAACAAAAAAAGACAATATGTCATCGGAGCGTAAAGCACGGCTGGAAGCATTGCCCGGTTGGAGTTGGGATGTTGTGTTAGATAACTGGGAAGATGGATTTCGCTATCTCAAAGAATTTGCAGAGCGTGAGGGGCATGCCAAGGTTCCTGGTGATTACAAAACAAACGATGGATATCGTCTTGGGCGGTTTGTATCGATCCAACGAGCAGGGAAAGATAGTATGCCAGCGGAGCGTAAAGTTAGGTTGGAAACATTATCTTGCTGGGTTTGGGATGCAAAATTTGAGCAATGGGAAGAAGGGTATCGTTATCTCAAAGAATTCGCAGATCGAGAAAGACATTGTTTTGTTCCTTCTCTATATAAAACAGCTGATGGATACCGCCTTGGTCAGTGGGTAAGCGTTCAGCGAAAAAACAAAAACAATCCATTGCCGGAACGCAAAGAACGACTGGAAGCATTACCCAGTTGGGTTTGGGATCCAACTTCAAAGCAGTGGGAAGAAGGATTTTGTTATCTCAAAGAATTCGCAGATCGTGAGGGGCATTGTTTGGTTCCAGGGTTATATAGAACTGATGATGGATACCGACTTGGTCAGTGGGTCAGTGTTCAGCGAAAAAACAAAGACAACTCGTCACCGGAACGTAAAGCACAGCTTGAATCATTGCCCGGTTGGAGTTGGGCTGCTAAGTTTGATAAGTGGGGAGAAGGATTTCACCTTCTTAAGGAATTTAGTAATCGAGAGGGTCATGCAAATGTACCTCGGCGATATAAAACGGCAGATGGATACCGCCTTGGTATTTGGGTAAGTACTCAACGAAATAATAAAGATAATGTGTCAGCGGAGCGCAAAGTACGGCTGGAGGCATTACCCAGTTGGGTTTGGCGAGTTAAGTGAAGCCATTGTTTTGTTTGTTATGTCATGAGCAATGTCTCGTCAGAAACTAAACTGGTGAGACATCTAGAGCGAGGTAAATCCTGGGTGCTTCACATACCCTTTACTGACAGAGGTTTCCTGTGGAGAAAGTCAATATTTGCCATTACAGATTAGTCTGCTAGAAAAATGGCCTCCTAAACTTTCTTTAGTGGACAGGATTGTTGAAGTTAGCTTTGAAGACAGAAAATGGAACAGCGACGGATTCCCATTTCCCACTCCCCGAATTAGATGGAATGTGACTTTTCATTTCTTCGGGAGAAATGATGGCAAGTAAGAGTTGATTATTAGGCGATATGTCCCAAAGATGGAACAAATGATTTTCAGCTTCAAGTGCTCGATCCCACTCATTGCGAGTTAGATGAAAGCGCCCAAAAATGCCTTGCGTAGATGCCTTAACTTCAATTGAACATGGGCGGTTATCGGCAGCGTCAATCACCGACAACACGTCATAACCCTTCTCATTGCTGTCGAGTGATACCCATTTAGGCTCCTTGCTTGTGCGCTTCTTTTCATACGAGATTGTGAGCCGCTCCCCTTCGCGCCCGATAGCCATTAAGCTATCATTACTCATGCCACGTGCTCGGGCAGCCATCGCATCCCAAAATGAGACAACATCACCACCCACGCCATCGTCAAGACCTGCTTCACTTATCATCTGTTGGATGGCTGGAGGAGCAAAATAAATTACCTTCCTTCGGCCAAATGTGGCGAGTTCCGACCAAGAGGGGTGAAGAGTTTCAATATAATCCAGAAGAGCTTGACGTAGCCGCCCTTGATAGCTCTCGATGGCGTGCAAGCGTTCGCCAGTCGGAGTAAGTAATGCAAGCCCAGCTTCGTTAGACCTAATCCAGTTTAATGACTGGACGGCTTCGAGAACCAATGAACTGGATACGCTCCCCATCCGAGGAAAAGAAGCAGACACGCTTGCCAGCTCAAGCGAATGCCGTGAGGCGATGTTCAGCAGTTCAAAGCAACCGTTAGCAATGCCTGGCGATAACTGTGTCATCGCCCCTCCGCTGGAATATCTTTAACTAATGCCTCAATATCTTCTAAAGAAAGCCCTGTACTGTATTCGTCATAGTTCTCAATATCGCTCGGGTCGAGGGGAATTGGATCTAAGCATAAAGAAGAATCCTCAAGTGCGGCGGCCATCTGGCTGATCTTATAGCCAAGACGATTTCTGACGGTCTCATCTACAGTTCCAATGCATTCAACAATCTCAATGTTCGTTTCTTGATTTTTGGGCAAACCAAGGCGATGAATCCGATCTTCAGATTGCAAATAATGCGCTGCATTAAATGTGCGGTCCAAGTAAATTGCATGGTGGCAAACTCGATGTAGGCTCACACCCTCGCTTGCTGCGGCTGGGTTTGCCACCATGATACGTACATTAGCATTGTCATGAAATAACTTGATCTTCCCTTCGCGGGTCTCATCGTCGTCTTCATCTCCAGCATCCACCCCCCCATGAATATAGACAGCACCATATTCTTCCAGCTGGGCGGCGATGTATTCGACATTGCGCACGAACGAAGACCATATTAATACCTTCTGACCATTCCGAGCTAACTGGCCTGCCCGGTGCAAAACATATTTCAGTTTAGGTCCATCTCCTTCGGACAAAACAGCACGCAGCATTTCAGGATGAGCAAAAGCTAATTCTGTAGAAAGCAAGGACGGATTCGAGACAAACTGAAGTAGGCGAGCCACCGAACGTCCAAGCCTTCGGAAGACTTGTCGATTAGGTGTCTTCAGGGCTGATGCCGCTTCTCGAGCTAACTCTGAACGCATGAGTTTATAAAGTTCGTTTTGCATGGGGGCCATAGTCAGTGGCACAGAGAAACGAGTAACTGGTGGCAGACCTAGTTCAGCCTTGTTCGTGCGCACATAAATGGGTTTAACCAGCTCCATAACAGTGTCCGCAGTCGCAGGAATTTCAGGATAGAGAAATGTGAACTGGGGAATTAAGTCGCTGAGAGCTTGAGGTAATGGCGTTCCCGACATAATGAGCTTGCCAACAGGTAGATGGGCGAGGCTGAGGGCCGCTCTTGCCGTCTGCTTTTCTGTTCCGCTTTTTATTCGGTGGCTCTCATCTAGGTAAACATGCACCTTATACCTTGCACAATGCGCTGCAATCAAATCTGGGATGCGAGCAAGTTGCTGATAGCTGATCAACATGAAGCGCGGATCATCATCTAGAAGCAGACTGATGTTTTCTTTTCCACCACGTAGCCGAACAAATTGAGCTTTGAGGCTAGGCATGCAATCTGTAATCTGTTCGTCCCATGCTGCAAATGCATTCTTAGGTGCAACAACAAGCAACTGCTCATCGGCGGCGGCCCGATAAAAGAAACAAGCAAGGGCTTCTGTCGTTTTTCCGGCCCCGGGGACGGAAAAGGTTGCAGCGGAGGGCAGTGCGGCAATTTTGCTGACATTTCTTGCCTGCTGCGAGGTAAGTTCGCGACTGAACCCGATCTTTCGCAAAAAATCCCGTAACTCATCTTCGGGGATTGCATGTGACTGCCGGGCTAATTCATAGGAGGCAGTATTTCGCTTGGATTGCTGTAATAGGTTGATTGCTTCTGAGCCAAATTCATAGTCCTGGCCCATCTTGACCTTGTAGCCCGTAAAAATAGCTAATAGCTGCTTGCGCAATGAGGCGAAAGACCACCAAGGGAGCGATAATGAATAGGCACTTTCCTGGGAGGAGTCGTCACTTCCATCGAGTCCTAAACGTCGAATTGGATCAAGCCATGGGAAATCTGAATCCGATTCGGCCCAAGTCAATAATGCTCGGCGATCCGATTCACGGTAATCAATTCTTAGCATGAGAGTTCAAAAATACTTCAATTAAATCGGCCTTAGCTCTAATCTGGACCAGTTGTTCCGCAACCCCCGTGATCTGAGCTTCCGGCGTTAGACCATCTTTGACGGCATTATTCAATGAAGCATGAGCATCAGAGCACCATTTAAGAAGATAGCCAGCATTTTTTAAGTCTTTCTTCTTTTGTTTTTGGCTCTCAATCTCTTCGACAATAATCTCTCTCGCTTTCTTGGAGTGATCAAGTTTTGCGATCTCAATGGCGAGAGGTATCTCAAAAGCAGGTTTCTGAGCGGTGCCAACATTATCGCCAAGTAAATCCACTGCTTTGTCCTCAGGAATTTCGGCGGTAACGGCGAATCCCTGAATAAGCTTTTCCTTTATGGGGGCAAAGTATTCCTTTAGGTTTCTAATCACATCATGAACACTGTCGCCCACTTCTGACGGGCTGTCGATCAGAGTGAATGCGGATTGTTTAAATACTGCTTGGTTTTCAGCTCCGTCGACTTTTACACACATTTCGGCCAAGGTGCCGAATGCATACTGGTCACTAGAAACTTTGGACCAAACATCAGTCAAGTGGCGGCTCTTTAGCCATTCCGCTGCGAAATCGCGCATAGAGAGCAAAGTTCTGACTTCGGTCTCTTTCATGTTGTAAAGCTCTGCCAATTCTTTGTGTGAAAATCCGTCGCGCTTCATCTTCGCCAGCATCATATTTGCTTCAGCATCCCAACTGTAATCCTCTTTAATGTCTTTATCGATTTGCAAAGTCGCCTCAAGTTTGTCAATGTCCTTGTCGGAGCAGGGGGGTAAAACAACAACATTGACATGAGAAAAATGGCTATATTTTGCGGAATCCTGACGATATAGGTTCCTCCAACAAGAAAGACGGCGATTACCATTAACCACAAAACCGCGTGAATCAAGAATTAGGGGATCGTCCTGCTGTTGCGATGTATCCTCAAACTTTTTCTGCAACGCTGTTTTTTCGGAGAGCTTAGTTAGCAAATCATGCTGAGCCTCTTGGGCGTCGAGCATCTCTGGGTCTATGGAAAAGAAATCCGCCGACTGTTTGGGATTTTTGGCCAAGTATTCTGCTTGTAAAGAGACCGTCCGTCCATTTTCCATTCGATATTTTGGCATCTCGATAGGAACCCGAATAACAGGAAGCAAAATCCGTTGACCTTGAAATAGAAGCCCTTTTGTCTCTTTCGTTGGTTCGGCCAGCAGTTTTTCAATCAGAACTTTTCGCGCGTCGCTATGCCATCCAAACGGTGAGTTTGCATGAATCGGGAGAGAGGCTTGAGTAGACATGTACTTACTCCATCGAGAAAATAAGGGTTGGGACGGTGTATGCTTTTTTCATTATTGTTACTTCTTGCAACAGTCTGGAGTATTGGGCGATATTGCTTCCAAGAAGCAAAGCTGTTTCCTTTGATGGAACAACGATAACAGCTGATTCAATCGAATTGTTTAGATATAGAGTTTGAAGTTTAAGCAGGTCGGCATATGTGCGGGAAACGTTACCCGTTTGCAGGCATAAGCCAACCTTGTTTTTTTGTGAAGTGATAGTCATGTTGGAATCGACTGACACCGCAACCTTGCTTGACCATCCTGCGGATAGGATACTGTCTAGAAATTGTTTCCTTATTTTTGTGGCAACACCTGATATAGCTTTAACGGTGATCCCTGTGATGGCATTTTCAACTTCCTGTTTAAGCTTGGAAGGGATAGCCTTATCACCTCCACAGTGACTATACATAATGTATTTCATTTCTTGTGTACCTCCGTTTTAAACCCCTCAGGAAGCTTGGACAAATTACTCTGGGTGTGATCATAAAGTGCCTTGTCATGGGGTCTATATATCGCATTTCCATCCAATGCATCTTGGATTCGTATTAATCCTGTCTTGGCATATCCAAGGACTCGCTCACACCCCCAGAAGCGTCGATCATGTAAGGCGGCTGCAACGCCAGCGGATGCAACACCAGAGAAAGGATCAAATACCAAATCACCAGGGTTTGTTAGAGCTAAAACAAGTCTCTCTACGAGTCCTACGGGGAACTGGCAAGGGTGATCTGTCTTTTCGACGTGATTACTCTTCACGTTTGGAATGGCCCAAACATCCTCAGGGTTCTTGCCTAAAGGGTTGCCAGAAAACGTCCCTGCGTTAGGCCCCTTGAAGTGCTTTTTACCGGGGTATTTAGCAGGGATACGAACGGCATCCAAATTAAATGTATAGCTATCTTTTGGTGATTTTGTTTTTGTATACCAAAGAATAACTTCATATCGACCCGAGAAGCGTTTCCTGGTGTGAAGTCCATGACCAAACTGCCAGACGATTCTATTTCGCAGTTGCAAATTATGCTTTTTAAAAATAGGAGAAAACTCAATATCTAAAGGAAATATTTGATTGGCCGCCACGAAATTACCAACTTGCCAGCAAAGGCTACCCCCATTCTTTAGGCGAGGAATAATTTCATTTATGATTCCCTCTTGCCACTTTAAGTATTGATCAAGTTCTATACGAGTTTCGTATTCTTTACCGATATTGTAGGGAGGTGAAGTGACGACCAGATCAAATAGAGGTTCTAGAGGCAGGCTTTTAAGGAATGCTTCGACATCGCCACGCCAAATGGCGTGATCAAGTTGCATAATGTCTTCTGCAACAACCATTTTGCTTGGTTTTAACAAACAGACCTTTTTTGGAATTAAAGCCAATTTGGTTGAATGCGTTGAATCTACTTCAAAAGTATGGTTATTTTTTGATTTATTTTGAGGGGAAGGTTTTTCGGTGGAGGGCTGTCTCATGTATAGTATTTTATTCTCTTTTAGTATCGTGAGCGCGGTTTGTGCCATGTTTCTTAATTAATTTCGCTGACTATAGTCGTCGTAAACGACGCCCTTTTTCACTTGTTACACAAACATTTAGAGGCTCTTTTGAAAAACGAATGGGTTAAGCGGCATGAGGGTTGAACCTATGGAAATCGAGCTTCCCAGCAATGAGAAATATCACTGTGCGCATGGTATGAATGCTGGTGTAGCCGCGAGCTTTTCG
>Ga0307375_10004288_pt1 | contig 13670 bp, 8 predicted proteins | sample TR1MG_FD_202531 | JGI IMG/M metagenome (GOLD analysis project Ga0307375, IMG submission 202531) | Soil microbial communities from Risofladan, Vaasa, Finland - TR-1 | ecosystem: Environmental > Terrestrial > Soil > Coastal area > Acid sulfate soil | place: Finland: Risofladan, Vaasa | collected...
TATGTTCATGGTGATCATCTCCTTGGTTTCTCCATTCCAAAATTGGAATGGAGGAGGTTAATCACCTGGGTAATTTTCAGCGCGCAAAGGCTAGGTTTTCTGGGGAATATTCAACGCGTACCAACAATTATGTAGGATTCGCTCGTCACCCACTTTTCGAAAACTTCCCATTCCAAACTATTCACTTGAGACCCTTTTCCTTGTTGGCGGCTGGCTTTTCATGCTTTGAAGTGGACGATTATTTCACTGTAATGCGCTTGGTGAAAGCTTTAACTCGGGGAATCACCCATTTCATCTCCACGACGTCAATGTTTCTCTTGAGCTATACCTTATAGGGCCGCCGACGCATAGGATTAAGATTCCATTTCGACCAAAACGTCGTCACGAGTACAATACCCGTCTGAAGTTCAATCATAAAAATGATAAGTACCTCACTCCTTCCAAACCTCTGCCGTCAGTGGCAGGTCGTTGAGTTCAGCACGCGCTTCACGCCAGCTTGGGTAATGCTCATCAAGGATTGCGATGAAGCGGTCACTGTGAGTCGGCTCGGTCACATGGGCCATTTCATGGACGATGACGTACTCGATCAGGTCCTTTGGCTTCTTCACTAACTCTGTGTTCAGTCGAATATTTCCCGCCCTGTGGTTGCAGCTTCCCCACTTGGTTTTCATCCGTTGCAGGAAATATCCAGCAACCTGCACCTTCAGCTTAGACTCCCACTTCTTAATGAGGGGAGGCACCACCTCGTGCAGAAGGGCCTTGTGCCACTCGTGGATCACCTCTGCGCGCTTTTCGGCATCGCTGCCAGGGCGGACGGTCAGCGTGATGCGCTTGTGGTCGAGAGAGACCAATGGCTTGGCCTCCTGGTATTCGACAGTCAAGAGGTAACGCCGCCCCCAGAGATAATGACTTTCACGCTCGACGAACTGACGAGGCGTTTCCCGCGCTTGGTTATCCAGTTTTTTCTGCTGCGCCCGTATCCAGCTCAGTTTCGAGATCGCGTAGGCACGGGCAACCTCCAAACGTGTTCCGCTTGGTGCCACGAGAGTCACCCGGCCTTCCGGGGGATGTACCGAGAGGTGGACGTTCTTGATGTCCTTTCTTGTGACCGTGATGGACACCTCACCAAGTTGGATGGTCTCGTTCATCAGTAGCCCGGCTGATTCTTGATGATTTCGAAAATAGCCTGAGTCGCCGTGCGGTCCCGCTCCATGATGGGAAATAAGGCATTGAGCACTTGCTTCTCCCTCGTGTCGTCGCCTTTCCAGCCTGCTGGTGCTTGCTCCCGCATGGCGAGATCAATATCGAGAGCCAGCTTCGCTTTCTCCCCTTCGTCCGTGGGGCACTGGAAGTTCGTCGCAGCAATGCTGTCCAGATTATTGAAAAGTACGATGGATTCAGGCTTGCCGTGCAGTGTCGCAGGAATACCCGCGTCAGGCTGTTTTCTGGCCAGTCGCTTCACCAATGCCTCTGCCTGTTCCAAGAATTTCTCGTAGGCTGCCGTGTCGTCCCGACTCTGCTTGATGAGGTCTTCGAGCAGCTTGGAAATCTCACCGTAAAACCTCGGGTCGGTGAGTTGGTCACGGATGATCGTCTTGCGGACGTTGTTGATGATCCCCTCGGCAATGGCATTCTTAGAGAGCTTGCCTTTTTGATTCAATTTTTTGGCGATGGCATCATGGATGCCCGTCTCGATGATCAGCTCGGTGAGAGAGAGCGAACTCAGGTTACCCAGATCGGCGGCAGGGTCGGCCTGGATGTAGGTGTTGATCAGATGGCGCATGTCTGCCTCGAAGGGCTTGATGTCCAACTCCTCGCCGGAGTGTTTCTTGATTGCAGCCCGTGTGTCACTGTAGAACTCAATCTCTTTTCCCAGCGTGGCGATCTCGGCATCCGAATATCCGGCCTCATCCAGATTCTGAGCAATCGCCGCGTAGGCACGCAGGAAGATGGCGGCAGCCTTGTAGAACGAAATCCGCAGCGGTTCGGTCTCGGTGAGCGCATTCGGGTTGCTGGCATCGCCGCAGAAATAATGCAGGTACTGCTCCATCTCACGCGGCGTGGACACCGGCGCGCACAGATAGCTCAGCGCTTCGCGGGCGGCGTCGAACTGCTTTTTACCCTCGACCAGCCAGTCCTTGAGTCTGACGTTGTTGTCCCCGCCGCCTTCGTCGATGTCGAGCTCGTCTGAGGTGTAGACGGCGATGGAGTTCTGCACCATCTCGAAAAGCTCCTTGTAATCGACTATGTGGCCGTAGTCCTTGTCGTCGCCATCGAGCCGATTGGTGCGGCAGATGGCCTGGAACAGGTTGTGATCCCGCAGCTCGTTATCGAGGTAGATGTAGGTGCAGGAAGGGGCGTCGAAGCCGGTCAAAAGCTTGCTCACCACGATCAGCAACTTCATGTTCGCCGGTTCCTCGATGAAGCACCGTTTGGCCTCGTCCTCGTAGACCTTTGTGGTCTGGCCATTCTTCAACACGTGCTCGGTGTAAGTGTCGAACTTGTAGCGCTCATCGCTATCCTTTGGCTCGCGGGAAATCGCATTGTGGTTTGGCTCAAAGGACGTGATGATGCCGCAGTATTTTCCGAAGGACGTGTTCTGGAACAGCCGGTAGTAATGGCAAGCGTCATAGATCGAGGCCGCCACCAGGATGGCCGTGCCCCGGTCATTGTTCAGGCGCGGCTGCACGCCGAAGTCGTGGATGATGTCGGCGATGATGCGCTGCTTGCGCTCGCCTGCACTCATCAGCTCTTCCATCGTCGCCCAGCGCTTGCGCAGTACAGAGCGTTGGAAATTGTTCAGCCCTTTGGTTTTCTGATCAAACCAATCATCAATCGCTTTCTTCGAGGTGAGGCGTTGGGGCACATCACGCGCCTCGTACTTCAGGTCGAGCACCACCTTGTCCGCCACCGCTTCGTGGAACTTGTAGGTGTGGATATAAGTGCCGAAAACATCGTGCGTGGTCTGCTTGTCTTTGCGCAGCAAAGGCGTGCCGGTGAAGCCGATGAAGATCGCATTCTCAAGCCAGCGCTTCATCTGCTTGTTCATGTCGCCGCCCTGGGTGCGATGGCATTCATCGACAAACACATAAAAGCGCCCCTGAATCGGCGGCGGTGGGATGGTCAGGTCAGGCACAAACTTGTGAATGAGCGCGCACAGCAGGCGGGGAGTGCCCGCCGCCAGTTTCGCCACAAACTCATCCCGCGACGTGATGCGGGGCGATGGCGACTCCGCGCTGATAACGCCGGCATTCCTCATCACCCCCTCGATTTGTTTGTCCAGTTCATCCCGATCAGTGATGACGAGGATGCGGGCATGAGGGTCGTACTCCAGCAACCACTTGGCGATCAGCACCATCAGGATACTTTTGCCGCTGCCCTGGGTGTGCCAGATGACACCACCCTCCTGCTGTTTCATTCGCTCCTGCGCGGCCTTCACGCCGAAAAATTGATGCACCCTTGGCACCTTCTTCTGGCCCGCGTCGTAGATGATGAAGTTGCGGATCATGTCGAGCAGGCGAGCCTTTTCGCAAATCTGCGCCAGCGGCTTGTCCAACAGCTCGCCAGCAGTCAGCGGCCCATTGCTGGGGGCTTTCTCATTCCACTCCACGAAGAACTGCTCCGGCGTGCCGGTCGTGCCATAGCGCAGCCCTTGCGAATCGTTGCCCGCAAAAACGAGTTGCACAGTGCTGAAGAAGCCCTTGTTGAAAATCTCTTCCTGGTTGGTAATGAGCTGGCGCACGCCGTCGGCCACTTCCACCGAGCTGCGCTTCAGCTCGATCACCCCAATAGCGATGCCGTTCAGGTAAATTACCAGGTCAGGCCGTCGCTCGTGGCCACCACGCAAGGTCACTTCCTCGGCGATGGCGAAGTCATTGTTTTCCGGGTGTTCCCAATCGACGAGATGCACTGTCTCATGCGCCTGCCCGGCGGCAATCTGCACCGGCACACCGTAGCGCAGCAGTTGGTAGGTGCGCAGGTTGGCCTGATACAAGGTGATGCCGGTGGCGTCCGAAGCCGTCATCAGTTTTTGCAACGCGGCGGAAATGTGCGCCTCGGAATAGCTGCGCTGCTTCAAATTGTCGCGGAGCAACGTCGTTTCAATGTTGCGGTTGTTGTCCCGCTTGCTCCAATCGTCGAGGTAGCGGTAGCCGAGGTAACCAGTCTGCAGCTTGTCGGTGAACAAGGCGATAACGCGATTCTGCGTCTTGCGTTCGGAGCGAGGTTGTTCAGTCATGGGCGGCAGTTAACTCGATAGGTTAGCGAGGCTTTGGGCCAATTGCTGCAACACAAGGTGAATGTCCGGGCGAGGCACCAATCTCGTCAACTTCCCTGCCTCTTCGGTAAACCCTCCTTGTCCGCGCAAGACATCCTCAACTTCAGGAAGCCCGCTTAATTCAGAGCAACTGGTATGAATGCGGAATTGATCTTTTTCTGTCTCGACCGAGAAACTCACGCGATGTCCGGACCGATCGAACGCGAGAAGTACGTGCGGCTCATATTCGGTCATGTATACCGATTCATAGGATCGCAGGCTCAGTGGTGCCAGATTGGGATTAGTGCCACCATTGGCGAGTTCCAAGTAGAAAACGTAACTGAACAACTCGGCATGAGTCCCGTTCATCTGTCTCTTTTTCAGGAGGTATATTTTGTCTGCATTTTCCCAGCGAATCTCCTGCTGCCCACAATAGTCGATGACTTCCGGATGATTGACGATGGCGGCACGCCATGGCTCCAAGTTGGAAGCGCTCGTTATGATATGAATCAACTGCGGCTCGATTTCCACGTTTGCGTCGATGCCGTCCCACAGTGTCTTGAGGTGCTCTCTCTTTCCGCTTCCGTCGTTGCGTAGAAACCGTTTCCAACTGTCCCTATTGCTCGTCGGATCAGTGAGGAAGGAGTAGTTGCTACCGAAGGAAAACAGATAGTCCCCGACAGCCAGCAATGCTCTCTTCCACAAATGCCCCCCGGCAGTCGGCTTGGTTGGCGTCAGGCCAGACGAAGTGAAAGTGATCCGTGCTTTCTCAAGATAACGATCAAAGGCCGTTTGCAGTTCCGCGTGCACAGCCTTTTCCCACTCTTTCACGGGCATCTTCTCCGCTTGAGCGCAGACCCCACAGAAGTCCAGTAGGAACTCGATTTGGCCGGAAAAATATTTATGCTCCTCAGCAATATCGATGCGTGTTCTCCAGGCAGGATTTAGAAGGATCAACTTTGCTTTAAGAGCTTCCTCACGCACCTGCTGGGGGCTGAAACCGATTTGCCCGACATCCGCTGTGGACAGATACTCTAGTATCTGAGCACTATAAGGCAGGAGTTTGATCAGTCCTGCAAGGCAGCGTCCGTATTCCTCCGGACGCTCAATTTCACTGTTGGCGGCTAAGTTGTACACTATCCGCATCCACTCGTTCAGGTTTACCGGCTGCAAGTTGCCTTCATGGTGCCGCAGGTAGAAAACGAATGCCGCAAACTGGACTAACTGGGTGTAATCAAGCGCAGTTGGTTCCTGTATTGCCTTCAGGAACAACGCAGTTTCATCAAAGTATCGAGGGTTCGGTAGCACGGGTTCCAGTTTCCCCCCACCGTTGCTCCATGCTTCCAGAACGTTGATCAGATTGTCGGCGAAACCGCAGGTGAGCCAGCCGCGCTCATGGAAGAGTGAGAATGTCCCGCCGAGTTGCCTCCCTCTTAACAGCATCGTGTCCACATTGAACCTGGAGTCTGCGGGGTCTAGACTCACACGAGCCACGGCGAGTAGCAGATTCATGGCTGCGTCATCAAAGGTGTGAGTCTCTGGATTTTTGTAGGCCCAGAAGAAATCTGTCCACTGGGTGTCGATCCTTCTTTCGAAGAATTCGGCGATTCTTACTTCTCCGTCGCCCAGTTTCCGTTTTTCGGTTGGAAATAGCTCCTTCAAGAGTTCTTCAAAGCGGGCTTTGAAGGTTTCAAACGGAGTGAGCGGCTTTCCCCTGGCGTTCATCTTGATGTAGAGATCATCCGTCAGACCGAAATGCTCCAGCGGCAAAAGCTGGAAAGTGATCACCGGCCGTTGATCGTCCGTCAGGCGCGCAAACAAACCTGTCGTTTGCTTGAACAGATCGTGAATGGCTTCCAGCATTACCAGTGCCGACTGAATGGTAGGATCCAGGCGCCAGTGCAGAAAAAACCACGGCTGGTTTTCCATCTGCTTCCTGAGCACTGGCACTTCGTCCGGTGTAGCGTCAGGAACATAGCACACCAACTCATCGAAAAACTCCGAGCTGCTGGGGCGCACGCCGTAAGTGAATCGTGAGTGCTTCCCATCCCACACCATGCTTTGAAATGCGGAAAGCTGGCCGTCACGCCATGCCAGATACCAGTGCAACAGGAATAAGGTGGTCAGACGTTGCTGCCCGTCCAACGGAAGAAAGCCTCCGGAAGCGACATCTTCCATGCTGCCGTAAACGAAATCCAGATTCAGCGGCAGCTTGGAATCACCTGATGGGAGAACCAATGCATCGTGAAGCGACTTCAGAAAGTGATCTCTCACCTCCTTTTCCGTCTCTCGGCCTTGCGCGTAATCGCGCTGGATCAGCGGCACCTCGATTCGCGGGCACTTGCCCAGGAGCTGATGGAATGTGATGGGCTGATTGATCTCATTCATGAATCCATCCTCCGGTGAAGAAAGCATGGAGGGTTTCGATCATCGCCAGGCGGTAGCCGTCCCGGTCCTTCTGAGTCCAAAACATGACGTGATCCACCTGCGGGTTGTAGCATTTCAAAAATACGTTTCGCGTGCAAAGCGGCACGAACACACCGTCTCGATCCAGCGACAGTATTCGATGACGCTTTACCGCAAAGACAGCGTTCTTGTAACTGCGGTTTGTCGCGTAGTCGAGAAGCACCAGGTTGGAGATACCATTGTCGGCCTCATCTCCACCGGCTTCTTGAAAGTGACGGAGAACCTTTATATACACGACATCAAAGGCGGAATTGGTCGCATCCTTGGGGGGAAGATCAATGAATGTTTGAATGTCGATACAGATTTCCGAAGATTCGTTGGCAGACTTGAGATAACCCCCGCATCGCTCTAACCATTCGACCTGCCCATTCCGGGTACCCGGTCGGTCTGGAGCAACAGAACGCACGTGCTCAATGTCCCACATGTCAGTTTTGAAGCTCTCAAATTGGAACCGTATGTTGGACTTTTTATTCTGGAGCAGTGTCGCTAGATTGAATAGCAACAGGATGGAGCGGATCCGTCGCGAACCTGGGCTATAGTCCAGCCCGTCTAATTGGTCGGCGATCCATTCTTCAGTGAGAAGCGCTGGCGCCTCCACACCGAAAGCATGCCAAAATACTCTCGCCCTGAGCTTTTCCTTGAACTCATGCTTTGTGGCTCCAGCTACCAGCTTACGCAGCTCATTTACATCCACCCCCACCCAGATCAGGTAACCCACCAGGTGGTAAAGTCGGCGATCCTCGAACCATTCCTCCAGCAGCATGAACGATTTCTTCACCACGAGCCATTCCGCTTCGTGATCGGCATCCTTTTGGGCGAGCTTCAGGCTGAAGTGATTGAAGGTGGCGTATTCATCCATGCCTGGCTTCATCCCGTCCTGCCGTGCCACAAGGTCGAAAAGAAAGTCGATCCGGCCACCATGCTTCTCAGTGTCGTTACTCAGAAAGCACCAGAAATCTTTGCCTTGAAGGGTTTTCTCCAAGGCGTCCCATTCGTGTGCTATCTGGAACTGAAGTGGCCCCGCAGGTCCGCCCTTACCGCGTTTCAGGAAAAGTGCGCGGATAAGCTCACCATTGGTCAGTGGTATCTTCCCGACATTAAGGCGGGTGAAAGCGGCCACGGCATTCTCCTCAGATGAAAGCTGGAACCAGATGACCTTGGCTTTGTTGAGAAAGGCATCTTTGATGACCTCCACCTCGCTTTCCCTTTTCTCGAACCACTCAGAGATGGTCTTCACCGCTTGGTCGATGTGAAAGAAGTCGATGTTCGATGCTGCCTGCTTCGGCAAGGGATTATCAAGAAAATCTTGGAGATCGGATCGCGTCTCATACTCCAGCCGGTAAAGTTTCTGCTGGTAGCGAGCGGCGAGGCGTTCGTTGAAGTGGCGCAAGATCAGCAGCAGCGTTGTCAGACGTTGCTGGCCATCTACCACCTCATAGGCTCCGTCATCATTCGCCCGCAGCACGAGCGGCTGGAGGCAGTAGAACTCTTCTGGCTGGGGATTTTCCCGCTTGGTGAACTCCCGGATGTCGTCCAGCAGTTGCGTCACCTGCGTGGGCGTCCAGCGATAGCCGCGCTGATAAGCCGGAATGTGGTAGCGGAAAGGTTCCTCGGATGCATTGACCCGCAAATCATAGACCGTCTTCAAACAGATGAGGGATTCACTCATATCAATCTTGTCCTCCCGGTGAGTAACTCCTGCATCATCGCCTGCTTGAGGTCGCGGGTCTTGTCGCGCCGTGCTACCAGCGCCGACAATTCGGCGTCCATGTCGGAGAGCACGGCGGCGATGGCGGATTGTTCGGGGACAGAAGGAACGGGTAGCGTCAGCTTTGGGATGTTGGTCTTACTGATGCCTGAAACCTTCGTGCCTACCGCGTAAAAAAGAAATTGCTGGCGGATGGCTGCCGTTTGAAAACAGTAGTGTCTATATTCGTGAGCCAGTTCATCCGTCTTGCTCTTGGCAACTATCGTATGCAGGCCGGAAATGAATGGAACGTTGTCCTTGTTCACCACCACAACGTGCTTGCTCGTTCCTTCGTCGTCCTCGGAAGCGTCAACGAATACGACATCGCCGTCTTTGAGCAGGGAGTTGGCTGAGACTCGCTTCAGCGGGATATTGAGCTTGGGAATGTCCTGATAATCGGCTCGCGTATCAACCCACGTTTTCGACGCTCCGTGTATATCTCCATAATGCAGGTAGCAGTGCCCCTCAGTGGAGAGTTGGTCGCGTGACGCTGAATAGCCGCCACTGAAATTGAACAAATCGCCTAGCGTTTTCACCTCCCACTCACCGTGAAAACCGGGGATGCGGGTTTGACCGGTGAGGAGTTGCTGCATGGAGGCCTGTTTGAGATCGCGCTTCTTGGCGATGAGCCGATCCAGCGCAACCAGCAGCGCATCCACATCGCTCAACACCTCCGCAATTGCGCGTTGTTCAGCTTCTGTCTGAGGAAGAGGAATCTGCGTTTGGCGAATGGTCGCCAAGCCTAAGTTGCCAATAGTTGATCCAGTCAAACCATCAAAGAACTGCTGTTTAACGATTTGTGTCTGAAGAGAGTGATAGACAAACTGCTTACAGATTTCCGCCTTGACGTTCAGGTAGGCCGCGCTCTTGCCGAGCACTATTGGTTCGCCATCAAACATCCCCAGGTTGCCGATGGTGCCATTGATCGAAAGCAGAATTGACCTATTGCTAAGCGGTTTCCGGTACTTGATAAACTCCGTGTAATCGACCGATTTTGTATCACTCGTAACAACTATTTTGCCGCCATTGAGGTTGTTGCCGTTGATGAAGAAGTATTCTCCATTGGGCGAATAAACTGGCGTTCCATGCAACCCATCACCAATATGGGTCGTTATTGTCTCCATGGGTAAAGCATTCCAATCCTCGGGAATCACACCGATCTCCGTCTGCTTGTAGCCGTGCTTCACTTCCACACCGCCCCCATCTTTTTGAGGTGTTCGTCCACACGGCCTGCGAGCGTAGATACCTCAAGCGTGAGCTGCGGCAGCGGAGTAGCGTAGCGTTCTGCGAGCTGGCGGACACGTCCGGTGAGGGTCTGCGAGACGCCGTCCAGTTCGCCCTGCACGGCAGCGGCAATCGTGGCAAGCCACTTGTCGTCCACTGCCAGCGTCTTGATCTCGTCCTCGCTGAGCTTGGGGTATTTAGCGTCGAGCTTGGCTTCCAGGTCTTCCTGCGCGGCTTTGAGCTTGGCCTTGGCATCGGTTTGTTGGTCGAGCAGTTCGGAGTATTTTTCCAGCGCCTTGCGCTCATCGGCGTAGTCAGGGTCTTTGCCGATCTCTTTGAGACGAGCTTTCACGGCTTTGGCGGTGATCTTCTGCTTCTCACCCTCGCCCTCGATGACCTCGACGAGCAAGCCATCCTCGCCGCTGTGCTCTTCCATCATCTCGCTTAAGTTTTGCTCAATGAAGGCGAGTTCGCCTTCAATGGCTTCAATGGCATTGCGTTCAACAGTGAAGTAGCGAGCAATCAGTATGACCGCCGGAATCAGGTCAGACTTGAAGCGGCGCTTGCCCTTTTTGTAGTCGTGCGCTTCCGGCCAGGCCAGTTTGCCTTCCTTGTTTTTGACCTGATGAATCTCGCGCGGCTGTGCGCCCGCTTTCCACCCATCAGCGGCGATAAGGTAGCAGTCGTCCTGCATGTTCTCGGCCCAGTAGTCCATGAGGTGCTGATATACATCGTAGGCATCGAGCAGCGGCGCAGTCTTGAAAGTGGTGAGCAAATCCTCGGCGATGGTTTCGATCAGCGGTTTGGGATGGCCGTCCTGGGCAAAGCTCTTGAGCCGCGGGGTGCTGGCGTTCGACCATTGGATGAGGAGCTTTGTCGCGGAGTCGTTGTACGTGGTGAACTCGGCGTGCCCGAAGATGGCGGGCTTCACCTCGGCGATGGGCAGCTTCATCTGGCAGTAGCCGGGGCGATCACCTTTCCGGAACAGGACGGCACGCACACCGGGGATAATCTGCCAGTAACGTCCCAGGTCATCAATATCGCGCTCCGGTATGCCTCCGCGCAGGTGGCCGTCAATGTCCTGCAAGTCCTCTGGCTCGGTACTGTCGATATAGCGGGGCAGGTTGAGATTGCAATCGTTCTTGGGGTCGGCGATTTCGTCGCGTGGCACCATGCGGGCATAGCGCGGATCTTTGTCATCCTGGCGGGTGAAGGTGTCCACAATCTTGTGAATGTCTTGTTCACGCAGGCGGTTTTTGGGGCCGTCCTTGATAAAACCCTTGGACGCATCAATCATGAAAATGCCCTTGCGTGCTGCTGCGTTTTCTTTGTCCAGCACCAAAATACAAGCGGGAATGCCCGTGCCGTAAAAGAGGTTGGCCGGTAGGCCAATGATGCCTTTGAGGATACCAGAGCGCACGAGTTGCTGACGTATGACCGCCTCGGCATTGCCCCGAAAGAGAACCCCATGAGGCAGAATGCACGCGCCTTTGCCCGTGCTTTTCAGGGAGCGAATGATATGCAGCAGGTAGGCGTAGTCGCCCTGTTTTTTCGGCGGCTCACCCCAAGCAAAACGCTGGAAGGGGTCGCTGGCCGGAATCAGGCCGGTGCTCCAATTCTTGTCCGAGAAGGGCGGATTGGCGACGACGTAATCGTAGGTGCGGAGTTGCTCGCCGTCCTTGAACTTAGGGTTGGCCAGCGTGTCGCCCTGCAGGATATTGGCGGTCGGGAAATCATGTAGGATCATGTTCATGCGGGCGAGACCCGCGGTGGTCACATCCTTCTCTTGCCCTTCGAGCGTGATGTGTTTGCCTGCCTCGGCAGCGACTTTGAGCAGCAACGAACCCGAACCGCAGGTGGGGTCGTAGGCGGTGGTGGACGCCACGGCATTCGTTGGCGAGATTCCCACGACTTTCGCCATAATGCGGCTGACTTCGGACGGGGTGTAGAACTGCCCTTTGCTCTTGCCGCTCTGCGAGGCGAAGTGCCGCATCAGGTACTCGTAGGCATCGCCGAGGATGTCGTCGTGCTCAGCGCGGTTCATGGAGAAATCTAGTTCTGGCTTTTGGAAGATGGCGATAAGGTTGGTCAGACGCTCTACCAGAGCCGATCCTTCGCCAAGCTTGTCCGGGTCATTGAAGTTTGGAAAGTCACTGCGAGCGAGACGCGAGTTGGCATCGATGAGCGGCTGGATGACCTGGGTGTTGATCTTGTCGCCGATGTCGCTCTTGCCCTTGAGGGCAATCATATCCTTGAAGCTGGCTCCCTTGGGAATGGTGACCGGCGGGGCAAAGTCATCGGTGTCGCCGTATTTGTCGGAGACGTATTTGATGAACAGCATGAACAGGACATAGTCCTTGTACTGGCTGGCATCCATGCCGCCGCGTAGTTCATCGCACATGGCCCAGAGGGATGAGTAGAGGTCAGATTTCTTGATTGCCATATTTTTATCTTTTTAATAATTACGTTGGGATGTTATCAAAATTGTCACCCAACAAGTTGAGAACGAGTATGTCTGTAATTTTGTGTTTATCGCGAAGGACCGTTTATGGCGCGATGCAGCCCGTCAGCCATGCTGATTGCCCGCCCCTATATAGACGCTCGCCAATGGCAGTGTCGGACAAACTCAACTGATTTAGGCATCAAAAATGCGAATCCTGACTAGAGTCTGTTGACATTTTAGGTATAGTTAGCGTCATTGCGTTATGAGGGTTATGCCATGGCGAGGAAATTGTTGCGAGATGACCAATACAAACGAATTGCGGGCATGTTGCCCGCACAGCCGGGGGATGCCGGGCGCAAGTCGGACAACCGGCTATTTCTGGAAGCAGTCCTGTAGATCGCCAGAAGCGGCGCGCCATGGCGCGACTTGCCGCCGGAATTCGGCGAATGGAACACCGTGTACCAGCGGTTCGGGCGATGGTCGAAGAAAGGTGTCTGGCATAAGGTGTTTGCCGAGCTTGCCAAAGACGCCGATTTCGAGGAAGCCCTCATCGACAGCACTATCATCAAAGCCCACCAGCATGCTGCCGGTGCTCCAAAAAAAACGGCGAACAAGCGCTTGGCCGCTCGCACGGCGGGCTGACCACCAAGATTCATGCGCTGGTCGAGGGTTTGGGGCTGATGGCGCGATGGACGCTGACCGCAGGCCAGATGCACGACTGCGAGCAAGCTGTTCCCTTGCTCGAAGGGCTTCGTCCGGATGCGGTGGTAGCGGACAAAGCCTGCGATGCCGATGCCTTGATTGTGCGCATTCGGGAGAGCGGCGCTGCCGCCGTCATTCCACCACGCACCAATCGGATCGAGCAGCGTTCTTTCGACAAGCATCAGTACAAGCATCGCAACCTCATAGAGCGCTTCTTTCTCCGCATCAAACATTTTCGACGTATCGCCACCCCCTACGACAAACTCGCCGAGCGGTATTCTTCGTTCATCGCTATCGTCGCAGCTTTCTTGTGGCTGGCATAAATGTCAACAGACTCTAGTGATAATACTGATTAGCGCTAGCTGGCAAATATTTCCCCACCCATAAAGGCCGATCTAGAGCGAGACGCCATGTCAGGTGATCGGCCTTATGTGGAGCGCTACATAATCGGCCTTATGTGGAGCGCTACATAAGGCCGAGGAGCGGATGCTAGCGTTTGTTTCAGCTGCCAAAAGCCGCCACCAAGGCCGCAATCATGTAGGCGTGGTCATGAACTCCAGCGCTTTCGCGCGCGCTATGCATTGCCCACATGGGCGAGCCGACATCCACACTGGCGACCCCTAGCTGTGCCGCCACCATAGGACCAATGGTACTGCCGCAACCCAGGTCGCTGCGATGTGCGTACTGCTGATACGGCACCCCGGCCTTCTCACATACCCGATGCGACCGTGCTGACCCTTGTTGTCGCTACTCAAATAGACATCTGTCTTACGGTATGGGGGCTACCCGCTCTTCGGCCTTCAAGAGCGCCGCATCAAGCAGGACAACATGCC
>Ga0307375_10004289_pt1 | contig 13666 bp, 8 predicted proteins | sample TR1MG_FD_202531 | JGI IMG/M metagenome (GOLD analysis project Ga0307375, IMG submission 202531) | Soil microbial communities from Risofladan, Vaasa, Finland - TR-1 | ecosystem: Environmental > Terrestrial > Soil > Coastal area > Acid sulfate soil | place: Finland: Risofladan, Vaasa | collected...
AGTTGCTGGAAGACTCTTCCCTGGTCTTTGACGCGGCCGTCGTTGGTGAGCAGGCCCAGGTTGTACTCCAGCGGGTTGAAGGCGAATTTGCGGTCCACGTCATGCGAGTCCCAGTAAGTGAACCAGCTGACGCCCTGATCGATGGCGGCGGTGACGGCCTTCTCCAGCCACGCGGCCTGCTGCTTCTCCGGCAGTTCCAGAATGCAGGTGTTGAACTCGCCGGCCCAGACGGGCTTTTGCGAGCTGTCGGCATACGAGCGGATGAGCGTGGCCATAGCCGCCAGCAGCTTTACGCTCGGCGGGTCCATGGCGCCGCCGTACTTCATCGCGCCGGTCCAAAACGGATAGCAATGCATCACGGGAAAACGCGCCGCCGCCAGCGCCAGCGCAGAAAACGTGTCTTCCCGGAACCACGGCATGTGATCGACGCCGTTGACGTGGAGATGATTCGGCATCTCCCGGTGCATCTGGGCAAAGACGCGGCGCATCCAGGCATCGCCGTCGGCGGTTGGGCCGCTCCAGCAGGTGTTGATCTCATTGCCGAGGTCAAAGCCGATGACGTTGGAGTGGGGCCGCAGGGTGCGCGCCAGCTCGCGCACAAACAGGTCCTGCGCGGTGAGCATGGTGGCGTCTGTAAAGAAGCCGCTGGACTGGCGGTTGAATGGCGGCAGAAAATACCAGCCGCTGAGCTGGCCGGTAAAGACGGTGACCAGCGCGTCGAGGTTGCGCTGGCCCATGAAGGTGACGAGCTGGCTGAGGCGGTCCAGATGCGCCGGGCTCACCCAGGCCGGATTGGGCTGAAAAAACGGCCAGATGAGCAGCAGGCGCAGGTGATCTGCGCCGAGCGCGGCGATGGCGTCCAGGTCGCGCTGGATGGGCGCAGGGTCCCAGTCATTCCAGCAGAACCACCAGTTGTGCGAGGGCGTGTAATTCACGCCGAAGCGGTGGCGGGTAAGGTTCAGATTGGGCGGCAATGCGCTGTCCTCGGCCAACATGGCGGCGAGGCCCTTGTGCGGCGCGGCCAGTGAGCCGGCCGCGGCTGCGCTTGCGGAAAGAAACGTGCGTCGATTCATGGGTTACTCCCTCGCCGCCTCATGGATCGCCAGCAGCCGCTCCAGCAGCGGTTTCAGCAGCTTCAGGTCCAGCGCATTCGCGCCGTCGGACTTGGCGTTGGCCGGGTCGTCGTGCACTTCAAGAAAGATCCCGTCAATTCCCGCGGCCACGGCGGCGCGCGCCAGCAGCGGAATAAACTCCGGCTGGCCGCCGCTGACCCCATTCGCGGCGGAGGGTTGCTGCACGGAGTGGGTGCCGTCAAAGACGACCGGGGCCATGGCGCGCATGACCGGCAGGCTGCGGAAATCCACCACGAGCGTGTTGTACCCGAAGCTCGCGCCGCGCTCGGTGAGGAAGACGCGCTCGTTGCCGGTGGAGCGGACCTTTTCGACCGGGTGCTGCATGTCCCAGGGGGCCACGAACTGGCCCTTCTTGATGTTGACGGCGCGGCCGGTTTTGCCGGCGGCCACCAGCAGGTCGGTCTGGCGGCAGAGGAAGGCGGGAATCTGCAGCACGTCGACGGCTTCGGCGGCCACCTCGCAGTGAGCGGGCTCGTGCACGTCGGTGAGGACGGGCAGGCCGGTGTCTTTGGCCAGGCGACCGAGGATGGCGGTGCCTTCTTTCAGACCGGGGCCGCGAAAACTCTTCACGCTGGTGCGATTGGCCTTGTCGTAACTGGCTTTAAAAATGTAGGGAATGCCGAGGTCGCTGGTGATGCGCTGGATGGCCTCGGCCATGCGGCGCGCGTGCGCCTCCGACTCAAGGACGCAGGGGCCGGCGATGAGAAAGAGGCCTCCCTGGCCGACGTGGACCGGACCGATTTCAAACGAGTGGCTCACGGGTGCGATTGTATCGCGGGGCGGGCGGGGCGGACGATGGTGGGCTCGCCCCGGCGATGCGGCAGTGGGCCCAGCTAGGCGTGCACTTTGTGTTCCGCGCGGCTGCGGGACCACTCCCAGAGGGCGCGCTCAAGCGCATGCAGCGGCGTGGGTCCGGGCAGGTCCTGCTGCGGGCTAACGATGCCGCGCTCGGCAAGGCGGCGGCAGAACTCGACATACTCGGCGTAGAACTCGATGTCCTGCCGGGCGTGGCCTAAAGCTTCCAGGGTGCGGAAGTCGAGCACGTTGTATTTTTCCGGGGCGATGGCGGCCAGGATGGCCGAAGCGATGGCGAGGTCGACGCCGCGCAGCTCAGTGAGCACGGTGACGGCCTTGCGCACGGAAGTGTCCGGCGCGGCCACTACGCGCAGCGTCTCGCGGATTTTGGCCTCGCTGTTGCCGATCAGGTAATGGACCACGCGCTCGGATTTCCAGCGGACAATTGATTCCAGGTTGGACAGCGTATATTCGCCTGCCCGGATGGCGGCCCCAGCTTCATACGCAGCCTCTTCCAGCTTGTGCTCCCGCTCGCCGGCTTGATGCCAGCACTGAGCAGCCAACTGCTGCAGTTCCGATTGGTCAGGTTGAAGTTCGAAATGAGCCATGGTAAGGAATCCTCCGTACAGGAAACGAGAGTCACCATAGGCCCCGGGAAAAGTCTTTGTCAAATGGGGGAAAGGGGGCTGCTGGCGGGCGGAGACGGCGGGGAGCAAAGGCACCGGCCCCGGGGAGGCCCGGCGGCGAATGTGCCTTGCTACTGAATCACTTGCGGGCGGGCTTCGGCGGCTTCAGCAGCCTTGCGCTGCGAGCGGTTGCGGTAACTGGCGGCCACAAACTCGCGGAAGAGCGGATGCGGCTCCAGCGGCTTGGACTTGAACTCGGGGTGGAACTGGCAGCCGAGGAAGTAGGGGTGGCCGGGCAGCTCCACGATTTCGACATAGGTGGCGTCGGGCGTGGTGCCGCTGATCTGCAGGCCGCCGCCGGTCAGCAGCGCCTCATATTCGCGGTTGAACTCGTAGCGATGGCGGTGGCGCTCGCTGATCTCCGTGACGCCGTAAATGCGCTGGGCCAGCGTGCCTTCCTGCAGGATGCAGGTCCAGGCGCCGAGGCGCATGGTGCCGCCCATCTCTTCGACGCCGAGCAGCTCGCGCAGCTTGTAAATGATGCGATGCTGGGTGGCGGGGTCGAACTCGCTGGAGTTGGCGTCCTTGAGGCCGCAGACGTTCCGCGCAAACTCAATGCAGGCGGTCTGCATGCCGAGGCAGATGCCGAAGTAGGGCACCTGCTTTTCGCGGGCGTAGCGGATGGCGTTGAGCATGCCCTCAATGCCGCGCTTGCCAAAGCCGCCGGGCACCAGGATGCCGTCAAAGCCGGCGAGCTGCGACTCATACGCGCGGTCCTCGGGCGAGGCGGACTCCAGGCCCTCGGCCTCGATCCAGGTGACGTTGAGCTTGAGGTTGTGCGCGATGGCCCCGTGGGTGAGCGCCTCTTTGAGCGATTTGTAGCTGTCCTCGTACTCCACGTACTTGCCCACAATGGCAATGGAAACCTGATCCTTGGGGTGGTAGCAGCGGTCGACCAGTTCCTTCCACTTGCTCAGGTCGGCCTCGGGCGCTTCCTTGTGCAGATACTTGAGCAGAAGCGTGTCTACGCCTTCCTGGGCAAAGCCGAGGGGCACTTCGTAGATGCTGGGTACGTCTTTGGCCGCGATGACGGCGCGCTCTTCCACGTTGCAGAAGGCGGCAATTTTCTGCTTCATGTCGCGGCTGAGGTTGCGGTCGCAGCGACAGAGCAGGATGTCCGCCTGGATGCCGATGCCGAGCAGCTCCTTGACGGAGTGCTGGGTGGGCTTGGTTTTGAGCTCCTGGGCGGCGGCAATCCAGGGCACAAGGGTGAGGTGGACAAAGATGGTGTTTTCGCGGCCCAGTTCCTGGCGCATCTGGCGGATAGCCTCAAGGAAGGGCAGCGACTCAATGTCGCCCACGGTGCCGCCGATTTCGACGATGGTGACGTCGGCGCCGTTGGACGAGACCTTGCGCATGGCGTTTTTGATCTCGTTGGTGACGTGGGGAATGACCTGGACGGTCTTGCCCAGGTAGTCGCCGCGGCGCTCCTTGAGGATGATCTGCTCGTAAATGCGGCCGGTGGTGAGGTTGTTGTCGCGGGAGAGCGGGGCGTGGGTGAAGCGCTCGTAGTGGCCGAGGTCGAGGTCAGTTTCCGCGCCGTCGTCGGTGACAAAGACCTCGCCATGCTGGAAGGGCGACATGGTTCCGGGGTCGACGTTCAGGTAGGGGTCAAACTTCATCAGGTTGACGCGAAGACCGCGGCTCTCCAGCAGGCAGCCGATGGAAGCCGCAGCCAATCCCTTCCCGAGACTGGATACAACTCCGCCCGTCACAAAGACATACTTCGCCGACATCGATGCAACCTCATTTGTGATTTGTTGCGATTGGTCGTACCTGGTGGGCACATTTAAGTATGGCAGAGTTTGCCGGGCGCGCGAAACCAAAAATGCGGAGCGGAACCGGCTGCGTCACAAAGCTTTTCTAAATTTCTCTTTTTCAGAGATTTACCGCCACGGCGCAGAGGGGTCGGGCACCTGCGGGTGTTTTGGGAAAGCCTGCCGTCGATCCGAAGCTCCTTTTGCGGCGAACGGGTGCTACAATCCTCGGCGATCCAATCTCCACAAAATAGCTCAAACCAGAACAAAGAGGGCATTGAAAAGTGAACAACCCAGCCCGCATCATGCGCTTCCTGCAACTGACTTTCTTACTATCTGTGCTTCTGTTCCTCTATGTAGTAGTCACGATTCCTGCCAAGTCACATGGTCCTGTCAGCCCAGTGTTCGAGTTGGTTATCACCGTACTGGCGCTCACAGACGTTGCTCTCGGCTTCGCACTTCCACAATTCCTGGCGCGAGCGATGGCGCGCAGACCGCAAAATCTGCCTGCACCCCCTCCACTTCAAAATTGGATGGTCAGAAACTTTGCCGCTCTCGCATTTCTCGAGTCGTGCTGTCTGTTTGGAGTTGTTCTCCATTTTCTCGGTGCGCGTGTTCAGCTTGTCGCTCTTCTATTCGTCGTTGGTATAGGTTCCCTCCTGATTTGGAAGCCGGAGGCCCCACCGACAGAGGGACAGCTACCCTTTCAAAGCTGAATCACGCAGGTGGGCGCAAACGCGGAATGCGACAAGAAAAGGCTCGCCGCGTCTAAACTGAGGGCCTATGAAGGATTGGCGACATTGGACGCTGCTGTTGGCCGCGCTGCTTGCGCTGGCCACTGGAGCTGTGTGCGCAGCGGCGCAGGACGGCACGGCGCAGGCCAGCACGGGGCCAAAGACCGTGGAGCTGCAGCCGGCGGCGCCCGTCCAACAGCCGAGCGAGAAACCCCTGCCGCTGAAACCCGGCCTGCCCAACACGGGATCCAACCATCGCCTGATCCTGAAGGACGGCAACTACCAGATGGTGCGCACTTATGAAATTGTGGGCGACCGCGTGCGCTATCTGAGCCAGGAGCGCGGCGACTGGGAAGAGCTGCCCGCCAGTCTGGTGGACTGGGACGCGACGCGCAAGTGGGAGCAGAGCCACGCCGGGCCGTATGAGGAGAACTCCCCGGCCATGAAAGAGGCCGAGGAGTTGGACAAGGAAGAACAGGCCCAGCGCGCGGACCAGAGTGCGCGCATGCCGCAGGTGGCCAAAGGGCTGGAACTGCCGGACGAGGACGGCGTGTTTGTGCTGGACACGTTTCAGGGCACGCCGGAGCTGGTTCCGTTGGCCTCCAGCGAACTGAACATGCATGGACGGTCGCACCGCGGGCTGACCATGCTGAATCCGCTGGCCGGCGCTCGCGCGGAGCTGGAACTGGACGGCGCGCACGCCAAGGCGCATCTGCACGTGAATGATCCGGTGCTTTATGTCTCACTGGACACCGGCGATCCGAAGGCGCAGCTGACGGCGCATGCATTCACGGTGAAGACCAACGGCGACAAGGTGGCCAGCGGGCCGCACGGAGCGCACTCCTCTTCATCCGGCTTTGCCATTGTGCATGTAGATGAGCGGCGCGCGTTGCGGCTGGTGGGAGCCATCCATGTGAACCCGCTGGGCAAGGTGACGCAGAGCGAAAACGTGATTCCCACGCGCGTGGAAGTGATGCCGGGCGGGCATTGGATGAAGGTGACGCCGGAGCAGCACCTGCTCATTGGCGAATACGCGCTGGTGGAAATCCTTTCGCCGACGGAGATCAACCAGACGGTGTGGGACTTCCGCGTGGACCCGACGCTGGGCGACAATGCGGGCTCGCTGGGCGCAATCCAGTAGGCAGTGGAACTACTCGCGCACGGTGATGCCGAGGGCCTTCATTTTGCGGTAAAGATGGCTGCGCTCCAGGCCCAGCAGTTCGGCAGCGCGGCTGATGTTGCTGCGCGCCTCCTCAATTTTCTTGAGGATGTACTCGCGCTCGTAAGCGTCGCGGGCCTGCTGCAGGGTTGAGAAATCGTCGGTGCCGCGCAAGGCGGCCTTGTGCGTGAGCGGCGGCAGGTGTTTACGCTCAATGCGCAGCGCGCGCGGATTGAGGATGAGCACGCGCTCAATCACATTTTTCAGCTCGCGCACGTTGCCTGGCCAGTGATATTGCGCCAGGGCTTCCAGCGCGTCCTCGCTGATCTCCATGCGGGGCCGGCCGTACTGGCGGCCGAAGTCAGAGAGAAACTCGCGCGTGAGCAGCGGAATATCCTGCTTGCGCTCCCGCAGCGGTGGAACAAAGAAGGGCACCACGTTGAGGCGGTAGAACAAATCTTCGCGGAAGTTGCCCTTGGCGATTTCCTCTTCCAGGTCCTTGTTGGTGGAGGCGATGAGGCGCACGTCCACGCGCAGGGGCTGAGTTCCGCCGACGGGAGTAAACAATTGATCGTCGAGCGCGGAGAGCACTTTGGCCTGCGTCTTCAGACTCATGTCGCCCACTTCATCCAGAAAAAGCGAGCCGCCGTCAGCGCGCTCGAGGGTTCCGCGCTGCTCCGGCGGGCCGCCGGGACGCGCTCCGTGGCGATAGCCGAAAAGCTCTGACTCAATGTGCGCTTCGGGAATGGCGGCGCAGTTCAGCTCCACAAAAAGGCGGTCGCGGCGCAGGCTTTCCGCATGGATGGCGCGGGCGATGAGCTCTTTGCCGGTGCCGGATTCGCCGTAGATGAGCACGCGACCGTTGGTGGGCGCCATGAGGCGAATCTGCTGGCGCAGCGCCTTGACAGGCACGCTCTCCCCGGTGAGCACAGAGCCCACGCTGAACTGGCGCTTGAACTCAAGATTCTCCGTGCGCATGCGTCGCGCCTCGACGGCGTTTTTGAGCACAATGAGGGTGCGGTCCAGCGAGAGCGGCTTCTCAAGAAAGTCAAAAGCTCCGAGCTTGGTGGCCTTGACGGCGGTTTCGATTTTTCCGTGGCCGGAGATGATGACCACTTCCGGGCGCGAGTCAGCGGCAAGCGCGTGAATCTCGCGGAGTACCTCCAGTCCGTCGCGGTCCGGCAGCCAGATGTCCAGCAGCACCACGTCGTAGGGCGCGTCTTCGACCAGCACCATGGCTTCGGCGGCGGTGGCGGCGGTGGCCACGCCGTAGCCCTCTTCCCGCAGGATCTCTTCGAGCGAGGCGCGGATCTCCGCTTCGTCGTCCACCACCAGGATGTGATTCATGAGCGTGCTCCGGTGAGCGGTGTGGCGCCTTGCTCGGTCGCGGGCTGGGCAGGTTGGATAGTTTGGACAGTTTGATCCATGAGCGGCAGGCGTACCAGAAAGCGCGCACCCTTGGGGCTATTGCTCTGCGCGCGGATGGAGCCTCCGTGCTCCTGCACGATTTTTGCGGCGATGGAAAGGCCGAGGCCGGTGCCGCGGCGCTTGGTGGAGTAAAAGGGCAGAAAGAGCCGCTCGCGGATTTCGTCGGTGAGTCCGTGGCCGGTGTCTGCCACCACGACCTCGACGGCGGAACCATCTTCACTGAGGCTGCTGGAGACGGTGAGCACGCGCAGCAGGCTGCCCTGCATGGCCTCGGCTGCGTTGTCGACGAGGTTGGCGAGCGCGCGGCGTATCGCTTCCGGGTCAGCCAGCACCTGGGGCAGGCCGGGCTCCAGCGCGCGGCGCACGGTGATGCCTTCCAGGCGGCCGGAGAAAAGAGCGATTGCCTCCTCGGTGACCTGATTCATGTCGCAGGCGCGAGGCTGCGGCGCGGGAAACTGCGCCAGCGCGGAGAACTGGTCCACGAGGGTGCGGAGGGTAGCCACGCAGCCCAGAATCACCTCACTGCATTTGCGGATGATGGCCGGCGAATCGGGCTGGCCGCGGTCCAGGTGGCGGCCGATGCGCTCGGCGGAGAGCGCGATGGGCGTGAGGGGATTCTTGATCTCGTGGGCCACGCGCTGCGCCACCTCTTTCCATGCCACCTGTCGCTGGGCGCGCAGCAGCTCAGAGGTGTCTTCCACCACCAGCACGGTACCGGCCTTGCCGTCTGCCAGCTCCAGCCGGGCGCTGGTTACGGCCAGGTGCATGGCGCGGCCGCGGGCCGGAAACTCCAGTTCCGTGGAGGAGGCGCCCATGCGCTGTCCGCGGCGAATGAGGCTGGCAAAGTCCTCCACGCTCTCCGGCGGCAGCAACGCGTCCAGCTTTTGGCCGCGCAGGCCGGCGTTCTTCTCGGCGCCGATCAACAGCGCAAAGGCGTGATTGGCCTGCAGCACGGTGCCGGAGGCATCCAGCGTGACCACACCGCTGGGAATGGTTTCCAGGATAGTTTCCAGTTGGCGGCGGCGCTCCTCAATGGCCTGGTTGGCGGCGCTGAGCTGCGCCGACGAACTCTCCGCCATGTGGCGGCTGGCCTCCAGGTCACCGGCCATGTGGTTGAACGATTCCACCAGCTCGCCCATTTCGCCGCTACTGATCAGTTGCACGCGATGGTCGTACTTTCCCGCAGCAATCTCGTCCATGGCATCGGCCAGCGCCTCCACGGGCCGCGTAATCTGCTTGGAGAGAAACAGTGCCATCCACACACTGGAGAAGAAGACCACCACCGTAATCAGCAGCAGCATCAGGATGAAGGTGGTGCGCACCTGGTGGCGCGAACGGAACAGGTGCCAGTACTCGTCGGCGCCGGAGCGGATGCGGGCGGTGGTCTGGCTGAGGCCCCGGGGCATGGGCAGAGCCACCACCACGGTTTTTGCGCCGGCGGTCGCGGCCATGCCGAGGGCATACTCCTGCCCATCGATGCGGAGCACCGACTGGCCGGTGTGCTGCGCGGTGGAGAGCAACACCGCCGAGAGCGGCCCGCTCAGGGGCACGGCAGCTCCCTGCCCGTCCCCGCTGAACCAGGAAAGCAGCGTGGCGGAGGTGGACTCAGGCGGCGCATGGTACGTGGCAATGACGCCCTGACTGCGCTCAAACACCAGGACGAAGCCGCCGGCCAGGGTGACGCGATGGGTGCTGAGTGCACGGGTGATGGTGGCGGCATCGGCGGACATGGCGGCCGAAGAAGCAATGGATTCGGCCTCCACGCGCGCATTCTCCGTGACGTACTGCGCCAGTTCCAGCACCACGCGGGTGGAGTCCTCATGCAGTTCTGACGTGTTGGGAGAAAACCAGCGGTCGATGGAGCGGTTCATGAGCTGGAAACTGAACAGGAACATGAAGACCGCGGGCGTGAGGGCAATGATGACTGCGCCCAGAACCATGCGCGTACGCAGCCTGGCTCCCAGGGCGCTGCTGCTCTGGTCGGCATAGACCTTGAGCACGTTGCGCAAGAGCAGGAGCAGAAGCACCAGCAACAGCAGAAAGACGACGACGGTGAGGGCAGTGAAGGCCAGCGTCTCGCCGGCCGTATCCGGGTTCAGAAACTTCACGCCGGACGGATTGAAGGCCTGCAGCGCGCCCAGCAGCGCGGAAAACACAAGCACGCCCGCCCCCAGCCAGAGGACAGTGCGCCGCCGAGAATCGTACCCGCTCGACATGCCGCGATTATAGTGCGGGGAGAGCCATAAACGAGCAGGAAGTTCGCGGGCAACGCTGTGGTCATTCCACAGGAGGCCTGTATGCCTGGCCGCTCAACGCAAAGGAGGAATAGGATGGCGGGAAGGAATGGAGGAAACCAATCGATGCGCATGCGGTGGGCTCTTGTCACCTTCGCGGCCGCGCTGTTCGGGGTTTGCCCGGTGCTGGTGATGGCGCAGGAGGCGAATGACCCGGGGACAGGCCCGGACACACGACTCTCCCGGCACGACTTTTTCTATGCCGGCGAGGCCAAACAGGAACGGATGTTTATCGTGCGCGGCGGCCGCATCGTCTGGTCTTACACCAGCGACCGCAAAGGCGAGATCAGCGACGCCGTGCTGCTGCCGAACGGGCACATCCTGTTTGCTCACCAGTTTGGCGTAACAGAAATTGACGCAAAGAAGGACGTGGTGTGGAACTTTGACGCTCCTCTACACACCGAGATTCACACGGTGCAGCCGTATGGACGCGACGGCGTGCTGTTCATCGAGAACGGAGATCCTGCGCGGGTGGTGGTGATGGACAAGAAAACCGGCAAAGTGGAACACACGTTTCCATTGCCCGTGGGAGATTCCCACAACATCCATCCCCAGTTTCGGCGCTGCCGCCTGACGGCGAAAGGCACGCTGCTGGTGGCGCACATGGACCTGGGGAAGGCCGTGGAGTACGACATGTCCGGCAAGCCGCTGTGGAGTGTGGAGGCACCGGGCATCTGGGATGCGGAGCCGCTGCGCAATGGCGACGTATTGATTTCCGGCAACAACAGCAAGTATGTGCGCGAGGTGAACCGCAAGGGCGAAACAGTCTGGGAGTTTACCGCTGCAGATGCGCCCGGGCTGAAGATGGACAACATGCAGACGGCCACGCGACTGGCCAACGGCGACACGCTGATTACGCAGTGGGCCAATGAATGGGACGGAACGATGGACGCCGCCAAGGCACCGATTCAAGCCATCGAGGTGACCCCGGCGAAGAAGGTGGTGTGGGTCCTGCGATCGTGGACGCCGCCCGCGGCCCTGGGCCCTTCCACAACCATTCAGATGCTGGGCTCCGGCAGCAAGCGTTAGCCCAACACGGTGGCCGCAGGGGTCCATTGGCGCTGCTGGCTCTCTCCCACGCCGCGATGCGTCAGCGTGCCCATCCAGGTATTCAGCCCATCCGCCAGACCGGCGTCCTGCCGGAGCGCTTCACGCGCGCCCAGGTTGGCCAGCCGCATCAGATACGGGAACGTGGAGTTGGTGAGCGCCAGCGTGGAGGTGTGCGGCACGGCGCCGGGCATGTTGGTCACGCAGTAGTGCACCACGCCGTCCACGGTGTAGCTGGGATTGGAGTGCGAAGTGGGCCGCGCGGTTTCCACGCATCCGCCCTGGTCAATGGCCACGTCCACAATCACTGCGCCTTTCTTCATCTGCGAAACCATGCCGCGCGTGACAAGTTTGGGCGCGGTGGCGCCGGGAATGAGCACGCCGCCGATGACCAGGTCCGCCTCGCGTGTGGCGTTGGCAATGTTGTAGCTGTTGGAGGCCAACGTGTACAGCCGCCCGCCGAAAATGTCTTCCAACTCGCGCAGGCGGTTCAGATTCATGTCAATCAACGTGGTTTTGGCGCCGAAGCCCAGCGCGATGCGCGCCGCGTTGGTGCCCACGATGCCACCGCCCAGGATGGTGACATGCGCCGGCGGCACGCCGGGAACGCCGCCCAGCAGGATGCCGCGGCCACCGCGCTCCTTCTCAAGATAAGTGGCTCCCACCTGCACGCTCATGCGGCCAGCCACTTCGCTCATGGGCACCAGCAGCGGAAGGGTTCCCTGGCGGTCGCGCACGGTTTCATAGGCGATTCCGATGATCTTGGCCTCCAGCAGCTTGTTGGTGAGCGCGGGCAGCGGCGCCAGGTGCAGATAAGTAAACAGGACGAGGCCTTCGCGGAAGAACGCGTACTCCTTCTCGATGGGTTCCTTAACCTTGACGACCATGTCGGTCTTGCCCCAGACGTAGCCGGCCTCGCCGGTAATTTCCGCGCCGGCATTCTGGTACTCGGCATCGTCAAAGCCGGATTGGGCGCCGGACTGGGTTTCCACCAGCACGGTGTGGCCTGCCTCGGTGAGCGCCTTCACGCCCGCGGGCGTAACGCCCACGCGGGCTTCGTTGTCCTTGATCTCTCTGGGAACGCCGATGATCATCGCACAAGCTCCTCTGCCGGATTGGATGCCGGGCGCGTGCCCGGGGACGCAATGCCGGGCGACCCGCCGGATGGGGCGCCGGAGGACAGTCTACATCCGTGCCGTGCGTCTGGGCTGTGCATCCGGGCGTCTCTGGAGGGGAAGCCGGCCGTAGCGACGGGCAGGTTTGCGGCGGAGGTGCGCCGAATGCGTTTGGTCCAGCGGCACCGGTAGGTTACCCTCGAAAGCACGCGGGAGCAGTGGAACCATTCGGCCCAATGGCCCGGACCGCTTTGCGGGTCCGCAACATGCCGCCGTGACCCCGATGCACGAAATACAGAAGGACCATAAAGGAGTGCCCATGTTCCCGTCCAAGCTGAGCCTTTGGTGTTGTCTTGCCTTTGCCGCTGCCTGCTGTTTTGCCGCTGCGCCGAACTCGGCGCGGGCGCAGGTGCCCACGCCGGTTTCCGTGCTGGGCCACAACCCGGGAGACGATTTTTATCTGGCCGACTACGAGGACACCCTCCGCTACTTCCACGCGCTGGCCGCGGCATCGGACCGCATGAAGATGTTCACCGTGGGCAAGACCACGGAGGGGCGCGACATCGAGATTGCGGTCATCTCCTCGCCGGAAAATCTGGCCAAGCTGGACGAGTACAAACAGATTGCCGGGCGGCTGGCGCACGCCACGGACCTGGACGACGCGCAGGCGCACGCGCTGGCCGGCACATCCAAGGTGATCGTGCACATTGACGGCGGGCTGCACTCGTCTGAGGTGGCCGGGCCGCAGCACACCATGCTGCTGGCTTACAAGCTGCTCTCCGAAAAAAACGATCCGCAGGTGGACGCGATCCTGAACAACGTAATCCTGGTGCTGTGGCCCACGCTGAATCCAGACGGGCAGGACAAGGTGGTGCACTGGTACCGGCAGAACGTGGGCACCAAGTATGAAGTGAGTCCGATGCCGTGGCTTTATCAAAAATACGTGGGCCACGACAACAACCGCGACGGCTTTATGTTGAACATGAAGGAAGAGCAGGTGGTGGTGAAGGAGCAGCTGGACTTCAGTCCGGAGATCTTCTATTGCCAGCATCAGACGGCGCCGTTCCCGGCGCGCATCTGGATTCCGCCGTTCTCTGATCCGATTTCAAGCAACATCAACCCCATTGTGCGCAGCTGGCTGAACCTGATCGGCACCAACATGACGGCCTACCTGGACGCGCACAACATGCCAGGCGCCATCTCCGAGTCGCGCTTTGACAACTGGTACGCGGGCTTTACGGACTGGGCCAGCGTCTTCCGCAACGAGATGTCGTTCTTTACCGAGACGGCGCTCTACCGCTACGCGACGCCGCACTTTTATACAGTGGACGACTTTCCCAAGGACTTCCGCGACCTGCGCGCGCTGAGCATGTACTCGACGCCGTGGCAGGGCGGATGGTGGCGGCTGAAGGACGCGGTGGACTACATGGTGGGCGCGGACATGTCTGTGCTGGACCTGGCGGAAAAGAACCGCGAGACGCTGCTCTACAACCGCTACCAGGCGGCGCGGGACAACAT
>Ga0307375_10004290_pt1 | contig 13658 bp, 9 predicted proteins | sample TR1MG_FD_202531 | JGI IMG/M metagenome (GOLD analysis project Ga0307375, IMG submission 202531) | Soil microbial communities from Risofladan, Vaasa, Finland - TR-1 | ecosystem: Environmental > Terrestrial > Soil > Coastal area > Acid sulfate soil | place: Finland: Risofladan, Vaasa | collected...
ATGCAAAAGGGAGCAAGATGAGCGAGGACCTGCCATTGTCGGGGGTAAAAGTGTTGCTGATCGACGACAGCAACACCATAAGGCGCAGCGGAGAGATATTTCTGTCGCAGGCGGGATGCCAAGTCATCCTCGCGGAAGACGGATTTGACGGCCTGGCCAAAGTGGTGGACAACCGGCCGGATGTCATTTTTGTGGATGTGATGATGCCGCGGCTGGATGGCTATCAAACATGCGCGCTGATCAAGAAGCACCAGCATTTCAGAACAACCCCGGTGATTATGTTGACCAGTAAAGATACACTGTTTGACCGCGCGCGCGGCAAACTGGTCGGCGCGGACCAATATTTACTGAAACCGTTCAATAAAAGAAGTCTGATTGAAGCAGTCATTTTGCATACCCAAGAGAAAAAGGAGCCGGATTATGGGAGTTAAAAAAATATTGGTTGTTGATGATTCGGCAACTGAACGTCATTTTATCGGGGAAATATTGCGCAAGCGGGGATTCGAGGTCACGTTTGCCGAAGATGGTGAAAAGGGGGTGGCTCAAGCCAAATTGAACCAGCCGGATCTGGTCATCATGGACGTGGTTATGCCCGGAATGAACGGCTTTCAGGCGACCAGGGCGATTACCAAAGACCCGGAAACGAAGCATATACCGATAATTATTTGCACGACCAAAGACCAGGAAACCGACAAGGTCTGGGGCGTGCGTCAAGGCGCAAAAGACTACGTAGTCAAGCCGATAAATGAGGCGGAATTGCTAAGCAAGATCGCCGCTTTGGGATAATGGATGCTTTTGAAAAGCTGGCCTTGCATTCGCCCGATGCGCGTGCCGAATGCAATTTTTCAAGAATGGGAGCCATTCCCGAATATCACCCCCTGGGTTTGCTTGCCGAATATAGCCTTGCCATCAATTGCAACAAGCAAAGGATCGCCCCGGCTATTGATGCCGTATTTTGCCCCGTTCGGCCGGGGTTTCAGCACGGGTTTGCTTGGCAGTCCGATTATTTTGGTTAGGGGAGCCGACAATGTCAAAGCGGTTAAATTTGCGCGAATTTCAGCAGAACCTGAACGACCGGTTGCAGAAAACAGGATTGTCCGGGTCGCGCGTATCCACACTTGGCGTGTCGATATCCGGAAAAAACTGGCTGGTCGACATGGCGGATATCGGCGAGGTGTTGTCGGTACCAAGTTTGACCGTCGTCCCGTTTACCAAAAGCTGGTTTCGCGGCGTCGCGAATATACGCGGCAAGCTGTACAGCGTGATCGATTTGGCAGCCTTTCGGTATGGCGGCGCGGTATCAGGAGATGCCAACAACCGCATATTGCTGGTTGCGGAGCGGCATGCTTTCAACGCGGCATTGCTGGTTGATCGCGTACTGGGTTTGCGCGACTCGGGTGACTGGCAAGCAGAGGAGCTTGATGGGCAGGTTGGGTATCGGGACGAGTCGGGGGAAAACTGGCGCAAGCTTGATTTGCAGGGTTTGCTGTCGCAGGCCGAGTTTTTGCAGGCGGGCATTTAGTATTCGCTTTTTAAAGAAATTCCCTAGGGGAGAGGAATAACATGGCAGATAAACAGGTTTTGGCCAAATCCAAAGTGAAACTGTTTGGAGTGATTGCGGCAATCTTTTTTCTATTAACCGCGATTGCTGCCTACATGAGTAACCGGCAAGACAGCAACAAAGTGCGCTACGTTGGGGAATCCAGCCAGCTGCTGATGCTGTCGCAGCGGCTTGCCAAAGATGCCCAGCAAGCGCTGTCCGGCAATTCGGATTCGTTTGACGCATTGGAAGCAAGCAGGGCGAACATGGCCGCCATTCTGACCGAACTGGACAAGGGCAAGGGAACTTTGCCCGCGACCAAGGGAGCCCCACGCAATGCGCTCAACGAGTTCATGAAGAGCGCAGACAAAACCCTGGCGGATGTGCAAACCCTGCAGGCCGGGCGTGCCGGTTTGGTGACGCTGTCCATAACCTTGTCAGCGGTTGACTCGGTTAGAACCGATTTGCGCAGCCTGACACAAAAGATGATCGATACTTTCAAGGGTGCGCAAAAGCAGCAGGCGACGCGCTTTGCGTTGGAGGTTGAGCGTATCGGCCAGGACGCGGGGAGGCTGTTGGAAGTAAATGTGTCGATTGAACAGGTGGCCCAGGTCGCGATCGATCTGAGCGCCGCTGAAGACAGCCTGGCAGCGCTTCCTGCGGCGAATCAGGAAGTGGCGACCGCGCACGATTTGCTTGTCACCACTCGCAGCAGCGTCGAGATTCTGATTTCCCAGGTGCGTACCCTGGTGGCGGCGAAGACTGCGGCACAGGCGATTGTGAATGACTCCAATTTGTTGTTGGACAGGGCCCAGCGGCTGGTTGATGCATACCAGTCATCTTCGCAAATTACCACCAAGATCGCTTTCGCATTTGGCCTGTTGCTGCTGTTATCACTGTTGCTGACCGTGAAGGCATATGTGGATGATTCGCGCCGCCGTGGCGAAGAGGCGGCGCACATCAATAGCCAGAACCAGAATGCGATTTTGCGCCTGATGAATGAAATGGGTGACCTGGCCGACGGCGATTTGACGGTGCGCGCTACCGTCACGGAAGACGTCACCGGTGCGATCGCAGACTCGCTGAACTACACCACCGAAGAGTTTCGCAAGCTGGTGTCGCGGATCATTGTCGCGGTCGAACAGATGGGTAAGGCCACAAAAAATACCGAGGACATTTCCAGGGGGCTGATGGACGCAACGCAGCAGCAGGCGAGAGAAATAAAGACCGCTGGCGAGGCGGTGGAGCTGATCACCAAGTCCGTCAAGGAAGTGGATTCCAGTGCGGCCAAATCGGCCGAAGTGGCGCGCCGCACACTGGCCGCAACCGAGCAGGGTGCGCAGGCGGTGCGCAACACGATCAGCGGTATGGATGGCATACGCGAACAGATCCAGGAAACTTCAAAACGCATCAAACGACTCGGCGAAAGCTCTCAGGAGATCGGTGAGATCGTGGATCTGATTTCCGATATTACCGAACAGACCAATGTGCTGGCGTTGAATGCGGCGATCCAGGCTGCATCGGCCGGCGAGGCTGGACGCGGATTTTCGGTCGTTGCGGAAGAGGTGCAGCGTCTGGCTGAGCGTTCCGCGGATGCGACCAAGCAAATTGGTGCGCTGGTAAAAACCATTCAGGGCGATACCTATGACGCGGTGGCGGCGATGGAGAAGAGCACCCTGGGTGTGGTGGAGGGAGCCAAACTTTCCGATGTGGCAGGACAATCGCTGCGGGAAATTGAACAGGTGTCGAATGAGTTGGCGGCACTGATCAACAGTATTTCGACATCCACCCAGGTACAGACGGATATGGCCAGCGAAGTGGCAAGCGTGATGGAAGAGATACTCAAAATTACCGTGCAGACCACGGAAGGCACGCGTTTGACGTCCAATTCCATCGGGCAGTTGAATAACCTGGCAAAGGACCTGAGAGGCTCAGTAGCCGGTTTTAAACTGTAATTGTCGGCTACCACTACCGTACCCCACATGAACAACAGCGCACAATTTGATCGCAACATGCTGCCCGCGGTGAAGCCCGGCATCGATAGCACGCTGGCGGACATCGGCGTGCAGATTGAGCGGTTTTTTGCCGCGGCAGCGGAAAATGGGGCGGCGCTGGAAACGGCATGCACCGAGCTGCACAGTTTGCAGGGCGTGCTGAAAATGGTCGGGCTGTTTGGCGCTGCGGCGTTTTGCGCAGAGCTGGAACTTACGCTTGGCGAGCTGGCAACAAACCCGGATCAAATTTCTGCGATGCATCGAGACGTGCTGCGTCGCGCCATGTTCGCTATTACCCACTATCTCGATTCGCTGGCAAATGGGGCAGATAACGTCTCGTTGCGCCTGTTCCCGCAATACCAGGAGTTGCAGCAGCTGCGCGGTCTGGAAATGTCCTTCGAAATGGATTTGTTCTATCCCGATCTCGGTGCGCAATTGCCCAATCAGGTGTTAAGCCTGCCAGTCCAGAACGAGGGTACCGCGCATATCAGGATGTTGCGCAGCCAGTATCAGCAGGGGCTGTTGCAATGGATGCGCCAGGACAATGCTCCCGCCTCCGCACAACAGATGCAACAGGCTCTGGAGGGGGTATTGCGCGGTTCGCCCCAGGATGGGAGCCGCGCGTTCTGGTGGGTGGGCTATGGATTGCTCGATTGTGTCAAGCTGGACGGATTGCCTCCCGAAATGAATGTACGCAAGCTGCTGAGTCGGATAGACCAGCAGTTGCGCGCGGTGGCCGAGGGCAACGCCGGTGACATCGCGCCGGTAATGAACGAGATGCTCTACCTGATCGGCAACAGTCATGTCGTGAGCGAGCATGTCGAGGCGATCAAGCGGGTTTATGCACTCGATCAGTACCTGCCCGAACTGTCGGCGCTGTCCCCAAGCGAAGTGGACCAGATGCTCGGCACCATTCGCGATCAATTGAATGTAGCCGAAGAACTCTGGGAGCAATGCGCGCAGGGAGATGCGGCGGCCTGTGAAAAGTTCTCCAAGCAAGTCGAACAGATTGCCCTGCAAAGCGACAAGCTCGACCGCGATGTTCTCCAGTATCTGACCAAACAGATTCAAGTGCTGTCGCAATATGCCACTTCGCCCGAACACGCCCGGCCGATTGCGATAGATATGGCAATGGCGCTGCTGCTGTTGGGTAGTGGCATAGAGAACTACCGCCGCATCGGTGGTGGATTTCAGGAACAGGCGCGCATCCTGGTCGAGCGTATGCAGGCTGCGGTAAAACAAAAACCGGAAGATACGAAACGACTGGCTGAATTGGTCGAACTCCACTACCGGATGGAACAACCGGGCGAGGTAATGGTCTCGCTCGCCAGCGAAATGGTGGTTAACCTGCAGCACGTCGAACAGGGGTTGAACGCATTTTTCAACAACGTGATCAACCGTGACGAGTTGCCTGAGTTGTTGCGCTTGTTGAGCCAGATACAAGGCGGTTTGCGCATTTCGTTCCTGCAGGATGCCGAACGGTTGCTGTCGTCCGTTCAGGCGAATATAGGTCGTTTTGCGCAAAGCGGGGATGCCCCCCAGCCGGCAGAAAAAATTGCGCTGGCAAATGCAATAAGCGCGCTGGAAGATTACCTGCAACATTTGACACATGGGCAGCCAGCCGATGTTGCAGTGCTTCGAGCGGCATTGGCCGGAATGCTCGGACGGAATTTGCCCCGGGAGGCTGAAGCCGGCAAGTCTGCCGAGCACATTGAGACGGTGCTGCCGAAAGCCGCGCCGGCGGCGGGGGGCACTGAACCACTTGAGTTCATCGTTCCCGTCGATCAGGTTGCCGAACCCGTTGCGCTGGAAGTCGCGCCTGTCGAACCGTCGCAAGCGTCCGCCGAAATACCGCATCGATCCGAGGAAGACCGGGAGTTGCTGGCGATATTCCTGGAGGAAGCGCAGGAAGTCCTCGGCACCATGCTGAGAAACCTTGATACTTGCCAGCTGCATCCGGATAGCCACGAACCTTTGGTGGCGATAAGGCGGGGTTTTCATACCCTCAAAGGCAGCGGACGTATGGTCGGACTGACCGACCTTGGCGAGGTCGCATGGTGTGTCGAGCGTGCCATGAACAAATGGCTGCAGTACAACAAAACTGCCACACCCGGCTTGCTCAACTTCATCAGAACAACAGTGCAGTCCTTTGTCGGCTGGGTGGACACACTCAGCCGACAGGGAACTGTAACCATCGAGGCGGATGGCCTGATCGTGGCCGCGCAACAAATCGAGGACGGTCTTGAAGCTGAGATGCAACAGTTCGCCCCGCCAACCGTCGAATCGCCGGGCGCAGGCCAGGATGCCGTAGCGCCAGCCACCCCTGAGGTTTCGGAGTACACGGCTGCGGAAGCTGATGTAACGTTGCATTCTCCGGTATTGTTCAGTATCGCCAGCGCCGAGGTGAAGCAAAATGTAGCCTCACTGCATCATCAGCTTGATGAACTGCGTACGGCAGCGCCACCGATGGTGCAATATGACTTCATGCGGGCCGCACACACGCTGGCTGGGGTGAGCCGTACCATGGGTTTTGCCGCGGTAGTCGAGCTGGCTTACGCACTGGAAGGCTGGCTCCACGCGCGCCTGGAAAAGATGTTCACGCTGAGCGAGAGTCAGTTGCTGATGCTCGACCAGTCCGTTACTGCCCTGGACGAGATGGTACAGAGCGTTTGCCAGAAACAGATACCCCAATTGCGCGGTGATCTGGTCGGTCAGCTGGTATCCGACCGGGATAATTTCACAGAGGTGGTTGCCGAGCAGGCCGGACTGGTCTCCGCAACTGGTCAGGAAGGTCTGGCGCAGCCGTTTGAATTCCTGTCGCCACAACAAGATGCCGCCCCCGGCGCGGCTGAAATCCCCGGGGGTATGAGCGAGCCGTGGGCTGGTGACGGCAAGTTGCGCACAGCGCTTGCCGAACCGTCGAGGCCGACAGAGTATATGTTGCAGCCTGGCGAAATTGAGACAGAGCCGGGTGCAGCCTACGCCGTATCTGGAAAATCCGGAGTTTTTGATGACGTTGACGAGCAACTGCTACCGGTGTTTCTCGAAGAAGCCGAAGATCTGTGTCCAAAGATCAGTGAAGGACTGCGCATTTGGCGCGAGCCGCCGCATGATCAGGAACAAGTCCCGGTATTAAAACGACTGTTGCATACCATCAAGGGCAGTTCGCGCATGGTAGGCGCGATGCGCATCGGTGAAATAGCCCATGAAATGGAAGGCCGTGTGCTGGCATCAGACCGGTTGAGCGGTGAAGCAGGGTATTGGGATGATCTGGAAAGCGATTTCGATCATATTTTGTCCCTGCTCAAAGAATTGCGTGAAGGCAAGCCGGCTGAACAACCATTGCCTGTGCCGGCCGGACGCCGCGAATCCGATCAGAAGGTCCTGGAGCGCAGGGCTGACCGGCGCTCGACGGAACCCGGCGCGGAACGCGCCGGGCCCGGCAATATGTTGCGGGTGCGTTCCGATGTGGTTGATCGTCTGGTGAACGAAGCCGGTGAAATCAGTGTGGCACGCTCGCGCATGGAAACCGAAATGCGAGTTTTGAAGGAAAGCTTGCTGGAGCTGACGGCCAGCGTGGTGCGTTTGCGCCAGCAACTGCGCGAGGTGGAAATTCAGGCAGAAAGCCAGATGCAGGCGCGCGTTATGCTGGCCAAGGATAATGCGGAGCTGTTCGATCCGCTTGAGTTTGACCGCTTTACACGATTGCAGGAATTGACCCGTTTCATGAATGAAAGTGTGCATGACGTGCATACCGTCCAGCAATCGATGCTGCAAAACCTGGAGCAAACTACCACCGTGATGCTGGCACAAGGCCGGCTTAACAAAGACCTGCAACAGGGATTGATGAACGTGCGCATGGTCTCGTTTAACAGCATTACCGACCGTTTGTATCGCATCGTGCGCCAGACCGGCAAGGAACTGAACAAGCGCGCCAATCTTGAATTACAGGGCTCGAATGTGGAACTCGACCGCAGCGTGCTGGAAAAAATGGTCGCACCTTTCGAGCACTTGCTGCGAAACTCCATCGTGCACGGCCTGGAAAGCGAAGCGCAGCGCGCGAACAGCGGCAAGCTTCCGATCGGCGAAATTCGCCTGAGTCTGCGCCAGGAAGGCAATGAAGTGGTGTTCGAATTCAGCGATGACGGGGCCGGGCTGGATTTTGCAAAACTGCGTGAAAAGGCGATAGCCGACGGCTCGCTGCGCAGCGATGAACCAGTCAGTGACGATCAATTGGCGCAACTTATTTTCACACCTGGACTTTCCACTGCGGATGAAATCACAGAAATCGCCGGACGCGGCATCGGCATGGATGTGGTGCGCAGCGAGATATCCTCTTTGGGCGGGCGTATCGAAGTCAGTTCGAAGCGCGGTGAAGGCACCCAATTCCTGATCTATTTGCCGCTCACACTGGCAGTTACGCAGGTCCTGATGGTGCGGGCGGGTGAGGTGATTTATGCGATTCCATCCACCCTGGTCGAGCAAGTCAGGCAAGTGAAGTCCGCTGAAATGGATTTGTTGCATAAGGCGCAGCATATCGAATGGCGGGGCAACTCATATCCGCTGCACTACTTGCCGCACCTGCTGGGTGATTTGGAGATTGTCCAGGAAAATCAGCTGCGCAATATGGTGCTGCTGCTGCGCAGCGGCTCGCAACGCATCGCCTTGAATGTTGATGCATTGCTGGGCAACCAGGAAGCGATGGTCAAAAATATCGGGCCGCAAATGTCGCGTCTGCCGGGGATAGCCGGCGCAACCGTGCAGGGTGATGGCAAGGTGGTGTTGATCTTGAATCCGGTGCAATTTGCGCAGCGTATCGGGGGGGGCAAACTACAGGCAACGGCAGCCGACAAACCGCTCAATACCTCGCCGTTGATCATGGTGGTGGACGATTCACTCACCGTGCGCAAGATTACCTCCCGTATTCTTAGCCGCGCAGGTTATCAGGTTTTGACTGCGACAGATGGCGTGGATGCGCTGGAAAAAATGCAGGAATTCACGCCGGACGTGATGATACTGGACATCGAAATGCCGCGCATGGATGGCTTTGCGCTGGTCAGGGAATTGCGCCGCGTTCCATTAACCGAGAATCTTCCGATCATCATGATTACTTCTCGTACTGCCAACAAGCACCGCGAATATGCGATGCAGCTTGGCGTGAACACCTATCTGGGCAAACCCTATCAGGAAGATGAGTTGCTGCAGAAGATCGCCGATTTTGTGGCGGTGCACAAACTGGATGCGTGACCTAACAGCTGCGCTGATTACGAAATTTTCGTGTGATTCAACCTTGCCGGCGCCATCTGGCCGGACGACACTGGATTGCCAGGCCGGAATCAGCGCCCCGCGATAGTCATTCCTTCAACCAGAATCGAACCGCATTGCCGCGAACCCTGCACCAGCACGTCGTTGCCGACCGCGACGATGTTGCGGTACATGTCTTTCAGATTCCCGGCGATGGTGATTTCCTGAACAGGATATTGAATTTTCCCGTCCTCGACCCAGAAACCGGCCGCGCCGCGCGAGTAATCCCCCGTCACTGCATTGATTCCCTGGCCCAATAATTCGGTGACCAGCAGTCCGCGTGACATGGTCTTAAGCAGGCCGGTGAAATCGAGTGTTCCCGATTGCAGGATCAAATTGTGGTTGCCGCCGGCATTGCCGGTGGAGCGCAGCCCCAGCTTGCGCGCCGAATAACTGCCGAGAAAATAGCCGCGCAACACGCCGTTTTCCACGATTACGCGGCGCTGTGTGCGCACCCCTTCATTATCGAAAGGACTGGAAGCGAGTCCTTTTGGTATGTCCGGCACATCGGTGATGTTGATGTGGCTGGCGAAGACGGATTTATCCATCTGATCGAGCAGGAATGAGGATTTGCGATACAGGCTGCCGCCGCTCACCGCGTTGGCAAAGCTGCCCAGCAAACCGGACGCGATCGGCGCCTCAAACAATACCGGCACTTGCGTGGTATTGATCTGGCGCGCATTCAACCGGCGTACCGTGCGCTCGGCGGCGATGCGTCCGACCTGCTGCGCATTTGGCAGGTCTTTCGCGTCGCGCGCGACGGCATACCAGTAATCGCGCTCCATTGCATCATCCTTTCCGGCGATCACCGCGCAGCTAAGGCTATGGCGCGAGCTCGGGAAGGAGCCGATGAAACCCAGGCTGTTGGCTGACACGAATTGCGCGTCATGCAGATTGACGGTCGCACCTTCCGAGTTGCTGATGCGTGGATCCGTATCCAGCGCCGCCTGCTCGCACTGTTGCGCCAGGGCAATCGCTGCCTCGACCGGCAGGTCCCAGGGGTGGTACAAATCCATATCCGGACAATCGCGTGCCAGCATGTCGGCGTCGGGCAGGCCCGAGCAGTCATCCTTTGCGGTATAACGGGCGATCGACAGGGCGGCATCCACCGTGTCGCGCATTGCCCGGGGCGAGAAATCAGAGGTGCTGGCATTGCCGCGCTGCTGGCCGATGTAGGCGGTGATCGCAAGCCCTTTGTCGCGGTTGTATTCGATGGTTTCCACCGCGCCCTGGCGTACCGTTACCCCTTGCCCGAATCCTTCGGAAACGTCCACCGATGCGGCGGATGCACCCTGCTGTTTGGCATAATCCAGCATGTCCTGCGCGATGTTGCGCAACACGTCGGCCGGGTGGGAAAAGCGCGGGGCGGGAGAGACTGGGTTATTCATATGCTCATCGGTTTGTTGGCGGAAAAGCGCTATCATAGCAGCATCCCTCAGGCACATTAACACCAGCACACATTAACGGTCATGAATTCAAACAATAAATCCCGCAACGAAAACGAACCGCTGCATATCCATCTCGGAGATGATGAAGACGAACACGACGATGGGGACGTGGAAGTAATCCGGCCGCACGCGCGCAAGGCGGGCAATCCCACTACGCGCGGGCGCGGACTGCGCAACCAGCCCGTGGCAGTTGATGAGGAAGAGGAACTGCCCCCGAGCAAGACCAAGATCAAGAAGCAGATGCACGAGTTGCGCGACCTCGGCAAGGAATTGACCGAGTTGGGCAAGGATCAGCTCGCCCAGCTCGACATCCCCGATACCCTGCGCGACGCATTGCGCGAGATGAAGAACATCAACACCTTCGGCGCGCAGCGCCGTCAGATCCAGTACATCGGCAAACTGATGCGCGATGTCGATCCCGCACCGATCATCGCCAAACTGGATACGTGGAAGGGAAAATCGCAGCATCATGTCGCCTACATGCACCAGCTGGAGCGCTGGCGCGAGCGCTTGCTGGAAAGCGAAGTTGCGCTCACCGAGTTGCTTTCCGCCCATCCGCAGGCTGATGCACAAAGGTTGCGCACACTGATACGCAACGCGCAAAGGGAAATCAAGGCGCAAAAGCCGGCGAAGAATTATCGCGAGATATTCCAGGTGCTGCGCGAAATCATTCCCGAGTCGGCATTGCATTCTGCATGAGCACCATGCTTTCGCACCGCACGATTGAATCAGGCAATAATCCACATCACAGCATCATCTGGCTGCATGGTTTGGGCGCAGATGGATCGGATTTCGCCCCCATCGCGGACGAACTGAAACTGCCGGTCGCGGTACGTTACATTTTTCCGGATGCGCCGATGCGACCCGTAACCGTCAATGGTGGCATGGTGATGCGGGCATGGTATGACATCGCCGACCCGAGTATCGATACCCGGCAGGACGCGGCCGGAATACGCGCCGCACAATCCCTGGTAGAAGAACTCATTGCGCGGGAGGTGGAACAGGGCATTGCCCGGCACCGCATATTTCTGGCGGGCTTTTCCCAGGGCGGTGCGGTTGCGCTGCATACCGCACTGCGCCAGCCCGCTCCGCTGGGAGGTGTGCTGGCATTGTCAACCTATCTGCCGCTGGCTGACAGTACGGCAGGCGAGGCACTGGCCGTTACCAGGGATACGCCGATATTCATGGCCCACGGCCGCGCCGATCCGGTCATAACCTGTGCACTGGGTATGGTTTCAAGGGATACGCTGCTGGGTTTGGGCTATACGGTCGAATGGCATGAATACGCCATGCAACACGCGGTATGCGGGGAAGAGCTGGGCGATATCGCGATGTGGTTGTCGCATCAAACCGGCTAGAAAAATTGACGGACCGATCTGCCGATCGGGGATGGGGCAAGATTTGCCTTATGACTCGGTTTCCTGTTCGATAACCTTGAATTTTGCCAAATCATAATCCAGGCCTTTTTCCCGTAATCCGCTGGGGATCAGCAAATATTTCTTTTCGTCCAATTGAATCTTCAGGCTTTGGCTGGAAGAGAAAGTGTCCGCCTGCATCAGCAATAACTGCGTCGCACCGGACAGTTCTCCGTGTGCCGGATAAAGCCACAGCGCCGGTTGACCCTCGCCAGCCTGGTTGCCGTTGGTGTAGAGTTTGACGTAGGCAACCTGGTTGGCCAGAATTTCCGCACCCGCATGCATCTGGTTCGCATCATCGCGCAGCAACCGCCGTACCACCGCCACGCCCCACTGCGATATTCCCTCCGGCTGTATGCCAAGCAAACTTCCAATGCCGATTCCATTGCTTCCGGAAGGCAAGACGCTGCTGAATCCGCCGACACTGATTTCCTCGGTAACCCAGGATGCGGGCGTAATTTGCGGGGGCTGCAGTGGGTTCGAGGAGCCCACCACCAGGTCGAAGCCGTTTACCACATTCAGGGTGACGTTTGCCATGCGCCGCGCATTGCGTCTCACCGGGGGGGCAATCAGATAAGTCAACAGGTGCTGGACCGCATTCCTGACAACTTCGGCCTCGTAGTTGCCGCCCAGAGAAAGACCATCCGGAACAATGTTCTTTTTCAGTATCTTCATCAGGTCTTCAAGCCTGGCTTGCAGCGTCGGCATGCAGATGAAGCGCATGGCCGAGTGCGTGGTGGCATCCATGTTTATTCTTGTCGGCTCGGCGGGGCTATTCAAATTGAAGCAGAGCCGGGCAGCCCCGTCCAGTTCAGCGCGTATGTCTATGGACGAACAATATTGCGCCACGATGCGTTCAACCAGATGGATGTACAAGGGACTCAAAGTGCTCAGCCCGCTGTCGTACCAAATCATCAGGCTGCCCATCTCGCATTTGACCGAAGTGTTGCCGAGCATTCCGGGATAAAGTTTCACCGGCGTATCGAAATATTGCAGCTGCTCGGCATGTTTGTACAACAGCGCCAGGCTTGTCCAGATATCATTGTCGATCTGTCCGTAACGGGCACTGACAAATTTGAGCTTGCAAACCTGGGCGTACACCGCTCTGGCGGTCAGCAATGGAATGTGTATCCGGATAGTGCTGCTGCCCTTGTCAGCGTTGCAAAAACGATTGAATACGTCGAAATAGGCAACGGCAGATTGGTGGTAATAATTGCCCAGTAGCGACCAGAGACGATTTTCCTGGAATTTGTTGATCTCGAACGGCGTAAAATATTCGCGCGACAATTTGCGTGTGTATGGCTGGGCTGCTTCATCTATCATGCGCAACACGGCAAACTGGTGGTCGAGCTTGAAACTGTCCTGTTCCGACACCGACTCTACCAAGTCGGTCAATTCCATGAGTGACTTGTAAGCGTCGTTTTTGGGCAGGTTTTCCAGCAATGCCTGCACGGATTTGATATCCGCCAAGGGATGATCAGACTTTTTCCCAAATATTCCAGCTAACATTCGCCGCCCCTTAAAACAGATACGCTTAACTCATGTCAATATAACCACAAATTGCATTCAATGACCAGACGTTTGGGAGTAACGATGATTACATGGCTCGCCAGTGACACCCCTTTTCCGCCAGTCGAAACCGCTCTCGCTTCGCCTGGCGGATTGCTGGCTGCGGGTGGTGATCTGACCATGGCGAGGCTGCTGGAAGCATACCATCATGGAATATTCCCGTGGTTCAATCCGGGCGAGCCCCTGCTGTGGTGGAGCCCGGATCCGCGCATGGTGCTGATCCCTGAAGAATTCAGGATATCGCGCTCGTTTGGCAAAACGTTGCGCAACAGCGGTCATGAAGTGCGCTGCGATACGGCGTTTGAACAGGTAATGCGCTGTTGCGCTGCTCCGCGAGCAACCCAGTCCGGTACCTGGATAGGCGAAGACATGATTGCGGCGTATTGCG
>Ga0307375_10004291_pt1 | contig 13649 bp, 14 predicted proteins | sample TR1MG_FD_202531 | JGI IMG/M metagenome (GOLD analysis project Ga0307375, IMG submission 202531) | Soil microbial communities from Risofladan, Vaasa, Finland - TR-1 | ecosystem: Environmental > Terrestrial > Soil > Coastal area > Acid sulfate soil | place: Finland: Risofladan, Vaasa | collected...
TGAGCGAGGTTTGCTTTACAAAGTAGTTCCTGTTGATCAAGAAGAGGAACCTCAGGAATTACAAGATCTATTTGACGCAAAACCTGCAGAGGCACCTACTGCTGGTAAAAGCATGGATATGAGAGAAGGGAAAGCGGTAGAAGAGGAAGGAACAGCAGGTCCAGTGGTAGTGACACTTTCAAAAGAAATGAAAGAAAAGTTGATGAGTGAGACCCTTCCTCCTGGCTTTGATCGAGAAGGAATTATCATTGGTAAAGATTACTACGGTGTTATAAAAAGTACATCAACCGTTCTAGGAAAAACGGTGGAATCATCAGATATACAAAAAACCGCTGAATTACCGGATGGTCAGCTATTCGATAAAGCGTATGGTATCCGTTTATTAGTTGAAGGTGGAAATATTAGCGCCGTTGAGATTTTAAAACGAAAAGAATGAAATGGGTGAAAAATATATGTCATTATTAGAGAAAATTAAAGGAGAACCATTACCAGAAGGCTACGAACTTGAAGGAATTATCCTGCCTCCTACATTTTTCGCGGTAACCGAAAAGAAAGTAATGGTATTAGGAAAAGAAGTGGTTAAAAAAGAAATAGAAAAGGCAAAAGATCTTCCTGAAGGGTTTATTTTTTCGGATCAATATACACCGCGCATATATATTGAAGGTGGCAAAGTCGTAGCTGTAGAAATCTTGAAAAAGGTTGGTTAACCTCCTCTTTTTTTATATTACTTCTTTCCAACTCTTTGAAAAATTATTATTCATTTTTTTACAGAGATGAAAGCGAAATTTGATTAGACGACTAGACTTTTTCGGAAACCCAAATGTGGGAGTATATGCAGTGGCAACGGACAAATTTGTTATTGTGCCGAGAAAGATATTGAAAAAAATGCGAGATGCAATTGAAAAATATCTGGAAGTACCGGTGATAGCGACAGATATAGGGCAGTCCCGGATAGTGGGGGTCCTTGTCGCAGCAAATTCGAATGGGATATGCGTTCCTACGTATATAACGGATAGAGAAGTTCAGATATTAACGCAAGAAGCAGGAGTTCCTGTAGAAAGAATTCCAACAGATTTGACAGCACTTGGAAATAATATTTTATGTAATGACAAAAGAGCAATAGTGAATCCGGAATTCGAATCGACGAGTCGAGAAATTATTTCGGAAGCCTTAGGGGTAAAAATAGTATCTGGAACGATCGCGGAATGGAACACTGTCGGATCAGCAGCAGCGGCAACGAATAAAGGGTTATTACTGCCAACTGTCTGTAAAAAAGAAGAGGTTCAGTGGATTGAAGAATTGTTTGGGATTCCGGCAAGTATAGGAACTATTAATGCAGGGGTGCCATATATTGGTTCGGGATTAATAGCAAATTCGCAAGGTGCGATTGCAGGACTATTAACGACAGGACCTGAATTAGCTCGAATCGGGATAGCTTTGGAGTTATAGAAATAATTTTAATGTAAATCGCTTATTCATTCCAATGTTTTATTAGCGTGACCACCGCGCAGATCCTCTTCTGATAAATTAAGATATTTACAAATTGCCGCAAAAATGCTTTCGAGGAATATACAGCCATTTATTTCGAATTGGATTCCCGCAGGGGCATAATCGGCGTGTGCGCCCTCCCACTGTTGCTTTTCCCAATTGGATGGGCTTTGATTTGCGCGACCTGGGAGTAAAATCGGAACATCAACTAGATCCCAGAACCCAGATTTGTGGGAAGTTAATCCAATCACCATAGCCTCACATTCGCGTAAAATGCCTGCAGTTATAGAGAGACTACCACTGCCGGTACTTAGAATTGCTATTTGTCCCCGTTTCACAGGACGATTTTTGGGAGCATAATTAAGAATGGAAGTAATAAATCCGTGAGGCATCTGGCGTAATCGCATCTCAAAAGGAGCAATTTGTAGATTAAATATTTTCCCGCGACCATATAAATGAAGCGTAAGTTCAGAGAAATAGTTTTGAATCAGATTGGCAATTAAGCTGCGAATATTTTCTTTGGAACTCTCCAAACAAAGTTTTAGGTCACTTAAGGAATGGGATAAAAGGTCATTGTAACATGCTTTTGTTATCTCAAAAGATTTCTCAAAACTTACATTTTTATTTATAACTTCATGAAGCCCTCGAGCAATAGATTCCCAGAGCACTGCATTTGTAAATTCAGATAACGTTCCTAACGGAGTAAATGCATCAGGATATGAGTTCTTTAAATTTTCAGCATCAACTTTATCAGGGAGCTCAAGAATGGTGTCAGGAGAATTTTTTATAAGGGGAGAATCAAGTTTGGCAGTTACAGCAATAATTTTACACCCCAATTTATGTCCAAATAGCGATTTATTCACGACGGATTCAGTCTCCCCCGACGCGCTAATGGCAATAATGACATCCTCCTTTCTAATTATTGAAGAGGGAGGACCTGAAATTTCTTTTTCAGAATAGGGAAAATTAACATTAAAGCCTAACTGTGAAAGCCGATGAGCAAAAGTTTTGGCACCCATATAGAGTGAACGCCCAGCGGCAGCAAAATCAATTCTACATCCGGGATTACAATAGTTGGGGTGGCATTTCTCTACTAAAAACCGAATTATTTCTATTATTTTATCTTTTTGTTGTGCAAATGTATAATTCAAATTTGTTTTAGTTTGTGCTACAAGATATTGCCAGGTTAAATTAAATCTTTCAAAGGCTTGATCAATTGCAGCATTTTTAATAGGAATTTTTGCTAAAAACACGGTGTTCTCACATTCCATCTAATATATTTAAAAATAATGCGTCTAAAATACAGTATTTTTACGTAATTATAAAAAACTATTTTACCAGTTTAATGTTAATTGATTCGGATTTAAGTAAGATTTAAGAGTCAAAATTTTAAATTCTGTATTTATGAGTCTCAAAACATTTCGAGTTTCTGGAAAATTTAAACGTAATCGAAAAACGCAGGACTTTACGAAAGAGGTGCGGGGGCTAAAGAAGGAAGATGTCGTAGAGAAATTAATATCAACGATTGGCAGCCAGCATCACGTGAAGAGATTTCAAATTTCAATAGAAACAGTGGAGGAAATTAAAGAATGAATCAACTTCCCCAAGGAGATAGAGAACGACTGAATACTCTCGTTATGGCTTCAAGAGAATATGAAGCACAAGCAGAACAGGTTCAAATGCAATTAGAGATGATAAATCAAACAATAAGCGTAACCAGAGTAACGGAAGAAACTGTAAAGAACTTAGAACATCTCCAAGATGGGCAGGAAATTTTACTACCATTAGGCAATTTAGCATTTATTAAAGCGAAAGTAATGGATTCATCTAATGTTCTCATAAATATTGGGGCGTCTGTTGTTTTAGAAAAATCTCTCGAGAAAGCGGGAGTATTTCTCGCGGAACAGCTCGAAAATTTAAATAATATTCAAACCCAGTTAAGTCAAGGCTTGCAGCAATTAATTCAAAAAATTCAGGAAATCCGAGCTGAAGTCGAAAGACTGGCGCAACAGATGCAATCTCAATCACGAGCACCAGTTGGTGGTTAAACAACTCTTTTTTAAATTGAATATCTCTTTTTAAATTAACCTTTTTTGGAATGAATATGTTCGAGAAATTAAAGAAAGCTTTTGGTGGCTTAAAAGAAAAGATTACGCTTAAAATGTTAAGTGAGAAGAATCTCAAAAATCCACTACAAACTTTTCATAATATTTTAATTCAGAATGATGTCTCTGTTTTAGCAGCTGAAAAAATGTGTGAATTGCTAGAGAATGAACTGCGCGGGGAGAAAGTAGGAAGACTGGAAAATATTAAAAATCTTGTTCAAGGAGCACTCAAGAAAGTAATGGTCCAAATTCTAACCTCGCAGATCCAACTTGATATAATTGATCTCGTAAATCGTAAAAAAAGCGAGGATGAACCGGCAATTTTTCTTTTTATGGGAGTAAATGGAATAGGAAAAACAACAACGATCGCAAAAATGGGGCATTATCTGCGAAAACAGGGATTTACATGTGTTCTTGCAGCTGCAGATACGTTTCGTGCGGGAGCAATACAGCAACTGGAAAAACACGCAAATAAGTTACAAATGAAGATAGTAAAGGGGGAATATGGGGCGGATGGGGCAAGTATCGCTTTTGATGCGATAAATCATGCCCAAGCACGTCATATCAATGTAGTGTTAGTTGATACCGCGGGTAGAATGGAAACCAACAAAAATTTAATTGATGAGGTTAAAAAAATTGTCCGGGTTTCCGAACCTGATCTAAAAATTTTTGTTGGCTCATTGCTAGTTGGAAATGCTGCTTGGCAACAAGCGGAAACCTTCTCAACGCAAGTGGGAATTGATGCGAACATTTTAACAATGGCGGATGCGGATATTAGAGGTGGCGCAGCTCTTTCAATTACATATCTCACAAAAAAGCCAATTATCTTTCTGGGGAATGGACAGTCATATGATGATTTAATTCCATTTAATCCCGAAAAGTTTGCTGATACTTTAATAGGAGATTAACCGGTCTTAAAAATGAGCAATAATACAGCATTTTGTCTCAACGTTAAAAATCTTACAAAAACATATATTCTCTCCAATAACACTCCCATTACTGCGCTTGATAATATTTCCTTCACATCACGCAAGGGAGAAATTTTAGGAATTATTGGACGTAGTGGAGGGGGTAAAACAACTTTGCTCCGCGTATTAAGAGGAGTCGAACCATTTGATAGCGGCGAATTTTTGATTGATGATCTATTGATTACTCCAAAATCTTCAAATAAAGAACTTCGAGAATTAAAAAAAGTTACAGCCATCCATCTGCAACGCTCATTTGCGCTCTGGGCAGATACCGTTTTGGCAAATGTAATGAGGCGGCTCAATGCTTTAGAAACAGGTGATGAAACCACGGGACTCCCTGATGAATTATTTTCTGAATATGATGAAATGAAAGAAAAAGCTATGGAACTTCTAAAAGCAGTCTATTTAGAACATAAAGCAGATCATGTTGCTCACACCCTCAGTGGAGGAGAAAAACAGCGATTGCAATTAGCCCGCCAACTAGCAATTGCCCCAAATCTCAAATTATTGCTTTTGGATGAGCCGTTAACGATGTCAGGCCCGGATACTAAAATCCATTCGCTCGATTTCATAAAAAAAATTCAAAAACAATTTAATCTTTCTCTATTAGTTGCATCACATTATCCTAAGCTCTTATTAAACCTCGTGGATCGGCTTATTTGGCTAGATGATGGTAAGGTTAAAGCAATCGGGTCGCCACAAGAAATTATTGATAAATTTCTTGGAAATCAGGAGGCACTAGTTCCGTTTAAAGAAAAAGAACAAAAGGAAGTTGTGATAAGATTCAAAAATGTAACGCGAGAATTTTACACCTCTGATTTAAATCTTACATTCCGTATGGAAAAACTTAATTTGGAAATTTTTAACGGCGAAATATTAGGAGTCATTGGACCCTCTGGGGTCGGCAAAACCGTTTTCTTGCAATTGATGGCGGGAATTGAATTACCCAAGGTAGGGGAAGTTTTATATTATTTTACTGGTGAGCCAGGCGTAAATATCTGTCAATTAGGACTGGATTCAATCCTAACCCGCCGCCAAGTAGCTTATGTAAGACAAGAATTAGCATTGACATTTAATGCTTTAGTGAAAGATCTAGCGGCAGGCGTACTTGGAATAAAAGGAGAACCTGCCATTTGGGAAGCTAGAAAAAGAGCAAAAGAATTGGGGATAAAGGAGCAGATTGTTGATTTTGTTTATCGATTAAGTGATTTATCAGATTCTGAAGTTAATGAAAAATTGGAAAAATTAGGATTGGATAAAGAAGTTATCAAAGATCTATTTCCAATTCCACCTTGGTCAGCTGTTTCTGAAATTGTTGTCCCATTATTCGAACAATTCGGTCTATCGCCTGAACTCCTTGAACGTAAGTCGCAGGAACTCTCTGGAGGAGAGAAAGTGAGAGTAACCCTTGTCTTAAATTTACTTGCGGGTCCGAAAGTTTTGATTCTTGATGAACTAGGGGGAGATATTGACCCTCTTACGCTCCGAAATATCCGCAACCTGCTTGTTGAGATAAACAATCAATTCGGGACTACTATAATTTGTGCCTCTCACAATATGGAGTTCATTGAGGAGCTTTCCCACCGAATCCTTTATTTCAAAGAGGGGAAAATTATTAAAATTGGGCCCCCAAAAGAAACCTGTCAGTTGTTTTTAGATGAATTTCAAGGAATCTGAAAAATAATTTTTGGAAAATCGAAAGGTATAAAAAAATAAAAAATTAGCCCAAAAAGTATTATTGGATGACACGTAAGAAATATGATAATATTTGATAAAATAGAATAATTTTTTACGTATTAAAAATTTCAAATAGGAGAAATACACATATGGAAGAACTCGAAGATAACATCCTCTTTAAAATTGAAGGTGATACACTAACGTTACAAGTAAATCTCAAACCAAAAGAAAAACCTCCTTCAAAAAGTGGAAAGAGTCTAATAATTGCAAGTACTCGCGGAAATAAAAGATTAGTAAAAGGGCAAGAGATTTTTATAGGGCTAAATATCTACGAGAAAGTTACAGAAAAAAAAGAATAATAATTTCTAATATTCCTTCTCTTTTTTATTTTTATTATCCCGTAAAAAAAGTGATTTTATGGGATTGGTTTGTCTTCTGTTAATAATTGCGTTAATTGGCACCTTCTGTGGTCTAATTTCGAATAAAATTTTAAGAATAAGATTAATTAATTTTAGAGAAAATTTGTTTGAAAAATGTAAGGGGGGATTATTGTGGGGCTTTATTTTACTCTTCTTTAATTTAATATATTGGGCAGGAAATATTGGCTCAATTATAATTCTCATATTTTTTTCGCCCTCTTTTAATTTGGGGCTTTTATTTTGTTTAGATCCACTTTGGTATTCTTTCATTTATATTGTTGCAAGGATGGGATTTGATAGAATTTTTGGAGATTCCCCGATCAAACCGTATCTTCAAACAGATATAGCCCTTTTCTCCGAAGGATACAGGAAGATTTTCCAAGTACTTGAAATTAATTTGAATGCGCCTTTGGGAAAATTGAGGCATCGCTGGACCATGCCAGCTGGAAAATATATAGCTTGTTATTTATGGGATAGCGCTTTTATTTCACAGATTTGGAAATACTGGGATCAAAATGTGGCAGCCGAAATTCTTCTATCAATTCTCGAAAATCAGGCGGAGGATGGGCAAATAGCTCATTTCATATCATTTATCAGTAAATCAAATAAAACACAACCTCCACTGCTCGCTTGGGCTATCGCCAACCTCGAAACAAATACGCAATATCTGAAAACTGCTTATTTTAAGTTGAAAAAATACAATCAATGGCTCTATCAAAATAGACGGTTAGAAAATGGATTGTTTTTTTGGATGCATTCGTATGAATCAGGGATTGATAATTCACCGAGATTCACGGATCGCAGTGAGAAGCAACAATTTGACTTAACAAATAGAGCCGCAATAGATCTTAATACATTTATGGTCCTTCAGAATCAATCCTTAATCAAAATAGCTAAAAAATTGAAGATTAAAGAAAATGATGAAGATTTTGATAAGGATATTAAAGAATTTAAGGGAAAAAATCAGGTTTTAATTGAATTAATTCAACAATTTTTATGGGATAGAGACGCAGGGCTCTATTTCGATTATGATTGTAGTAAAAAAGAGCAAATCAGAATTAATACCATTGTGAGTTTTTTCCCACTAATTGCAGGTATTCCCACCCAATATCAAGCTGAACACCTCATAGAACACCTAAAAAACCCAGAGGAATACAATACTTTAATTCCTTTACCAACTGTTGCTTTAAATGATGAGACTTTTGAAAAGGATACATGGAGAGGACCGATGTGGGTAAATACCGCATATTTAATCATAAAAGGATTGGAAAGATATGGACAATTTCAATTAAGTAGCGAATTTGCTTTCCGAATAATACGCGCAGTTTTTAAAACATGGGAAAATGAAGGTTCTTTCTATGAATTTTATGATCCGGAGAGGTTTGATTTAGTAGAACTCACTAGAAAAAAAGGGAATTTATGGAAACAGATTACCTTGGGAGGTAAACCTGTAAAAAACTTTATTGGATGGACAGGATTAGTTAATTCATTATTCATTGAATCGGTGATTGGTTTTGATCAAATAGAGAAAACAATTCAACCACGACTTCCCCCTGAATTGAAGGGTAAATCTATTACATTGGGGTTTCCTAAACTATCCTTTGAGATGGAGATAAAATATTCTGATGAGAAAAATATTTCGGTTATTCTTACGGATCTCACAGGTACAAGGCCTAGATTGCACAAATCCTGTGAACTTTTTCAAAGAATTTCATTGGGCGAATTTTTCGATACGAGATAGAAGAATTTTTAAAATTAAGTAATAAGGAAAAAATAATGAGTGAAGATAGTAACTCAGAAGGCATCACGGACTCAATGGCGGTTGTAGTCCCTGGGAAGACTAAAATGCTCTATGGGATGGGGGCTCTTGGGACACAATTATTCAATGGGATCCAAGCAGCTGCAACAGCTTGGTTTTGGTTAGAAATCATGGATTTAAATGCGTTAGCCTATGCGATCGTTATGGTCGTATTTTACAATATCTGGAATGCTTTAAATGACCCAATATTTGGATGGATCTCTGATAGAACCAGAACTCGGTGGGGAAGGCGGATTCCATATATTAGATTTTTTACCCCTATTTGGTTATTTTGTACAATATTCCTGTTTTTTCCTTTTTTGTCCCTTAGCCAAATTGGACTAGCAATATGGTTATGTGTCTTTATTATCCTCTTCGATACCTGCTATACAATGGTTGCAGGGTGCTATAATTCCCTTATGCCTGAATTATCAACAATAACAACGGAAAGAACAAGAATTAATCAAATAGCGCAGCTCTTTGCAATTATCGGTGTGGGCGCTTCATTTATCTTCCCGCTTCTATTGAAAGAAAATGTGATAGGATTTTTTATTTTCGTTATTGTGGGAGGAACAATAGCTATGTTAGTACTTTTTATACCTAGCTTCTTCATCCGGGAACGGGTTATTTCATATAAAGAAACGCCGCTTGGTTTGATAAGTTCATTAAAATACAGTATCCAAAATAGAGCATTTATGTCTTTTGTGGGCTGGAATTTTATGGTTCAATTCACCACTTCTATTGTAATTGCCAATATTATTTTTTATGCAACATATGTCCTTCGTACGGACGATCTAGGATCATTCTTACTTTTTGGTGCGCTTATTGGAACATTACTCCCTGGTTTCATTCTTTCTTCATATATAGGGAATAAGCTTGGTGTGAAAAGTACAGTATTACTAAGTACATTTATCATTGCAACTGGGCTTTTAGTCTTATTTTTATCCGAATCATATTGGATGGCATGTATGAGTTTGGCGATTGCAGGTTTTGGATTGGCGGGAGTTCAGGTCTATGCATATGTCATGGTTGGCGAGGCGACTGATTATGATGAATTAAAAACGCATCAAAGGCGAGAGGCGATGTTTTTTGGGACAAATGCATTATTCACGAAACCTGCGATAGGGATTGCGCATGGAGTCTTGGCATGGACCTTAGTCTTTACGGGATATGATTCCGATCTAGCGCCTGAGTTACAATTACCTTCTGCGGTATTTGGGATCCGTATGTTGATGGGGTTGTTTCCCAGTATTGCGCTCTACATCAGTCTTATATTCTTATATTTATATCCAAATCGGAAAGAAGTAGCAGAAATGAAAATGCAATTGGCTATCCTTCATGCCCAAAAAGAATAGATTTCAGAACATATTGAGATAAAATAAAAAAGGTTATTTTGCTAAATTTCAATCAATAAGGAAAAATGATGATTAGAATGGGAAGAAAAAATTATCGAGATATGAGCGATGAGGAGTTAGAAGCTTGGAGAAAAGAGAAGATAGAAGGGAATCCTAACAGGAACCTACGCGAGGAGCATAGCAGGGCACTTCGCACTATGCAAAATCCGATAAGACGCGAAATTCTCACATTACTTAAAGATAATGCACTCTCACTAGAAAAATTGGCAGAAGCGCTCAAATTAGACGATGATACCTTACAGTATCATCTGCAATTCCTGAAAGATATTTTCTTCATTGTAATTAACGATAATATCGTCGATTTAACACCGCCTGGAATCGCCTATACAAGAAATGTATTATAAAATGTTGCATTACTTATAATTATTCAATTCCAAATTCCTGGAAACTATTCAGACAAAAATTATCAGGGAAATATGAAAACAGCATTTTATCTTTTAAAGTGGGGCAAATTTCCTTAAAAGTGATATATTGGGCAATTAAATTTGAATATAGGTCATTATCAAACTTTGCATGGAGTTTAAAATTCTTACAAATTAACAGTTTTACACCGCTTTTAATCAGATCATCCTTGCTCATATTAGTCGGTAATGCCTCTTCAAAAAAGTCACAAAAGTCGATAAATTTTGAGGTGTAATGAATCCACTGAAAATATTTGCAGGTGAGGCAATTAATTCCAGTGTCTACGCGTGCCATTAATATACTAAAGAAAGCATTCTTTTTAAATCTTCATTGGCAACTAATGCTGAATTAATATTCAATCGAAGAGAGTTTGAAGAGATTTTGCGGGAATATTAGGACTTTGGTGAATTGGGGTTTGCTGACAACAGAATAATAAATTAATTTAGGAGATTAAAAATTGATGAACTAAAACGAAAATATTTAATAAAGAACTTGTGGACGACAAGGAACAAATATAATAGAGAAGGATAATTACTACTCTTTTTCATTTCCCAAGGAAGTTACGATATCGAGGGCATTAGGCATTTGTTCAGGAGAAAACTCCCTTTTATACGTTTCTTTTGGGCGATATTTCGCCTGTAAATCTTGCGCCACGTCAACGGCGCTATTGGCGATGTTCCGCAAATTCCGGCTAATGGTAATTAGACTGACTATGAGGTTGTTGTCTTTCACCTGATCTAAGACCATTTGTTCAGTCTTGTGGTCAAACTCGATGACTTCTTGAATGTCATTCAGGACATTGTTAGCTCGCATAAAATCACTCTTAAAAAAAGCTAGGATGGCATTTTGCTGCATTTTGATGGTGAATCGGGACATTTTTGAAATATATTCCTTCAATTCTTTATCAATAAGTTTAATGCTTTCTTTTTCAACAAGTTTCACGCATTCTTTTGCTATTTCTGCTGCATAATGGGCCATCTTGCTCAGGTCTCTTGCTAAGACAATGCCGAGAACGCAGTCAATTTTTATCGCACTCATACAGATATCAGAAAGATTGAGCCGGTTAGTTAAGGAGAGGTTTAATTGGCGAATCATTAAAAAAAATAACTTATCCACTTCTCTTTCGCGATTTATTACATCTTCTGCAAGGATTTTATCAGATTCTTGGAAAGCTTTTACAGCATCTGCATGCATCGAGGAAACGAGCATATATATTCTATTAATTAGATTCGCAAGCGGAAATTTAAGAGGATCAACAAGTATACGAATAGAAATTCTGTTGGCAAACTCTTCTGAAATTTCTGTTCCGATTAGATTCGATACAGCATCCTTTAATAAGCGTTTTTTTTCGAGAGCAATCGTATTTTTTGATGCGATATTAATTATATCAGCCCCTTGGATATAGGAACTATTAATACAGCGTTCGAGTGAATTTTCTTCAAGATAGTCTTCGATTGGGAGGATAAATTCATTCACATAACTTTCTTGGTTTCTTAAGGGATAAATAACTAAATTATTATCCTCATCAATACTCATCATTAATTCTTTATTTTTTTCAATATCCAATTTTTCAACCCATGGCTTTGGGAGGGTTACGAAATAACTTCCACTCTTAGTAGTTTGAATTTTTCGAGTTTCCATTTCAATCACAAAAAATTCGAATTAATATCATATTTTAATACCAATTTTAGCTATTTACCAAGGAAAAATATATTCAAAATATACCTATCTATAAACTTATCAGTCTAAGTATATAGATTTTTATTTTTTAATTAGGAGTGAAGCCTTAAAAAACTCAGAGTAATTGTAGATGTAGACCTTAGCGTGATCAGAGATTGAGAGAGACGCGTGGAAAAATATGATTTTCGCCCTATTCCAAAAGCTTTACAAACGATTACGATGTTCAGTCGAAGAGATTCTGAAGAGATTTTGCGGGAATATCAGGACTTTGATGAGTTATGGACTTTGGTGCGCCCCTTTCTCCAGTAAGTGGCGTAGAAAGTCGATCCAGTTGCGTTCCTCTCTCTAGTAACAAATCCAGTGCATAGCATGCATCCCCTGATGCTGCTGCTTTCATCGCAATGGCGTCCAAATCGGTACCTGGCACGATGACCTCATGAAAAGCGTCCCTTGCTCGGATTTCAAGGATATGCCGGAGCGCCTGCTGGGAGTACTTCTTCCAGATGATTTCAGCCGCCCCTGAGATTTCATTCGAGGGTATTTCGCGTCGAGCAATAATGACTTGGACCCGGAACTCTAAATTATCACGGAGCCTCCGATTGTTATCGAGTAAATAATCGAAATTGGTAAGATATCTCTTGTAACAATAGATTCCACCTGCTATTGAATTCGGGAGACTCCCTGTTATTGAATTCTCCGCTCCATCGAAGAAAATCCGCAGGTAAGAGTCCTGATCGATCAGCAGATCATCGGCTATTATACGAAGGAGCGCATCTTCGCGATCTCGAATCTCCCTTAATTGCGGATATAAAAGGGTGTCTATTTTTCGTTCTTGGGCCTTCCGCGTCATGTGGTGCAAGGTCTCTTTCCCGCGCATAAAATCAGTGTATTCCGTGATATAGGTCGCTTCCTTTACCTCCAGATCGCGGTCAACCGCACTGAGGCGAAACTGTTGGACGATGTAATTCAACTGTTGGGCTGCCGTGGGGTATTGTCGGCAATCTACACGCAGGTACTGCCAATTTAATGCATCATAATCTATCTCATCATAATATATCCGGTTAAATAATCGGTTATTGCCTTCGAAGTTGCGCAGAAATGCATTACGTAAGGACCAATGCTTCATTCTTTTGCTTATATGGGACACGACTGCCGTCTTCCCGGACCCCTTCGGTCCGATGATATAAATCCAGGGGAAATAAAGAAAAGAATCAACGAGGTGCCGCCCCTCGCCGGTATAGATTTCCGGGGGGATGTATTCCGGCGCGAGCTTCGCCGGGTCGAAGAGGGGTTTGGACTTTTTTACTACCTCCATTGCATAAAAATACGGCAAGGGCATATTTAAAGTTACGGATTCCAGTGGAAGACCTAATGCGCAAACCGAGGGAATGCGAGATATACCTAAATGGGTAAGTATTGAGGGGGTGAATATAGTGTGGGACTTTTTTAAAGATAGTATTTTCGAGATCGGCTGTAGAACAGCGGGAGAAGGGCAACGAATGCGAGGAACACCCCAAACGCAAATCCGGGGATTTCAGGCGGACCACTGGTGGTAAGGGAGAAGAGTAGGACCGACCCGCTAGACACCCCCGCGGTGATGTACTGCCCGTCCGCCGAGAGGTCAATGGTGGAGAGGGAATCCCCCGCTGTGTAGCTCCAGAGCGGAATGGGGTAGCTCGTATTGAAGAGGGTGAGGG
>Ga0307375_10004292_pt1 | contig 13642 bp, 15 predicted proteins | sample TR1MG_FD_202531 | JGI IMG/M metagenome (GOLD analysis project Ga0307375, IMG submission 202531) | Soil microbial communities from Risofladan, Vaasa, Finland - TR-1 | ecosystem: Environmental > Terrestrial > Soil > Coastal area > Acid sulfate soil | place: Finland: Risofladan, Vaasa | collected...
CTCGATAGACCTGGACCTGATGGGGAACTCCTACATCTTAAAAGCGAAGGCCGAGGGCAAAGATGGAAGACTGGAAGGAAAGACCTTGGAGCTGTGGCCATTGAGACCAGACTGGGTGAAGATAATTCCAGACGAGGAGGAGATAATCGGCGGGTATGAATACAGAGTTCCAGGTGGAGAGGCACAGACCTACGAGTTTGACGAGGTTATCCACATTAAGGAGATGAACCCCAAAAGCTCTTTTTACGGGCTTCCTACGGTCAAACCCGCTTTAGAGATAATCAGGAGCTTGGTCTATGCCATAAGGTGGAATATGAACTTCTTTTACAACTCAGCGAGACCTGACTTTGTTATATTTACCGAGAACAAGATGCAGCCGCAGGATAAGGAGGATTTTAAGAAAGCATGGCGGTCGGAGTTCGGAGGATTAGAAAAGTCACACAGGTTCGGCATCCTTTCTGGGAAAGATGTAAGGATAGAGAAGCTGACCCAGACCATGAGAGATATGGAATTCGGAAAGCTAACAGAGGTGGCAACGAACCAGATATTGGCAGCGTTCGGAGTCCCGAAGCACATCATAGGAATGGTTGGAATGAACAGAGCAGAAGCAGACGCACAAATCTATACTTTCCTGAGTGTAACGATAGAGCCAAGATATAAAATGATTAACGAGAAGCTGAACGAGTTTCTGGTGTCGGAGTTTGGCGACAACTTATATCTGGACTATGTAGACCCTACACCAGAGAATAGAGAAGCCCTCGTGAAGGAATATGAGATGTCCCTAAAGAATAATTGGATGGTAATAAATGAGGTCAGGGATAAAGAGGGATTGCCACCCTTAGAGGGAGGTTGGGACTTCTATCTGCCAGTTATGATGATACCTACTGGTGGAGTTCCTGAGAGCGAGAGAACTAAGATGTTCAAGATCAAGGGAATAAACTCTCGGGCATACTATAAACACAAAAAGGAAAAGGAGAACGAGAAGCTTAGAGAGCGAGTGATGACTGGCAAGAAGAAGCTCAAGACAACCCTGAAGCTGAAAAAGGATCTGGTTAAGATATTTGCCGATCGGTTGGGGATAATAAAGAAGCTAAGCTTCACCGACGAGAAGAAGCAAGAGCTCTGGAACGAGCACGATAAACTTCTTACTGGGGATGAGAAGACCTTCAAAACGATAGTGGTGGAGCTTTTCAAGAGCCAGCAGAAGAGAATAATCGACACATTGGTGAAGCCAAAGAAGGCAGTGGGAGATATTGATTGGGATAAAGAGAAGACTCTTTTTGCTAAAGTATCAACTCCTTTCTTTACAAGCATAGTCGAAAGCAGGGGTAAGAGAGCTGCAGCACTTGTGGGGAGTACCTTTGAGATGACTGCCGATGTAAGGAAGTTCATTAAGAACAAGACAATCCTCTTTGCCGACCAAGTGAACGATACCACGAGAGACCACCTCAAGAAGACCCTATCAGAAGGAGTGGCTGAGGGCGAGGGAATACCTGAACTCACAGCGAGAGTCAACGATGTCTTTGATAGTAGAACCAAATGGGAATCTGAGAGGATAGCGAGGACGGAGGTTCTAAGTTCTTCCAACGGAGCTGAACTTGAAGCTTATATGCAAAGTGAGGTCGTGGAGAAGGTGGAGTGGTCAGCCACAATGGACGACAGAGTAAGACTTGAGCACGCTGCTATGAACGGCGAGGTTGTGGTGAAAGGCAAGCCATTCTCTAACGGGTTGCTTTATCCTTCAGAACCTAACTGTAGGTGTGCCTTATTACCAGTCGTAGATTAAAAACACATTTAATATAAATAAAAAAATAAACAATTTTAATACTAAGAGAGACAAATGATAAAGTTATATGCACCAGCAGAAATAAAGTCAACAAGCAAAGAGGGAGAGAATGATATTTATGAGGTTTTGGTTTCATCCGGGAAGGTTGACCGATTTGGAGATACTATAAACCCTAAAGGATGGTATCTCACTAATTATAATAAGAACCCAGTTATATTGTGGGCCCATCAATCTGGAGGGATGTTTGGAACAGCAATCCCACCTGTTGGGCAAGCTACTAAAACTTGGGTTAAAGACGAAAAGGAATTATGGCAGAAACAGATATTTGCCCCAACTCCCTTAGCTCAAGAATTAAAGACCCTCGTGGATGGAAAATTCCTAAGAGCCCAAAGCGTTGGTTTCTTGCCGCTCGTTGAAGATGAGAAAGGAAACATCGACATTGAGGGGAAAATGTATAGAAGGATATTTGAGGAGGAATTGAATTCTTATATTGAAAAAGGATTTGTAGAAATTGCTGGGAAAAAATATAGCAAAGAGGGAACACATTTTGATAAACAAGAACTTTTAGAAGTCTCTTGGGTTGATGTCCCAGCCCTACCAACCGCTCTGGTGGCAGCGAGGAAGATGAATTTGGCTTTAATGACAAAGGCTTTAGAGGAACAGATTAAAGAGATAGAGCTTGAAATCAAGCCCTACGCCAACGAGCATTCCTGCCGACTTGAAAGCCCAGATAAGTACAAGAGATTCAGAAGGCAAAATTGTCAACGGAAGCATGATGGTAAATGCATTGATGTAATCTGGGGTATCACGAAAGGAGAGGAGGAGAAGACCGAGCAACAGGCATTTAGATATGATAAGGAAGTATGGACAGCAGCAAGTGCTAAAACCCACTGTGGGGACAATGATGGAGCATTTGAGCCAGCGAGCGAGGAAAGCATAGAAGATTATGATACTTGTAAATGTGGTAGCAAAGAGATTGAAACTTTAAATTGGTATCCATCAATAGAATTATATACTACTGCTTCTATTTCAGAGCAAAAATGCAAGGAATGTGGAAGATTTAGGAGAATAGAAAGTGATGTAGGAAAACCAATGAAACTTTTATCGGAAAGATTTGAAACAAAAGCAGGAAGAGTCCTTTCGGAGAAGAATAGGACTCTTATAAATAATTGTTTAAAACAAATGGGGGTAGCTATTGATGCCCTAAAGGTGCTACTTAAAGCGACTGAGCAGCCTGAGAAAGACATCACCCCAAAGTTTAAAGGTCGCAGCCACGGTATAACGAAAGGTGGGAGAAATCCCGAACTGCGTTATATGCAATTGGCAAACAAAGCTGTGGAAAACGCCTTGAGAGATTTGAAGGAGAACAAATCTGGCCGAAAGGTTGAGATACGATATCTTCAGATTGCCTCTAAGGTGGTTGACGCAGCTATAATTAAAGCTAAGGCAAAAAAGTGAAAATAAGAAAAAAAGACGGAAAGATAATAGAAGTTGATGAAGATTATATCCTAAAGGAAGGCGAAGAGGAAGTTCCCGAAACACCCGAAGATTCGGAGACACCTGAAGATCCTGAGACCCCAGAGACACCCGAGACCCCGGAGGACGAAAAGGCGATGAAGAAGATTGAGTCTGTTATCGGGAAGAAGATTGAGACAGCTCTTAAGAGCATCTACGCTAATCCTGTTAAGAGATCTCCCATGTTCAACAGAGGAAATCCTACTGTTGAGAAATCTGTAATGGAAATTGATCCATTCTTGAGGTCAAAGAGGCCTTTCGTAAAGCTCTCCAAATACATGGAGGACTTTATAGAGGATGTGAAATCTTTGGCAAAGACTGGAATTCCAAAGAGTGTGTTAAAAACCATGGAAGAGGGAGACGACACAGAAGGAGGGTTTTTAGTCCCTGAGGAGTTTCACATGGAAGTGATCAGATACGCCACTGAGAATGCGGTTGTTAGACCGAGGGCGAGAGTATTCACAATGGCAAGAGATACGTTGGGTCTACCAAAGCTCGACCAGTCCTCAGATAGGTTCGCAGGAGTAGAGCTCCATTGGATAGAGGAGGAAGCATTAAAGGAAGCGAGCCAGCCAGCGTTCGGCAAGCTCACCCTGAAAGCGAAGAAGCTAATCGGATTGTGTCCGGCTTCGGACGAGTTGCTTGCTGATTCTGCGATAAACCTGGCAAACTACCTTGTATCTTTATTTGGAGAAGCGATTGTCTACGAAGAAGACTACCGATTCCTTAGAGGAACCGGTATGGGCCAGCCGTTGGGAATAATCAATACTGCTGGGATAAACCAAATAGCCAGAAACACAAGCTCAAAGATTCTGATTGAAGATATAATCGCTATGGACGTTGGTCATCCAGCATGGGCCGATGCAAACGCAGTGTGGCTTACCACAAAAGCAGGGATGGGACAGTTGATGACCATCAACAATACAACGACATGTGGATGTGCCGTGTGGATGATGAATCTTAGAGATTCTGTTGCTAAGATTATGCTGGGCAAACCCATCATCCTGACAGACAAGCTTCCTGGTCTTGGAACCTTCGGAGACCTTATTCTTGCAGACCTGAACTATTACTACATTGGAGACAGGGGTGGATTACAGGTTGCCAGTTCAATCCACGATAGATTCAGATACGATGAGACCGTCTTCAGATTCGTGAAGAGGGTTGACGGCCAGCCAGCGATTGCCTCAGCGTTCACTGTTTTGAACCCATAACATGAGAGATTTACTTAACAATTCAGAGCAAATAATGCTCTTATCCGCAAAGAGGAGAGCTGATGTTACTGGAGAGAATGGAACGGCTGTTGACCTTAAAGGAGAAGGAAGGAAGTGTTTGGTGATAGTGAGTGTTGGAGCAACTTCTACCTGTACTGCTGCGATTACAATTCAAGAGAGTGCTGATAATTCTACTTGGACGACAATCACAAATGGTGCATTAGTCACTGACGAAGCAGCAGCACAGGTTGTTGACTTGACCCCAACGATGAGATACATCCGAGCGATTGCCACGATAGCTTCGCCAGGATCCACTAACACTTACATTGACTTCAGCGTTGCTGCGGTTATCTACAACCTGAGGTACGTGCCTGAGAACATTACATGAGCAAGGTAATCAGGCAGTGCGACCCACCGGCAAAGAAAGTTGAAGAGCCGGAAGTTGACTTGGAAAAGTTGACCACAAAGGAATTGAAAGTGATAGCTGAGGAAAAAGGCATAGGCACAGAAGGTTTAAGGAAGCCCGATTTGATTGAGGCTATTGAAGAAGAGGAAGAGGAATAAGCGATAAATAACCCACTCTCTATTTAATAGCGAGTAGAGAGTGGTACTAAGCATGAGCAAAAAACATAATCAAAAGTTTAGACAAAAACAAAGAGAAGGAGCGAATCTTGAGAAACAGAAAGCAGGTGCATTTGAGTTTGTGCAGAAGATAAACTTCATACTGGCGAAGATACGAGAAGCAAATGTCGGTATGATGGAGACCACGCCGAGCAAAGACCCGAAAAAGATGGCAATAACAAGAGTCCTATTCCCAGAAGACGGAGGTGTAATAACATACTTTGATGGAGTGGAACTTCCGGTAAAGGGATTCTGTTACGGAGAGACGGTTGAGACCGTGAACGAGGTTAAGAAGACAGGGATGGGGTTTCTTAGAGGGTTTTTCGTGGGAATGGAGCACAACAAGGTAAAGATGATCCTTTTCGTCCTCTTGTTTAGAAAGCAGTTCCTGACAATATTCTTTGACCTACTTGAGAGGCTTGATCGTAGGATGCAGAGGGTAAGGCAGAAGCCAGAAAGGTACTGCCTGTGCGCCAGGGAGATCTATCGGGTATTCAACTTAATGATGATTTGGTATCCGGCTTGGAAGATCATACTGGAGGATTTGAGGAATATAATCTGCATGGTGCTGGAATACGATGACGCTTACAGGTATCCATTCCAGGATGTGATTCCCGAGTTTAACAAAGATGCCGGTAAGAAGGATATTGTAAAAGAGTTGAAGCGTGTATTGGATATTGAGTTTAAATGGGATCATAGAACAGGAGTAGTCCGCAAGCTTGGAAGGATAAAAAAGCTAATGTTCCTTCTGGGGTTTCAAAAGAAATTAAAGGAAGCAACGAAAAGATTCTTTTTAGAGCTTGACTTAGACAGAATAAAGCTGGATGAGGCAGACAGGTTCCATGCTAAGTTCAAATGGGGATATAACTGGGATCACAAAGATGGTTATAACCCAGAAAGACATACTTATGAAGAAAAAGAAGAAAAAAAAGAAGAGAAAATATAAGAATAGAATGATGACAAATGTCAAATAAATGTCAAAAGGGTGCTTTTAGTCGTAAAAAAAGCCCCTATAAAAAAAAGAAAATAACTAAGACAAGATAAAATGGCAAGTTTTGTAAAAATAAACTCATTCGTGGAGAACTTGGCAGAGAAGCTTATTGATTTGAGCGGGAATGGGTTGACGATAGCCCTTACCAACACAGCTCATGAAGACGCTTGGGACGAATTGGTAGATTTAACAGAGGTAAGCTATGCTAACTGTTCATCAAGAGTAATAACGGTGAGTGCGTCATCTCAAACAGGAGGAACATACAAATTAGTATTAACTGATTTAACATTGACCGCCTCAGGAGAAGTTGGACCATTCAGATATGTGTATATCTATGATGATGGCTCAACGGGTGATAAGTTGATTTGTTATTACGATTATGGCAGTGCGATAACGCTACAAAATGGAGATACATTCACGATTGACTTTGATGCGGCGAATGGGGTTTTAACAATCGCTTAAATGAATGGCCGCAGAAATTGTAAACATCGGCAATAGTTCTTTTAAAATAACGGCCAAAGATGACCCGAAAGATTTGCTTGAAGTAGAAATCGGAGATGCCAAACAGGAAGAGTTTTACCCACAGATTAAATTGATGAGGTGGAGCAATGAAGTCAATTTCTCGGTTCGCCTAAAAGACACGGAACACGAAAAGGCACAAGTAAGCACCTTAATAGATAAAATTATCTGGGAAAAAGGGAATATCAAGATAGAATACTACGATTACCCAGAAGGCGAGGGCGGAATGAAAATGGTATGGTTTTTAAAAGAGAAGCCAGCTACTAATAAAGTAGAGTTTTCTTTACAGAGCAAAGATGCTGTGTTTTATTACCAGCCACCGCTTACCCAAGAATACCAAAACGGCTATTCAAAAGAATTTAGGCGAGAAATAGTAGTTACCGAAACCCAAGTCAAGGATTTAGAAGGAAATGTTTTAGTGGAAAGACCTGAAAATGTGGTAGGTTCTTATGCGGTTTATCACTCTACGAAAGGAGGGATGAATGATATTTATGGCAAGGAATACAAAACAGGCAAGATGGGACATATTTATCGGTCAAAGGTAATAGACGCAAATGGAGATTGGATTTGGGAAGATTTAAAAATAGAAAATGGAAAATTGATAGTAACTACCCCACAGGACTTTTTAGATAAGGCGGTTTATCCGATTAAGAGTAATAGTATTAATTTTGGATATGAGGAAATAGGTCCAAGTAGCCATACTCACTATGCTGATAATTTAAGAGGTTCAGTTTTCCCATCAGGTGGGACTGGAACTGTTGATAATTTAAAAGTTGCTCTTAATGACTATTCTGGAACTGAAAATGCAAAAGGAGTAATCGTTTTAGAAAGTAATTTAAATATAATAGACGATGGAATTAGTTCTCCTACTGTAATAAATACTGTAAAGGAATTTAAAACATTTACATTTCCTACTTCTCCAACTATTATTGATACTGATTATGTTCTAATGGTGATTGTTGATGGTCAAACGAATTACTATTGGTATGATTCTAACACAGTAACTTATTATCAGGACGGAAATGATTACGATTCTCCATCTAATCCAACAGGTGCTTCAAGTGGCACGAGAAAATACTCCATCTACTGCACCTATACACCTGCGGGGGGAGAAGAATACATAATGACCGTTACTGTCGGAGCATTCGCACTTACAGGGGTAAGTGCATTACTAACCAAAGCCCTTAATATAGCTTGTGCAGTTGGAAGTTTCGTCTTAACAGGGATAGATACAGCCCTAAAGAAAGCATTGAAAATAGCGGCAGCAGTTGGAAGTTTTGTGCTTACAGGAATAGACACAGCGTTAAAGAGAGGTTATACAATAGTGGCAAGCATTGGAGAGTTTGTCTTAACTGGAGTAGATATAGGACTAAAGAGGGGTTGGAAGATGGCAGCGAGTGTTGGAACATTTGCCCTAACAGGAGTGGCAGCATCATTTACAAAAGCACTAAAGATAGCTTGTAGTGTGGGAAGCTTCGCTTTAACAGGAATAGTAGCGAGCTTTACTAAAGCATTAAGCATAACAGCGAGTGTAGGGAGCTTTGCCTTAACTGGGATAAACATAGGATTAAAGAGAGGCTGGAAGATGACAGTCAGTGTAGGGAAATTTACTTTAACTGGGGTAGATGTGACACTAACCTATGTAACAGGAATTGTTTACACTTTGGTAGTTAGTGTTGGAGTGTTCGTTTTAACAGGAGTAGATGTCGCACTAACAAAAACATCTCGTGCTATATTTACGAGAAAGGTTAGCCCTTATTCAAAAAAGGCAATCCAATATAGTAGAAAAAGCAGTCCATATTCCAAAAAGTTACCCATTCTTATAGAGAGAGTAGTTTATTATTCAAAACAAATAATTTGTCCCTTCCTTCTTCAGGAGAATTGGTGGCCACTTCGTTCAGAAGATAGGGACAAAATAAGATTATAATATTATGGCAAGAGAATATTGCACAATTGAAGAAGTCGAAAACTACATGTCTATTGACATTGAGAGTAGTTTTACATCTCAAGTCAAGATTTGGATACAGTGGATGACAGAATACATAGAGACAGAAACAGGCAGGGTTTTCATTGCCGACGCTACGAATTCAGAGAAGGTTTATGAAGTCAATCTCCAAAGGTCGGTTAGCGTGGGAGGACATCTCGTCAGCCCGACAGAGCTTGTAGTGGATGAATTCGTTAACACCTCGACATCGGTCATAAAGCTGACTATTGACGACGAGGAACTTGATGGAGACGAGTTCTTGCTTTACCCAGCTACGGTTGAGGATTTGCCGAAGACGAGATTGGTGTTAAAAGAAGATACTGGGCTTGTGTTCACGGAGGGAGAGCAGAACATCAAGGTTGAAGCCAAGTGGGGATATTCAATTGCAGCTCCTGGTGACATTAAGTTCGCAACGATAGTGCTGGTGGCAGGGATGATAAATGAATCCTGGAGTTCAGAGGGTGAGATGAGTTCAGTAACCATAGGAAGGTACACGATGAGCTTCAAGGACAAGAAAGAACTGGCTGACTTTGAAAGAGTCAAGGAGATTTTGGGGATATACACTAAGCAAACAGTATAATGCCAATCGCACAATTCTTTGACAATGAAGTGGATGTCTATCGTTTGGCAGATACGGCCGATACGGACAATCAGGCTTGGGTAGTCCATCTTACTGGAACTCAGAAGGTCAGTTGCCAGATACAGCCCTTGGACGATTCTTACGGAGAAGACATCGAGGGCTCTTACGGAAAGGACTTCTTGATGTTCTGTTCGGTGGTTGACATCAAGCAAGGCGACAAGATAGTGGACAATAGCACGGAGTACATAGTGCAGGGAGTTGAGAGTTATGATTGGCAAGGGTTCTCGCACATGGAGTTGAGGATTCGGCTTACAAAATAATGGAAATTTCTATTACATTAGAAACGAAGACATTACATGATATAGAAAGGTTCTTAGAGACCAGACCCAAAAGGACAAGGGAGGAATTGAACAAAGCAGTAGAAAGTACCGTTAATTTGGTTAAGAGAAATGCAAGACTTAAAGTTCCTGTTGATACAGGTCATCTGAAGAGTAGGATTAAATCAAGGACATTTGAAAGCAAGTTAGCAGGTGAGGTTTTTTCAGTAGTTAGATATGCCATTCCAGTCCATGAGAACTTAAGAGCAAGACACAAAATTGGAGGAGCCAAGTATCTTAAAAGAGCTATCGATGAGAATAAATCAAAAATAAATAAATATTTTGAAAGAGCAATGTCAAATACTTTAAAAAGATGAGCGATATTGTAGATATAAAAAGTGCGATAAAGGGCATTCTGGAAGCAATTGTCCAGGGTGATGGGACGAGGACGATAGTTGTGGTCTACAATTACCCAGAGAACAAGCCCACCGGTTATCCCTATGCTTATATCAATTATCTGGGCGATGTCTCGGAAGTCCATAGCAATGTGCAGGATTTGGTTGAGTACACCTTTGAAGTTATTCTCATCCAAGAGAAGCTCGAGGACTTTAAAGGAAGAGAAGATGCAGAGGCAACGGCAGAAGCAAGAGCTTATACCGTCAATGGGGCATTCAGAGCAGATAATGACATAGGTTTGGGTGATATATTAAGAGTAACCCCGATAGAGACAGTCAAAAGCTATGTCGATGGGAACACAAGGATCCAATTAAAAATCATATTAAAAGTTCAAACATTAGAAACAATAACACTTTAAAGGTCATAAAAAATAATCTAAGCAAAAAAAATGAAGATAAAATCAAAGATTGCCTGCTGGACTCCACATCCCGAAACAAGTTGGTCGGCTGGGGAAATAAGGGAGGTCTCAGACGAAGTAGGCAAAAAGCTATTAAAAAATAATAATTTCGTGAAGGTTTCCGATACTAAGCCAGGAACCGAAAGCGGAGAAAAAGAAAATGAGCTCAGAAATAGGAAGAAGAGGGGCTTTAGGAATAGGGCTTGAGGCGACTCCTGGCACGACCACCGCTATTGATACTTTCATTCCTTACCTTTCCTGCGGTCTTATTGAGAGGCACACGCCAATTGCTGATGTTGCAGCCAAAGGGATCAGAGACATACAGGGGACTGATTCGGTAGAAGGCAAGAAGTGGGGAGAGGGGCCGATTGAAGTTGTGCTTGACCCAAGAACAGCTCCTTACTGGTTTGGGCTTGCCCTTGGGACGATAGACTCAACTGCATCAGGATCGTTGTATGTCCACAGCATATCAAGGACATCAAGTTGCCAGCCACTAACGGCGACCATAAGCAGAGACAGGGTCGTGGACGAGGTAAAGTTCCCCTATTCGGTGGTTAATACCTTGGCATTGAGTTTTGCTGACGATGTTGCCAAGATTGCGGTAGACATACTTTCAAGACACCCAATAGTTGAGGCAGACACTCCAACTTATGTAGATTTGGAGTTATTCACATTCAAGAATGCTTATGTGGAAGCGACGATTAATTCAACAACTTCTGCATTGAAGATCAGAGAGTTCACTCTGGACATAAACAACAACATGGAGTTGAAATATGCCCCGAATGACAACGATGTGGACAAGATTGTTTCAAAGGGCTTCGGTGTTTCGGGAAGCATGGTGGTTGACTTTGAAAGCACGACCCAAAGGGATGCTTTCAAGAATTTGACAAAGCAAGCGATCTCTGTAGTATTTTCAAAGGCGACCAGATCAATAACCATTACGATACCGCAGTTCAGAGTGGATCCTTTGGACATAGAAACACCCAATGACGATATCTCATTGGAGACGATTAACTTCATTGCAGAATGGAATGCTGCAACCACATCGACGATAAGCATATCGGTTAATAACGATGTATCGGGTTATTAAATAAAATTATGAACACTAAGAATATAAAAACACCAAAGATGGGGATCGAGGTTGAGTTGAAGGAATGGATAACTGGAGGGGAATCAGAGAGGATAGATGCTCCCATCAAAGATATAAGTTTCAGAGTGGATTCTATTGGAAAAGGGGTTGCTGATTTGAATATGGGCGAAGCAATGAGAAAATCTGATGAGATAGCAATTGGCATCATAGTTTTGAAAATTGATGGTGAGGCGAGGGATATTCTGAAAAGAGTTCAGGAAATGAGGAAAGTTGACTATGATTTTGTCCTAAAAAGAGTTGAAAGAGTTGCAAAAGGACTGGATTTAGAGTTGCCCATCTTCAAGAAAGGCGCTGGTACAGATTAGGAAAATTGGGAAAGAAAATGCAGATAGTTTCTATCTGTCAGGAGATGGGCTGGACTTATCAGGAATACATGGAACAGCCAAGGTGGTTTATTGATTTACTGAGGGACAAATTGCAGATAGACAGCGAGAATATAAGAAAACAAATAAACAAAGCTAAGCGAAGGTAATGGCAGAAATGCGACTTCAATTTTTAATAGATGCAAAAAACAGGACTGATGCTGCCTACAAGAAAGTCCAGAAGAACATGGACAAGGTTAGCGACAAGTTGAAGGCACACCAGAAGGCGTTCAAAATGATGGCTGTTGCCGGTGTGGCTGCGATGGGTGCGATAACTCTGGCAATGGGCACAGCTATCAAAGAAGCAGCTAAGGCAGAAGGTTCTTATAACAAGTTCAATGCCGTCTTCGGGGAGCACAAGGACGACATGCTTCTATTCGTGGACGATATAAGAACGAGGATGCCGACTGCCACTCACGAGATAGTGAGAATGGCTGCCAACCTTCAGGACTTGCTTGTTCCACTTGGTCTTAGTAGGGAACTTGCTGCCGATATGACAAAGGGATTCCTTGAGGTATCTAACCAGATTGCAGCATTTAACGATGTTGATCCGACAGAGGTGATTGAAGCGATCGGCTCGGCACTTGCCGGGAGCTCGGAGCCACTTAGAAGGTTCGGTGTTAATGCATTAGAAACATCGCTTGAGGCAAAAGCTCTGGAAATGGGATTGTTAGGAGCGGAAGAAAGTTTCGCAACATTAGATCCTGAGGTGAAGATGCAGATAAGATCCCAGGCATTGCTTGCTCAGATTATAGATAACTCAGCAGACGCCATAGCAGGATTTGAGGAGAACAACGACTCCTTCATTAGAAGGCAACAGGAACTTAATGCCACTATCAAGGAAGCGAAAAAGACGCTTGGGGACATCTTCTTGCCTGTCGTTGACGATGTTCTTAAAAAGGTTCTCCCGTTGGTTAGTAAGTTTGGTGAGTGGGTTGAAGTAAATCCAGAGCTTGCAAGAACAATAATCGTTGTAACAACTGCTGTTGCTGGATTGGTGGCGGTACTCGGGACACTGGGATTGATCCTACCCAAGATAATAGCTTTATTTGGTATTATATTCTCACCGATTGGATTGGTGATTGGGATTATTGTCCTTTTCATAGCCCAACTTGTGGCAATGGGAATACAATTTAAATATATTTATGATAAGTGGAATGAATTTCTTGCTCCATTGTGGCCGAAGATGAAAGAACTGTTTGACAACATAAAAGGGAAAGTTCAGGAAGCCATTGACTTCTTTAAATTTGCCGGTAGCGTGGTTTGGGAAGCAATACAGACGGTTTTTAACAGTATCTTTTACTTCTTAGTCGGGATAGGAGTTATGATAGCCGATTTTCTGAGACCAATTTGGGAGCCATATATTGAAGCTACGAGAATACTGTGGGAGGTAATGGTGGAGATTTGGACTGCCATAAAAGATCTATTTGTTGCAGTTTGGAACAGGATAAAAGAGATTGTTATTACGGTCTGGAATACTATAAAGGAAAAATTGGAAGGACCGATGAAAACGCTAAAAGAGGCCTGGGTTGGTGCTTGGGGAGCTATGAAAGATGCTGTAGTGGCTATGTGGGATGCTATTAAAGGACCTATTGAGAGTGTGCTGGATAAACTAAACGCCGTGAAAGATGCGGCAATAGCTGCTTGGAATTGGATGGCAAAAGTTGCAGGAGGAGTTGCTGAAAGAGGGAGAGAGGCTTTAGAAAGTCGTCAGTATGGTGGATACATTCCCGAGACGAAGCCCTACCTTTTA
>Ga0307375_10004296_pt1 | contig 13638 bp, 22 predicted proteins | sample TR1MG_FD_202531 | JGI IMG/M metagenome (GOLD analysis project Ga0307375, IMG submission 202531) | Soil microbial communities from Risofladan, Vaasa, Finland - TR-1 | ecosystem: Environmental > Terrestrial > Soil > Coastal area > Acid sulfate soil | place: Finland: Risofladan, Vaasa | collected...
CCATACCCTAAGCCGACTTAATGAGTTCTTTCGCCGAAGCCTTCTTCTTGAACGGTGTATGTACCTTGCTAGCTACTGCAAATTGACCACTGCGCCCAGCGCTAGAGGTAAGTGAGCCCGCACCCGATTTTAGTGCAGGAGCAGCTTGTGCACCTGGTTTACCAAATGGAACTCCGGCCTTTTGCTGAAACCCAGCAGCGGCAAATCCCTTAGGTTTATCACCAGTAAGTAAATTCTTTGCCTGCGCCGAGGTGTGCTTCTGCGTACTGGACATGGGAAGTCTAGGTGAGCGTTCAGCTACAGGAGATCCTTGAAAACCTCTACCACCAGTTGCATAGGCGGTGCTTCTTGAAGCAGGCATCTTTAGTGGTCCTGCTGTCTGCCGGCTTGTAGTTGCTGTAGCAAGAGTGGGTGGTTTCTTGTGGGCAACTTCGCTAAAGAATCCACTTTCGGCGGTTTTGATCAGTTCTTTAAAGGACATGGTGTCTCCTTATTAAGTCCAGTTCCAGTAGCAAGTATAGGTTACGTTAATCAAGATGGGAAGAGAGGAAAATATTGTGTACTACGTAAACACTCCCCCAGTACAGGGTGAGTATAACAAGCTCTTGAGGGGTTAGGTAGTCACGAATAATTTATCAACACTCGGTATAAGACAAACAGTTTACAACCCACCTTTTTATAGAAGGAGAAGTATGTATGTAATATTGCATAGATATCTTACTTGTGTACCAGATGGTTTTGTCGCAGGCATGTATAATCACTTGGTGTCTTTGGGTATCCCAGCTTACGCCAACGGCTTACAAGAATGTACAATTGATTTACCGTCTATGAGTCCTTGGGACAGAGAAATACATGAACGGGTACAACTCAATATTTTTGTACCTTCGGAGGCCCCAGTTATTTGGGATTATTCGTTTGAAGATCATTGTGTGCACGACTGGTTTAAGTTCGTAGACAAGATTGTGTTCATAGATATAGAGGGTGAGCGGTTTTGTGTTAGCAAGCGTGTGGGTTTAGATCTCGTTATAGATAGCTGTAAATGTGGAGGTCCTTATTATCGCGATAATGATTGTCTGTTTGAAACTTACACACAGCTTTGGCCTTACAATAGTTTCTCAGAGTACGTAAGTGCTGAGATATACCCTAAAAAGAAAAAAGAGTGCATAGGTAAGTTGCGAGGCACTTCTGGCAGTTATATTTTTGACCTAGACGCCTGTTATAGCGGTAGTTCTACAAGTAATTACACGGTAAACCAAACAAGTTTTGGTGCTATTGTACCTGATATTGAAGTGGAGGATGACGGTCCACCTGGACGTAATCATGGTCCAGATGGTGTATTGTCACCAGAAGAAGTGTTGAGGCTCCAAGCACACGGCCCGTATTTAAATGCAAATTTTTGGTTCAGACTTGGTTTACCTAGTCTGAATGGGGATATATTCCGCCCAGGTGGGTCTACTGATGTTGCTACAGAGGAGGACGATAATCCTGCGTAACTGTGCTTTCTACAAAGCACCTAGTATGGTACCTTTACACCCAGGACAGACAGATGTTACTGAAACAGGAGGGATGACATGGAAGAGATTGATGTTCTAGGAGAGATGAAAGCCTTTGCCCGCGAAGAAGTCGTGTGGCAGAATAGTACGACTGACGAGTTTGTTGCTACAATACGAAACACAGAGGTTGTTCGCTTAGATGCCGATGACGACACGGTACTTTTGATGATCGACAGTACTGATATGATGGTCGATATGGTGCCAAATGACCCTAAGGCGTACAATACAAAAGCTAAGGATATGGTCTGGCAGTTCCATCTACGTAAGATGCTGCAGGCACATATGCAGAATCGTATACTGACACCGGGTACGATGCAACCGCAGGCAGCGCCCTTCCAGATTGGGACTACCCTACCTTTTTCTGGTGATCGCCGCCGCTAGGAGGAAGATATGTATGAAGTTGACGGTACAACGTTTGATAATCGTGGGGCTTTATTAGCAAAGTGGCGAGTTATATTAGATACCTATGACTACGATGCACCTTTGTCTGACGATGACAAAACGTTGGTGTTGGAGATGGCGAGTTACCGTTACACGTATAAAGAGTTCATAGACGCAGGTGTAACGGAGGTTAAGCCTCAGCACCACAGGAACAACAAAGCGCTTGCCATGTTCAATTCAGAGGGTACGCGTGTGATGCTTCTTCCTGAGACAATTATCAGGAGAGTTAAAACTATAGAGCAGATTGAGCAGGCAGCCGGACGCCCTCCTCGCCCTCCCCGACCGTAAGCGAACATACTAACAGTTCCTCGGTATAAGGTTGGTAGTTACCCCTAATCCGAGGAGGTGTTATGTTCGGTAATCAAGTTGCTGAGGTCACAGATGTGGCCGTGTTAATGCCTTGCTGCAACGTCAAGCAGGGTGTTGTCCTAGAGAAGAATAAAACACTCAGATACAGGCAGGATTTGCTGGATGGTCGCCTAGACGATCTAGTGTACCTCTGTGTAAAGTGCGCTAAGTGCGGTCTCACGCATGAGGTGGAGGTCTGTAGACTGGCCTTTCTTCCAAAAGAACTAATTCCGCTAACAAGCAGGAGGGCATGTGAAGGAAGATGTACTAAGTGATAGTAAGCTCGTACAGCAAGTAGTGCATGCGGCCCTTAATGGCGCCACACTTCAGGCTATACGTAAGTCTTTCAAACTTACTAAAAAAGAAGTTAGACGCATACTCAGCGTCGCGAGGGTTAATCCAGTGCAGCAACCACCACCAGCGCCGCCACCGATAGCTGGCAGCACCATATTACGCGATGGGAATGACGCTTATGTCGGTCTGTGGATGCCTTATAATGTTTTGGAAGTAGCTTACCCAAAACACACAGCCGCAGCATTACGGACTCATCGTACGATGAAGTCTAAGTCTCAGCATGATCCTCCTAATACTTTAGAGTGGTACTACATTTGGACTACTCCGTTTGTAAAGATGGAGGACACAGTTCTGGAACTTCACGAATTCGTACTAGCTATTCTGAAGAAGTGCTATCCGTTCAGAATAGCTTGCCGTTCAGAAGGCTTGCGGCTGAGGACCAGTGAGCTTTTAACTAACTTTCCACCCGTAGTTAAGCGTGAGATTGCGCTTACAGCTGAACAGTGGTGGAGGGACCCCAAAGTGGTTGAAGCCACATATGGTGAGGCTAAGGTAGTTAATGCCTACGCAAAGTTTGGAATACCATGAGTAGGCGAAGACGTAGAAACCTCCTGCGGGATACAATGACATATTGGGATCCGTGTCCTGTGCTAAAGCATAAATGGGGGGATAAGGGTGCGTGCATTCAGTGCGCACAATGTGGAGTTGTGGGTTACATGGAACATCTTGTAAACATGAAAACTGGAATTCTTACTTGGGCACTTACAGAGTACACGTGTCGAGTTTGTGGAGGCCCTACAACAGAGGCTGGAGACGTATGCCCAAAATGCAGGAGGAAACGTGGAAGAAAAAGTTCCGACTTACTTGTATAGCTTTGAGGATAAAGAGTACCCGTGTTGGTCCGGTTTGGATGTAAATGACTTCGGCCTCGTTAGAGGTACGAAGTACTCTGTAAATGTCCATATACGTGAACGCAGCTATGTTCCGTATATAGACTACATCTCAAAGATGAGCGGCGAAGATAACGATGATTTGCGCAGACTTGATGGTAAACGAGTAGCCAAGCGCGGGGGACTGTATGTGTTTGCCCCATTACTAAAATATCTGTGCGACGAATTTGGTACAGGCAAACCAGGTATGTACGCTGCGATAACTTCTGGCATCGAAGAACCGCTACTACAGCCAAGTGCCGCGCCTCCGTTTAAGGTGCGGCCCAACATAGTGTTAGATGCTTACAACAATAATTTTAGAAATGAGAGGTACCTCATCGCAGATGTAGCACAATTATTTCTGGACGAGACCAAGGGGTACACCGATGCAGAGAAAGATCTGCTACGTAATGACGTATATAATTCGGTTGGTTTACCAACAGGACAAGGAATTGTTGATTTAGATAGCTTGCGGCGTTGCGCTATAGCTAATGCCTATATAGGTGCTGGGGACCGTAAACTACCTGAACCGTTGATGCGCACTATTCGCCACAACTATGGTTGGGGTGAAAATATGAAAAGGTCCAAGAAGTACAAGTGGGTAACCTTTACCTGGAAAGGTTTTGAATTCACACCGATCTACGATGGAGAGTACTGGAGACTTCCAGCTTATCAGCTGTCTCGTGCCTTGGGTTACGAGCATCTGGATGGGATGGGTAAGCAGATACGTGCTGCATGGGCGTACCTGTTCCACTCGTCTTGGGTGAAAGTTATTACTGGTAGTGTTGCGGGGAAGTTGGCCTTGGATATGTATCCGGATATAACCAAGGCTGTCACCTCGTACACACTACTAACCATAAGAGGTGTAGAGGTAGCTTGTAAGTGCTCGAAGAGTCGTAAAGTGGGGGCCACTATAGCTGCTTTCCTGCGCGAGTACACCCCTATGGGGTACGGTAATTTACTGCTCCCGGAAGAGCAGTGCGGTGTTACCCAAGAATGGGTGGATTGGCTTAAGGAGAAGTACGATATAGAGCCTTCTGCGCAGGGCGCAACTAGGTATTGGTCTAAGCAGGAGGTAATTTCAAAGCTGCTTCCTGGTGCGACTAGTTACGATCTGGCTGAGCTGGAGAGACAGAACTGCAGTATTCCAGGTCGGTATGAAGATCGCGGCATGCGTGCTGTGTTAGGTATAGCTGTGAAAAAGGGATTGAAGATCCCACTATCAGCTGTACCAGACAGAGTACTAATGTACGTTGCTCCAGTAGGAGAGCAAGTAGAGAACGCTGATACTCTCCCTTTGGAGACGCCTACACCCGTGTTAATAACAGCCACTGCGTCATCAGATGTGCCCAAGGTAGCAGAGGAGCTTATGGAAGAGGTTGCGGTGTTACCTACGCCTGTAGCACCCAGTACCAATTTCAACGTAATGCCCGATTTCGTACCAGATGATGCCGTGTCTGCTCCATTGGAGAATGCTATACCTGCTGCGCGCTTGTTGGCACAATTGTCCAGTACCAGCGCGGTGGACCAGCAGCGTGAGAACGCCAAGTTAATATTAAAGGTGTTGGATCATTGCCCACATATGGATGAAAGGGACCGTAATGCCTTGCTGTACTACATAATGGCTTATGTGGTGGGCATACGTGTACCGTCCATCCTAGGTAAGAATGGGCGCCCAGGTCTTACTGCTACTCAGGTTGCAGACAAACTATTGGAGGATGACGGTTTGGTTGTTTCTCCACAAACAGTAGGGTGTATCGCTACTGCCCTGCAGCTAGAGTTGCTAGGACACGGTACACGTGTTGTTTGTGACGCCATGGATAAATGTAAGCCGCTGGGGTTCAAGGTTATACGCCGGCGGTGGGATATGAGCGCAGTTGACTTGATCCGCGCGTATCTGAAGTCAAAAAAGTAAGCCGCCTTGTGGTATAAGGCATTTGCCAAATAGACCCCCCGCACGAACGCAGGGGGTCTATTTTTACAAGTTGACTAGTGCGTGTGCGTGCCAACAGTAGGAGGAGTATGGATGGACATGCTGACAACCATCTACAAAGTAGGTGAAACTAACGTAGCATACGGAGCCGTGAGCTGCAGTGATGTGGCTGTATCTCGTATTTTGACTAAGGCTAAATCTATAGCTGCGTTTATCTCAGCAACAGGGGATGTCGGGTTCGTGGACATCAGATTCGACGCCGTTAAGAAAGATGGATCTGAATTTATGGGACAAGTAGGGGCTGCCCCACCACCTACTAGTGTACCAAGTGCTATGGCTGCTTTACTGGATCAAGTGGCCAGTAAGGGGTACGTTGACTGTACAGGTGTCGAAGATGTAAAAGTACTGCGTGTGCGTCCAGTGTCTAAGACGCGTTTTAGCACAAATGGAGTGTACGTATGGTTTTCCGGTGTGGTAGATAATGCAGTAATAGAAACTGGAAGAATTCCAATAGATGCCCTTGACGTCACTGATGCGTCATGACAAAGTGTGCTTATAACTAAACAGGAGTGGATAATGGAAACCCAAAGCCCGATCAACACGGATAACCCGCCAATCGTAGACCAGGATGCTGTACGACCTATGTTAGCTGCGTGTGCTAACTGTGTGTTCTTTCATCTGCCACATGACTACAAGCCGCAGGAAGGTAAGATGGGTACAGGTGATTGTCGGAAGGATGCTCCGACTGCAGATAGCAGAGGTGGAGCGCAGTGGCCCTTTGTGCACGAGGGTTTATGGTGTGGGGAGCACCCTTTGATGCAGACTATGGTAGAGGCATTGGTGGCGCTTCCTTTGCCGGAAAAAATTAACATGAGACGCGGTCTGCACCCATTGCCCCCTGAAGTCATAAAGAAGAGGGAAGAAGAGACCGCTTGGAAGGTCGCTAATGAAGCTAGTGGGAAGGTAAAGATCCCAGATGCATAATCAAATAGAAATCGTACAGGTACTGGGTACGATACTCCCAATAGACAGCTTTTTTGATGAGGAGTCTTCGGAACCTACGGCGCTGGCCCGTGAGTTTGGAGTTCCAGTTGATGCATACGCTGATGAAGACCAACATAGGGTGCTCCACGCATTGGAGCATGAAACTATCCCTATTACTTGTTGGCATATAAACTGGAACGGTAAAGACATAATTGTAGTAGGTCGTTATATTGGGACCATTCAAGAGATAGGCTTCCGTAGTAATCTAAAGATTGACGCACATGAGCTATCCACTTTGTCAGAGGAAATTCAGATAGATTTGGACCGTCTGAGTGTCGAGCAAAAGGTAGGGGTGTTTTTATACACAACTCACCAGTTTGTACCATGACAGAGCGTGAACTAGCCGGAATCGTAGCGTCATTACAAGCCACAGCCATGGGGTTAGAATCTGCTGCTAATAGTGGTCAGACGGTAAATACACCTAATGGTATGGCAGTATTAGTTAATGCTGAGGGTGCACACAGCGTTGTGCGGTGTTTGCGTGAGGTCGCGGATCTACTACTCGAGGCCATTCCTAATAGTACATTTTATGTGGAGCGGAATGAAAAAGAACAACAAAAGCAAGAGTCGGCGCAAGAAGCAGGCGAGACGCCGGAAGAAGGGTGATGATGTATCACTACCGAATAGAGTTAGTGAAGGCGCTGGACAAAAGTGACTTCCTAGAACGTCTTAACGCACTAGGAGCGCATGATATGCGAGTGGTACAGATACTAAGCTACGCAGAGTATAAAGCTGAAAGTGAGGACGATAAAGGGTTCTACACTGGTGAGATACTCGTAGAAGCAAAAGTAGATCTGAACTTACCGGGTGGTGTGTGATTGTAGAGGCGGTCAAGCCACTACCGCTATTTGCAGATGAAGCTCCTTCAGTATTGTCTAGCCGTCAAACGCTCATACGCAGACTAAAAACAACTGATATATTACCCTACGGTGGTACAGGTAGCAGGTTTTGGTTACAGGAACCGCTGTATTACAACTACAAAAGAGGCTGGCTTTATATGGACGGAGTACAATGTGCTTGGTTTACGCAAGGCACAGATGAATTATTGCCAGCAGAATTGCTTCCTCGTGTGTGTTCCCGTGGGTGTATTATTATTGAAGGTTGGTGGGAGGAGTCTTTAAGTGAAGCACTCCCTGAAGATATTATAAAAGAGGATTGCCCAAATCGTGGTGCGTTTGTTAAAACCTGGAAAGCGCATTACCCTGATGTGAACATAACTGCCAACCCAAATACGTGGGTGTTACACGTATCAGTAATAAGGTGATCCATGCTTGATATGCACATAAGCAACGAGCCAATGCTGGATGAGCACGGGGTTCTGGTATTAGCTGATGGCAAAAAGACATGGATTATGTGTCCCAGCTGTTTGGGTAAGTACCTAGCTAATCCTCGTGAACCTATGTATTACGATGTAGGCCCGTTACCGTTCAAACCCACCGATGCTAAACAAATCAAATGTGGATACTGTGGAGCTATGTTGGTTATAAAATACAGGCACATAGCCGTGTTTAGGGTCGAAGAAATATAGGTCTAAAAACGGTATTAGTAATATGGACCCCTCCTCTTGTTGTGGGATTGGGAAGGGAGATGTTGGCACTTAGACGCTTCAATGCGTCCACGCCACTCTCCCTTCCCCTTCTTTAACCACAAAATTCTTTTTTACCTCTGATGTTGCCAATACGGGACTTAAACCCAGCTTCCTGTATATCTGCCTTATCTGGGTACTTGGCATTCGCCCGCCTTTTAAGGCCATAAGGCTTCATGATTATCCGTGCAGGGTTGATGAATTCCAGCCCGACGCCCTTTCAGGCGCCTTATACCGGCATCATCGACTTTCTGTACCGGCGTATTCCTAGTAGCTACACCATGTGCTATCTTATTAGTGCCAACAGGAGGACAGTATGAACAGTAAAGAACTCATCAAGCTCGCCGCCGCAACACCTATCCTCAAGCGCATTGCGCGCACACCCAGTGCAGCCCTCGACGCTTTATCCGATGTGGCGGAAAAGATGGCGCTGCACAAGGGCCTTGGTACACCTCTTGTAGCAAGGCTGAAGAAGGCCGTCCGCAAGGGCCGGGCAACCTTAGGTACTGAAGTACGCTGGGACGACCCCAAGTACCTAAAGGCCCTACAGCAAAAGCTGTACCCCAAAAGGTACATAGGAACCCGGGTAGGCTAAAGCCCTACGCACACCTACACACAAAAATGCCCCACGGCGGGAAGAACCGTGGGGCATTTACACGCTAGGACAGGAGTGGAGGGACCAGCGTGGTAAGTTAGGCTAATAGACTGCCTAGATGATGTTGGCGTGGGTGTTGATCTGATACGTGTAGCCGTATACCCATACATCCAATAAACCTAGAGCAGCACTCCAGGCGTAATTGATTTCAGTAGCGGGTAAGCCGTTGACCGGGACTTCTATAATGGCGCACCCTGGTGTAGTTGTAGATACACCCAGCAACCCAGCACCTTGTACAACACCGCTCAACAGGCGTACGTCAATGGGACCTCCGGTACTCGTACCCTCAAGGTACAGTAGTACGGTATCTGCATACTCAGGTACTTGTACGCTAAGATCAATTGCTGTTGACGAGGTAGCGGCACCTGCCGATACGACTTGGGTTTCTGTCGAGGCGCCAGATCCTAGACCGTTTAGGTAAATAACTTTACGTCCGCGGTCTGACATCTTGCTAGGAGCAGGATCCATTTGGGCGACGAAGTCACCAGCAGAGTCGTTGCATGCTGTACCCAACCAGAATAGCATATCTGAGCTGTAGCCAGTTGGTACTGTTGGAGCGGTACCTGAAACAACCAATAGGCCATTAGGTAGTCCACCGTCTGCGTGGCAGATCAGATATACATCGTAAAGGGTGGAAACGGCCTCGGTTCCGCTATCCAACCCGCCGGGGCCTACCGCGGCTTCAATATCCACTACGATATCAGTAGTGACTTCTACTTCAATGATAGTGGGATCCAGCGTCATATTGGGGCGTTTGTACGCCTTACCATATACGCCGTTGGTGTTCTTCGCCACCGAGTTGATGGTCATGGGTCTTTCACCCTGCGCACCATAAGCAACACCAGGTTTGATATTGACTGTGTGGACGTCAACCCACTCCAGTTTGAGGCCACGGGCCCATCCGTCTCCAGGGAGGAAACCGACACCTCCGAAATTCGCACCGCTGATTGAACTCATCAGACTCTCCTTTGACAGTGGCCACTACTGACCAACAAACGATTACCCATAAGATAGCATCTCATAAGATGCCTGCAAAGCCCTACAAATTTGTCTAGCACAAAAAGATGTGTCAGACTTGATTACAACAAACCGTTAGGAGGTAGCTAATGCCTAAACGTCGTGAAAACAGAACAGTTCTACAATCTGCCGTATCTCTTGTAAAGCTGGGGCTACTTGCTACTACTGGCGTCATTATTGTCGCGCCGTCAGTAATTATAGCAATAGGTGTATGGTGTTGCACAGAGAGAAAAGCAAAGATAGCATATAGAAACCCCCCTATGACTCGCTGGGACACGTAATAAAATTACCTTGTGAGCGGTATAAGTTCAGTACTTACCACTTACTAAGGAGGGATCATGCGAGTTTTGTTCACTAACAGGTTTCGTGATGAACGCAACATCATTGCAGAACTAGCCCTGAGGAGAGAGGTCGCTGTAATCGTGTTATGCGGCGGTTTAGGGCTAGAAACGACAGATACTACCGTCGCGGCCTGGGCCCGCGCACAAGAACCTATCAAGACGTTAGTGGTGCCTGGACCCGAGGATCGCGATATGTTAATGCCGGAAAATATTTCTAATGGGCTGCTGAGAATATCCAACTTCGAATTTAGTGGTCTAGATTGCATACCGGACGATGGGAGATTGAATAAGTTCAGGTGTAGACGGGACGATGATTATTTCAACTTCCCGGAACAGCATGTGGGCGTAGATCCGGTGTGGCCTGAGACCGCAAGAGGGTTGTATACCATTAGTACGCGGCTAGCCCTACTACCGACTCCACAGGCCTTTATAAGCTCTGTGTACGTACTGCCGCCCCCGTACGGGGTGTCGTTCAGTTCCGAGAAAATCGGGGACCCGTGTCCGCACTGTAAAAGGCCCTTTGAGCCTTATGTGCCTATTAATGGCAGTCGAGCTGTGCGTAGGTTCATTGAGGATCATCAACCGCGAATGGTCATTCATCAGTACGAGGGGGCTGAATGGTCTGAGAAGATGGTAGGACGCACAAAGTGCGTCCTACTAGGTAAGACGGTTGTGTACGATTTGCTTACGCGGGAGCGGGTATAGCATCTACTGCCCGTAAAGACTTATTAAGCTGCGCCACCTCCGGATCGGGGGTGGCCAGCCCTTCCAACCATTTATTACGTAGGGCTACTACAGGCAGGTTCCATTGTTGTTGAAATTCACGGACAACTGCCGCCTTTTTCAATAATTGTGGAGCCATCTTGAACGGGGGTAGAGCAATAGGTGACGATGCTAAGATTCCATCTTCTAATCCGAAGAAGAAGAATCCGTGATCGTCCTGGGTTTCTACGTACATGTGCAGCGCGGGCGTTCCCTTTGGGTCACATTCTCTAGGCACATCAACGGCCATTATTGGTTGGCCTACACCGATAGCTATAATGCTATCAAGATCTTCTGCAGCTTGTGATAACAGCATGATTGATGAGATCAGCATATTTTTAGCTGCGGCTATTTCTGCGCTAGGAAGTTTATCTACTAGCTCTTTGACGGGATCGAACAGGTCACACTGCTTTTCTTTATCAGTTACATATACAACACAGACCTGTCTAAAGATATCTTCCCGCGGCAGTTCTCTGAGCATAGGTACTAAAGCGTCCAGCGCAGATATAATGGTTACCTGTAGCTGCTGTCCAATTGACATCTTATCCTCCATTGTGTCATTACAAAAAAAGGATGCCACAACACCCTGTAAATGTCTAGGCGATATGAACGTACCAACCCTTTTTTACCTTCATAGCTTCTCAACCAACCAACCTAAGACTATACTGATTACCAAAAGGAGGTTGCATCGTGCTTAATAAGGACATGCTCGCACAGCTTATGATACAGTTTGCACGAGTTAAGTTGGCGGATAAGCCAGTAACAGTAGCAGCACTAGCAACTTCTGACGCTAATGGTGTTACAACAGTAGCTACTGTTGAGGGGCCGTTAGTTATTGATGAGAACATACTTAATGCTCTGGCCGAGGGATTTGCACAGGCGGTTGTACTACATTTACAGACAATGGGACAAGCAGACCCGGTTACGGGTAAGATTTTCTAGGAGCGGATATGAGCCTCTATACAAAGAATACGCAGATTGGCGGACCAGATGACATCTTCGATATGGAGAAGTTAGCAGGAAAGAAGCTTCCCAAGGAGGAGGGTAAATGGGCAGCCGAACTCCATTCGTGGCTGAAGGAGGAGTACCCATATCTGGATCGTTACTCCATCAATGTAACATTTAAAAACATAGATAGCGATCGGGGCTACGCGGTTGGTAGTGGGACAGTAGCGCGCGGGTTTATGGGTTCAGCTAAAAAGGATGGTACACGGACCGTGGTGCCTGTTGGGCCTGTTGTGCATATTCCAGTAGTTGTGCAGAACTTCAAGCCTGTAGTCACTAAGACGTTCTCAGATGGCAAACGTTACCGTGTATTAACTGAACGCAACGTCAATGCTGCTATGTCTGGTCCGGCAGGCGCATACAGGAGTGTACCAAGTTCGTCGCATGATAGTGCGTCTGGAGATAGTTTTTACACACCACCAGATCGTGCTGAAGAAGGGTACAGTGGAGATCGAGCTAGTGTAACAACCAAGGTAGCGTCTGTTGTAGCTACAGAGGAAGAGCGCGCACATGCACGTGGATACGGGCATTGGATTACAGAGGAGCTAGACAAACCGGTTTATGCTGGATCTGTTGTAGAGCGCACTGGTTCAAAGTATGTGGTGCACGATGTGTTCGAGAAGCAAGGGGAGTTACAGTATCAAAAGGTTGAGCTGACTTACCCCGAGGCAGTCGCACAAGATCTAGCTTTTAGAGAGGGGCGCTTCAAGACATTACGTCATAGAGGCAGCTCTGTAGAGTTGACCAAGGAAGCCGCTTTAGGTTTAGAGTCCCCCAAACAACTTACCGAGTCTGGAAGTTGCTACGTTTACGGACAGGATGGTACTCCAGTTGAGGGTGTACTTGTATCGGAAGTACGCGAGCTGGATGGGTCTGCATACCCAGGTAGTTTGCTGATGACCAAGGAAGGGTTTGCCATGGGGCCAGAGTTTTACGGCGGCCCTCTTGGTATCACACCGGATGTCAATGATGTCCATACTACTGGTGGCTTGGCCACATTCCTGTATAAAAACGCGGCTACTGCACCTATCCACATTGACACCTGGGAGGAAGATATCGGTGGCAGTGGCTTTACGGGGCGCGATATGTTGGGAAGGGAAGTCGTGGGCCGGTTTGCTGACGTCAAAAATCCAGTTGAGTTCAACACTAGAGAATACCTCATACCAAAAACAGCCTCCTGTGTGCCCCTCGGAAAAGCCTTCAAGCCCCTCGGTGAATCAGAAGCGAAAGCCGTGGTGGGAGAGACGATAAAGAAAGAAGCTCGCTTGGTATTCGACGGATCTTCGTATTATATCCCAGGCCACGATTACATGAATGAAGGCCAGATACGCGCCCATTTGGCAGCTTATGGGGCCGGTCCAGTAGAAACCGAAGTATTGCTGAAGACTGCGCATGTACATGGAACGGTAGCGTTTTACCCAACACCGTTTGATGCACCCGATCCGGAAATAACGTCTGTGTCCCATGATAGGCTGTTGCCTTGGGTTAACGCAGAGGTAGTGGATACGATCATCGCTGGTACACGTTTAATCAAAGAGTCTGGATTAGTGGAAGACAAGATGACCGTGGACAATATTCTGGATCTACAGTTCGTTACCCCAGACAACATTCGCCTGTTTACAGATCAGATAGACGGGTACAATGACACTATATCCAGTTTGTGCCAGCTATCTCTGGGCTCCAATTTAGGAGCTGAGGTTGATGGTGACGTAGCCATGCGAGCGGCTGATT
>Ga0307375_10004297_pt1 | contig 13637 bp, 8 predicted proteins | sample TR1MG_FD_202531 | JGI IMG/M metagenome (GOLD analysis project Ga0307375, IMG submission 202531) | Soil microbial communities from Risofladan, Vaasa, Finland - TR-1 | ecosystem: Environmental > Terrestrial > Soil > Coastal area > Acid sulfate soil | place: Finland: Risofladan, Vaasa | collected...
AGGTTAGGTATGCGAATAGGGTACAAAAGAGATACTCTGAAAGGTTTTGTACAGGAAAGGGGGAGCCAACAAAGATGCAAGGGAAGGAGAGGTTTGAAAGTGACGTCAAAGAGGACTGAGCACACACCGACACACGAATGGAAATTGGAGCTCCGGCTAAGTGCTGTCGCGATATGATATGCGTACATGATGAATATCGGTCTCGGATTGTGATGTCTTCGTAGATTCTTCCCGCTGAGTCTTCGGCTTGCGCGAGGATTTGGACTTCTTGCTCTTCTTCTCTCCAGATTTCGAGGCAGCCTTCTCTTGTTCAACAGTCACCTGTGCCGGTATAGTCCAGCAATTACGAATCCGCGTTAGTTGTGCTACGATATCGATACGGCGAAAGGGGCCAATTTAGTTGGGAGTTGGGTAAAAGAGGGGGAAGAAGAGGTCCAACTCGAGATACGTACCGACGCGTTCTCAGCTGGAAGAGAAGTCTTCTTCTTGTTCTTGGAAGTCTTCTGTATGTGTTGGGCGTCAACTTCTTCAGTGGAGGCAACCTCATCAGAGAGCTTTGGGGCGCGAGAGGTGCGCTTTTTGAACCAGGAGAGCATTCTGCCAAACTCTGTGTTCTCTCTTCTGCCAGTACAACACGGACCAACTCGAGTACAGCAATAGATGTGCTATGCTGGGCGTAAACAGGAGGAGGCAAACGTAAACGAGGTAAGTGATCGCCAGAAGCCCAAAGGGCAGAATGACAGGGCGCGAGGCCGAAAAGCAACACGACCAGGTCGCGACACACCAGAATGGGGCGCCTCTTTCGGCGAAGGAAGCAAATCGGGAGCCCTGAGTTTGAGAAGGACGTGGTCCGGATCGGGACAGCCTCGTTTCTCTCTGAAGGTGCCCAAGAGAGAGAAGGGAATCGGCGAGGTCCATCTTCCGCATTTGGGTCCTCCTCCGAACTCATTGAGATGTCTGACTTATCAGTTGCAGCAGGTATCAACAAGTTACTCTGTGCCAATTCTGCTCATACGAATCCAATATGAGAACGTACAAGCGATGGCTCTGAATGATGCCGAGTTTCAAGGAGTTTCACGCCGAATGTGGAGGAGTGCGGTGGAGAACTCGCTTGAAGTTGGGCGGATTTCGAAGTTGCTCCTGTCTGCGCACTCCTTCCAACACCGTGCTTCTGTTCAGACCTCGAATTTCGAAGGCCCTGGAGCTCCTCTGTTCGTTCAGCTCTTCTTGTTCCCCGTCCATCGCATCGTTTCCAAGGGAGCGCGACAGCAAGAATGGTGGCCGCTGGTGTACGTTCACCTTGAGGATTCTATCGTCCTGTCGCCCCGTTTCCATCTCCACTCTTGATTTTGAGCATGTTTTTTCTGAGCACATGTCTTATTCCGGTGTACTGAGGTCATTAATGAGCGAAACACGAGTGTCTGACTCAATCCTCTCCTTTCTGCATTCGTAGGAAATTACGCCCCAAGTTAGACAGCTTATGAATGACTTCCACCTGTCACGGGACGAAATAGACGACTTGTTGGCCGTACGTGTTACTTGTCTACATTAGCTCTTTGAAACTCCTTTTCCTCCTGTTTCCCTCTTCTTTGTCCCTATCTGACCCTTCTCTCCTTCTTTTCCGATTCTAATTGATCACAGAGGTTTGACCATAAGCTCGATCGGATCCGACAACACTTACAAGGGGTGAAAGACTCGAATGGTGGTCAGCGCTTGATTGCGAATGCGCCTCATAATAGTGGTTCTGGTGGCAAAACCCGAGAAGAAGAGGAGTTGGAAAAGGCGATTGCGATGAGTTTAGCGGATGCTGGTGGTGCTGGTGGTGCTGGTGGTGCGATGGAGGCTGTGGACGCAAATTTGGATCCTGAGCTGGCTCAAGCCCTTCTCTTGTCGAAACAGCTGTCAGAAGGTGTGGTAAGTGCTCCTCCAGTGGTCGATCTAACTGCTGAGGGTGGAGATGAGCTGCAAGCAACACTACTGGCATCAATACAGACAGCGCAAGGCAAGTCACCCGTCGTGACGTCCGATCCGACTACTATGGCACGCAATGGCTCTCTCCCTGTTGGTTTGAAGAACGTTGGTAATACTTGTTATCTTAACTCTCTGATACAGACCTACTTCATGATCCCTGTGCTGCGCAAAGCGGTGATTTCGTATCGTCCCGTTGTTCCGGTCGACGAAAAGAACCCCAACCATGCCTTCATGCTCGAATTGCAAAAGTTGTTCTGTTCTATGGTATTGTCCAATCAGAGGTTTGTGGATCCTTCGAATTTACTGAAGAAGATCGTCGACGACCAGGGCAAGCCAGTGAGCATTGGTGCCCAAGAAGACGTGAGTGAATTCAACGACATCTTCATGACAAGACTTACCAATGGTTTAGACCTCGTTCATCCGCCTCCGGAGACGGGAAAGGAGAGCGACCCTTCGTCACAGGATTCCAACCCCCTGGCCGCGTCTAGTAACTCGGTACCCGATGCTACGGAACTGACGAATCAACGTCTTCAACGCATGTTCTTGCCGAATGTGGTGGAGGTGGTGAAGGCGCAGGAGCCCGATGGCGAGCCAATCGAACAATCTCACTCTATTGACTTTGGGCGCAACTTCATACTCCCCGTTAATGAGGAAACTGATCTGTTTACCTCTTTGGATCAATTCATGTCGGATGATGTTACGGACTGGGAAACACCGAAGGGAAACAAAGTGGCCGCGAAGCGCTGGAAGTGGTTGCGTCACACTCCTGAGGTCCTCTTCTTTCAACAACAACGTGCCGTTTGGGCTGGCGATGCGATGAAGGCGAATCACAAACTGAAGTTCCCCGAGGTGCTACACATGAACCGCTACGATATTCGACACGCCGAATTTGTGACGCGGATTCGCGCTCTCAATGCTCAACGACAGGCGCATCTCTCTGAATTAACGAAGCAAATCGCGCCCTACTTGAATTTCGACGAGGCGGGAGGCGCAAAACTGGACTCGGTACTCAATGGCACCATCAAGTACTTGGAGATGCTCGTGCAGCGCGACCACGCCTCTGCGAAACCTGGTCACAGTAGCGAACAAGTAGAACTGATGCGAAGGAGTGTTGCTATGCTGAGAGAATGCCAAGTGCAGGAAGCTGAAACGCTCAAGAGGCTGCAGGAGGAGAAGCGCGCGCTGGAAACCGAATTGGATGCCTCCTTCGCTTCCATCAACTCCGAACCCTACAAGTTGTTCGCCGTTTGGGTACACGCTGGTGCAGCCGTCGGTGGACATTACTGGGCGTACATCCACGAGGCCTCTCCGTCTGGAACTGGACAAAGAGGCGCCGAAACGTCTTCCGCTTCTCCTTCCTCTGGTGTCAGTAGCGATCACCCCGATTCTATGGATCAAACTGTTCCCCATGCTGTTGTCGATCAGTCTACTGGTGATGATTCTTGGTACAAGTTCAATGATACGGATACGAACCGCGTCCAACTCGCGAAAGTTTTGGAGGACGGTTATGGTGGCCAAGGTGTGACTTCCGCGTACTTCTTGATCTATATGAAGGAGCGTTTGTATGAGCGTTGTAAACATATTGTGGACAAGGCGGAAGGTATCCCGGATGCGTTGCGAGCGGAGGTTCTGGCGTCGAATGCGGATTTCGAGAAGAAGTTGCAAGAGTACCGCGAGAATGGTGTGGAAGGTAAGATTGAGCGTTTCGTGACGTCCTATAAGAATAAGGTGGCGCAGACGATTGATTATGCCAACAAGTACACGATGGAGCGCGATATGCGCTATTACAGCGTGTTTGCGTATCTGTTGAGCCTTGGACTTGAAGAGGAGATGCATGCTGCGGTGGCTAGTGAAATGTGGTTGAGGACATTTGGAGCAGGTATTGGCAAGTCGCAAACGACGGTCCAATTCGAAAAGCTTTTGACTCAGCCTGTGCCCGGTACTTCGGTGTTGTTCAAGGCAGTTTCGCTGAATGAGAATGAAGAGGACAAGAAGAAGTACGAAATGTGGAAGGAGAACCACAAGGCGTTCCGACAGGTGTTCATGCACACGCAGCAAAGTTTGCGCTTCTTGACCCACGAGTTGTCAGTTTCTTCCTCTTCTGTTGCTGCCACTACTGCTACTACCACCGGAAATAACGTTGCTACTGGACCGACAGAGAGACAGGAGGCGTTGAGGCACTTGTATGTGGCGTACTTCAAGAACGAGGCGTTGTCTTCGGACGTGGCGCGTCGCCGTGATCTCGAGGACTTGCTTCAGTTGGCGATTGTGCTCTGCCTTCACGAGTGCACGAGCCTCGTAGGGAGCAATCTCAATCAGGCAGTGAGTGTATTGGAGGACATGTGTCACGTGATATGCGGACTGTTACCCATCATCGGAGAGAACATCAAGGCTCTCGTCTTGGACGCCATCTTCTCCGTATTAGCTGATACGAACCCTGACTTCTTGGGAAACGCAAGAGTGGAGGCCATACAGGAGAAGCTCATCAACGCAGAACCGATCGCGGAGAAGGACAGAAAGTGGCAGAAGTACCCGCCTCCAACCATGCCACAGGAGCTCGACGAATGGGAAAGACTCATCAACCAATCTAGAGATCACTATGAAACCATCAAGAAGAAGTACCAAGGCGTAATGACGCAACATGGACTACCGCAACTCAGAATCCTAATGCCGTCCTCCTTGCCCTCAACTTCGACTACGACTCAACAACAAGATATTGCTCAACCGTCTCCTCCTTCTACAGCAAGCCAGACAGAGACTACCCATCCTGCAACTGCTGCTGGAGAAGGAACGATTCCTGATTCTCTCCCCTCAACCTTTGGATCTGACACAAGCATCCCCTTCAACAATGTTGGAAACAGCAATAGCAACAGCAACACTGCCATGTCCATCGACACTCCACACATGTCAAGCGACCTTTCGAAGATGTTGGTCGACTCCAACACTGCCACGAGCCATTCTTCTTCAACGAACTCAGATGAGGGTCATCTACATCACCAACAACACAAGACTGATGTAGTAGGATCCTCAACAGCAACTTCTTCGATGATGGACGTGGACAAGGCTCCCATCGCCTCTCACCACGATGCTCCTCACCATTGAGCAATGCACCCCAAATCCTGATTGAATGAATTGTAACACAGGAAATACTCCACTTGCACAGATCTCCGATCCCCCCCGTCAGAAAGAATCAACAGGATTCACAGTTCCTGGACGATCGCTGTTTATTATTGAATACATAGTCATGTTGAAGCAAAAAAACTTGCCAATAGAGGGGACTGGATGCAAGGAGAGGGAGCTTGAGCAAAACGGTGCTTCCGGTCTCCACGAGTCTCCTCACCTGAATTCTCGATCACTCGAGAAGAAGTTCAGTATGCAGTATCGATAGTTTTCTTCATCCACGTCCTACTATCGTTTGCTTGCACTGAATTGCCGCCGAATGCACCCAAAAGGCCAGATAGTTGCGCAGAAGAGAGCCTTGAACTGTTTGCTCCAAGAGATGAGATCGGATCGCACTCACAGTACCCAAGATGGGTATAAAACGTCTGTTTGTCGTGTGTTGATAGATAGAGCACAGATTTACCTCGTCTAGAGCAGAACAGGTGGAGAAAGGAAGCTCAAGAGACGTCAGGGCTCTACACACAATCTCTCCTCACATCAACCACACACATAGCCGTACGTTCTCGAGTAGCTTTCAGCAGAACTCATGATATGTTTTCCAAGTCCTTTGCCTCGTAGACTCTTGGCAACGACGACTTTCAGAGACGGAGAGGGGCGAAGGGAAGTTAGAGCTCTCTTCCAGCAGCAAGTCACTCCAGAGAGGCAAAAATGATGTGTTCTTCGTACCAGTCTCAATGAGAAGGCCTTGAGAATCATCACTGACCAAACTCAAGCGACAGTGAGCCACGACGCGCTCATCTTCGGTTTTGAGGATCAAGTTGCACGGAAACTCCTCATTGGATGCTTTTAGGCTCATCAATCTATCGAAGAGGAATGTTAATCATAGTATGTAAGCATATGGACGAATGAAAACGGAGTAGGAGGAAAGGAAAGGATGAAAAAGCAGAGGATGACGTCTCAGCGGGATGTCTCATGAAACCTACCTTGCTGATAATCCACGAGGCCACTCTTCGCTGATGAGTATCGCAGTCTGTTCCATCAACTCCGGAACATGGTGAATGAGATGTGTTGTGAAGCTCTTCGGCTCAGAATGGGAGGAACTCATCACGCTTCATGAACGAACTCCCTTGTCTCTTGCCTATCGAACTTGAGAGTTAGAATCTTGAGACTTCAATGGGAGGACACATAGTATGTTCCTCATACCTATTCTACGTGATGAGTGACGACGAAGGTTAAGAGGGCGTTGTCGCAAAACTGGAGAGGAAAATCATGGCGCTCTACGGCAGCCAGAAAAATCGCTTCTTCTGCATTCTTCCCTTCATCCTTATTCATTCATCTGCAACCTGATAAATGTATCTTTCTATTGAACTTGCAGAATTTGGAGGGCTAGAACGCTGATTATCGGCTTTCGGCGGGAGCCGTCAAAAGAGCATGATCGCTGAGCCATCCCAACACGTTGGGAGCGCTCACAGCCGAGAAGGTCCATCCATAAGAGTCCTTCTCCTTGCCGTCGATCAATCCAAGCGTGTACAAGTACTTCAACACTTCCAGTTGACCATAACATGCAGCCAGGAGGGAAATATTCCTACCATCAGAGTCCTTCTCCTTGCTGTCGATCAATCCAAGCGTGTGTAAGTACTTCAACACTTCCAGTTGACCATAAAATGCAGCCACGAGGGAAATGTTCATACCTTCAGAGTCCTTCTCCTTGCCGTCGATCAATCCAAGCGTGTACAAGTACTTCAACACTTCCAGTTCACCATAGCGTGAAGTCAGGAGGGAAATGTTCCCACCATAAGAGTCCTTCTCCTTGCCGTCGATCAATCCAAGCGTGTGTAAGTACTTCAACACTTCCAGTTGACCATAACATGCAGCCACGAGGGAAATGTTCCTACCATCAGAGTCCTTCTCCTTGCTGTCGATCAATCCAAGCGTGTGCAAGTACTTCAACACGTCGAGTTCGCCTTGTTCCACAACATAGAATACTGTTTTCATGTCCCATTTGCCATCACTTGTCTTGGGTACGCCTTTTGTCGATGAAAGCCACGTTTTCGCCTTCTCGGTCGCCTCTTCTGATAGAGTCTGATGATTGCTCCTCAACGTAGGTACTAGAAATCGACACTCAGATAGAGATCACGTTAGAATAGATGTATGAGAGGACTCGAGAGGAGACCAGGATGTAGAAAAAGGGGGTGGGGAAAGTTGGGCTCGAGACCGAAACTGAGATGGCGTTTCACTACGCATTCGGCTCAAGACGTACTTCCACTCTCAGAGGCCATATCCTTCAACGGTCAATCACAATCAGACACAATATCGAGACAAGAACGATGTACAAGTCCCAAAAGAGGTAGAGGTCGAAGTGGTGTTTCAGTGGAGCCTCGATTCAACACACAAGCCGGGTGCAGAAACGAAATCGTACATAAAGTCTCTCCTCACGGGCTCGCTCCACGGTTTTGACGCTGACTTCAGCTTGACTCGCTAACTCCTGATCATGGACTTTGATTTTAAAGGCATCCAGTGCATCCAAAGCAACACACAAGGGTGGACGGGGGTAGTAGTTTGCCTGGAGGCTCGAGCACCTGCCACGATGGATCCTGCCACAGCGACTGCAATTTCAGCACCTATCTCAGAAGATCATAGCCATAAACGGAGCTCTTCTATCGATTCTGGTGCTCCTTTCTTCAAGATCTCGCCAACCAGACGCTGGATAGTTCCAAAAGTAGTTTCCAGAGGTTCGGGCTTCCAGATGGGCATCATCAACAGGCACTTCCGATTTATGCGCCTCACTGAGTACTAGTAACTCCATATCGTGTCAAGTCAGGAAGTTTCTAGATGCATCGAAACAATCAATCGATCAGGAACTTGTTCAAATCTGGCCAACTTTAGTGAAATTTCCCACGGCAACTTTCAGGGACTCGTTCAGAAGCCCTGTAGTACAGTCGCCTCTGCGGCCTGGTCCTGTACACTTGTATTATAGTAGCGCGGTAACGGTGTAGCACTCAGTAAGCCCTTGTGTTTTCTGTAGTTCTGCAATTGGAGAGAGTATTGGGTGTTGCACACTTCGGCTTCCCATCATGCTTCAGTGCGTGGTTCAGGTCAGGCGTTTATCCCATGCTGGAGCTTTGCTCAAACCGGTGCGTCGATCCATGCGATTTTACTTGTGTCCTGCCTTCCAGTGACTTGGCAATTCGATGAGGAAGTCGAACACCTTCGTTCCCCAATTCTGACGTGTGATCGGTTGCTGTGTTGTAGAATCCCTCCCCAAGGGCTTTGAAACGGTCTTGTACTACCTCAGCGAAGGAAAGGATCGTGTTTGGCATCGATTATGGCTCGAATTTGGCGAAACTTGCTGTTTACGATCGAAAAGTGGCTCGTCCTCGCGTACTTTTGAATCCTGAAGATGGTAACGTCCCATATTGGCACACTGCAGTAGCTTACGATAAGGCTCGGCACAAGTTAGTGACTGGCAAGCGCGCTAAAGAGATTGTACGAACACGTTTTTCTTCCGTACCTTTTCCATGCTTCCGCACCCCTGAATCGCCTCCTTCTGCTGTAGGCTTGTCGTTTTCTTGATCTCTATTGACATTAGAATGAAGTTCTAACCAATTACACTTGAACAATGCATTGTGAATCCTCATTGGCACTCGTTTTGTACTGCAACTCTCAGGCTCGCCAAGATTCTGGTGCTGCGGTCGTCAAAGTGAAGAAGCTTCTTGGCACTCAACCTGGACACAGACACTATGATGAATGGGTCTCAGAAAACCAACCTAAGGCAATGAATATGCAGAATGGAGATGCCTGGAGCGAAGAAGAAGCCAACTTACTCGAAGGTCTCAACACGCCCAACAAAGTCGTCGTAACCCTTCAATCCTTCCCCGACAAATCGTTTAGTGCTGTAGAACTGGCTTCGAAGACATTTGAGTCAATGCGGCATGTGATGCAAGAGTATCAGGCGAAACATGGCGGCGATGCCAATTCCCTCCCTGAGGCCTACCTCGTCGTCCCTCCCGACTTTAGCGAGAACCAACGATCAGCAGTAGTACTTGCTGCGCGACGCGCTGGCATTCAGGTCGTGAAGTTGGTTGAGGAGCCCATTGCAGCGCTCTACGGTGTGCGTCGTTTGGAGAACTTTGGCTGGTACTCTATCACAGATTTCGGTGATACACTTAAGCATTATGTTGTGCGCGTATTCGATGGCGAACCAGACCTGTTTGAAGCATCCTATGTCGAAGTTCCCGATGTTCTGCCCCGCGCTGAGCGCGCCTTCTATGATCATCTGGCCTCTAAGCTTCCTCTCTCCAAGTTTGTCCGTCCCTGGAAGAATGAATTGGTGAAGGTCTTCGATGCGTCGAAGGATTATCTCATCGATGAGCCTGAGTACAATGTTCCTCAAGCTTGGATGCGTCGCACCTTGCCCTACATCTCTCGCGAAGCGCGTGCGCTGTCTTCATTCTTTGCTATACGTGCCTCTGCGTTATCGGACAAAGTGTCACGAGCAGTGTCTAAAGTGTTGCCGATCAAGTCCGTGACGCATTCCGTTCTGATTGGTGGTAACTCTCTCTCCTATCCCGAAGTCTCTACTGTGTTGGAGTATACGCTTGGATTGCGACTCTCAGATACCGTATCCGACCCGTCATCTTCGTTGGCTGTTGGCGCGGCGATGAAAGCATCCGAGGATTTGGGTCTCACCAGGTCCATCCTTCGAGGTCGCGATGCCTCCTCTCTTGGCCATCCTATTCTCTCTTCGTCCTACGCCGACTCTTTGCATCATCACCTCCACTTGTCCAAGCATCACGTACCTCTACCGAGCACATTGAACTTCGCGACGCTCGCCGCATGGAGCAAGACCGAACCTCTTCTCCCAGCCTTCCAAGAGGAACATCTCCTCCCCGAGAGCCAACTCGTTCCTTACCCTGCGCTCTCGTACGCTCATTTGAGAGACCCCTTCTCCGGAGAACTCGAGCATTGGGCGAGAGTGTCGATCCAAGTGCCACGCCCGCCTCCCGAAACTGCCACCCCCTTTGAACGCGTCATTGGCATGCGACCACCGATTCCATACGATCTGATCTGCGTTGAACCTCTTCCGGAGTGGATATTGACTGACTTCTTGCTCGATGGAGAACCGAGCCTTGAAGACGTGCATCCGGATTTGAGCCTCTGTTTCGTTCTCAACCTCACTGCCTCTCCACTCTTCGATACGAGCCGCAACATCACGATTCAAACGCCAGACCCGAATAAGGGCAAAATTCCGAGACTGACGTCACATCACATCGACAATCCTGGCTTCGCAAAGCTGCTCAAGGACAATCCGGACCATCCAGAATGGCGCAACGCTGTTGGTCCTCATGTGCCCGACGAGCTCGAAGAAGTGTATCAAGAGAACTTGATAGACATATTGGAACATATGCAGGCTCAAAAGGACTCACACAGTGGCTACTATCGCATTCAAAACAGAGCGCACGATCTCCTCCAATCCATCCTCTCCAACCTTCGTCCCCATGACCACCACTCTATCATTGCTACTGGGGGCTCAGCTCCAACTCCTCTAATGAGAGCTCCTTCACCCGAACAACAACCAAGGCTTGGATGCGCAACGAGACTGACGCCATTCCAGAGACAAAAGGACGCTGACAATCTCGCAGCATTGGACTCTGTCATTGCAGCCGATTGCACCGGACGCGCTAGTGCCAAATATGTTGATTCTATCACAATGGCACATGAGGCATTCGTGGAACACATGGACAAGTTGAAGAACGACTTTGAGAGAGACCTCAACGACGACTTGGCAGATCTCCGCCGCGCTATTGCCGCCTTCAATGGCTCTGATGAACAACAATCGATGCCGCCTCTCGTGCTTCACACAGATGACCCCAACGAACTTCCAAAGTTCCCCGGTGGCAACCCGGAGGACCCCGCAGAATGGCACTACCCTGGCATCACCCCTCGTCTCCTACACGACTGGTATGTAGCGTACAAGTTGCTCGAATATCAACTCTCTGAAACAGGCGCACAAGAGATCAAGAAGTCCATTGACGCAGCCCCAGCGGAACAACGACCTAAGGCTTCGAAAGTGGAGGCCGCCGCTCTCGCCCTCTCTGGCAATTGGGACAACCTATCTGAGGAGGATGAGCAAAAGACTACCTTGGAAACATTGTCAGAGATCAAGTTCCTCACAGAGCTGTTGCAGCGCATGGACGCAAGGAAGAAGCTTAAGAAGATCTATGGTCACCAACACCGAATTGTGATGATCACCGACTCTCAACCTGATGCCAATCAACTCAAAGACATCGAAACTGCTCTGACGCGTGCTGCACGTGACAATGTGTCGGTAACTTTCCTCTCGATTGATGGAACTCCTTTTGATGGCCCCTTCCTTCAAATGGTTTCTCGTGTCAAGGGCGCTAAGGTGATGCGCATGTATAAGCAATACTTATGGAATACGGAATTCCAGTCCAAGTACGGCGAGAATACGAATGAGTGGCACAAGTCTTGGACAGAGCAACCCGTTCGTAATCTGGCAGTGAAGCTCGATTTCCCTGGCTACACTATCGATAAGGTTTACGGTGGATGGATGACACCAGAGGAGAAGGCGCGCCTTGAAATGCAGTCATCTACGTCCACAATCCGCTTCAAAATTGGCTCGCTGGAACCTTCCTACGATGTCATCCCCTCTCCTACTCCGCCTGAGTCTGAAGCCACTGCTATGCTTGTGAAGTTGAAGCCCAAGCCTGGTGCGAATGACGAGAAGCGGGCTACAGATCCCGATTGGCTGTATGACCCGAATTCAAGGACTTCGACGAAGGCTCTCACTCCAGGATCTCGTGCCAAGCCCAGTGCCCACTCGCCTGTGTCCTTCGATATCACTTGGAACGATCGTGTTGGAGAAAAGCACAATAGACTTCACACTTTGAGGCTGTCAGACTTCAATGCTCCAGCTGGCTACGCCGATGAGCCTGGCATTGCTCGTCTTGTTCGCAACGCCAAGTTCGTTGAGCTTATGCGCAAGGTTCTTCACCTCCCATTCCAATCTCAACTCTCTGTATTCGAATCCGATACGCCTTCATTGACAGTCGACACAGAACACACTGGCATTACCTTCATTGGTCAACAGATGGAGAACAAGTTGGTGAGAATTTACGACGAGGCCAAACAGAGTGTTGTTCGCATTGCCAACGAGAGACTGCTCAGCGCAAGTGGAAGCGAAGACGGACCCATTCCAAGAGAGTACCACCAACTGGTGAGCGTGAGTGCGCACTTGATGGACTTGGCTGCGATTCGTCACAACGGAGCTTCCTACAAGCAACTTTACGACCCCAACTCCGACATTATCTCGCGACTCTTCCGCTCCTACATGGGTGCATCCAATATCAAACCCGTTTCTCTTTATGCAAGGTGGCTTACGATACAGAGCACGGCGAAAGAGGCAGCTCAAATCGCGAAACTAGAGGATCCTCACTTCTCCGTCATCCCTTCCTCTTCATCGTCATCGTCAGGAACTGAAAAGCTTCCCATGTTCTCATCATATATCACTGGATTCACTCAAGAAAAGGAGGTGAAAACAGTCACCTTGGCTACATGGAAAGACTCTTCGAAATTGCTCGCACTTCCGACCACCGTCAGGCCTCCCAAGTTCCATGGTTTGCTGACTCAACCCCACGAAAAGGATCCCTCGTTAGATAGAAGAAACTCTTTCATCAACGCACAGCGCATGAACGCGCTGGAACTGTTCCCAAGGCAGGAGATGTGCCCCGTGAATCCCTCCGACCTCATTGCCGTGAATGCTGTTCTCGACTTGTCTCTCGATTCTATGGAAGCGATGTTCACCTACGTCGAGCCTCAATCGTTGGACCCATCATCTCCCTTTGCCGTGCCATTCGACTTCCCGAATCTGAGGGCTGATGTCAAGGCTACTGTTGGTCCTGCGAACTGGCCTGATTACGAGAAGATTCTGGATCATAACGATGCAATTGCGGCGAGAATGCAGGCGAATGCACACATTCCCGGACTTGCCGGACTACGTGCAGATCTTGGCGCGTCTCTCTTCACCCGTGTAAATGACGATCAGCTTTGGATCGATCTACTGTCACTGCTTTCCAACAAGATCGAAGGAGCGAGCGAGGCGTATGAGCGAAATGCCATCCTTGGACCGCGCTTGAAGCCGCTTTCTGAGCTTCGCGATTACTACACGCGCCATGTTGCGCCACACATGAGTCCCGATGAGATTGAGCGCGCGATGAAGATCTTCAAGCGGTTGGAGAGGAATAATGCGAAGAGCGAGTCGAAGGCGAAGTTGGACGTGCAGCTCTACGAGGAGTGGTACGAGAAGTTGAAACAGGAGCGCTCCTACCCGAACACTTGGAGTGCGCACACGAAGCACCTATTGGAGAAGCTACAACAAGAAGACCTTGATCAGGCGACGAAGAATCACACCATCGGAGAGTTGGACAGCATAGAACAGAAAGCCATTGACTCGAACTCGGTGCTCCTCAAACACTTGCTGGACAATCCTGACATTCTGAACAGCATTGCATCTCCTGTCACCACCA
>Ga0307375_10004298_pt1 | contig 13635 bp, 19 predicted proteins | sample TR1MG_FD_202531 | JGI IMG/M metagenome (GOLD analysis project Ga0307375, IMG submission 202531) | Soil microbial communities from Risofladan, Vaasa, Finland - TR-1 | ecosystem: Environmental > Terrestrial > Soil > Coastal area > Acid sulfate soil | place: Finland: Risofladan, Vaasa | collected...
GCCTAGGATGAGTCTGACGTTGTTCTTGGAGAGCACTTCGGGCGGTGGTGTTTTGAAGGGGTTGTTGGCAAGTTTCAGCACTTTCAAGTTGTGGAGGAATCCCATCGCTGGAGGAAGCGTGAGAAGGCGATTGTTCGAAATGTCCAATTCTCTGAGTTCGACAAGAGCAGATATGCCGGCGGGGATGGAGGAGATGAAGTTGTTGGCAAGGTTGAGGGTCTGGAGATAAGTCATTCTCAGCAGCGACATTGGGAACTCGGTGAGTGAGCGGTTTTCGAGGTTCTTCGTAAAGAGTCTTCCCTGTGGATCAGGAACGTCAGCGTCCAAGACGACCAGAGAGGGGCTATTGGTGAAGAGAGTGATGAGAGGGTCGAGTACGTCCTGAGGCGTCGTTTTACCGTAGATACCATTGTGCCGCAAGTGAAACTCTTCCAAGTGAGTATTGGCCTTCAGCACCTTCACAATCTCGGGAGCCAGCTCAGCCTCCATCGGAATATCGCACATACTGAAGCTCAAAAGGGGAGTGTTCGCGGCGAGGGAGAAGAGCAGAATCTTCTTGCCTACACGCGTCAATTCCTTCGATCCATCAATACTAATCGTGCGCAGCGTCTTGTTCTTACGAATCATATCACTAAGATCACTTGCAGCGTCTCCAACGTTGTTACCAGCGAAGGTAAGATGAACCACACTTGAATGCAACTTCATCACGCCACAGAAGTTCTGAATCGCTTCCTGACGAGCCAACGTATCGCTCACATTCAAATCCGTCAACGTGTTGTTACTACTCAGGGCCTTAGACAGCGCATTCAACTCTTCGTTACGAATCAAAGTGCCACGAACATTCAAACGCGTGATCGTCCTATTCGCTGCCACCATATCCGCCACAGACATAGAAAACTGCACCGACAACAGCATGGAAAACACAAAGAGGGGTTAGAACACTGGGAATGGAGCTGAAAGAAGGACAGAACGAGGCAAAGAGAGAAACGCACGGGAGTCTCTGCCAAATTCAGCTGCAGAATCGAAGTGTTGGAGCCCAAATTGGTGAGGAATTGGTTGTACTCGCTGCCTTGGAGCGTAACGCTGGGAAGACGACATAGTCGCAGCTCAATGAGAGAGGGATTGGCCGCGAGCGCCTCGGAAAGGCAGGTGATGGCTTCAGGTGCCCAAGGGTTGTTGCTGATGTCCAGAGAAGTCAATGAAGGAGCAGAGAATGCTAAGTGAAATGGTCTCGTTAGCCAAGGGTTTGAAGATAGCTGGAGGGTGTTGGTGCGAAGGAGGGAAAGGGGGCAGTGGGTATTGATACTTTGTGGTGGCTCCAGTGCGTTTGTGTGGTGGCAATAGGTTGCGAATGTGCAGGAAGTAGTGTGTTCAAAATTTGGAGACGTACCGGGAAGAAGGTCAGAGGCCATGCCTTGACCGGTGAAGGCGTTGCCAGCGATGTTGAGCGTTACAACGGAGCGATTGGCAGCGAGTCCCTTGCATAGCGCCGCCAGGGTCTTGTCGGTCATGCGATTGTCGGAAAGAGAGAGTACTTGGAGCACTTTGTTGAATTGAAGGCCAATCCAGAGTTCGCGAGCAGGATTGTCGGTGGAAACGAGTTGGTTGTGGTTGAATAGGAGATGCGTGAGCGTGCGATTCACTTTGAGGCCCTTGAAGATGGCGATCGCGCCCTCGAAAGTGATTTGGTTGCTACTAATGTCCAAATATTGGAGTGAAGTATTACTCTTCAATGCATCGCCCAGCTCTTTAGCGCCCTTGTCCTTAATAGAATTACGATCGAGCAACAGTGTGACGATCGACTTGCTGATCTGCAAAACGTCCGCTATCGAGGTCGCCTGCTCACCAGTTATACCATCACCAGAAAACACAGCCAATTCAGGACATTTTTCGGGGGAGCGAATGTTGCTCAAACGCTCAGAGAGGGGCAAAATCGACACACTCATCGTTTCGGAGTCGGGTAACTTCAGCGCTCTCGAATTTCAACTCAACAAGGCCAAATCACGCACAGAAAGCTCCGAGAAGACACGCGCAAGTACACCAACAACCAGAAGAACGTGTTTTTAGTCTCCACGAACCAAAACAAAGCGCCAAAAAGGGAGGGCGGCGAACGTGAGGCAAAGGACGGCACGAAAAGACGGTCGGCGCACAGAGAGAAACGATGGAGAGAGCGGCGAGGTGGAACGGCCGGCACTCTCTAAGAGAGGTGAGCCTCCTAGCCGAAATGTCGCTTCCCAAGGGCTTGTACACACCCGTAGTGACTTCTATACCAGCGCAATCGATGGAGCAGCCAGCGACAGTCGCAGATAAGAGGATGGCGAGTGCTCGACTCCCTCTGCACTCCAAAGAGATGGAGCCAAGAATGCTCCAGCTCCACCAGAACCGTTCGCTGCCTCAAGTTGGGCGCCGAGAGAGAATTAGAGAGAAACCCTTCAATCAACACTTCTAGCCTCTCTCGCCCACGTCTTCCTCACCTTCTCCTCTCTATGATACTCACACTAAGGTCTCACCTGGAACGAGCCCTCCGGACTCAGCAAAGGCTTCACACTGCTCCCTGCGGGTCCTGAAACCTTAGACCCAATTTGGTACCGAAGAGTTTCCGATAGATCAGTGACAGCACCGGTGAAACTTGCTTCCACACATTAAGCGACATACGTGTAAGCCAAGGAACTCTCTTACGGCGGATTGGAACAGAAGGAGATTAGAAGGCCGGAAAGAAGCGCTTCTCAAACCTATCGGAGGTTCCGCCAACGCTTTCGAGACCTTCGGGACGGAAATTTCCAACACAACCTTCGAAAATGGATCAACCACACTAGGCGAGATTGGAACATTGGCGAATCGAGGGGATTACGACGATATAAGACAGGAAGTTGGGCACACTACTTTTTGAGTTCGGAGTTTTCTGCTCTTGCGATTCGGAGCTCAACTGCCGGTCTTGTCGCCTTCTGGTTCTCCTAAATCCAAGAACTTGTTCTCTGGCATGTTTCCCATGTGTGAATTCAGATACCCACCTCCTTGGACACTTCCGACCAGAAACACTGAGCGTCCCCGCTGCCGCTCACTTTGGGGGCGCAAACCTGCCTGGTGAGCTGGAAATTGATGTGGTAGTAGATGCGTGTGTCCCATTAGAGCTGCAATTCAGAATATAATGCAGACCGATCTGAGAAGAAGGACGAAATCTCCCCGTTCCGCTTCCAGATCGTCCCAGCAGATCATTAGAGGAAGATCAGCTGGTGTACGGGGATGAAATATCAATCCACGAGTTGTATTTGTCTGACAAACAAGGTTACTTGGCCACTGATACGGCGTAGACGGGAGTTTCCTTGGTCATGCAATCCGGACGAATTTCTGTGAGGCTGTCGAAGGTGCGTTCTTGGTGGCTGGCTTTTGGGCTCTGTTCCACTCAATTTCTCTGCTTCTCTTGTTGTTCTGGTGCTCATTAATGTGCAAAATAGGCAGTATTGTGAGCTGAATCAACCATCTTGCTTAGAGTGGGGCAATGCTAGGCCACTTACGATGAGACGAGGGGCGCGAATGATTCGAAGAAAGAGGAGGATCCTGCTGCTCTGGTGGTGCCACTGCTTTCTGCCCCTTCTTCTTCCCAGTTTCTTGCTTGCCACCTTCCTTCCCACAACCGGCCCTCATCTCTCTCCTCCTGAACTTTCCCGCCATGGATGCTCAGGCGTCAATGAACTTCTGGGTGCAAGTCTGCAGTGTACGTGTTGCTTGCTTGTCACACCAAAGGTGCCCCCAAAACTGGCCGCTCGACTCGGGTGCAAAATGTGTGCTCCTTCCCTTCACCCACCGTCTTCTGACCTCTCTCTCTCTCTGCTCTTGCTATTCCTCGCGTATGTTAGGACAAGCCTTCTGTGCCGTTGGCCGACCTTCTCACTGCGCTGAGTGCAGCGCCGGAGACCGAGGATTATCTGTCCTATGTCCTCGGTGCGTTTCGCCCTTTTGCTCCTCCTGTCCCCTCCCTCTTGCGTTCTGCTTGCGGTGTGCACTCTTCTCATGCGCTATTCTATCCCTTTCCGCTTTCAGATTACTCGCACCAAGGCATGGTGACCAAGGGCGACTTCCTTGGCGCCTCCTCGCTTTTCGGCGCGCCCAAGTCGCTTGTACAGAACGTTCGTATCCCCACCAATGTGCTCCTGTGTTTATGCTCGCTTCGTGTACTGATGTTCTGTGTCTTAGATTGTGAATGTGTGTTCGATGCCGAGCTTTTTGGGTCGAATGAGTGCGGCCGAGTCGAAGCGCATTTTCGATGCCGAGGCGAATCATGCGAGTGATGGCATGTTCGTGACGCGTATGTTATCGCAGTGGCAGGGCTTTGAAGTGGACTTTCTGGAGAAGGGCGTCTTCAAGACGTCGCCAGTGACGCACACGGCGAAGGGCTTCACGACTGGCGGTCCTACGTTCGAGACGTTGCCGCAATTCTTGCAATACTATGGCACGATCTACAAGCGTCAATACAATCGCTCATTCCCGAGGTTGAGCTGCTTCCGATGGGACCTGGGCTTGAAGGAGACGCACGCGCTGCTAAAGGCCTCCGAGGTTCACCAATTCCTCCTTCGTCTCAGCACCTCGCAAGCCAATTGCCTCTCCATGGGCTACAAGCAAGCTGACGGCAAACCGTGTCAGATTCTCATCACCTTAGGACCAGGCAGCACATACGTCGTCGGCAACAACACCTTCACGGACTTCGCATCTCTCCTGTCTGCGCCCTCCTTCTGCAACCTCGTGCCCTTACCGTCTCCCACCCGCGCCCTCGGACCCGTATACGTACCGCTCACCGAGTACTTCGAAAGAGAACCCAACACACCAGTCTACACGCAACTCAGACGCGGATCGTCAATCGCCAACCTTGAGGCGCCAACCACCGACCCGAGCCTCTACCTCATGACTTCGCAAGTGGGAAGCGATTTCGGACCGGATTCGGCCATCTCGCCGTCGAACGCCTCTACTTCACACTCCTCCTCACACAGTGCGTCCTCGTTCCCGGCGCTGCGCTCGTTTCCCTCCGGCTCGCACCTCACCAACCCTTCGCCCAACACCACCGCTCCCACACTCACTTCTACTACGGCCACAACGACAGCCAACAACCTCAAGAACTCAAATTCACTACAAACCATGCCTGCATCGCAACCTGCCGCTCAAACGAACACCACCAACACGAGCGCGTTCCCAGCACGAAACGCCTTCCCGACCAAAGCTCCCTCTGGCTCCCTCTCCTCCTTCCCATCTCGCACAGTCCCAAAGAACACCTCACCGCCGGCAAATCCCGCAAACAGCGGCCACACTGGCAATGCAAGTGCATATGGAGACGTGCTCTCCTCCCCATCGCATTCCTCCTCCTCCTCCTCAAATACCACCCTAACCACTGCAAGCCCTTCAACTGGGACATACGCAAGTCTTCCATCCGTAAGAACAGAACAAGAGATCGCTCTCATGCAAGCATTCTACGCTCTTGGCATGAACGACAGGAACCACCTCTTCTCACTCTCATCAGACAATGGAAAGGTACAAAACGTCATAGACAAGCTCAAGGCTATGTTCTCAAGTCAAGAGATGAGCATGAGGAACAGACCAGATGTTTGAAGGAGAAACTGGAGTCCGGACTTCGAGCTTCATCACGTTCCCCACCTCACTCCATCTTAGACATGGAATCACTCCCTCGACCTTGTACAATGTAATTATGGACTCAGAATAGCGTTTGGTCACTCCCCTCGCGTGTACATCATAGTCTGGTACTGGATCGCCGACGATTGCGACGATGATGGCAGCGCTTGCGGCGCTTTCCATAGTCGTGTCAGTTTTCCTTTGTCTCTTGTTCATTGGTGAGTGGGTCATCATTGGGACCGTCAGAAAGTAAGACAGCCTCAACCGACCCTTCAAAAATTCCCAACGTCCGGGTGTGGGCGCTGAAGAGGGGTGTGTATGAGTCGTTATATCCGGTTGTTCGGCGCTTCAAAGACATCTCGTTTTATCGGTCATCGTCTGAGAAACTGCCTCCCCGAAACAGAGGACCTCTGCCAGAAAGCGGAGCTTTGCGTGTGTGCGGCGGGGTCTTGGAGGACGAAATTTGAGTGGCTTATGGGAGGTGCAGGTTTGGCTCATCTCTCATGGGGAGCGCAAGTTGACATTTACATGGTGTGTACAAGGCACGGTAGCAGTGGTGTAGGTGTGCGTGTGTATGAGAGGAGCTGATGGGTGTTAGGTGGAGGATCCTCTGCTCTCCAGGAGATCGAGGGAGCGTTGCCTGACACATTCGGCCATGATCTCGTAAATCTTGTGACAACCTTCCATGGCAGTCTTCAAAACCTTTTCAAACGTCATGAGAGGCACTTTGGAGTCCATTTGAGCCATGATGATGTTGTCAGACTTGGGAAAGAGGGCCACTGGCACGTCCGCAGCGCCTCCGCTGTCCTCGTAGTGATTCAGATCTGTGTACACGCGCGTATGCAAATTGGTTAGAAGAGCACGTTTATGTTGCCATGCAGCATCAATTTAGGAGGAGGAGGACAGAAAGAGCGGCATACCAAGGATGGGAGTCTCATCAACATAGCCAGCCGCGCACGAAACCACAAAATCGCTCATTGCAATGCCTGCATCGATCAGTGCCAGTGTCGCTGCATTAATACCGGCACAACGTGTACCTGGGCATAGGAAGAGATGGGGTTAGGCGAGGGAAAGAGCTAAGGAAGCTAGCAAGAGGGGAAGAAGAACACGAACCGCCGTCAGCCTGAATCACCTGAATGTAGATATCGATTTGCGAATTCGGGTACAAATGCGTAAATATGGCAGTTTCAAAGGTCTGTTTAATGATGAGAGAGATCTCGGCAGAACGACTGGACGCAGAAAAGGGGGGTTAGAAGAAGGTAGAAGCAAAACGAGTCAATTGCAGTCCACTACTGACGCACCGATCACCCTTTCTCTTCTCCTTGCGTTCTCCTGTCGAGAAGGTAGCCATTGAGTACTCACAGTTGATGACTGCACGATCACCACGAGAGTTACTGCGATTCGGAATCTGCTCCGCATAAATGGGAACGTTTCTCAGTTTGTTAGCAATGGAAGGCTGTACAGGTGGGGTAATGCAAGGAAACAAGCAATAGAGAAGAGAAGACAAGGGATCATACCTCACGGGGACCATACACAGCGCAGAGAATTCGAGTGTTTCCCTGCTCGAAGTAGGATGAGCCATCTGCGCGTTCAAAGAGACCCATTTCACACTTGACTCGCCTAATCTCATTTGGACGTCTACCGTCTATGCGAAGACCTTCAGGAGAGATAAGTTCTCGAGACTAGAAGAGGGGAACATGGAACATTCGACGAAACGTCAGTGTACGTTCCTCAATTGGGATGCTTTACTGTGCAATCAACAGAAAAGATCATACCATGGTGGATTGGACTTCTGGCTGAGTGGAGGAGTGGACCAGAAGCAACTGCTGAAAGGACTGGATCCCAGGCGTGCTTCTGGCTGCCTTAGTGCAACCTTGATCTGAGCATCCCCAGAAAAGACACCACAAGTGAGTTTCTTAAACAAGATCGCATGTGTACAATCGTTACAATACCCGAATTGACGGCAGTTTGAGAGAATTGATGCGTTTACATCCTTTGTTCAACTCTCAACGAGCACCATGATCGGAAGAATATGTTACTTGGGAGGAAGTCTATGGTTTCCAGTGGCAAAACTAGGTCTCTGGTTGAAAGTGTCCCAGGATCTGGCGATGGGGATCAACGTTAGAATCTATGGATCACATTGGGTAGAAATGCATTGGTACGAACTTTAAAGCGACAATGGACGTAATCTTCAGCGGCCTAAGGTCATCAGCGAGCAAGGTGCAACCCACCATGGAGATCACCAGCGAAAGGAGCGTTTCAACTACCATCTACCCTCCAACAGATTCAATAGGCAATAAGTAGCCGGAAGAGGGTAATTAGAGGATGTTTCATACTTGAACATGGCAGAATGGATGCGTATGGAGAGGAGGAAACGCACATCAATGGGAATATGAGAGTAGGGCTGATCAGCGAGCTTCAAGTCCTTGCGATCTGTGCCAAAGATGGAGTTAGAATGATGGTGGAATCTAATGAGAGGGGAAATGAGCGATTGTCTGGTGTTCGATGTGAAAGGGAGGCATAACTGAGCCTGTGATTCCAATGGTTCGGTTTGGGCGTACACTGATACGTAGAGTAGGCACTATGCGCAAGAAGCACGAGTCCAAGGAGGAGCAGCAACTTTCCCAATAGTGATTTTGCCATCGTGCAAGCTGTGCGGGTGCAGACGAGAAGGTGCGCCAAGTTGTCAGGAAATGAGCAATTTCGGTCTTCATTTGAAGCTGTTCAATGGCTATGTATCAGAAGGACAGTCTACGGATCGATTAGATGGAAATCGTACCACTTGAGCCCAGGAACTGTGCGGCAGGAACTGATGAGAGGCAAGGACCAGAATCCGGACAAGGCCAAGGCATTGCAAGAAAAGGAGCTATCAAATGAGGAAGGCAACCTACTGAGGGCAAACCTCACGACCATTAAAGCTACCTATTGTCGAACAAAATGACCGCATCTGTACCACCAATTACCATAGCAGTGAGACCAGAGCAGCTCGATTGGCCATGACTGATTCACACCCGCCTCTGTAGCAAGAGTTCCCCAAAATCCGAATCTAATGATGCTGTAGAAGTGGTGCCCATCAGTTTTCAGCCAAGTACCAGCAGTTCAAGACAGAAGAAGGTGAAGCAATCAGAGGCATCTGGGGCGTCTGACACCATGTTCTCCCCCTTTTCAGTACTTGGTTCGTGATTTGCTGGATTTTGGAGCTTGGAGCAAGGTGCTGGTGGTTGGCTGGAGGTCTGGAATGCCCAATTACTGTCCAGAAAGCGACAAGTTGGTGGAAATCATGGGTTCTTTGCAGGATGTGCGAACCGACTTCTGTTGTCTCTCTTGCCCTCGAGACGCATCATCCTCATGCGGCATTCTGCTGTTTAGGTACTACGATGGCCATTGCAGGCAGGAAGGCGGCTTTCCAGTAAGTTGAGTGCACATACGTGACGGATTTTGCATGCTGCCTTGCTGTGCCTCATATGGTACATTCCACTAAACCAAGTACTTGTATCTATACACTGAGCACGATTTTTCCCTTTTTGGTGCCAATTTCGCGCACTGCTTGACGAGCGCGTTCGAGTGGATAGGTCGAGATGGATTTCGCTTTGAGGACGCCCTTACCGGCCAATTCCATGATCTTGTTAAGCACGTGTTTGAAGCGTCCTTGTTGAGTGGGGGCGAGCAGCCATATGGGTTCAAAGGAGAAGGCAAGCGACGCGCCTTTGCGAAGCAGGAGTTTCGTCTCAGGTGGATCTAGTTGCAGCGATTCGCCTGTCACCCACACACCTTGTGGCGCAAGCAATTGAATGATATCTATCCGAGATACGGCTTTGACTGAATCAAGTTGAAGGACGTGATCGAAGCCCAATTGACCGGTCTCCTCCAATGCCACTGATACCAAAGATTCGCTGCCCAAATCGATGACACGTACAATAGAAGCTCCAGAAGATCCATTTAGAATGTTGAAATCCTCCTTGTTGTCCACAGCGGCAAACACTCTCAGTCCGAAATGAGTCGCCAACTGGAGGCACACCCAGCCATGAGACTAGGAAATTCCAGGGGGCACGTAGTTATAAGTGTAAGAGCTACTGAAAAGAGACTCAGAGAGGTTCGTTGGAGGTAGACGTACCGAGGCAGCGTTGAACATGAGAAGCGAATCGCCTGCAGAGACTCTGCACTTATAGAACAGTACAGTAAAGGCCAAAATAGCATCATTTACAATAGCGGCACCTTCCAAGTCTGTCACAGTGCTTGGTCGTTTGGCTTTGAGGGAGAAGGAGGCATAAGAAAGTCAGTCATTGCCACAGCGGCCTTTCTCGGTTCTCGATCAGGATGCATGGATTTGTGAGTGATAAACATGTTGAAGACGATGATGCACGTACCTATACAGTCGCTGGATACAGATACGAACTCCGCGTAGCCACCACCGAGGTCCAAAGGGATTGAGGCGACAACTTCGTCTCCTATAGCGTATCCTTGAACAGAAGATCCAATCTGCCCCACAATTCCTGATACCTCATAGCCAATGATTCCCGTGGAGGGCTTGATATCTGAAAGATCACCAGAAACGACGCGTTTATCGATGTTTGAGACTCCACAAGCTCTAACTTGGATCAACACATTCGTTGGGAGCAGTGTTGGTGCTTTTGCCTGTGGGTTGCACATTGAAGACAAGGGCGTGCATCATGGTTGTTGGTTAACCATCATGAATGAGGTGATTGAAGGTTGGAAACGGAGGGATCGAGGAGGAGACGAGGTTTCCTCACGCCTCTCTCAATTGCAGCAATGTAGTGTCGTACCTCTTTTGTGTATTCGAGTGCGTCTTCACCGTGAGCTGAAGAAGAGAGGGTCACCCCTCTCATAAAGCTTCCTGCACTTGAGCCAGTTGACATGAGGACTGGTTCCTTGGCTCCTCTGCCTGCATGAGTCGTTTCCAGAACCAACGGGGTTCGACAAGTCTGATTTTCCTCATCGCAGACATAAACACATGAAATCTCCCTAAGTACTGAGATTTTCCGGTTCCCTTCCATCTCTGTACGTGAAAAATGGGAGGATGATCGAAGTCTTGAGTGTTGAACTTCCCAGACGTGTTTTTTCCCTTTTCTTGTCGCTATCTCCGAGAAAAGTACCTATATTTCATTTTGGACAACAGCTTTTTGGGGTAGAGGGAACTGTGATTGACGCACCAGTCATACAAGAGGGAAGAGAGTTTCGCGTTTTGGGAGGACGTTCCCTACTCCATGAGTGACTTGACTTCGCTTTCCGGCACTCTGTTGATGATGACTCTTCCATCGTAACTTAGAGATGCAAATAGCCATGAGTTTGCATTGGCACAGCTCCAAGCGATGGAAGTGATGCCGTCCTCGTGATCCGCAAAACTTCGCACGTGGTGATCCGCAATCGGTACCTTTAGCATGTCCTTGTCCATAGACGGGTTTTGGAAGGCGATGGAGTTCATATTCCATAGGTTGACGACACCACACGAACCGGCAGAGAGCACGAGCGCGTCTTTGAAGGAGTTGTACTTCACTCTCGTCACCCAGTGCTGGTGCTTGCTAAAGGTCGCCACTGGCGCACTCACATTGCGCGTGTCCCAGAAGCACACACGCGAATCATCACCTCCAGTGACCATATAGTAGGGGTTGTTTGGATTGACGTCAACGTCGCGGATTCCCATTTCATGCGCATTCGCAATCGTAAGAACTTCTCTAAATCGGCAATATCCAGAAGAAGTCAGTTAGATATCATCAAGAGCAACAGCCTCAATTCACAAAAGGTGAAGAACGTACTTCTTGGAAGCGAGATCGAACAGCTTCACATTCTGATTCGACGTCACCACAAACTGATTCCCCTTATAGGGTATTGCACAACCTGAGGTGAAGTTATCCAATTCGTTTCCCGCAATGGAGACCGTCTCCTGCATCGTAGAAGTGTTCCACTGACGAATTGTCTGTTCATCGACTGAAGTCGCACGCGTAGCCTCTGTAGCATCCCAAACGACCCTGTCAAACACATTGAAACATTAGAAGAGGCTACAGGGAGGGGGTTTCTGGGAAGAGACGTACTTTCGAATGTGGCCTGTGTGCTCACCAAGCTGTCCAACTTCTGTTAACTTGTTTGCGCTTCCAGTACGCCACAATGATATCTTGAACGATGTGACTAACAGGAACGGTAGAATGGATCAGTGAGAACATTGTTATGGGAAAATGCATGGGGTAGGGGCCGAAAGAGGGATGCAAGGAGGAACTGCAACGTTTGGAGCATACTTGTGTTGTAGACTGTGAAGAGGAGGTCAGATGCGTGTGGCGAGCAGGCGATGGACCAAATTTCATATGGATGGTCGTAGATGGCCACTCGTTTGACGTCAGTGAGCTCTTCGTTGACCTCAACGTGGTGGATCTTTAGGCGAAAATATGTCGAGTGTTTCGTGGCTCGTTAGTGATGACGATAACGTTTCAACTCTGAAAAAGACATGGGCACAGCAATCTAGGATGCGAAAAGCAGAGCAGTTGGGGTGGAAGAGGTGTTTCGTACCTGATTCTGCTCGGACAAGGTGAGCGTGCCAATCATGAAGCAGTTTCTCCTCGTTTGCTGCTGTGAATCGAGTGCTCTTGCCTTGTAATTCAAGCCATACACGAGAGCAGAGGAGCGTCCTTTAGGAAACATGGTGGCGCCGGAGGTGGGATGCTTGGTTGGGACAGGAGAGAGTGAATTTTCGCTCCGCCGCGGTCTGCACCCTGTCATCCTCATTTGGTCAATGGGGGGGAACTTTGTCGACAATGGGGGAACTTTGTCAATGGGGACAACTTTGTCTTACAAAGCCCTCATTCAGAGCTTTAACCATGACCAGCGACATTGTGGCCGAGAGTCAGCCAGGCATGATTGTGTCCCATTCGTCTTCAAATGGCTCTTATTCATTCTACATCTGTATGTAGTTCACTTCCGTGCTGGGCTTTGACTGTTATTGAATGAAACACAGCTTGAAACTGTAGAAAGCCTCGAAGATGCTCGTTCAAGTTTTCTGTTCGTTTAGGCGACGTACGTCTCTGATGACTCTCCTTCTCCGCTTCTGTTACCAATCGCTCTTATTTGTGATGTATAGAACACAGTTCCTCCTGTGTGTGTGGGACGTCAACGCCCGTGGTGAGCTTCTAGAATGGATACTGCGTCGTTCGCTCCTCGTACAAATCGTTGGGACTTGAAACACGTGTTATCAATGTTCTACCATGATGTTCGTACGTTCTAATGGCGCCACATTCCCATTGAGCACCAACACGCCCAGGAAAAACGTGGATTTATGTCAAGACTGTCAAGTCGCCGCTTCGACTTCCAAGTCGTCCCGAATGAAAGCGCGACTAGCTTCGACTTGGAAGATTCAAGAGCGACCAGTCAGCGACTTGACCCGACTTTAGTCGACTTGAACCGATCTCCTGGGTCCTACCCCACGGAAGTCTATCTAATGATACAGAAGCACTCATAACGCCCAAGCTGATTATAAACGAGTGGGGATTTGTTGCTTGATATAGGTGTAAAGGTATTAAGATAGTAGGAGAGGGCTTTATTCAATCGAGGCGGCGGTACTCGCCGAGTTCAAACATCACGGTAGTGCGGCTTCCTCGGAATACCTTTTTTCCTTTTGCATTCATATGGAAGGAAAATGCAGGGACAGTACCTTCCAATGGTATAAACTCGCTGAAGCAGTCAAGATGGACGCACTATGGGCAGGCATAACCGTCATCGGTGGTATCTTCTTCCACGCTGTCTTCGCTCTCATCACTGCTAGATTCATGTATTGGGTACTGAATGATAGAATTTTTCTCTAGGGGTAAGCTACTGTAGAAGTTCCAGGTAATGCCGAAATCGATGACACAGCGTAGGCGAGGCCTCTGAAAGTGGGCCGGGGTACGCGCGGGGTATTTGAGGGTATTCAAGGCCCTGCTCCTGGCGACCTACTCTTCTTCGACATCTTGCTATTGCGGCTCCTTGTATACCTTCTTAAACGGGGGTGGGGGGGATTCGTAATTGGGGCTG